>WNFG01002653.1_pt1 | contig 17078 bp, 16 predicted proteins | sample 5400431 | NCBI WGS metagenome assembly WNFG01 (sample SAMN13153346, study PRJNA577476) | soil metagenome | isolation source: 120 cm saprolite under Douglas fir tree site 2 hole 3 replicate 2 | place: USA:California | collected 2015-04-18 | reverse complement strand
CCCTGCAGAGCGTTGCCCCGATCCCGGTCCGGGTCGGCGCGCAAGTCCAGCGCTGGAACGTCACCGTCGGCCTCTCGACCGCGCGGCCGTCCAGCGGGCGGATGGTGATCACGAGAAACAACGCGGTAGGGGGCACTTTCCGGTCCCAGCTCACCGTCTATCCGCGCTTCACCTTCACGCGCGTCTCCGACGGCGTCGTACGGGTTCTCGACCTCGGCGAACTGGCCGCATCGGAAAAGCTTCGGCCCGGCAGCCCGGCGCTTGCTCCGCTCGTTGCCTTCGGCGTGCCCTGGCAATCGACCTCGCCCCAGCCGGATGAACTCGGCGGGACCGTACAGGGATGGGGCACCGACTTTTATGCGACCGATTGCCGAAAGCTTCCGACGACGGAACGCGCGGCGCTTGCGCGCCACGGCGTCTGCCGCTCGAAGAGATCTTGATCGATCTCCATAAGTAATTGATTTTATTATAAAAAAGATGACAGACGGCAGCTGTCGCCGGCCGCTACGGCGACGTTGACGAGCCGATTCAACGTCCCTATGTTCCGCGCACTTTCCGCAAAAGACAAAAACCCCGTGCCCGGCGCGGGAGGCGCGAGGTCGATCATGAAAGTCCGTAATTCGCTCAAGTCGCTGCGCGGCCGCCATCGCGACAACCGCATCGTGCGCCGCAAGGGCCGCGTCTACATCATCAACAAGACGCAGCGCCGCTTCAAAGCGCGGCAAGGCTGAGCGCCGTCCCGATCCCACGTCCGTATCCTCTGCCGGCGTCGAGGGCCGTCCTCGGCGGGCGCGGATTCACATGTCTTTGATGCGGGAACCACTTTGCGGCTCGGGCGTCTCCCCTTAAGCTGGACGCCATGAGTCTTCGCCCGACCATCCTCGCCATGCTGACGGCGCTGGCGTTCACGGCCGCTGCCGCGGCGCAGACGGCGCCCGGCCAGGCGCCTCCCGACAAGCTGCCGCTCGACAAGGACAAGAAGGACTGGGTCCAGCCGCCGGCCAACCCGCCCAAGCCGCAGCGCGGCGACCGCACCCGCAATCTCGACTTCCTGTTCGGCGCGCTCAAGGCGGCTCCCGACGAGGCGAGCGCCAAGCACATCGAGGATCGCATCTGGGCGCTGTGGCTCGTCTCCGGCAGCGACACCTGCAATCTGCTGATGACGCGGGTCAAGACGGCGGTCGACGCGGAGAAATACGATCTCGCCATCCGCCTGCTCGACGCGATCATCGAGCTCAAACCGCAATACGTCGAAGCGTGGAACCGGCGCGCCACCGTGTTCTTCCTCAAGAAGGACTATGCGAGCTCGCTCGCCGATCTGCGCCAGGTGCTGGCGCGCGAGCCGAGGCATTTCGGCGCGCTCTCCGGCCTCGGTGCGATCCTGCAGGACATCGGCGACGAGAAGGACGCGCTCGACGCCTATCGCCGGGCACTCGCGGTGCATCCCCGCCTCAAGGGGATCCCCGACCGGGTGAAGACGCTCACCGAGAAGGTCGAAGGGCGGGACATCTAGCCGACGAGGTTCATGTCCGCCTCTTGCATATCACCGGCGGCGACCTGATCTCCGTGCGATGCTCGTCATCGGTTTCCTCATCGTCGCAATCCTTTTTGTCTGCGCCGCCGGCACGGCGCTTGGCCTCGCATTTCTCAAGCGTGCGCATCGTCCCGCCGGCCGGTTCGTGCCGGTGACCGGCGGAACGCTTCACATCGTCGAGATCGGGCCGCAGACGGACGATCCGCCGATCGTGCTGCTGCACGGAGCGAGCGGCAATCTCGAAGACCAGCGCCTCACCCTCGGCATGGCGCTCGCGCACAAGCGGCGCGTGGTCCTGATCGATCGGCCCGGCCACGGGTTCAGCGATCGCCCGGGCGGTATGGCCGACGCCTCGCCGGCGCGGCAGGCGGCGCTGATCGATGAAGCCCTGGCACAGCTCGGCGTTGCGCGCGCCATCATCGTCGGCCATTCCTGGTCGGGCGCGCTCGCGGCCACCTGCGCGCTCGACTTTCCCGCGCGTGTCGCCGGCCTCGTCCTGCTCGCGCCGGTGACCCATCCGTGGCCGGGCGGCATCTCGTGGTACAACCGCTTGGCCATGCGGCCGGTCGTCGGATCGCTTGGTGCTGCGGCCGGCCGAGTTCATCGCCAACGCGCAGGACGTCGGCGCGCTCAAGGCGTTCGTCACCGCGCAGGCGCCGCGCTATCGCGAGATCGCCGTGCCGACCGTGATCATCACCGGCGATTGCGACAACACCGTCTCGTGCGATCTGCATTCGCGCGCCATGGCGGCGTTGGTGCCCGGTGCCAAGCTGATCGTGCTCGACGGCGTCGGGCACATGCTGCATCACACGTCATGCGATGTGATCGTCGCGGCGATCAATGAGCTGACGGCGCTCGCGCGCGAGCGTCGAAAGACTCACTCGCCGCTCGTCGCCTCCTGACCCACATAGGCGATGCGCACCATGTTGGTGGCGCCCGGTGTGCCGAGCGGCACGCCGGCCACGATGATGACGCGCTCGCCGGCCTTGGCGAATCCGTCCTTGAACGCCATGCGGCAGGCGCGGTCCACCATGTCGTCCTGGTCGCGCGCGTCCTCGGCGACGACGCAATGGACGCCCCACACCAGCGCGAGCTTGCGGCCGGTCCCGACATTCGGCGAGATCGCGACGATCGCCGGCGCTGGGCGTTCGCGCGCGACGCGCAGCGCCGTCGCGCCGGACGAGGTCCAGCATATCACCGCGGAGAGATCGAGCGTCTCGGCGATCTGGCGCGAGGCGGCCGCGATCGCATCGGCGCCGGTGGCCTCGGGATCGGTGCGCTGCGCGTGGATGATGGTGCGATAAGTCGGATCGCGCTCGACCTCCTCGGCGATGCGATTCATGGTGGCGACCGCCTCCACCGGATACTGCCCGGAGGCGGATTCGGCCGACAGCATGACGGCGTCCGCGCCTTCGAAGATCGCGGTGGCGACGTCCGACACCTCGGCGCGCGTCGGCACCGGGCTCGAGATCATCGATTCGAGCATCTGGGTTGCGACCACCACCGGCTTGCCGGCGCGCCGCGCCGTGCGCGTGATCTGCTTCTGCGCGCCGGGCACCTTCTCGAGCGGCATCTCGACGCCGAGGTCGCCGCGGGCGACCATCAGCCCGTCGGTGACATCCAGGATCTCGTCGAGGCGGCTCACCGCCTGCGGCTTCTCGATCTTCGCCATCACCGCGGCGCGGCCGCGCGTGCTCTTCTTCGCTTCCGCGATGTCGTCCGGCCGCTGGATGAAGGACAGGCCGATCCAGTCGATGCCGGCGTCGAGCGCCGCTTCGAGATCGGTGCGATCCTTCGCGGTGAGCGCCGAGGCCTGGATCGTCGTGTCGGGAAGGCTCACGCCCTTGCGCGCGGTGAGCTTGCCGCCGACCTCGACGCGGGTGACCGCGCGCTTCGCCGAGGTCTCGACCGCGGTGAGCCTGATCTTGCCGTCGTCGAGCAGCAGCGTGTGCCCGGGCTCGAGCGCGGCGAGGATTTCCGGATGCGGCAGATGCACGCGCTCCGCGTTGCCCGGCGCCGGATCGGAATCGAGCACGAAGCGCGCGCCCTTGTCGATCGTCACCGCGTCCGTCGCAAAGCTGCCGATGCGCAGCTTCGGCCCTTGCAGATCGACCAGCACCGCGATCGGCCGGCCGTAGTGCTTCTCGACGGCGCGGATCGTGCGCACCAGCTCGCGCATGCGATCGGGCGGCGTATGACTCATGTTGATGCGGAAGACGTCGGCGCCGGCCTCGAACAGCTTTGCGATCTGTGCGCGTTCGGACGAGGCGGGCCCAAGCGTCGCGACGATCTTGGTGCGGCGTTGCCGTCTCATCGCGGCGCCGGGCTCGGGAATGCCGGCGCGGGTCCCGGCTGCGCCGGTCCCTGGCGGCCGGGCGTCGGCACGGTCATCAGCGGCGTGCTCGGGCCGGACGGTCTGCTCTCGGTCGATTCGGTGAGCTGCACCGTCCAGGCCGCTTGCTCCCCGGTGTCGACCTCGAAGAACCCGGTGCGGTCGTACCCGCGCGCGAGGCAGTCCGCGGTTCCCCGGATGGTGAATTCCTTGTCGCGGCTGCACATGAAGGCCTGGCCTGACCATTCGCCCCCGCGGTCGTAGTCGACCGCATAGATGTAATAGTAGCGCGCGCTCAATGTTCCGCGCAGCAGGGTTTCGCAGCTGCGGGACGACAGGTTCCACCATCCTTCGGTTGCCCAGCCATCGTTGTCCTTGTAGCCGATCGCGATGCCGACCCGGCTCGGCGTGTTGTTGCACAGCCTGAAATCGGCCGCGGCCGGCGACGCTGCGAGCAGCATGCCGGCGGCGAGCGCGCCCACGGCGATCCGTGGCGCGGCGCGTCGCAACGTCGCGATGGTCGAAAGCGCGATCATGCTCGGAGATTCTCGAAATGTGTCATGGCGTGTCAACGACGATGGCGCGAAAATCATTGATGTTGGTGGTGGTGGGTCCCGGGCTGAGCAAATCGCCGAGACGCGCAAAAAACTCGGTGGAATTGTTGTCGGCGAGAAAGGCGGCAGGATCGAGGCCGTGCGCCCGGGCGCGCGCCACCGTGGTTTCGTCGATCAGCGCGCCGGCCGGGTCATCCGCGCTGCCGGCGCCGCCGTCGGTGCCGTCGGTGTCGCCGGCGAGCGCCGTAATTCCGCGCGCGCCGGCGAGCGCGCTCGCGAGCGCCAGCGCATATTCCTGGTTCGGTCCGCCGCGGCCGTTTCCGCGCAGCGTAACGGTGAGCTCGCCGCCCGACAGGATGACGGCGCGGCGGCCTGCCGCCTGCGTCTCGCGCGCGAGCCGCGCGTGGGCGGCGGCGACCTCGCGCGCCTCGCCTTCGAGCCGGTCGCCGAGGAAGATCGGCTCGAAGCCGGCGGCCTCGACCTTGGCGCGCGCCGCGCGAAACGCGTCGGCGGGCCGTGCCACGAGATGAAATTCGCAATGCGCGAATATGGGATCGCCGGGCTTCGGGCTTTCGTTCGCGGGATCGGTGAGCGCGCGTCCGACCGCCGGCGGCAGATCGAGCCGATGGCGGGCGACGATCGCGCGCGCCTCTGCGAGCGTCGAGGGATCGGGCACCGTCGGGCCGGAGCCTATCACCGCCGGATCGTCGCCGGGCACGTCGGAGATGGCGAGCGTGACCACGCGCGCCGGATGGGCATGCGCGGCGAGCCGTCCGCCTTTGATGCGCGAGAGATGCTTGCGCACCGTGTTGATCTCGCCGATCGCGGCGCCGGATTTGAGGAGCGCGCGCGTCACCGCCTGCTTCTCCGCGAGCGCGAGGCCGGCGGCGGGCGCGATCCAGTTGGCGGATGCTCCGCCCGAGATGAGCACCAGCACGAGGTCGCCGGCGCCGGCTTGATCGGCGAGCGCCAGCGTCTTCGTCGCCGCATCGAGGCTCGCCGCATCGGGCACCGGATGACCGGCCTCGATCACCGGCACGAGGCGGGTCGGACGGCCATAGCCATGCCGCGTCACCGCGACGCCGGCGATGCGGCTCGCCGACAGCTTGCCCGCGTCGAGATAGTGGCGTTCGGCGACCTCGGTCATCGAGCCCGCCGCCTTGCCGGCCGCGAGCACGATCAGGCGGCCGGGCGCGGGCGGCGGCAGATAGGGCGCAAGACAGGTCGCGGGATGCGCCGCCGCGACGGCGGTGCGAAAGAGGTCTTCGAGGAAGGCGCGGGCCGACATGCGGCGCGATTGATATCGCGAAGCGCGCCCGCATACCACCGGGGCCGGGCCTGGAAAGGGTTTCGTCGCGCGCCTATGTTGGTCGCACGAGGAGAAGCATCATGACCCTTGACGACAAGACCCGCACCGAGCTCGAAGCCGCCGTCTATCGCCGGCTGGTCGAGCACCTGCGCACGCGCACCGACGTTCAGAACATCGATCTGATGAACCTCGCCGGCTTCTGCCGCAACTGCCTGTCGAACTGGATGAAGGACGCGGCCGACGCCAAGGGTATCCCGCTGTCGAAGGAGCAGAGCCGCGAGATCGTCTACGGCGAGCCCTACGACCAATGGCGGGCGAAACACCAGAAGGAGGCCTCGCCCGAGCAGAAGGCCGCCCTCGACAAAACTATGCACAAGCACTGAGTTCTGTGGACTGATCGGCCGCGCGCCTTGACGGAAGGTGCGCCAGCTTCGAATGCTCCTCGCGAGACCGTTGCGCAAGGAGTATCGCATGGCCACCGCGACCGCCGCCGCCGCCAAGGAAGAAACCGCTCACCGCTTCGCCAAGGATCAGCTCAAGGCCTTCATCGAGCGCGTCGAGCGCCTGGAAGAGGAGAAGAAGGCGATCTCCGACGATATCCGGGACGTCTTCGCCGAGGCCAAGGGAAACGGCTACGACGTCAAGGCGCTGCGCACGATCGTCCGGCTGCGCAAGCAGGACAAGGACGAGCGGATGGAGCAGGAAGCGATCCTCGAGACCTACATGCACGCGCTCGGGATGATCTGATTTTCCGACTTTTCCGTCATTGCAGTCTCATGCCCTAAAGCCGTGGCGTGAGATTGCCGCGGCGTGCGTCGCACGCCTCGCAACGACAGTTCGCAGGATCGGGATTACGGCGTGAGGAAGACGCTGGGCGAGCGCGACGCCATATCGCGGCGCGCCGTCGGCGCATTGAACGTCACGGTGGAGATGAACACCACGGCGCTGCCGGTGAAACGGTCGGTCGTGATGGCGGCGTTCGGATTGTCGGAGAACGTCATCATCACAGCGCTGTCCGGCTTCCGCATGAGCGGGCGCAGCTCGCGCGGATCGGGCGTTCCGAGCACCATCGTGGTCATGTGATTCTGCAGATCGGGTGCGAGCGCGAGCGCGCGCAGCCAGATGTCCTCGAAGGGCGGCGCGCCGATCTTCTTCGTCGCCGGCGCAGGCCGTGCGGCGGCGACGGTGGCGGCGGGAGCGGCCGGCGCAGCCGTCACGGCAGCCGGGGAGACCTTGCGCGCGATCGTCGACGCGCCCGACTGCTCGATCGTCGCGGCGTTGCGCGGGATCGGCGGATTCATGCTGAGACTACGCGTCACGGGCTGGGCGGGCCGGACGTCGGCCAGCGCCGCGTAGGCGAGCGCGAGCTCTTGCGGCACGCGATCGGCGCCGGGCTCGCTCTTCAACGGCCATTGAGTCTGCGTCACCGCGCCGGTCGATTCGCGCGCCTCGGCGCGCGCGCGCAGCGCTTGCGCCTGATGCGATGCCGCTGATGCAAGCTGCATTTGAGCCTTCTGCTCCGCCTGAGCGGGCGGGGCCGCCGGCGTCGCCAACTCTTCCCAGTAGCGCGCCGCGACGATGTCGTTCGCCGACGGGCCGGGGATCGTTTCGGGTGGGCGCGGCGGCTCGCGCAGCAGAACCGTCTGGGTGCCAGCCGAGGCGACGCTGAACGTCGGGGCAGGCTTGGGCTCAGGCTGCGCTGCCGGCGCGGGTTCGGACGTGACCTTCGCCGCGATCTGCGGGCGCGCGATCGGCATCGGGATCGGGCGGCTCTCGGCGACCTTCAGGGTCTTTTCGACCTTGGGCGAGGCCGCTGGCGCCGGTGCCGGCTCGCGTTTCGTCGCGCTCGTCGTCTCGTTGTCTTCATCCTCATCCTTCGCGCCGAAGAGCGAGGCGAGCAGGTTCTTGCGCGGCCGTTCGGCGACGTTCACGCCCGCATTGCGCGCGGTGTCGATCGACGTCTGCGACGGGGTCGATCCGCGCTTCTCGAGATCGGCGAGCGCGAGCGCGTAGTTGCGCAGCGGCTGCCCGTCGGACGGGACGTGCACGGTGCGACCGTCGGGGAAGACGCGCGCGAGCTGATCATGGGTCATGCGCGGCCAATGGCGCACGCTGCCGACGTCGAGATGCACGAAGCCGGACGAGGGATAGTAGCCGACGCCGCCGCGCTGCAGCCGCAAGCCGATCTCGCGCTGGGCCTCGAGCGACACGCCGGGAATGTTGAAATCCATCGCGCGGCCGAGCGTGTGCTGGCTGAACTGGGCGACGCCGCGGCTGCGGCGTCGCAGCATCGCGTTGGTCGCCGGCGCGCGGTATCCGCAGATGATCTGGATCGGCTCCTTGGCGCCGACGTCGCGGTAGACGTCCCACACCACGTCGAGCAGGCGCGGATCCATGCGGATCTCTTCGTCACGCCGCCAGTCGCGCAGCACGTGGTTGAGCTTCTTGAGCGCCTCCTCGTCGTAGCGCCCGTTGCGCTTGTAGGTGACGGTGAGGTCTTCGCCGGTGTGGATATGGTGAAGCGAGATCGTTCGCGTGTCGCCTTCGGCGGCAGCGTTCTGGAGAGCCGTGTTGCCGAGCAACAGCGCCAGCGCGGCGAGGCCGAGACGCCGGCCCGCACGCGACGTGCCGCCAGCAATCAGCGCATTGCGCGCGGCACGAAATGGCACTTGCGATCTCGCATGTAGACGACGCCCACGGTAAAGCCGCGCGCACGCCCCACGTCGGTGCGCATGGCTAACGGATTGTTACTGGGATCGGTTAACGCGAGATTTAGCGCCCCGTCCCCCTTCCACGTCCCCTAACTACCGGGGGAGTATGGCAAAAACGTGCCCGGGCGGGCAACAGGGGCGCCCCGGCGGGTTAATGGAAACGATAAAATTGATGGGCTGGTAAGGACTTAGGGTGCCGGCCGTGTCCTGCGGGGCCGGCACGGCCGGCCCCGCGGAAGAGCTTTAGCGCTCGTAGGACGGATAGGCCGGCTGTTGCGGCTGCTGATAGACCCGCCGCTGCTGCGGCTGCTGCCGGACGCGGGCCGGCGGCGGGGCAGGCTGCTGGTAGCCTCCGCCGCCGAACAGCCGTTCGAAGAAGGACGATCCATTGCTCGCCCAGGACGAATAGCCCGTGGGCAGGCGCGGCCTTGGCGTCGCGCCGGCCTCGCGATTATCGACGCCGACATCCGCCATGCGCCGCTCGTCGCCTTTCATGAGCGCGGAATAGCGGGCGTCGCGGCCATAGATGTCGTCGCGGATCTGCAGCTTGCCGGCGTCGTCCACGAAGGCGGTCTGGTACGTCAGATGCACCGGGATCTGCGTCTGGAGCTGGATGTCCTGCTCGCTCGTCCCGTACATCTTGCGGATGCGCTCGACCGTGTAGCTGTCCTTCGGATTGGCGATCGAGAGCAGAACCTCGGCATATTTGTCCGGGTTCTGCACCCGCATGCAGCCGTGGCTGTAGGCGCGCACGTCGTGCGCGAACAGTTGCTTGTCGGGCGTGTCGTGCTGATACACCAGGAACTTGTTCGGGAAGTTGAAGCGGATGCGGCCGAGCGCGTTGCGCTCGCCCGGCGGCTGGTAGATGTGAACCGTGCCGTCGCGATTGTGCTCGAGCTTCAGGCCCATCCGGCTGAGCACCGTCGGATCCTGGGCGAGCGCCGGCAGATATTCGTTGTTGATGATCGACGGCGGCACGTTCCAGGTCGGGTTGACCGTGATGAACTTCATCGTCTCGCTGAGCATCGGCGTCGCCATCTTGCCGGGCTTGCCGGCCACGATGCGCGTCGTCCACACGGTGACGCCGTTCTGCACGACCTTGAGCGAGAAATCCGGGATGTTGACCATCACATAGGCGTCGCCGAGATCGCGCGGCAGCCAGCGCCATCGCTCCATGTTGGCGAGGATGATGTCGACGTCGCGGTCGCGCATCGGCCCGTTGAGCGCGTCGATGGCCGCGTTGGTGAGCGTGCCGGTCTCGGCCATTCCGCGCTGTTTCTGGAACTTCTTCACCGCGTCTGCGAGCGGTTTGTCGTAGGTCGTATCGTCACCTTCGGCGGCGACGCCCAGGCGCTCGCGCAGCAGCGGCACGCGGGGATCCTGCATCAAGGTCTTGCCGAGCTTGAGCAGCGGGCCGTGTTCGATGCGCTTGATGCCGCCGTCACCCTTGGCGGCGCGCGCCTCGGCGAGCTTCGCCTTGAGCGCCTTGTAGCCCGGCTGCTGCGGGTTGAAGCTGGCGAGCGCGGTCGCGACGTTGCCGGCGTCCGTGAGCTTGCCGAGCACGTCGGCCGGTTCGGGCGTCGCCAGGTTGAACAGGATATCCGGGCTGATGCGCGAGTAATGCACGCGACCGGTCTGCGCGTGCCGGGCGTAGGTGAGGATCGTCGCGGTGAACTTGAGCTCCGCTTCGGCGAGCGCGGCGGCGTCCGCGCCGGCCTTCACGTCCGGCAGCGGATAATCCGCCGGATCGAGGCCGTCGGCGTCGACCTTGGCGAGATACGCGGCCGCGGCTTTGGCGCGTGCGCTCCGCGCGCCGTTGTCGACCCAGAGCGGCGCGTAGTCGCGCGTGGCGTAGAATGCCTCGACGGCCGGGCGGATTTTGCGATCGAGGAAACGGTCCGACTTTGCCGTCAAGATCTCGCGGAACTTGTCCGCCACCTGCTGGTCGAGCGATGGAGGCGCCGCCGCCGCCGCGGCGGGTTGCTCAGCTGGCGCAGCCGGAACCGCTGCCGGGGCGCTCGGCGGGGCCACGTCTGCAGCGGTCGGCGGAGGAACGCCGGTGGTGTCCGGGACCGGAACGAGGGCCTCGATCGCTTTTTCCTCGGCCGGTGTCGCGCAGATCGCCGAGGTGCGGGCGACCAGGACGACCGCAATGGCCGTGCAGGCCAAAAGAAGCCCGAAACGAAGCTCTCGCATTTGACAAATTCCCTTTCGCGTGGCGGCCGTGCCGCGACGATAACCACTTTACGCGTTGAGACCGACGCTGACGCTGACCACGCCCAAACCAAACCGCATGCAATTTAGCCCACGTTCCAGGAGGCCGGGACATTTTATTCAGGGCGTTTCACGCGATTTTGTGGCGGTGTCACCGTCCCGCCACGTCGGATTTGGCGGAATCGGCGCTGTCGGCGAGACCCAGTTGGTCGAGCTTGCGATAGAGCGTCGAGCGGCCGATGTGCAATTTGCGAGCAACTTCGGACATTTGTCCGCGATAATGGGCAATCGCAAAGCGGATCGCCGCCGCCTCGATCGTCTCGAGCGGCAGGACTTCCCCGCTCGCATCGAGCAAAGACAGGGTTCCCGGTAAATCGGTACGGGGGCGGGCATCGCGGCTGGTTCCCGCCCCGGCGTCGAGCACGAGCGGCGCCGGCGCTGCGCTGGCGCGGCCGGGCGACGATTCCGGTGCGGAATCAGGAACGAGAGGTGTCTCGGTCGCGCCCTGCGCCGCGATTTGCGGAAACTCGGCGACGCCGATTTCGTCGCTCTCGGCGAGCACCACGGCGCGGAACACGGCATTCTCGAGCTGGCGCACATTGCCCGGCCAACGGTGGCCGGCGAGCAGCGCGAGCGCCTCGCCGGTGACCGCCCGCATGCGCTTGCCTTCCTCCGCGGCGAACCGCAGCAGGAAGTGCCGCACGAGTTCGGGAATGTCTTCGCTGCGTTCGCGCAGCGGCGGCACGGAGATCGGGAAAACGTGCATCCGATAAAAAAGGTCTTCGCGGAAGCGGCCGGCTTTGACGTCGGCGATCAGGTCGCGGTTGGTGGCCGACACGATGCGCACGTCGATCTTGACGGGCTTCTTGGCGCCGATCGGATCGACCTCGCTTTCCTGGAGCGCCCGCAGGAGCTTGACCTGGGCCGGCAGCGGCAACTCGCCGATCTCGTCGAGGAAGAGCGTGCCGCCCGAGGCCTCGACGAATTTGCCGACATGACGTTCGGCGGCACCCGTGAAGGCGCCCTTCTCGTGACCGAACAGCACCGATTCAACCAGGTTTTCCGGGATCGCGCCGCAATTGACGGCGACGAAAGGTTTGGCGCGGCGCTCGCCCGAGCCGTGGATGGCGCGTGCGATCAGTTCCTTGCCGACGCCGGACTCGCCTTCGATGAGCACCGGGATGGTCGACGCCGCCGCCTTCTCGGCGGTGTGCAGGATCGCCAGCATGCGCGGACTGCGGGTGACGATGTCCTTGAAGGTCAGCGTCCCGGACCGGCTGCGCTTCAGCCGGCTGAGCTCGCCCGCGAGCGCACTCGTGGCGAGCGCATTGCGCAGCGAGACCTGCAAACGCTCCGCCCCGACCGGCTTGACGACGAAATCGGCTGCGCCCGCCCGCATGGCGGAAACGACGTTGTCGATACCGCCATGGGCGGTCTGCACGATGACCGGCACATCGATCCCGGCCTGCCGCATCCTGGCGAGCACGCCGAGACCGTCGAGGTCCGGCATCACGAGATCGAGGACCACGCAGTCGACGCGTTCGCCCGACGTCAGCAGGGCGAGCGCCGCGTCGCCCCCCTCGGCCGTCACCGGCTCGAAGCCCGCCCGGCTCACGATATTCTCGACCAGGCGGCGCGCCACCGGGTCTTCATCGACGATCAGGACGCGTTCGGCCATGACGCAACACTCACCCCGCTACTATCCCCGTCACCACTCTCGCCGATCGGGATTAATGTCCTGTTAAGGCTCTCTTGCGGCAGGAGACGCGGGCATGCTTCGGTGCCGCCGCCTTGCGGCCCTCGCTTCGCCACAGGGCGTGGCTCCCTGAAGATCGAACCGATCGCCTCGCCAGTCCGTTTTGAGCCGTATGACCCAGATGCGCACCCGTACCGCCCGACCCGCCCCCGCCACCTCTGCCCGCAAAGCCGCCGTCAAGCGCGCTCCCGCCGCGCCGGCCGCCCGGTCCAAGACCTCCGGGCTCGGAGCGCTGCCTGAGTGGAATCTGACGGATCTCTATCCGGCGCTGGATGGGCCCGAGGTCAAACGCGATCTCGACCGCGCGGACGCCGACTGCCTCGCCTTCGAGGAGGCCTACAAGGGACGGCTCGCCGACATGGCGAAGTCCCCGGGCGGTGGTACCGAGTTGGCCCAGGCGGTGAGACGTTACGAGGCGATCGACGACCTCATCGGACGGCTGCTCTCCTTTGCGGGCCTTCTCTATGCCGGCAACACCGCCGATCCGACGCGCGCGAAATTCTACGGCGACGTGCAGGAGCGCATCACCGCCGCGTCCTCACATCTCCTGTTCTTCACCCTCGAGCTCAACCGCATCGAGGACAAGCTGCTCGAGGCTGCGATGGCGGATCCGGCGCTCGGCCATTATCGGCCCTGGCTCGAGGATGTCCGCAAGGAGAAGCCGTACCAGCTCGAGGACCGCATCGAGCAGCTTTTCCATGAGAAGTCCGTCACCGGCCACGGCGCCTGGAACCGGCTGTTCGACGAGACGCTCGCGGGCCTGCGCTTCAAGGTCGCCGGCAAATCGCTGCCGCTCGAGCCGACGCTCAACCTGTTGCAGGAGCGGCGCGAGGCGACGCGCAAGGCGGCGGCGCAGGCGCTGGCGCAGACGTTCAAGGCCAATCTTCGCACCTTCACGCTCATCACCAACACGCTCGCCAAGGACAAGGAGATTTCCGATCGCTGGCGCGGCTTCGCCGACATCGCCGACGCCCGGCATCTCGGCAACCGGGTGGAGCGCGAGGTGGTGGAGGCGCTGGTCGCCGCGGTGCGCGCCGGCTATCCGCGGCTCTCGCACCGCTATTACGCCTTGAAGGCCAGGTGGTTCGGCAAGAAGCGGCTTGCCCATTGGGATCGCAATGCGCCGCTGCCGAACGTCCCGATGCGGGTGATCGCCTGGACGGAAGCGATGAACACGGTGCTCTCGGCCTACGGCGCGTTCTCACCGAAGATGGCCGAGATCGCGGAGCGCTTCTTCACCTCGCGTTGGATCGACGCGCCGGTGCGTCCCGGCAAGGCGCCCGGCGCCTTCTCGCATCCGACGGTGCCGTCGGTGCATCCCTATGTGCTGCTCAACTACCAGGGCAAGCCGCGCGACGTGATGACGCTCGCGCATGAGCTCGGCCACGGCGTGCATCAGGTGCTCGCGGCGCGCAACGGGCCGCTGATGGCTCCGACGCCGCTCACGCTCGCCGAGACCGCGAGCGTGTTCGGCGAAATGCTCACCTTCCAGCGCGTGCTCGCCGCGACCACCGAGCGCGGGCAGCGCAAGGCGATGCTCGCCGGCAAGGTCGAGGACATGATCAATACGGTCATCCGGCAGATCGCGTTCTACACCTTCGAGCGCGCGATCCACACCGAGCGCAAGAAGGGCGAGCTGACCGCCGAGCGCATCGGCGCGATCTGGTGGGAGGTGCAGTCGGAGAGCCTCGGACCCGCGGTCGAGCTCAAGCCCGGCTACGAGACGTTCTGGGCCTATATCGGCCATTTCGTCCACGCGCCGTTCTACGTCTACGCCTACGCGTTCGGCGATTGCCTGGTGAACTCGCTCTACGCGGTTTACGAGAAGGCGCACGAAGGGTTCGCAGAGCGCTATCTCGAGATGCTGGCCGCCGGCGGCACCAAGCATCATTCGGAGCTGCTCAAGCCGTTCGGCCTCGACGCGCGCGACCCCGCCTTCTGGCAGCGCGGGCTGTCGTTGCTGGAGCGGATGATAGGCGAGCTGGAGGGGCTTTGACCGCCTAATACATTGATATTATTTCATTAATCTTGAGTTGTACATTCCGTCTAACGATGTTATACAACTGTATAACGTAAATGCATGCGTTTCGAAAGGACGCGGCCATGAAGATCGAGATCAAAAGGATCGGGAATTCCGACGGCCTCATTCTGCCGCGCGAATTGATGCAGCGCCTCGACCTCAAACGTGGCCAGCACCTGCATGTGACCGAATTGGCGGGCGGCGGATTTCAAGCGCTGCCATATGATCCGGATTTCGCGAAGACCACTGAACTCGCCGACGAAATCATGGACGAGTATCGGGACACGCTTGCCGCGCTCGCAAAATAAGCGAGCCCCACATGAGTGAGCCCAACGAGCCGGCGTGGGTCACTTACGATCAGGCGATCGCGATACACAGTCGGCAGCTCCGTCGATTTGGCGGAGCGCCGGGGCTGCGCGATGAAGGCATGTTGCAATCCGCGCTTGAGCGCCCAGTCAACAAATGGCGGTATGAGCGGGCGGGATTGGTCGAACTTGCAGCGGCCTATGCGTTCGGTCTCGCGAAGAATCACGCATTCGTGGATGGCAACAAGCGTATCGCATTCATGACTATGATGGTGTTCCTACGGAAAAACGGCATTCACTTTGCGCCGGATCAAGCGCATGCCACCGCCATGGTGCTTGCGCTGGCTGCTGGCGAGGTGAGCGAGAAAAGTCTTGCACGCTGGATCGCCGATAATCTCCCGAAATTCTGACGCCGGTCGCTACTTCGTAAAAGCGATGTCCGCGATCAGCGGCCGGTGATCCGATCCGAGCGTCGGCCCCACGACAAGACGAACGCTCGCGATGCCGTGCGTCGAAAGCACGTTGTCCATCAGAAAGAGCGGCCATTGCGCCGGCCAGGTCGCGAGAAACGTCGCGTGCTGGCCGAGCCCGGCATTGTTGAGCTGCGCGAATTTCCAGGCGAACGGCGCAAGGTTGAGCGTGCCGGCGACGATCTGCCTCTCGCCTTGCGCGTTGACGCGCGTGAGCAATCGCTCGACGTCGGCCGCCTGCTCGTTCGGCGCAAGCGGGCCGGCAAGCTGTGCGCCGATGAGGTCGAAGCGCGCGCCGTCCCATTGAAAACTTGCCCAGACCAGGAGGGGCTTGCGCGTGCCGGTGATGACCTGGCCGCCGGTGAGCCAGGGCCGTTTCGCGAGCAGCGCCTGGCCGGCGCAGCTTTCCGCCGAGACCAGAGCATGCGGAAAGGACGCCTTGAGTTTCGGGATGAGCCGATCGGCCGCCGTGCAGCTGACCTCCTGCAGGAGAACGATGTCGGGGCCCGACGCGCGAATGAATTCGGCGATGTCGTCGAACCGGTCGTTGCCGGCCGCGAGATCGAACGTCACGAGCCGCAGCGCCGGCGCGGTGCTCGGCAGCGTGTCCGCGGCCCGCGCCCATGGCAGCAGGAGCAGTCCGACGAGCAGCAGAGCGAGCGCCGCGGTCGGCCGGATCAGGCGCCATTCTCTCATCGCGAACGCAGCCGTAAACAGGAGAAGCGCGCCGCCCGCCGCGAATGGGCGGCATTGGTTGATGAGGTCGAAGGCAGGCACGAGCGGAGCCACAAAGCCGAGCGCAGTCATGATCGCGCCCGCGATCCAGCCGCCCCAAAGCAGGGCAACAAAATGCCGGCGGCCGCGGCTCACGGCAGTGGAGGGCTCATTCATCGGCTCGCTCTGCGATCAAACGCCGCTTCAGGGATATAGGCGAAGGTTGCGTGCCATCCTATTCGTTAGGCGAATTTGCCGGAGATTGTTGGCGGCGCGCGCCGTTAGGCTTATCTGTTGTGGGGCAGGGACCTTTCCCCGATGACCGACCGCGAAAAAAACCGCTTTTCGGCCCGCGCCGCCCGCTACGCGCGCGTCGGCGCCAACATGGGCGGCGTGGCGGCAAAAATCGCGGCCACGCGCTTCTTCGGCCTCGATCTCGATCGCGTCAAGAACGCGGCCGAACTCGCGGCGGCCCTGGGCGGCCTCAAAGGCCCGATCATGAAGGTCGCGCAGCTGATGGCGACCATCCCGGACGCGTTGCCGCCCGAATACGCCGCCGAGCTCACCAAATTGCAGAGCGAGGCGCCGCCGATGGGTTGGGCCTTCGTCAAGCGGCGCATGATGGCGGAGCTCGGCCCCGAGTGGCAGGCGAAGTTTGCAAGCTTCGAGCACCACCCGGCCGCGGCCGCCTCGCTCGGCCAGGTACACCGCGCCCGCGCGCACGAAGGGGCGGAGCTGGCCTGCAAGCTGCAATATCCGGACATGCAGTCGGCGGTCGAGGCGGACCTGCGTCAGCTCGAGTGGATCTTCGCCATCCATCGCCGCATGGATCCGGCGATCGACACGAGCGAGATCGCCCAGGAGATCGGCGCGCGCATGCGCGAAGAGCTCGACTACGTGCACGAGGCGAAGCATGTCGCGCTCTACCGCGCCATGCTGGCGGAGACACCGGAGGTGCGCGTCCCGCACGTCTGGCCGGCGCTGTCGACCAAGCGCCTGCTCACGCTCGACTGGCTCGAGGGCGAAAAGATGCTTGCCTTCACGCAACATCCGATCGAGGTGCGCAACCGGCTCGCGGTCGCCATGTTCAAGGCGTGGTGGCATCCGTTCAGCCGCTACGGCGTGATCCACGGCGATCCGCATCTCGGCAACTACACGG
>WNFG01010606.1_pt1 | contig 17080 bp, 17 predicted proteins | sample 5400431 | NCBI WGS metagenome assembly WNFG01 (sample SAMN13153346, study PRJNA577476) | soil metagenome | isolation source: 120 cm saprolite under Douglas fir tree site 2 hole 3 replicate 2 | place: USA:California | collected 2015-04-18 | reverse complement strand
GTGATTCTGATTGTGCTGGGCGTTTTCTTTCTGCTGGGAACTTCAGGCTGGCTTCGCACGGAACACACATGGCCGCTGTTTCTAATCGGCATCGGCGTGTGGCTGGCCTACAAGCGTTCAACGCAGAAGAGATAAAAGGGAGAACATGAATCCATATACGAAAAATCCGGCGTGCTCATGTTCGCGTTGCCGCTCCAGCAGGCTCTTCGGACCCGCCATGATTATCACTGTGGGAGTCTTGTTGCTGCTCCAGGAGAATGACGTCATCTGGTTTTATCGCTCCTGGCCGGTGATTCTTCTGGTGGCTGGACTGTTCTCCTTCCTGAGCGCGTCAGCCTCCACGGAGGGTCACGTGCAACCGTATGGGGCGATGCCCATGCCGCTGGCACAACCTGGTTTGGCACAACAAGGTGTTGGGCAACAAGGTGTGGCGCAAACAACTCCAACACCGGCACAGGCTCCGACGACAACGACAGATCCCGCAGCAGGCCCAGGCAACTCTACGCACAATGATTCGCAGGTGAACTCATGAGCACAACAACACCGATTGCTCCAAACCCATATAGCGGGTATAGCCGGCCACGCTCTTTGTTTGGCCCCATTTTTCTGATCGCGATTGGAGTGCTGTTCCTGCTGCGCAGCATGGGATACATCTCCATGCGCGCGTTCTGGCCCTGGTTTGCGCATTACTGGCCCGTCCTCCTGATCCTGTGGGGTGCGGTTGCGCTGGTGGAACACGTTCTGGCCAGACGCCAGGGACGTCCCACGCCGCGGCTGGGCGCCGGCGCGGTTGTGCTGGTGATTTTCTTCGTGGCTTTTGGAACCACAGCCACTCACGTGGCTACGGTGCACTGGGGTGACGTGCGGAATAATCTGGACATAGATGCTGATCCTGACGTGGAAAACTTTTTTAGCGGCATCATGGGCGCCAAGTACGAATTTACTGACAACTTTGCCGAGACATACAAAGACGGTTCGCAAATCAAAATCATGGGCGGACGCGGCGATATCAAGGTAACGCCAAGCAATGACGGCCAGGTGCACGTGATGATACAGAAGACAGTGCGTAGCGAATCCAAAAATGATGCTGACAAGATGAATGAATCGTCCAAGGCAAAATTCCAGCAGCAAGGCTCATTGATGGTGCTGGATTTGAGCGGCGCAAGTTTTGATCGAGGACGGTTTGACGTGGAACTCGAGGTCCCGCGCACAGCCCCGCTCAACCTGTTCACGCATCATGGCGGCATCAACGTTTCCGATCGCGACGCCAATCTGGACCTTTCCACCGAGCATGGTGATATTGAACTGGACGCAATCAAAGGCGACGCTTCCATCCATGTGCGTCACGGATCAGTTACCGCGAACAAGGTAGGCGGGAACGTAACCATTGATGGCACTGTGAATGACACGAATGTGAGCGATCTGGCGGGAACTCTGAGCATGACTGGGACCTATTTCGGCACGATGAAGCTGGAGCGCATTGCCAAGCCGGTGCGCTTCAACACGTCACGCACAGACCTGCAATTCGCGCGACTGGACGGCGAGTTCAACATGGAGCCGGAGGATTTGCGCGCGTCGCAAATCGTGGGGCCATTCCGGCTGGACACGCGGAGCAAAGGCGTCCATCTGGAACAGGTAAGCGGTGACGTACATATTGGCAATCGCAACGCCACGGTGGAGATCAATTCCAAACTTCCCGTCGGCGCCATTGATGTAAGCAATGTTCACGGTGATATCGAAGTCACCGTTCCGGCCAACGCTGCGTTTCAACTGGACGCGGAAAGCGTGGGCGGAGAAGTGAGTTCAGATTTCGGCAAACAGTCAGACAACAACAATCGCGCAACCGCCATTGCCACGGTAGGAAAAGGTGGACCGCAAGTCCGCTTGCGTACTGATCATGCAACGATTCGAGTGAACAAACAGTAGGCATTGCTGGTCAGGTGGCGAAGTGCCGATGCAGTTTGGCGAGCTTGTCTTCAACAATCGCGACCGCCTGGGCCACAACCTGATCGAGCGTGAGATTGGTGGAGTCAATGTGCACGGCGTCATCGGCCGCAACTAAAGGCGAGTTGGCGCGTGTGCGATCACGCTCATCGCGAGCACGGAGTTCAGCCAGCACCGCAGTTTCTTTTTCAGCCGCCGCAGGATTCTGCTGAAAGCGGCGTGAACCGCGCACGGCGGGATCAGCGTCCAGAAAGATTTTCACCCGGGTGAACTGAGACGCGGGAAGCAGCTTCCGTTACTTCCTGGCTGCGAAGTTTTTCAGTCACATCATGATCATCGAGCACAACTCGATTGCCTTCTGGTCGCGGAACCAGTTCGATGTGCGAGTCCTTCGCCAGCGCCGCCAGCGCGGAGCCGTCGTCCAGCGAATTGCCAAGCTGCATCGCTTTATAAGCCAGCGCGCGATACATGGCGCCGGTTTCAATGTTGGTGTAATGAAATTTTCGGGCGAGCAAGGCAGCGAGCGTACTCTTGCCGGAACCTGCAGGCCCATCAATGGCGATCACAATGCGGCGAGCGGCCGCCGCAGGTTTATCCATTGACGCGCCTCCGCTGCTCTGGCTCAGGTGTGAGATGCACCATGGTCCTGGTTCCAATGGCAAGCACGCTCAGCTCGCGCGCAGCCAGCAGCGCATTGACGGCATCACGGATCTTGGTCCTCGAAGCCAGATGGGAAAATAGCTGCTCAATATCGTCTTGTCCCGCGGCAACCACTGTCTGCAAATATTTGCTGATAAGCGCGGAGATTGCTTCCGGCGCGGAGATTCCTGCACCTTCCTTAACGACATCAGGCGCCCAGCGAAACAGGACGTCCCAGATTGCGCCCTCGCTTTCGCGATAATCAACGCGAGTAATTTTCAGGATGGTCCAAAGCTCGCCCAGTGCGCGATCAAGCGCGGCATTGCTGGGCTCATGGCCGACAAGCTCACGCAGTTTTTCTTTGGACAATGGCCCGTGCTGCCGCAGCGCGTCAAACACGTTGATGGTCAACGGAGAAATTCTGGCGCCCTGTGAACGCAGCTTGGGCGGCGCTTTGGGATTACGGTCGCCGATAAGAGCATAGAAGAACGGAAAGATTGCCGCGGAGATGATCACGTCCGTGGAAGGCGAAAGGCTCATTTCAAACGCTGTCCGCTCACGCAGCAGACGCACCATCAGGTCTGTGGCTTGCTGGGAACGCGGATCGGCGAAAGCGTGCTTCGTATCCGGCAGATGTTCAGCCGAACCGCTGAATGCGCCCATAAACGTTGGGACGAACGGCAAAGAGCGATCGGGATACATGAGACAGAAGCCGACATCGTCAACAAATGCCCGTGCCTGCTCGAGAGTCTGTACGCGCTCGCCATCCAACCGCCATTTATGCGACCGCTGCTGCTGTAGTTCCTGTTCAGTCATCAAATTCGTTTAAACGCCTTTTGTATGTCCTTAACAGAATACCGCAAGACCACAGGCCGTCCGTGCGGACACGTCATTGGGCACTCCGTTTTGCTCAGCTCCTTCAGGAGCCATTCCATTTTCTGCTGGTCCAGCGGCATATTGATCTTGATGGCGGCATGGCAGGCGATGCTGGCAGCGATCCGCGCCCGCACCTTTTCCAGATTGAGTAACTGTTCCTCCTGCTGGAACTGGTCCAGCAGTTCAAGCAACATGGCTTCCACTTCAGCCGATGCCACGCCCGCTGGCGAGGTCTTGACTGCGACAGTTCGGGTGCCAAATAACTCAACTTCAAAGCCGTTGCGCTTGAGCTCTTCAGATATTTCTGCGAATACCGCCTGCTGTCCCGGCGTGAGTTCCACAATCAGCGGCATCAGCAATCGCTGCCCTTCGACGGCGGCTTCACTGCGTTCGCGCAGAATGCGTTCAAACAAAACCCGCTCGTGTGCCACATGCTGGTCGATGATCCAGAGTCCATCAGAGTTTACGGCAAGAATGAACGATTCCCTCACCTGTCCCAGCGGCCGCAAACTGGCCAGCGCAAAATCTTCTTCCACGGCCAGCGCATCTTCATTGAGCTGATTGCCGCATGTGTCATGCTTGCCAGTGCCATTGAAAAATGCTGGTGCAGCGATTGGACCGAAACCGCTGCGAGCGGCGTTGGCGTCCACCGCGATGGCTTCTCCGGAAAAATGCAGGCGATCGCTTACCATCGGCTGCGCTGGAGGCTGCAAGCTGAAACCGGGTACGCTGCCGTTATCCACGGCGATCTGCTGGTCAGCATCCACAGCTTGCTCCATCGCTGCGGCACCAGGAGAAAGTCCGGGTGAGGCGTGCGGCTGTGCGTTGATCTCACGCGTGAACTGCGGCACCGGACGCAGCTTGAGCAGCGCGGCACGCACGGAGTCGCGCACAAAGTCATGAACCAGAGATTGCTGCCGGAAACGTACTTCAGTCTTTGAAGGATGCACGTTGGCATCCACTTCAGCGTTTGGCAGTTCAATGAAAAGCAAGACCACCGGAAACACAGTCGGCGGAAGAATGTTGCGATAGGCTTCCAGCAGCGCATGCTGTACCAGGCGATCACGAATTAAACGATTGTTGACGAAGATGAAAATCGAATTACGGTTCAGCTTCTGCAACTCCGGCTTGGACACAAAGCCATGTACACGAATGTCGCCCGGAACCGGCGGCTCGTAATCTTCGTCGCGACGCCACGGCGGAGGTTCAGGAATACCCACGCGCTCAAGCTTCATTCCGGCCGTGACTGGGACAAGCTGATCGAGCGTCTCACGGCCAAACACCTGATATATGCGGTCCGCATGGGACTGCACGGGCGCGGCAATCAGCATGGCGTTAGTTGCTGAGTGCAATTCAAAATGCTTCTCCGGATGCGCCAGAGCATAGTGCGTTACCAGTGACGCGAGATGGCCAAGCTCGGTTGATTCGGCCCTCAGGAATTTTTTGCGTGCAGGAGTATTGAAGAACAGATCGCGGACGGCGATTGAAGTTCCCAATGGCAGGCCAGCTTCTTCCAGACGCAGGATCTTTCCTCCGGCGATATCAAGTAACGTGCCACTGTCTTCGTCCGCTGCTCGTGTTTCCAGCAGGACACGAGCGACCGAGCCGATGGAAGGCAACGCTTCCCCGCGGAAGCCCAATGTATTGATGTTCAGAAGATCTTCAGCATCCTTTATTTTGGAAGTGGCGTGCCGCTCAAAGGCGAGCAGAGCGTCGTCGCGGACCATGCCGCAGCCGTCGTCGGTGACCTGGATCAGTTTTTTACCGCCGCCTTCAACCTGTACGCGAATGCGAGTGGCTCCGGCATCCAGCGAGTTTTCCAGCAGCTCTTTCAACACGGACGCAGGCCGCTCCACCACCTCTCCGGCGGCAATTTTGTTGGCGACGTGTTCAGAAAGAACGTGAATGCGACCCATGGGCTTGGCAGCGCACCTATGGCGCTGGGAACCATCCATAGTAAATGGTTTCGTTGCGAGCAGCGAGACCCAGAGAGGCCAATCAGTTGCTCGATGGATCAGCGGGTCTTGCGGTTGATAACTTTCCTGAAGGTGTATTTCTTGCCATTGAATTTATAGATGCTGACCAGGGTTTCCTTCGGGTATCTCCAGATACTCAAGATATCCCGATACGAGTTCGTCCTGCTATCCTGCACCTCCAGCGAATTACCGCCGGCGAACAAAACCAATCTTGGTCTTCTGCGGGCTGGCCTGACGATCCAAAACCAGTCGTGATCGCCACTCGCCATCGGCGGAATCCCCTCGACAAGCAACTCCGCTTCGTCGTTGGCGCGAAGATGGATTTCCGAAACGCGAAACATCTGGCCAGGGGTTTGCTTCTGCAGGTCCGAAGCGTGAGCCATGCCCTCTTTGCCTTCCCTGGTATTCAATAGAAGCTTGAGAACGTCAGGAGGCAGTGGAACAGGATGTTCCATGCGTGGAGCCCTGGAAAACTTGCTTTGCTCGGCAACCGGTTTGGGTGTCTGCCCATGCGCGGCGATGGCGACGGCGAGAATTCCTACAGCCACGAATTTTCGTACTGGAGTTTGCTGTTTCATCGCGTAAGAACTGCGTAGAAAACATGCTCCCGTGTTGGTATTACCTGTCCGCAAAATGATAAAAAAAGGCACGAAGTCCCTTGGTGATCCTTCGTGCCCTTTGTGTTTAACTCTTTACTTCGTCGCCGCTGAACTCAACGCCGGCGCAGGATAGTTTGGCAGCTTTTCACGCTGACGGTTTCCACGCTGAATGTCGAGTTCGCCGAACAATACGGACGGCGCCACGATCGCGCTGGGGAGCGGCTCACTGCGGTTATAGACATAGTTGTCATTGCCGGCGGCAACAATGTCATTGCGCAGTGCGCGCGTATCCAGTTGGTTGAAGATTGCTCCGCGCACCAGCTCCATGTGCCCGTCACTGACGTAAACGCGCCATAACAGACGCGGCGCCAGTTGCGGTCCTGTTGTCTCCACGTAATAACCGTAAGGACGGCCCTGATCTTTGCACATCTGTATCAGCTTGTGCTTCAACTCATCGAATGTCAGCGCGTTTGCCGCCTTGAAAATCAGATTCGATATTTGTGGACGCGGCGCTCCAGCCAGGGCAGTACGGCCATGACCGTTCGAATGCGGGAAGTCACGAATCGGTTCGCGGGCCAGCAGATAGTTTGTGAGCACGCCTTTTTCGATCACGGAAACCTTTTGCGCGGCCACGCCTTCATCGTCCACGTCATAACTGCCAGCCAGGGTTGTGCCGTCAATCTTTTTGGCCAGCGGATCATCTTCCACGGTGAAGAATTCAGGTAACACGCGGTTCTTGTAATACGAATTGAACTCGCCGCGAGTGCGGGCTGAGCTGCCAAGTTCCGGGCGCACGCCCAAAATATTTGGGACTACCAGCCTTTCGAAAACCGACGTGACCGCATCGCCGGACATCAGGACCGGGCCGCGATAGTCATCTTCCACCAGCGGCGCTTTCTTCAGCGCGTTAAAGGTGCTGATCAGCTTCTCGGCATCTTTCTGGATTTCTTCCGGCTTGGGGAGTTCATCAGCGTTGGTCACAACATAGCCATGGCTGCGTTCCAGCCGCATGGCGTCGTCCGCCTGTGCGCTGCCGGAAAACATATAGGTATAAATGGTTTTGCCGTTGCGGGTGACCGTACCTTCTGTGTTAACGACCGGAACAGATCGGATGTGGAGCGCAGATTTGACTTCCACGCATCCAGGTTTGTGTCCAGCTTTACCACATCATGCACTGACACGGCAGCCTTCTCATGCGAGAAGTCTGACACATCGTTTTCCACTTCCACATTCTTGAGCGCAGCCTGTTTTTCCGTAAGTCCGCTTAGTGCGGCTTTGTAGGCTTTGTCCGTCGCCAGCCACAGTTGGTGGCGAAGCGCCAGTTCGTCATTGTCGGTCGGCATCACTTCAATGGTGCCCATGCCCTGCCCGAAATAGCTGTCTTGTTTGTAGTCGCCAATGCGTACGACAACGCGCACCAGGCGGCCGGCGTTTACATTGTCAGTCCGCAAGGCTCCCAGCGTGGCATCGGCAACATGGTCCTGAAGTTCGGTGACCTGATAATCAATGTAATAAGGACGCTGGAGCTGCCCCAGTTGCAGCTTCTCCTGGGAACGCTTCAGCTCGGCCAACATCGCTTTGAGCACGGGATCGCCATGATCGTCAGTGGCGATGTTTGCTGCGGGCGAATCTTCAGACACAGGTAACGCCAAACCAACGCAGCTGAGAGTCAGCACACAGGCGAAGGACAAAACAGTGAGAATCGGCTTACGCATTAGCGGGTCTCCTTCTGCGCAGTGGTCTTCTGCACGGCGGTGTGGCTGGCCACGTCCATTGTGTCGTGTCCCGGCGGAGGCAGCACCGGAGGCCGCTCATGGCCTTGTGCGACTTTCTGCACTTCAAGCTCTGAAAAGATCATTGCCGGCGCTGCAGCCGATACCGGTACGGAACCAGATTCCGCCCCACACTCACCGTTGAACACATCAATCTTTTGTCCGGTCAGCATGATCCGGGTCAGCACGGTTTGCGGCGTTCCAATAATGTTCACGCCGCGCACCAGTTCGTCGGGGCGACCATCCGGATAGACCTTCCACACCATTAAGGGCATTACCTGAAACGCCTGCGGCATGTTACGCGTGGTCAGAGTAAAACCGCCAGCAATGTCTTCGAAGTAGAGTCCAAATGGCTTCTTCTGTTTCTTGATTTCGTTGATCAACGCCTGGCGCATCTGCGCATCGGGCGTGGTCTTGTTGGATCGGACAATCAGATTTCCCTGGCGTCCAACCGGCATGGCGCCATCCTGCGCGCGACCGTGACCGTTGGAATGTTCAAAACCCTTCACCGGCATGCGTGACATCAGAAACTGCTTGAGCACGCCGTTTGAGATCAGCTCAACGCGCTGGCCTTTTTCGCCTTCTTCGTCATAGGCGTAAGTTCCGCTGAGTTCCACGCCGCTGATGGCCGGCAGAGTTGGATCGTCTTCCACGCTCAGGAATGGAGGCAGTACGCGCTGGCCAATCATTTTCGTAAACGTCTGGCCTTCGTCATCGCCACGCTGGCGCTGGCCCTCCAGGCGATGTCCAACCACTTCATGGAAAAAGACTGCAGCGGCGCGGCCGGAAAGCATCGCGGGCCCATCGAACGGTTCCACAATGGGAGCCTTCTTCAGCTTTTGCAGGTCCTGGGCAATCTTTTCGATTTTCGCCGACATTTCCTGTTCGGAAGCCAGCTTGTCAAAGGTGGAAGCGTCAAATGTCTCCGAGCGGGCCAGGTCCATGCCATCACTGGCGCGCGTGTTGCCCAAAGCCAGAACGCGGATCAGCGGCCGCGAATCAACAATCTTGGTTCCTTCACTGGAAACGAAATAACGTGTGCCGGTCTGCACCACCAGCATCACGGTGGAATTTTCAATGTCAGGATATTTGGCGAAGATGGCGGAGAGTCTTCTTACGCGGCCTTCCCAATCTTTTTGATCGAACTTCGGCTGGGCGACTGCGGGCCCGGTATAAGACTGGGCTTTCTCCGTGGTGAAATCCGCCGAATTGTCATCTTCATCCGCGCGAACCTTGGTATTGGTTTTCACTTCCAGATAAGTTTGCGCGGCGTGCTTATACATCTTGTCCGTGTTGATCCACAGCACGCGGGCAATGGCATCGGCTTTGTCTTCCACCGGCAAGGGTGCCGTGATCACCGAGGCCAGACGGTTCTCGCCATGTGTGTTGTCCAGATCGCGGCCGCCCACGCGGACGGAAATGTCCACGTTGCGGTCATGGCGGCTCACCGTGGAAGAATCGTCACCTGCCGCATAGCTGATGAAGTACGGCGCTGGATCGGCTTTGGAAAGTGACTTCATGGCACGGTCCAGTTCCTGCTGAAGAATCTTCATCAAAACTGGATCGCCGGCCTGGCCTGAGCTGCTTTGCTGGGAAAACGCGGGTACACACAAAATGGCCAGAAATAGCCACACAAACAACTGCTTGGAAGATGACATGATAAGGATGAGTTTACCTGAACCTTTGGACACCGCAAATGTTACCTTGGGGCCTGCGAGTAATGTGGGTGTAAATAAATGTTCCTTTACTGGCGCTAGCCGCTCTCCGCTCGGTCAAACTACCTAGTGGTGCGGCAAGACTGAACTTGAGCACCGGTTTACGTAACCCGGTGGTCTCAACGTAAGTTACGTGTCCGCCGCAAGAATGCTACTCTCCCGCGCCCTGGGCCTTGCCTGGACGCCAGCGCAAAATAGGCTTGCGGGCTGCGCCGGTTTCGTCCAGCCGCGAGATGCGCGTGGTATGCGGAGCATTCTTGACGATGTCCGGGTCTTCCTGCGCTTCGCGGGCAATCGCCTGCATCGCGTCAATGAACAGGTCCATCTCTTCCAGCGATTCGCTCTCCGTGGGCTCGATCATCAGAGCACCGGGAACCACCAGTGGGAACGAAACCGTATAAGGATGGAAGCCGTAGTCAATCAGCCGCTTGGCAATGTCTCCGGTCTTCACGCCTTTTTGTGCCTGAAGCTTGTCGCTGAAAACGGCTTCATGCATGGACGCGCTCTTGTATGGCAACTCATACGTGCCTTCCAGTTTTTTGCGGATGTAGTTGGCGTTGAGCACTGCGTCTTCAGTGGTCTGCCGCAAACCGTCATAGCCATTGGCCAGAATGTAAGCCAGGGCGCGCACGTGCATGCCAAAGTTTCCGTAATACATGCGCACGCGACCAACAGACTGCGGACGGTCATAGTCAAAGCCGAGCATGCCGTCTTTCTTTTCGACAATCACCGGTTTCGGCAGGAAGGGTTCAAGAATCTTCTTGCACGCCACAGGACCTGATCCCGGTCCGCCGCCGCCGTGCGGAGTGGAGAACGTTTTATGCAGGTTCAGGTGCATCACGTCCACACCGAAATCACCGGGACGCGTCTTGCCGACCAAAGCATTCATATTGGCGCCGTCCATGTACAGCAGCCCGCCTTTTTTATGCAGGATGTCCGCGATCTTATGGATCTCCTGCTCAAAAATTCCCAAGGTGTTGGGATTGGTCAACATCAGTCCGGCAATGTCTTCATTCATCTGCGCTTCCAGCGCGCCAATGTCGACCATGCCGTTCGAGTTTGATTTGAGATTCTCAACGGCGTATCCGCAGATTGCGGCCGTGGCAGGATTAGTGCCGTGAGCGGAATCTGGAATCAGGATTTTCTTGCGCGGATTGCCCTTCGAATGAAGATAGGCATGCATCAGCATGATGCCCGTCATCTCGCCATGAGCGCCGGCCGCGGGCTGAAGCGTGATCGCGTCCATGCCGGTGATATCCAGCAGGCAGTCAGACAGCGTCTTCATGACGCGCAAAGCGCCTTGAGAAATTTTTTCCGGCTGGTAAGGATGGGCTTCCGCCAGGCCGCCCAGTCGCGCGACTACTTCATTCACGCGCGCGTTGTATTTCATCGTGCATGATCCCAGAGGATACATGCCCAGATCGATGGCGTAATTCCAGGTGGAGATACGCGTGAAGTGGCGGATGATCTCCATCTCGCTCACTTCCGGCATCAGGCCCAGGTCGGGACGCGCCGCGCTGCCCAGGACTTTGGCGGGATCCACTTCCGGCACATCCAGCGGAGCGAGCTTGTAACCCTTCTTACCCGGAGACGATCGCTCAAAGATCAGCCCTTCATTCTGGATTACGTGACGTGATGCTTTTTTGATGTCCTTATCGCTCATTGGCCGACCGCCTTTACCGCCGTGTCAATTTGTTCTTTGGTATTTAGTTCCGTGCAGCACCACAGCGCCGCATTGCCCAGCTCGGGATAAAACTTTTTGAGCGGGAATCCGCCAATGGTCTTTTTCTCCAGCAGGCGGTCGTTGATGGTGAGCGAATCTTCCGTGGTCTGGACCACGAACTCATTGAAACGTGGCGCACCCTGAAAAAGGACCTTTCCTTTTTTGGCGAACTCGCCGGCGGCATAGTTGGCCTTGGACAGATTCTGGATGGCCAGTTCCTTGAGTCCTTCACGACCGTAGATGGTCATATAAATGGTGGCCATGGTGGCGATCAAAGCCTGGTTGGTGCAGATGTTCGATGTGGCCTTCTCACGGCGAATATGCTGTTCACGGGTGGAGAGCGTGAGCACAAAGCCGCGCTTGCCATCCTTGTCGCGCGTTTCCCCGACCAGCCTACCGGGAATCTGGCGGACGAATTTTTCTTTCGTCGCCAGAACGCCGGCATAGGGGCCGCCAAAGCCGAGCGGCACGCCAAACGACTGCGATTCCATGGCGACGATGTCGGCCTCAACCGGCGGCTTCACGATTCCAAGGGACAACGCTTCCGAAATCGCAACGGCCAGCAGCGCGCCTTTTTTGTGCGCCAAATCCGCGATGGCGGCGACGTCTTCAATCGTGCCGAAAAAGTTCGGGGACTGGATCAGAACACATGCGGTATCCTCAGTGATTTTCTTTTCCAGATCAGCCAGATCAACGCGGCCATTTTCCAGATAGCCGAATTCGGTGATCGGAATTCCCTGATGTTGCGTGTAGGTGGCAATCACTTCGCGATATTCCGGGTGCACGCTCTTCGCCACCAGCGCGCTGTTACGTCCGGTGAGCCTCACGGCCATCATCAGTGCTTCCGCGGAGCCGGTGGATGCGTCATACATGGAGGCATTCGCCACTTCCATGCCGGTCAACTCGCAGATCATGGTCTGGAATTCAAAGATAGCCTGCAAGGTTCCCTGTGCGATCTCCGGCTGGTACGGCGTGTAGGCGGTGAAGAACTCCCCGCGCGAGATCAGCGAATCAATCACAACCGGCCGGTAGTGATGGTAAGCACCGGCGCCGAGAAACACTGCGTAGCCTGCGGCGTTAGTCTCCGCGCGCTCGCGGAAGTAATCGATCACCTCAGACTCCGCCATCTGGCGTGGCACTTTCAGGTCACGGTTCAGGCGGTACTCCGCCGGTATGGGAGCAAACAGGTCGTCAATGGACTTGCAGCCGATCTCACGCAGCATGTGCTGGCGGTCAGCGGGAGACTTGGGAAGATAGCGCATGGATTTGAGTGTTGCCCCTCCGGGCTGTTGCCTGTGTTTTGCCTGCTCAACGTTTTAAGCGGTAAGCCGGATACTGATGCCTACGGCTGATCTTGGGGATCAACCCCGAATGCTGTATTACAGAAACATTTCGGAAGCCCTGGCGTGTCTGCTTGATTGGACTTTGCACGCCTCTTGCCTGATGCTTTATTTCTCTTCCGCGACGTACTTTTCGTAATCGTCAACGGAAAGCAATCCCTTCGTCTCGCCGGGATTCGACAATTCCAGCTTGATCATCCAGGCGGTGTGCGCATCCTTGTTCACGTCTTCCGGGGTCTGGTTCAATGACTGGTTGATCTCAACCACCTTGCCCGACGCCGGCGCGTACAACTCAGATACTGCCTTGACCGATTCCACGGTGCCAAAGCTCTTGCCCGCCTCAAGCTGCGTGCCCACCTTGGGCAGTTCCACAAACACGATGTCGCCCAGAGCTTCCTGGGCATGGTGCGTGATGCCGACAGTGGCGGTGTTGCCATTCACATGGATCCATTCGTGCTCTTTGGTGTACTTGTAATCCTTCGGATATGCCATTCGCTCTGATCCTTTATCCTTTTCGTAGTGTTCTTTTTCCTGGAGGGGCTACGCCTTCCTGGGGCGCTTATAAAACGGGGTAGGAACTACTTTGCACTTAACCTTCTGGCCGCGAATTTCAACGTACAGCTCCTGACCCAGCTCTGACTTGGCCGGCGGTACATAAGCAAGAGCAATATTTTTCTTGAGGAAGGGCGCATATGATCCGCTTGTCACATAGCCGATCTCTTTGCCATTCTCATCGTGGACCTTGTAGTCATCCCGGGGAATGCCGCGATCCACGGCTTCCAGCCCGACCAGCGTACGGGTGAGCCCGGCAGCCTTGGCTTTTTCCAGCGCGGCGCGGCCGATAAAGTCGCCCTTGTCCATTTTGCAGAAGCGGTCAAGACCGGCTTCCCAGACGTTGATGGTGTCTGAGATTTCATGACCATAAAGCGCCATGCGACCTTCCAGCCGCAATGTGTTACGTGCCCCCAGTCCGCAAGGGACAATGCCAAACTCTTTACCGGCTTCGGTCACTTCGTTCCATACGCGTTCACTGGTGGGCACATCAGAGGGAACATAGATTTCAAAGCCGTCTTCAGCCGTGTAGCCGGTGCGGGCGATCATGGTGTTGGGTAATCCACAAACCGTCCCGTGCTTGAACCAGTAATTCTTGATCTGCGAAAGATCAACGTTGGTCAGCTTTTGCAGAGTGGCTTCCGCCTTGGGGCCCTGAATGGCGATCTGCGTATAGTAGTCGCCCACGTCATCCGCATGGCAGTGGAAGCGATTTACGTTTTTGCGCACCCAGCTATGGTCTTTCTCTCGCGTGCCTGCATTGATGACCAGCAGGTAGTCATTCTGCCCCAGCTTGTGAACGATCACGTCGTCCACGAACGTGCCTTCCGGATACAGCAGGGCCGAATAATGCGCCTGATTTTCCTGGAGCCTGGAAGCATCGTTCATGCTGATCCACTGCGTCGCCGCCAGCGCCTCGGGCCCTCGCATCAGAATGTCACCCATGTGGGAGACATCGAACATGCCCACGCCGGTGCGCACGGCCATATGTTCCTTCATTATTCCGCCGCTGGAAGGATATTCAACCGGCATGTCCCAGCCGCCAAAGTCAACCATTTTGGCCCCCAGACGCCGGTGCATGGCGTTGAGTGAAGTTTTCCTGAGTGTCTGGCTTTCAGCAATTGAAGACAAAGCTACTTCCCTTCCAAAATCCGGTGACTGGGACAGATTCCTCCACGGAGGCGTGGGGAACCTTCAAGGTTAACATCCGCGTTTTGCATGGGTCAATGCGCCGCTTCGCCCCGTCCCTACGCTGCTGACGCCATGCCCCAAACTGGCGGTGGTACGAACCATGGAAGAGGCCTGTGCCGTACTGGCCTGAACTGCGGGCCGGAATTCCAGGTACGCCTGTAGTGCAGGTACGTTTGGCGTATTGCCTGCCGGCTCAAATCGGGATAATCTCCGGCTATGCCCAAGGATTACATTTGCAGCCTGTGCGATCAGGTCGAACGCCGCTGCCCATGCACCAAGTATTGCTGGCTCTGCCGCGGCCAGTTTGATGCCCGCCTGTGCGAAGATGGCCAGTATTACTGCCGGGCCTGCCGCGAATCCTGTGACATGCAGGCCCAGTATCATACCCCGGCCAATTAAGGCGGTTTGATCCACGCCCTGGCCTGATTCACTTATGATGGTCGCAGAGGCAGCACTCCATCGCCAGGCGACCCAATCTGAAAAGCTCAGCCATTTCCGCTGCGAAGGCTTCTGCCGAGACCGCATTGGCAATCAGCCGATCTGCCACGATTGTTGACTATTACCATGCCATGCTGCGCCGCTGGGGTCCGCAGAACTGGTGGCCGGCGCAGTCCCGCTTTGAGGTGATTGTTGGCGCTTATCTCACCCAAAATACCAACTGGCTGAACGTGGAAAAAGCCATGGTGAATATGCGCAAGGCGCGCGCACTCAGCCCAAAGGCGATGCGCGCAATGCCGCTGGAACGACTTCAGGAACTGATACGGCCTTCCGGTTACTATCGCCAGAAAGCCATCAAGCTGAAAGTCTTTATGGAATACCTTGATGAAAAGTATAAAGGCTCGCTTGACCGGATGTTTGCTCAACCCACGGCGCGACTTAGAGATGAGCTACTTGCCTTGAATGGCGTTGGCCCGGAGACCGCCGACTCCATCCTTCTTTATGCGGGTAACCATCCTGTGTTTGTGGTGGACGCCTACACGCGACGCATTCTGGAGCGGCATGGCCTGATCACACAGACGACCAGGTACGAAGAAATTCGCGCCATGATGGAGCTAGCCGTAAACTCCGCTGCGCCAGATGAGCTTGCGATCGCGGGTGCGCATAGTGAGCCGAGGCACGCACCGTCACGCATGAGCCGCACGGCGCGCACTGAGCTGGCGCAGCATTACAATGAGCTGCATGCCTTGATTGTCCGCGTTGGCAACCAACTCTGTCGCAGCGTGGCTTTGTGCTCGAGTTGCCCGCTGCAGCCATTTTTAACTTCACCGGTAGAGCAACAGACCTCAAAGGCTAAGAATCGTAGTAAGTGAGACTGATTCCGATTTGGGGGTCCAAATGCTTCTAGTAATTGCGCTGGTGTTGTTCCTGATGTGGATTCTTGGCTTCACAGCTTTCCACGTAACCACCGGTTTGATTCATCTTCTGCTCGTGCTCGCCGTCATCTCTCTGGTATGGCATCTTGTGGCCGGTCGCCGCACGGTCGTCTAACGAGCGCTGATAGGCTTCACACCTGATGGAGACGCAGTTCAGGCTGCGTCTCTTTTTAGTTTTAGGTCTATTCCGGCCACAGGTCGAGTGCCGTCCTACTCAATATCTGCTCTTTCATTTCTGGCGATAGCGAGAGTTCCTGGAATTGCTCTATGTTTTGTCTGATGTCCGGGATGCCGGGACTCGGCCAATCGGTTCCGAACAACGTTTTCGCGGCAATCTCGTCCAACCGGGGAAAGTAGCTGAGCAGCAGCTTGGGCGGGATTCCGCTGATATCCAGGTACATGTTGCGATGCCGTCGCAGCAGGAAAAACGCAGTGTCCATCCAGAGCGGCCGGCCACCGTGGGCCATCAATATCTTTAACCCGGGGAAATCGACAGCAACGTCGTCAAGATAAATGGGATCTCCGTATTTATTGCGGGCAGCCGGAAAGATCGACGTGCCTGTGTGCACCATCACCGGTATGCCATTGGCTTCTGCGGCGCGATAAATAGTTTCCAACTCCTTCAGGCCGTTCAGATAATCATTGGCATAGATCAACTGGTGTGGCGGATGGATCTTGATCAGCCGGATGCCCAGCCGCACGATCTCATCCATGTCTTTCTGGACGTTCAAGCTATGTTTGGGATGAACGCTTCCACAAGGGATGAGCCGCCGGGGATTTTCCTTACAGTAATTCGTCACCCAGGCATTGACCTCATGCGTGAAGCCCATAGTGTCCGGCGCAACATAATTAATGAGCACGGCGCGTTCCAGACCGATGGAATCCATGTACTTGAGTAAAGCCCTGGGTGAGCGGCAATACTCCAGAATGTCGTCATAATGACCGCGGGCTTTCTTCATCACCTCAAGCGGCCCGGCCTTGAACATCTCAGCGGGTTGAATGTGGATGTGGCAGTCAGTGATTATCATGGTCCTTCAATGTTTCCGAGCCCTGACGAACGAGCCAACTGCATTGAGCAGCAGATTACAGGTACTTGGTTTTTGGTACTTGGTTTTCAAATCCAGGCCCAAAGAGCGCAAATGAAAACAACTACCAAATACCAACAACTAAGTACCGCTGCTCGCCGCCATCACAGCCCTCTTCGCAAACACGCGCACAATCTCCCGGCGATATTCCGGCGTCATGGCGGAGGTAGTGAGCGGCTTGGCGACCTTGGCCGCCAGTTCTCCCATCACGTTGGCCAGATGCTCGTCCATTCTTTTGCCTACCAGTGCATGTTCAGCGCCGGGCACCAGCAGTGGTGCAGGATTTACGGCGGTG
>WNFG01003766.1_pt1 | contig 17091 bp, 30 predicted proteins | sample 5400431 | NCBI WGS metagenome assembly WNFG01 (sample SAMN13153346, study PRJNA577476) | soil metagenome | isolation source: 120 cm saprolite under Douglas fir tree site 2 hole 3 replicate 2 | place: USA:California | collected 2015-04-18 | reverse complement strand
CCGACCGTGAGAGGCTCGACGATGAACCCGGTCGACCATCCCCACGGTGGTGGCGAGGGCAAGACCGGCCCCGGCGGCAACCCGAAGACCCCGTGGGGCAAGCCTGCCCTCGGTTACCGCACGCGCAAGCCGAAGAAGGCGTCGGACAAGCTGATCATCCGACGCAGAGAAAAGAAAGGACGCAAGTAGACAGTGAGTAGATCGACGAAGAAAGGGCCGTTCATCAGCGAACCGCTGAAGGCCAAGATCGAGAAGTTGAACCAGACCCGCGAGAAGAGGGTGATCCGCACCTGGGCTCGCGCGTCTGTGATCTACCCCGATATGGTCGGCCACACCATCGGCGTCCATGACGGCCGCAAGCACGTGCCTGTCTTCATCAGCGAGAACATGGTCGGCCACCGGCTCGGCGAATTTGCGCCGACGCGCCACTTCCGCGGCCATGGCACCCACACCGAAAAAACCACGGCTCTGAAGTAGAGAAAGTGGCGACGATGGAAGTTTCCGCAGTTCAGAGGTACGTCCGGCGCACGCCGCGCAAAGCGCGGCTGGTGGCCGACTCCGTGAAGGGCATGAAGGTGACCGAGGCGCTTGCGTACCTCGAGTTCTCACCCAAGCATGCCGCGCGCGACGTTGCCAAGGCCATCAAGTCGGCGGCCGCCAACGCCGAGCACAACTTCAACCTGAACCGCGAAGACCTCGTCCTCAAGCAGCTGCTCATCGACGAGGGCCCGACGTACCGGCGGCGCCGGCCGGTCAGCCGCAGCATGGCGCACGAATTCTTCCACCGCACCTGCCACATCACCGCGGTCGTCGAAGACCGCCCAGAGGTAAACAAATAGTTGGGTCATAAAGTCCACCCGAACGCATTCCGGCTCGGTGTCTTTCGTCCCTGGGAGGCGAACTGGTTCGCGAACCCCAAGGACTACACGAAGATGCTGCACGAGGATCTGGAGATGCGCAGCGCGATCCTTGCGCGACTGCGCAACGCCGGCATCGCGAAGATCGAGACCGAGCGCTCGTCCAACGCCCAGCTGACCGTCACCATCCACACCGCCAAGCCCGGCATCGTCATCGGCAAGGGCGGATCGTCGGTCGACCAGCTGCGCGAGGACCTCGAGAAGCGATTCGGAAACCGCGTGCGCATCTCCATCCAGGAGATCAAGCAGCCCGAGCTCGACGCGCAGCTGGTGGCCGAGAACATCGCGTCGCAGATCGAGCGCCGCATCAGCTACAAGCGCGCGATGAAGCAGGCCATCCTCCGGACGATGCGGTCCGGCGCAAAGGGCGTCCGCATCTACTGCGGCGGCCGTTTGCGGGGCGCCGAGATGGCGCGCCGGGAGTGGGACCGCGAGGGCCGCGTACCGCTGCACACCCTGCGCGCGGACATCGACTTTGGCCGCGCCACCGCCAAGACCACCTTCGGCGCCATCGGCGTCAAGTGCTGGATCTACAAGGACCAGATCACCCCGAAGGCCCGGCTGCCCATCGCCGACGGCGCTCCCATCGGCGAGGCGATCGCCCCCCAGCCCGAAGCGCCCGTCGTCGAGGTCGCCCCTCAGCCGGTGGTCGTCGAGGCGGTGACGCCGGAGCCCATGGCGGCGGAGGTCGCAGCGCCGGCGGCTGAGCCCAAGCGCGCTCGCATCACCGCGGCTGCGCCCAGACCGAAAGCCGCGACTGCGCCGGCTGCCAGGTCCGAGGCGCCCTCCCGCGCCAAAGGCGCGCGGACCCCAGCGGAGAAGCCCGCGGCCAGGGCCAAGGCCGCCGAGCCGAAAGCCGAGAAGCCTGCGGCTGCAAAGAAAGCACCTGCCAAGAAGACCACGAAGGCGAAGAGCTGATGCTGATTCCGAAGAGAGTCAAGTACCGCAAGATGCACCGCGGCCGGCGTACCGGCATCGCCACGCGCGGCGCCACAGTCGCCTTCGGTGACTACGGCCTGCAGGCCGTGGAGGCCTGCTGGATGAGCAACCGCCAGATCGAGGCCGCCCGCCGGGCGATGACCCGCCACGTCAAGCGCGGCGGGCAGATCTGGATCCGCGTCTTCCCCGACAAATCGATCACGAAGAAGCCGGCGGAGACACGGATGGGATCGGGTAAGGGCAACCCCGAAGGCTGGGTCGCCGTGGTGCTGCCGGGACGCATCCTCTTCGAAATGGGCGGAGTCACGCCCCAGGTCGCCAAGGAGGCCATGAAGCTGGCCGCCTCGAAGCTGCCGATCAAGACACGCTTCGTCACTTCCGAGTCGGTGGCCACGGGAGGTGCCGGATGAAGGTCGACGAGCTCAGGGAGCTGGAGGAGGATCAGTTGGGAGACCGCCTGCGCGCCGCGAGACGTGAGCTCTACGAGCTCCGCTTCAAGCACGCGGTCGGCCAGCTCGAGAACTCGAGCGAGATCGCCAAGGTGCGCCACGACATCGCTCGCATCATGACCGTGCTCAGCGAGCGCGAGCTCGGCCTGGTGACCTTCGTCCCCCACGAGGAATCCGCGCCCGTAGCTCTGGCGGAGAAGGATGAGGGCTTCGAGCCCGAACTCGCCTCCCCGCCCCGCGGGGAGGCCGGCGCGCTAGCGCCGGGTGGGGAGGTCGAGGAACCCAAGGTCGTGGAAGCATCTGACGCGCCCAAGCCCAAGCGCGGCCGCAAGGCCAAGACCGAGGAGCCCTCGTGATGGCGACCGACCAGAAAGCCATGCAGGCGCCAACGGAAGCAGGCCGCGGCCAGCGCAAGGTCCGCCTTGGCACCGTCATCGCCGACAAGATGGACAAGACCGTGATCGTGCAGGTGGGCACCTCGAAAGCCCACCGCCTCTACCGCAAGACCGTGCAGCAGCGGACGAAGTTCAAGGTCCACGACGAGAAGAACGAATGCGGTGTGGGCGACCTCGTCCGCATCACCGAAACACGCCCGATCTCGAAGGAGAAGCGCTGGCGCGTGCTGGAGATAGTCGAAAAGGCAAAGTGATCCAGCAAGAGACTCGACTCAAGGTCGCGGACAACTCGGGTGCCAAGGAGATCCTTTGCATCCGCGTGGCCGGCGGGCACTACCGCAAGTACGCGTCGGTGGGGGACATCATCACCGCCACCGTCAAGTCCGCGCAGCCTGGCGGCCAGGTCAAGAAGGGCGAGGTGGTCAAGGCCGTGGTCGTCAGGGTCAACAAGGAATACCGCCGCCCCGACGGCTCGCTCATCCGCTTCGACGAAAACGCCGCCGTCCTGCTTGCGCAGGCGAACAACCCGCGAGGCACTCGCATCTTCGGGCCCGTGGCCCGCGAGCTGCGCGAGCGCAACTTCATGAAGATCATCAGCCTGGCTCCGGAGGTTCTCTAACCAAAATGCTTCGTAACAAGACCCAACCCAAGCGCCGCTGGCTCGACCTCGCCCCTGGCGACCCTGTGGTCGTCGTCGCGGGCAAAGACAAAGGCAAGACCGGCGAGGTCCTGCGCACGATCCCTGATCAGCACAAGATCGTCGTCAAAGGCATCAACATCCTCAAGCGCCACACGAAGGCGGGCCGCTCGCGCGGAGGGGTCAGCGTCGCCCAGGGTGGCGTCGTCGACTTCGAGGCGCCGCTCGACTACTCGAACGTCATGCTCGTGTGTCCCGCGTGCTCTCGGCCGACGAGGACCAAGCACACCATCCTCGAGTCGGGCGCGCGCGCCCTGGTCTGCCGGCATTGCGACGAGCCTTACGAGCGCGTCAGGAAGACGGAGGCGCAGTGAGCAAGGCGAAGGCACCTCAGCAGCAGAAGCAGCAGAAACAGAAGGACAAGAGGGCGGACCAGAAGCCGGCCGCGCCCAAGGCCCCCGGCACCAGGTCGGAAGCTCCGCCGCGCCTGCTCATCTCGTACCGCGAGAAGGTGGTCCCGCAGATGACCAAGGAGTTCGAGTACGAGAACGTCATGGAGGTCCCCCGCGTCGCCAAGGTCGTGGTCAACATCGGCATCGGCGAGGCGAAGGACAACGACAAGGCGCTCGACGCCGCCGTCGGCGACGTGGTCACGATCACGGGGCAGAAGCCCGCTCTGATCAAGGCCCGCAAGTCCGTCGCCGCGTTCAAGCTGCGGGCCGGCCAGACCGTTGGCATCAAGACCACGCTTCGCGGCCGCCGCATGTGGTACTTCCTCGACAAGCTTCTCAACGTCGCGCTGCCCCGCATCCGCGACTTCCGCGGCGTGAACCCGGAAGGCTTTGACGGCCGCGGCAACTACTCGCTGGGCCTGCGGGAGCAGGTCGTGTTCCCGGAAATCGACTACGACAAGATCGACAAGCTGCGCGGGCTCGAGGTGTCGATCGTGACCACTGCCCGCAACGACGACGAGGCGCGCAGCTTGCTGACGCGTCTCGGCATGCCATTCAGGAAGAGATAAAGAGGAAAGAGGTAAGAGAGTTTGGCGAAGAAGTCTTCGATTGAGCGCTGGAAGCGAGACCTTGTGCACCCCAAGTACAAGGTGCGGTTCCACAACCGTTGCCGCATTTGCGGGCGCCCGCGTGCGTTCTTGCGCAAGTTCGGCATGTGCCGGATCTGCTTCCGCCAGCTGGCCGCCGAAGGACGCATCCCCGGCGTGACGAAGTCGAGCTGGTGATGGCCGCGACCACGGTCACCGCGGCCAAGACACTGAAGCGGGCGCCGGCCGGGATCGTCAGCGATCCGATCGCCGACATGCTCACGCGCGTGCGCAACGCCAACAGCGCCAGGCACCCGGAGGTGCGCGTGCCGGCCTCGAAGCTGAAGCTCGAGATCGCGCGCGTGCTCAAGGACGAGGGCTACATCGCCGGGTACGAGATCGAATCCGACGGCACCGCCCAGTCGATGCGTATCATCTTCAAGTCCCGCCCCGATCGCACCCGCGTGATCTCGGGTGTGAAGAGGATCAGTCGCCCCGGGCTGCGGGTCTACGCCCGGAAGACGGAGATCCCGAGGGTTCTCGGTGGGCTCGGGATCGCCGTCCTGAGCACTGCCGAGGGGGTCATGAGCGGGCGCCAGGCGCTCCGCCAGGGACTCGGCGGCGAGGTGCTGTGTTATGTCTGGTAGGGGCCCTCGCGAACTCACGGCGAAGCCGCTGAGTTCGTGGGGATTAAGGAGAAGGAAGGTCTAGTTGTCGCGCATAGGCAAGCTGCCGATCCCGGTTCCCGCGGCCGTCAAGGTCGTGGTGGAGCCCGGACACGTCAAGGTGGAGGGGCCGAGGGGCAAGCTCGAGCGCACCCTGCCGGCGGAGATCACCGTCAGGTTGGCAGACGGCCAGGTCATCTGCGAGCGGCCGTCCGATGACTACAAGCATCGGGCACTGCACGGGCTGGTGCGCAGCCTGGTCGCGAACATGATCATCGGCGTCAACGAGGGCTACACCAAGCATCTCGAGCTGGTTGGCGTCGGCTACCGCGTCGCGAAGCAGGGCGATGAGATCACCCTCAGCCTCGGCTACTCGCATCCCATCAAGTTCAAGCCGCCCGCAGGCGTCACCATCGACGTGCAGGACCAGACCAAGTTCTCGGTCTCCGGCATCGCGAAAGAGGACGTCGGCCAGGTGGCGGCCGACATCCGTGCGTTTCGCCCGCCCGAGCCCTACAAGGGCAAGGGCGTGATGTATCGCGGCGAGAAGATCCGTCGCAAGGCCGGCAAGGCCGGCAAGGGCGCCAAAACAGCAGCATGAGTAAGTCAGCAGCATGATCAAGCGCACCGACCGCAAGCAAGGCCGCACCAAGCGGCACCGCCGTGTGCGGGTGAACGTGAACGGCACGTCGGCACGGCCGCGCCTCGCGGTTTATCGGAGCCTGAATCACCTTTACGCGCAGGTCATCGACGACGGCGCCGCCAAGACCGTGGCCGCCGCCTCAACCGTCGAGCTCAAGGCCAAGGGCAACGGCATGGCCGAGGCTGCGCAGGTCGGCAAGCAGATCGCCGCGAAGGCGAAGGCCGCGGGCATCAACCAGGTCGTGTTCGACCGCGGCGGGTTTCTCTACCACGGCAGAATCAAAGCTCTGGCAGACGCCGCGCGCGAAGCCGGACTGGAGTTTTAGGACCGAATGGGATCTCGATATCCGCATAGCAGCGGCGAGCGGTCGGAGCTGGCGGACCGCGTCGTCCGCGTCAACCGCGTCGCCAAGGTCGTCAAGGGCGGCCGCAAGTTCTCGTTCAGCGCGCTGATCGTGGTCGGCGACATGAACGGGCGGGTCGGCGCGGGCATCGGCAAGGCGCGCGAGGTGACCGAGGCGATTCGCAAGGGCATGGAGGTCGCCAAGCGCAACATGATCACCGTGCCCATGGTGGGCACCACGATCCCGCATGAGGTTCGGCTCAAGCTGGGCGCGGCGCGCATCATGCTCAAGCCCGCGGCGCCTGGTACCGGAGTGATCTCGGGCGGCGCCATGCGGGCCGTCATCGAGACGGCCGGCATCAAGGACATCCTCACCAAGTCACACGGCACCAACAACCCCATCAACACCGTGCGCGCGACGCTGGCGGCGCTGCAGCAGCTGCGCACCGCCCAGCAGGTGGCTGAGCTGCGCGGCAAGGAGCTCGACCAGATCGTCGGCCGCCGGCTCGCGAGCGTCTACAAGCGGGCAGAGGGCCCGACCGGAGCCAACGGCGCCGCCGAGGCGAACGCGACGAAGGAGACCCGCTGATGGCAAAGCCTGCAGTCGCGGCGAAGACAACAACCCTGAAGGCCACCTTGAAGAAGAGCACTATCGGCGCCAAGCCGGCCCTGCGGGCGACTGTCGAGTCGCTCGGTTTCCGCCGCCTCAACCAGACCCGAGAGCTGCCCGACAACCCTGCCGTGAGGGGCATGCTGAAGGCCGTCGCCTTCCTGATTGCGGTGGACGGCGAGCCTTACGAGCGGCCCCAGCGCAGCCGGTACAAGATCTGGCGCAAACGCTCGAACAAGAAACACCAGCGAGGAAACTGACGGACATGCAGCTCCACGACCTCAAGCCCGCCGCGGGCGCGCACCGCAAATCGCGGCGAATCGGCCGCGGCACAGGCTCGGGCCGGGGCAAGACCTCGGGGCGCGGCCAGAAAGGCCAGAACGCGCGCAGCGAGGGCTTCCGCCTTGGCTTCGAGGGCGGCCAGATGCCGCTGTCCCAGCGCCTCCCCAAGCTGCCCGGGTTCAAGAACCCGTTCAAGAAGGTGTACTCGGTCGTCAACCTCTCCAAGCTGCGCCGCTTCCCCGACGGGTCGAAGGTCGACGCGGCCGTGCTTCTCGAGGCCGGCCTGGTGCGCGCCGGAGTTGACGTCAAGGTCCTCGGCACCGGCGCCATCGACCGCAAGCTGACGGTGGAGGCACACGCGTTCAGCTCAAGTGCCCGGGAGGCGATCGAAGCTCGTGGCGGCACCGTCAACGTGATCGGGGTGCCGCGGAAGATCGGGCCGCGACGTCTGGCCGCGAAGACAGCCAAGCGAGCCCCTAAGGCGGAGGAGGCCGAGCCAGTCGCCTCCCCACCCAGTGCGGAGTCCGGGCCGAAGGCCCGGGTGGGGAAGGCCGAGCAACCTGTAGCCGAGCAGAGCACCCCAACCGAGGACTAGCCCATGAACCTGCTCGAGGCCCTGGTCAACGCGATTCGCCTGCCCGAGCTGCGGAACAAGATCCTGTTCACGGGCGGGATCCTGGTCATCTTCCGCCTCTTCGCCAATGTCGCCGTGCCCGGCGCGAGCCAGGCCGCCCTCGCGCAGCTGTTCAACTCCCAGGCCCTGCTCGGCCTGCTCGATCTCTTCTCGGGCGGCGGTCTCTCCCGGTTCAGCGTCGTGGCCATGGGCATGAACCCCTACATCAACGCCACGATCATCATGCAGCTGATGACGGTGATCTCCGAGCGCATCAAGGAGATCCAGAAAGAGGGCGAGATGGGCCGCCGCCGCATCCAGCGCTGGAGCCGCTACCTCACCGTCGCGCTCGGCGCCGGCCAGGCCTACGGCTTCACGGTCTTGTTTCAGAACACGAACCCGGCCATCCTCCCGCCGCTCGACTGGTTCCAGCGGCTGGAGATCGTGCTGGTCCTGACCGGCGGCACCGTGATGCTCATGTGGTTCGGCGAGCTCATCACCGAGTACGGCATCGGCAACGGTGTCTCACTGATCATCTTCGCCGGCATCATCGGCCGCGGCCCGCAGGGTATCGCCGCGGTGTTCGCTGCGCACTCGACCGGCGGCGGCCTGGCCGACTACATTCCCTTCATCATCTTCGGAGGGATCGCCCTGATCGTGACCGCGGTGGTCATCGAGGTGCAGCAGGCGGTGAGGAAGATTCCCATCCAATCGGCCCAGCGCACGGTCGGCCTGAAGCAGGTGCAGAGCCGCGCGAGCTTCCTGCCCCTGCGCGTGAACCACGCGGGCGTAATCCCGATCATCTTCGCGATCTCTGTGATGTTCCTGCCCACGATCATCTCGAACTATTTCCAGGGCGCCCCGCCCGACACCTGGTACTACAAGGCCGCGGCCTGGATCCGGGGCAACTTCACGCCGGACACCGCCAACCTGCCGATGGCGATCACGTACAACGCGCTCTACTTCGCTTTCACGTTCGGATTCACGTACTTCTACACCGCGATCACGTTCGAGGTGAACGATGTCGCCGACAATCTCAAACGCTACTCGAGCTTCATCCCGGGCATCCGGCCGGGCCGTCCCACCGCGGACTACCTGGCCGCGGTCATGAACCGGGTCACGTTTGCGGGCGCCACCTTCCTGGGCTTCATCACCGTGATCCTTCCCATCGCCACCGCGAAGATCTCGGGCATCCCGCACCAGCAGATGTACCTCGGCGGTACGGCCATCCTCATCGTCGTCGGTGTGGCCCTCGACACCATGAAACAACTGCAGACGCAGCTCGTCATGCGCCAGTACCGCGGCTTCATCCGATAGCGCTGTGAACCTGCTTCTGTACGGCGCTCCGGGGAGCGGCAAGGGCACCCAGGCGAACATGCTGCGCAACCGGTTCGGCATCCCGCACATCGCGACCGGCGACATGCTCCGCGCGGAGATCGCAGCTGGCACCGAGCTCGGTCTCCTGGCCCAACCGATCCTGGCCAAGGGGCAGTACGTCCCCGACGACATCATGATCGGCATGATCCGCAACCGCCTCCGCAAGCCCGATTCCGAAGCGGGGTTCATCATCGACGGCTTCCCGCGCACGGTCCCGCAGGCAGAAGCGCTTGACGTCCTGGTGCACGACCTGGGTCGCAGCCTCGACCGCGTGCTGTACCTCAAGGTCGAGATGGAGGAGCTGCTCCAGCGCCTGTCGGGACGGCTGGTTTGCCCCGCCTGCCAGCGCACGTACCCGCCGGGGACCACCGTGTGCGCCGTCGACGGCACCCTTCTCGTCCAACGCGAGGACGACAAGACCGAGGCCGTCAAGCCGAGGATCGAGATCTACCTGTCCAAGACCGTCCCCGTGCTCGAGCACTACCGGGGCACCGGCCTGGTTTCCGAAATCGACGGCCGGGGGACAATCGATGAGATAACCGGACGCGTTCTGGCCGCAATCGGCGAGAATGGCCGTTTTCACACATGATCAACCTCAAGACCAAGCACGAGATCGATCTGATGGCCCGCGCGGGCAGCCTGCTCGCGTCGGTGCTGCCTCCCCTGAAGGACGCCTGCACGCCAGGCGTACGCACTTCGGACCTGGACCGCATCGCCGACAAGCTCATCCGAGACGGCGGCGCCGTCCCCGGCTTTCTGGGCTACCACGGCTTCCCGAAGTCCATCTGCGTGTCCATCAACGACGAGGCGGTGCACGGCATCCCCGGCAACCGCCGGGTCGCCGCCGGCGACGTGGTCAGCCTCGACCTCGGCCTGGTGCTTGACGGCTTCTGGGCGGATGTCGGCATCACGGTCGGCGTGGGCAAGATCAGCAAGGAGGCCGACCGCCTGATCAAGGTCACCGAGGAAGCGCTGTACGTCGGCATCGGCAAGGCGCAGCCGGGCGGTTACCTGGGCGACATCTCCTCGGCGATCCAGAAGCACGTCGAGAAGGCCGGCTTCTCGGTCATCCGGCAGTTCGTGGGCCATGGCATCGGCCGCCAGATGCACGAGGATCCCCAGGTGCCCAACTTTGGGACCGCCGGCACCCCGCCCCGGCTCAAGCCGGGCATGACCCTGGCCATCGAGCCGATGGTCAACGCCGGTTCCCACGAGGTTTACATGAAGCCGGACGGCTGGACGATCTGCACGGTGGACGGGGGGCTGTCGGCCTACTTCGAGCACACGGTGGCAATCACCGAGCAGGGGCCTTTGATTCTCACAGGGCTAACGCCGGCGAAGGGGCAGTCCAACGGGTCCAACGGCGCCTCCCACTGAGATCGACCCGAGTTTGGTACAATCACGGTTCGTGCCCCAACGCCCCTCACTCGTGAAGGGGGTCGTGGTGGAGCCTCTTCCCAACGGCGTCTACCGGGTTGAGCTCGAGAACGGGGCGAAGATCCTCGCTCATGTCGCCGACCGCGCCGGCACCCACTTCACCCGGCTCCTCGCCGGGGACAAGGTGGGGGTCGAGCTCGCGAGCAGCGATCGGTCGCGAGGGCGGATTCGAGAGATTTGGAGATGAAGGTACGGCCGTCGGTCAAGAAGATGTGCTCGAGCTGCAAGGTGATCAAGCGGAACGGGGTGGTTCGGGTCATCTGCTCGAAAACCCCCAAGCACAAGCAGAGACAGGGGTAATGCATTAATGGCAAGAATTGCCGGCGTCGACATACCCCCGGCCAAGCGCGTGGTCATCTCGCTGATGTACATCCACGGGATCGGCCGCACCACGGCCGAAAAGATCGTGAAGGCGGCCAACCTCAACGCCGACACGCGGGTCAAGGACCTCTCCGAGGAGGAGGTGGCTCGCCTGCGGCAGATCATCGACCGCATGGGCTCGTCCAAGGAGATCCTCATCGAGGGTGACCTTCGGCGCGACGTGGCGACGAACATCAAGCGCCTGACCGAGATCGGCACCTACCGCGGAATGCGCCACCGCCGAGGCCTCCCGGTCCGCGGCCAGCGCACGCGCACCAATGCGCGCAGTCGGCGCGGTCCCAAGCGCGCGGTCGCGGGCAAGAAGAAGGTCAAGGCCGGCAAGTGATGCGCACCTTAGGCGAAGCTAACTAATGGCAAAGGCAAAGAAGGTCGTCCGCACCCGCCGTCGCGAGCGTAAGAACGTGGTCGCCGGCCAGGCTCACATCCAGAGCACGTTCAACAACACGATCATCAGCATCACCGACATCGACGGCAACGTCATCTCGTGGGGGTCAGCCGGAGCGCAGGGCTTCAAGGGCAGCCGCAAGTCGACGCCCTTTGCCGCGCAGGTCACAGCTGAGGCGACCGCCAAGAAGGCGCTCGAGCACGGCATGCGGTCGATCGAGGTCTTCGTGCGCGGTCCGGGCGCGGGCCGCGAGGCGGCCATCCGGTCGCTACAGGCCACGGGGCTCGAGGTCAACGCGATCACCGATGTGACCCCGATCCCGCACAACGGCTGCCGCCCGCCGAAGCGGAGGCGGGTTTAGTGGCGAACTACAGCGGTCCGGTCTGCCGCTTCTGCCGCCGCGAGGGCGCCAAGCTCTACCTGAAGGGCGAGCGGTGCTACACGCCGAAGTGCGCCATCGAGCGGCGTGCGTTCGCGCCGGGCATGCACGGCCAGGCGCGCAAGCGCAAGACGTCGGACTACGGCCTGCAGCTCCGCGCCAAGCAGAAGGCGCGGCGCACGTACGGCCTGCTGGAGAAGCAGTTCCGAAACTATTTCGAGCTTGCTGAGCGCGAGCCGGGCGTGACGGGCCTCAACCTGCTCCGGCACCTCGAGCTGCGCCTGGACAACATCGTGTACAGGCTTGGCCTTGGCGCCTCGCGCAAGCAGGCGCGCCAGCTCGTCACGCACCGCCACTTCGAGGTCAACGGGAAGACGGTCAACGTGCCGTCTTACCAGCTCAAGCCTGGCGACGAGCTCAAGGTGAGGCCGGCCAACGGGGTCGTCGACGTGGCCCTCGAGGCGTCCAAGGTGCGGCCGGTGCCTTCATGGCTTTCATTGAATGGCGAAGAGAAGACCGCCAAGGTGCTCGCGCGCCCCGACCGTCACGAGATGGAGTCGGGCGTAGAAGAGCAGCTGATCGTCGAGTTCTATTCACGATAAAGGGACGGAGGTAGGGACCCAAATTGGCAATTGACACCCAGATGACAGTCACACCGTCGGTTCGCAAGCTCGAGACGAGCGCGAACTACGGCAAATTCGACATCGAGCCGCTCGACCCGGGCTTCGGGACGACGCTCGGCAACACGCTTCGACGCGTGCTGCTCTCCTCGCTGTGGGGAGCGGCCGTGACCTCGATCCAGATCGACGGGGTCGCGCATGAGTTCACGGCGATCCCGCACGTGAAGGAGGACGTCACCGAGGTCATCCTCAACCTCAAGAAGCTGTGCCTGAAGAGCTTCACAGAGGACCCGGTGACCCTGCTCCTGGACGTCAAGGGCCCGGCCGATGTGCGCGCATCGCACATCCAGGCGTCATCCGACGTGGAGATCGTCAACCCGGACCTGTACATCTGCATGCCGGCGGAGCGCAACAAGCGCGAGGGCCAGCCGATCGGGGTGATCCCGATCGACGCCATCTTCTCGCCGGTCGAGAAGGCGAACTTCACGGTGGAGAAGACCCGTGTTGGGCAGTCGACCGACTACGACCGCCTGCTCATCGAGGTCTGGACCGACGGCACGATGTCGCCGGAGGAGGCCGTGAGCCACGCGGCGTCGCTGTTCACCAAGCACCTTCAGCTGTTCGTGAACTTCCCAGACTCCATCTCGCGCCCGGGCACGCCGGAGAAGAGCGAGCAGAGCCGGCTGATGGACACGCCGATCGAGGAGCTCGACCTCTCAGTGCGGGCCTTCAACTGCCTCAAGGCGAACGAGATCCAGACGGTCGGCCAGCTCCTTCAGAAGCGCGAGGAGGAACTGCTCGCGCTGCGCAACTTCGGGCGCAAGTCGCTGGATGAGATCAAGGAGAAGCTCGTCGAGAAGGGCTTCATCAAGCCCGAGGAGATGGGCAGCGTCCTTCGGGGCTGAGCCTGTAATTGCGCCATCAAAAAAGCGGCCGCCGCTTCAACCGCGACACCGATGCGCGCAAGGCGTTGATGCGCAACCTGTGCACGTCCCTGCTCGAGAGCGGCCGTATCACGACCACCGAGGCGAAGGCCAAGGAGCTGCGCCGCTGGGTCGAGCGCCTGATCACGACCGCCAAGGACCAGGACCTCAGCGCGCGGCGCCGCGTGGCCGAGGAGGTCTCGAAGCCCGAGGTGGTGGAGCGCTTGTTCTCGAACCTCTTGCCGCGACTCGCGGAGCGGCCGGGGGGCTACACCCGCATCATCCACAAGGGGCCGCGATTAGGCGACGCGGCGCCGATGGTGATCATCGAACTAGTTGATTAGGACACTTCCCCCGTCCACTGGGGTCCCCGCGCCATAGGCGCGGGAGTGGCCGAAGCGCCGGATGGGGAGGTGCAATCCCCGCAAGCGACGTCGGTTAAAAAGTGAATATCAAAGTCGTGCTCGAGTACGACGGAAGCGGGTTTGCGGGCTGGCAGCAGCAGGCGCGCGGGCGCACTGTGGAGGCGGAGCTGAAACGGGCGCTGCGCGAGCTGACAGGCAAGGAGCACTCGGTGTATGCGGCGGGACGCACGGACGCCGGCGCCCACGCCGAGGGCCAGGTCGTGAACTTCCAGTTCGAAGGGCGCATCGCGCCACCGCGATTGGTGGCTGCGCTCAACGCCCGGCTGCCGGAGGACGTTTCCGCCCTCAGCGCCGAGGTGGTGCCGGATGAGTTTCACGCCCGGTACTCGGCGCGCTGGCGAAGGTACCGCTACCGCTACCTGGACCGCCCGGCCAGGCCCGCGCTGGAGCGTGGCCGGTGCTGGCACATGGGCGTCCGGCTGGACGTCGAAGCGATGTCCGGGGCAGCGAAGCCGCTCATCGGCCGGCACGACTGGACCAGCTACTGCTCGGCCTCCGAGCCGGCAGGCGCGAGGGTCCGCGAGATGCGCTCCGCCAGGGTCGTGCGGCGCGGCGATTTCGTGGAGCTGGAGCTGGTTGCCGAAGGGTTCCTCCGAGGCCTGGTGCGCAGCATCGCCGGCGCGCTGGCGGAGGTGGGACGAGGGCGGCGCCCGCCGGAGTGGGTGGGTGAGGTGCTCGAGGCTCGGGACCGGCGCTTGGCGCCGAAAACGGCTCCCGCCGGGGGGCTGACCTTGATGGAAGTGATTTACTAGGGGACCCCTAGACAGAAAGATGAGCAAACAAAAGACGTGGACGGCGAAAGCCGCGGATTTGAAGAGTGATTGGTTTGTGGTCGACGCCACGGACCAGGTCCTCGGTCGCCTGGCGAGCAGCGTGGCCAAGATCCTGCGCGGCAAGCACAAGCCCACGTTCACGCCGCACCTGAACACCGGCGACCACGTGGTCGTGATCAACGCCGCCAAGGTCAAGGTCAGCGGCGCCAAGCTCACCGGCAAGGAGTACACGCGCTACACCGGGTACCCGGGCGGGCTGCGGAAACGGACGCTCCAGAAAGCCCAGGACCTCGACCCGACCTTCCCGGTCACCAACGCCGTTCGCGGGATGCTGCAGCACAACACGCTGGGCGCCGACATGCTGACCCGACTTCGCGTCTACGCCGGACCCGACCACGGGCACGTGGCCCAGAAGCCGAAAGTGATCACGTTCGATTCGAGAGGGGATATCAAGATTGGCTGACACTTTCAACCGAGGCACCGGCCGGCGCAAGAACGCGATCGCACGAGTCCGAATCCAGCCGGGCGAGGGCCGGATCACGGTCAATGAGAAGGACCCGCTGGCCTATCTCGGACGCCGTGTCCTCGAGATGGCCGCCCTGGCGCCGCTGCGTATCACGAGCACGCAGCGCAAGTTCGACATCAGCATCAAGGTGATCGGCGGTGGCACGAGCGGCCAGGCGGGCGCGATCTCGCACGGCATCGCTCGCGCACTCATCAAGTACGACCCCGACCTCCGTCCTGCGCTCAAGAAGGCGGGCCTCCTGACGCGAGACGCGAGGATGAAGGAGCGCAAGAAATACGGACTGAAGCGGGCGCGGAAGGCACCCCAGTACACGAAGCGGTAACGCCTGGGGGAGTCGTGCGCCGGCTCGATTGGCCGGACTGCCGGAACACGCGCGACCTCGGTGGGCTTCCCACGCGTAGGGGACTCACCCGAAGCGGCGTCGTCATCCGCTCGGACAACGTCGCGAGCCTGACCCCTGAGGGGCGGCAGGCGATGATCGATTACGGCGTCACAACTGTGATCGACCTCCGCAGCGAATCGGAGGTCAAGGGCTCTCCCGGCCCTCCGTTCTCGGAGTTCCAGAGCACCTCCCCCCTCTCGCCGCAGGGGGGTGAGGCTGAGAGCACCAAACCCGCGTACCTACATCTCCCGTTCATCGACGACGCCACCGCTCCGATCCTGAACGAAGCGCCTGGGATGCCCGAGCGCTACATCTTGATGGTCGAGCGCCGGCAGGCTGCTCTCGGCGCAATCTTCGACGCCATCGCCGAGGCGGACGGAGCGGTGCTGTTTCACTGTTTCGCCGGCAAGGACCGGACCGGCGTGGTCGCGGCGATGATGCTTTCGCTCGCCGGCGTCGACCCGGAAGCTATCGGCGCCGACTACGCCGAGACCGACCTCCAGCTCGCGGACCGTTACGAGGAGTGGCTCGCGAAGGCCGCGCCCGGGCGCCTGGAGACGATGCGGGAGGAGCTCCGGTGCCCGCCGGAGTGGATGCTCGACACGCTGGACCATGTCGAGCGGACTTGGGGTGGGGTGGGGGCGTACCTCGAAGCGGCGGGCCTGTCTTCGTCCGCGATCGCCCGCCTGCACACGAAGCTCGCCTAGGTCGGGACCCCGCACGGGCAGTCCTGGCCCATGATCACGTGGATCTTGCCCTTCGCGAGATAGATTGTTCCTCCAAATTTGGGATCGCTCTGGCGGTTGAAGACGATCAGCCCGCCGCCGTGCGAGTCGGCGGTTGCGCTCTGCTCCACCCAGTCACCCTGGGCCAGCTGGGTCTTGTAGTACGCGAACAGCTTGCCGCCGTCGTCATCGCTGATCCAGGTGACGTCGTAGTGCTCGCGCCGGTCCCTCGAACCGTCTGGTAGCGGAGTCGTCGATCCATAGAGTTCGGACGTCGGCGTCGCTCCGGGATAGACCGGAAAGTCGGCCGGGGTGCTGGCCTTCGGTGGTGGCCCTTCCGGGTAACACCCACCCAGGGCGAGCAAGGCGATCCCAGCAGCGAACAGGGTTCGCACAGGCGCTTCTTTCATGCGATGAGCTTCGCCTTCGTATCAGCCGATGTCGTCAGTACCGGTACTGAGATTTTGCCTCTGTTGACAATCGACCTATAAGGGAGTAGACCGCACACTCGACGCAGGCCCTCGGCTGGACAACAAGGGGTGGCCTATGAGCTTTCACGGTCTCGACGCAATGCGCTTCACTGAGAAGCCGCCCGCAGCATTCGGCCATCGGCATTTCTGGGAGCGCGCCCTCTCACGCCGGGCGCCGCGGGCATCGGCGGAGTCGCACTCGCTGCTTCCGGGCTTCCGTTGATCGCAACCGCCGGGAGCGCTGCCGGCGCTCCCAAACCGGTGCCTGGCACCGCGGACATCTTCGGTACGCACTTCCACTTCAATTTCTTCGGTTCCGGCGACGCGTCGACGGTCTTCGACTTCAATGGCGGCATCGCGGCGACTGATACCAGCGGCGTGGGGAAGGGCGCGTTCAGCGACCTGACCTTTGGCGCCGACATGCGGATCATGAAGGGCGAGTACATCGACCTCGCCGGCCACCATCAGAACGCCGCCATCGGTTTCATCTGACTCGACGTTTTCAAGGGGCCGGCGGCCCCTGACTTCTCGAACCAGCTCCACGACTTCGATCCGGGGATTGATGCCGTTAGTGGTCTCTTCTGGACGACGCTGATACCGGACAGCGCTGCCCAGGTCAATCCGGGCGCCGGGACCGCGAGCTTCCACATGGAGAACATGGCGATCACGGACTATGGATCGATCCCGAACGGGCTCTTCCATTTCGCACCGCCCTCGCAGGGGCGGGTCACTTTCGATATCGAGTGGTCCGGCGTCA
>WNFG01002026.1_pt1 | contig 17094 bp, 13 predicted proteins | sample 5400431 | NCBI WGS metagenome assembly WNFG01 (sample SAMN13153346, study PRJNA577476) | soil metagenome | isolation source: 120 cm saprolite under Douglas fir tree site 2 hole 3 replicate 2 | place: USA:California | collected 2015-04-18 | reverse complement strand
CCATGTTGCGGGTGATGCCAGCGCATCAGCGCCTCTACGCCGACCGTGCGGCCGGTTTGAAAATCGATTTTTGGTTGATAATGGAGGAATAGCTGATTGTTGCTAATCGCATGGCGCAACTCACCCATCAATTTTAGGCGTTGTGGGCTATAGGGATCATGCTCAACGGCGTAAATGGCGAAATTACTTCCCTTCTTTTTGGCTATATAGGTCGCTACGTCCGCGTGCTGCATCAAAAGATAAGGCGATGTGCCGTGATCCGGAAATAGCGCGATGCCTACACAGGCCTCGACTTCGAGCGTGAACCCCGCTATTTCAAAAGGCGCCTCCAGCACCTGCAAAATATTTTCCGCCACACGGACGGCATAATCGGCATCGGCGGTCGACAGCAACACCGCGAATTCATCGCCGCCTAAACTCGCCAGCATATGCGATTCTTGCAGCGCTTCTTTTATGCGCAAACCGACCTGTTGCAGCAAAGTGTCGCCATTGTTATGGCCAAGGGTGCTGTTGATTTCCCAAAATCGATTCAGATCTACGATTAGTAAAGCGAAACGGGTATTTGTATGCTGTCCGGTATTAATCGCTTGTTCCAGGCTCTCTCGAAGTTTGGCACGATTGGGGAGATTGACCATCGGGTCATAGTAAGCCAAGTATTGCGCGGTGGTTTCCGCCTGCTTGCGCGCCCGGCGCACCACGGCTTCTTTTAGTTCGCGATTAATAGCCGGGAGCAGCCGGGTTAAATTACCCTTCATAATATAGTCATGGACGCCGGTCTTCATCGCCTCTACCGCGGTGTCTTCGCCTATGCTGCCGGATAGAATGATAAAGGGCAGGTCAAACTCTTTTTCCTGCATAAGTCTCAATGCATCGAGGCCGGTAAAATTCGGCATCATATAGTCGGCGATGATAATATCCCACTGGTGCGCATTGAGCGCCTGCATCATTGCCGCGCGCGTGTCGACGCGCTGGCACATTAAATCAAAGCCGCCGCGACGCAGCTCGCGCGCAAGCAAATCCGCGTCATCTTCTGAATCTTCAATGATTAATACGCGTAATGGGGAACCCATAACGACTTCCTTATCAATTTTTCCTGTTGGCGGGAGGAGGCTCATTTAATAAAAGCCAGTAAAGGCCAAGCTGCCTTACCGCCTCTATAAATTGATTATAGTCGACCGGCTTGCAAATATAGCTGTTGGCGCCGAGTTTATAACTGGTAACTAAGTCTTGCTCTTCTTTGGAAGAAGTGAGAATGACGATGGGCAGCAGTTCGGTGCGCGGGTCGGTACGCAGGCGGCGCAGCACTTCAACACCGTCGACCTTGGGTAGCTTCAAATCCAGTAGAACAAGAGCCGGTAGTTCGCTCACGTCCCGGGTTGCGTATTTGCCGGTACCAAAGAGGTAATCCAGGGCTTCAACACCATCGCGGGCTGCGATTACTTCATTTGCAATGTTACATTTTTTAAGCGCGCGCAGAGTCAGCGCTTCATCATCAGGATTATCTTCCACTAACAAGATAATTTTATCGTTCATGAGAGCCCTCTTTATCGTCAAGTATAGCCGAGAGAGTGAAATAAAATGTCGCCCCTTGACCGACCATAGCTTCCGCCCATACCCGGCCTCCATGCCGCTGGACAATGCGCTGCACCGTCGCAAGGCCGATGCCGTTACCGGGGAAGTCCGCGACTCCATGCAAACGTTGAAACGCCGCAAAAAGTTTGTGGACGTAGACCATGTCGAAACCGGCGCCGTTATCACGTAAAAAATATACCACCTCATTGGGAGCTTGTTTCAGTGCCCCGAATTCAATTCTCGCATGCGGTATTTGGCTGGTGAATTTCCAGGCATTATTGACCAGATTTTCCAGCACTACCTGCAATAAGCGCCTATCCCCGGATGCTTTCAGCTCTTTTTGAATGATAAACTCCGCCTGCCGATCCGGCTCTGCGTTTCTCAGCTCGGTCGCGATCATTTCTGCAAGCCGGCTCAGATCCACTAATTCATACCACACATCGCTGCGCGTCAATCGAGAGAGTTTTAATAGATCATCGACCAGCTCTCCCATGTGCTGGCTTGCGTTACGTATGCGATCAAGGTGTTTTTTCCCGTTATCGTCAAGTTTATCGCCACAGTCTTCCAGCAATGCCTGGCTAAAACCATCGATGCCGCGCAACGGCGCGCGCAAGTCGTGCGAGACGGAATAACTGAATGTCTCCAGCTCTTTATTAGCGGCTTCGAGTTGGGCAGTGCGCTGTTTTACACGTTCTTCAAGCTCGGCATTCAATTTACGGATTTCCGCCTCCGCCCGCCTGCGTTGGGTAATGTCACGGATAAAGGCGCTGAAGAGCCAGCTACTGCTCAGTCGTATCGGGGTAACGGCTAATTCCACGGGAAATTCATCTCCATTGCGGTGTAGGGCGGTAATTTCAAGGCGTTGATTTAAAATTGGGCCCTCTCCCGCGGAGAGAAAGCGGGCAAGCCCACGCTGGTGCGCCTGCCGATGCTGTGGCGGGATGATAGTGGTAGACATGGAGTGCCCAATGACCTCAGCGGCTGACCAACCAAACACCGCTTCAGCCCGGACATTCCAACCCGTGATCAGACCATTTTCATCCATGGTGACAATAGCGTCCAAGGCGGAATCAATGATCGCTTTGAGCCGGGTCTCGGATGCCAGCAACGCCTTTTCGGCGTGCTCCGCCTGCGCCTGCCGTTTTTCCAAAGACACGGCCATTTCGTCAAACGCATGGGCGAGTTGATTCAGCTCTCCCGCTCCATGCGACAGTTTTGTGCGGCTGCTCAAATCACCGGCCGCCAACCATTTGGTTGTATCTACCAGTGTATTTACCGGCCGTAGAATTGAAAATTGGGCAAACAACCATGCCAAGATGAGCGCGATCACCGCCGCTAATCCGAGGCCACTCAGATTCTGCAGAAAGAGTTTATTAACTGGAGCGTAAGCAACTTTTTGTGGAATACCGACGACGATGATTGCCGATTGCTTGAGAGTCGTACCGGCCATGGGAGCGAATGCGATTAAACGAGGCACATCGTCAAAATCCAGCGCTTCCATGGTTCCTTCGCGGCGCTGAGATAAAATGATTTTAGCTAAAGATATTTCTTTTAGGTGTTGTCCGACGAGTCGCTTCTCGGGATAGCGAATAAGAACAACACCATTACGATCCAGCAAGGTAAGGGACGTGTCAGGAGGTAATTGCATGTGTGCTGGTAGTTGATTAAGCCAGCCTAAGTCCAGGACGGCAAACACCACCGCTTGCACCGATCCTGTTTGGCTAAGAATAGGATAGCCAAAATTGAGCGCCGGCCTGCCGGTAATACGGTCAATCTGGTAATCGCCGGCCGAGAAATCGCGTGTTTCAAGAGTCTGCTGAAAATAAGCCCGGTCGAAGGCGTCGGCTCCCGTGTAGACTTCCATCGCATTGCATCGCACGTTGCCATCCGGTGCGATAATGCCGAGGTTTGCGTACATTGGGAATTGCTTTAACAGGCCGGCAAATATCGCGTGGCATTTGCCCCGTTCGGTTTGGCGCACCTCAGGTAACTGCGCCAGGGTAAACAGAAGTTGGCGTGTCGATTCAACGATTTGTTTTTGTTCGGCGGCGATGAATCGAGCGAGACGCAGCGCGATTTCTTGCGCCTGTGTTTTTTCCATGCGCCGCTGTTCCCAGGCGGTATAGACATCCAGCGCCAACGCCGGAATAACAGTCAAGACCACGAGCAAGGACAAACGAACTTGGAGGCTGGAAAACAATGACTTCCGCCATCCCTGTGGTTTCATTGTAATCTCCCCCCAGAAGAGATAATACTTTAAGTATGCTTTAAATTCGGATTTATTCAACCCAGTACCCGCGGCGAAGGGTGACAAAAAAGCAGCGTTACAAATAAACAAGCGGATTTAGCAGGATGATGAAAAACTCGTTTTTCATCATCCTGCGGTGCGGTATAGGGACGTACCGCCATTTTTCAAACACGTTAAGTGTTTGAAAAATGAAGCAAAGCAAAAACCACGCTTTTTGCTTTGCGTGTTGAAAAAGGCCACGGATGGACTTTTTCAACGACCTATTAGGTCGCGCCGCCGCCCGAGACCTCGTTAAGCACGCGATCAAGCCAGCGGTGCGGAAGCAGGCGCCTCAACACGGCGAAAAGATGGGCAGGGAAAGTTACCGGATAGCGGATTTTCGGGCGCCGCGCCTCTAGCGCGTGAATAACTTTTTTCAGTACGGCCTCCGGCGGCAGCGTGAACGGCAAAGGGCGCCCGCCGCTGAGGCGCTGTTCCACCCGCGCATAATATTCCCGGTGCGCACTATGTGCGCGATCGATATTGGCGAGGAACGCCTGGTAAGCATTCTCGCGAAAACGGCTGGCGATCGGCCCTGGTTCGATAAGCGCCACATGAATGTTCGTTCCTTGTAATTCCAGGCGTAACGTATCGGACAACGCTTCTAACGCGAACTTGGCGGCACTATAGGCGCCGCGATAGGCCAAACAGACAATGCCCAGCACCGAACTGATTTGAATAATACGACCGCCGCCTTGAGTACGGAATACTGGAATAAGGTGATTGGTAAGCTCTTGTACACCGAACAAATTGGTTTCGAATTGTCCGCGCAAGGCATCGCGCGTCAAGTCTTCCACTGCGCCTGGTTGGCCATAAGCGCCATTGTTGATCAGGGCATATAGTTTTCCTTGGCTGCGCGCCAAAATTTTATCAACGGCGCGATGGATCGAGTCGGAGGAAGCAAGATCCAATGACAGGCTTTCCAGTCCAAGTTGGGTCAATGCAGCGACATCTTTAGTCTGGCGCACGGTAGCGAACATCCGATAACCGCGCTTATGCAGGTTTATAGCCAGGCAACGGCCGATGCCGGAAGAACAGCCGGTAATAATGACATTTTTCTGTTCCAAGCGCACCCGCGTTCACAGTAGAGGCGATTCGGCATATCCTATCGCAAAGGAGAAACAATCAGAACGATGAATAAGATACCATTTAAGTTGTTTTTAACTGAAGAAATAACGCTTCCGCCTGAAGCTTTAGCATTGCTTCCCGCGGGAATAGCTTGCCGACGGCTCAGTAAACTTAGCGAGATTGCGGAACAAGCCGATGGCGCGGTAGTGCTATTAACGCCGACTCAGGCGCAAGAATTATTGACGGCGGCACCCTTACCGGAAAATTTTGTAATGATCGTGTGGTCAGGTGCTGATAGAGAAATAATAGAACCGGAACTACTGCATCATCCGCAAATCGTCGGCGTGCTCGATCCATCTTGTTCAGTCGCGTCGATCTGGACGACGCTGAAATCCGCACTCGCCCTGGCCGCGCACACAAGTCACCACGCTGTCGAGCGCATGTTGGAGCAGGTATTAAAAGTCGGCCGGGCATTGGCGTCGGAAAAAGACCTGAATGTATTGTTGAGTTTGATATTAACGCATGCGCGCGATCTTACCGCCGCTGACGGCGCCTCGATCTATACGTTTAATAACGATAAACGGCTTTGTTTTCATCTGTGGCAAAATGCCTCAACCACCGGAGATGCCGGCCAATTGCCGGTCGGTGAGGGTAGTATCGCCGGCTATGTCGCCCGTACCGGCAGCCCGCTGACAGTTGAAGATGCTTATGCCATTGCCGCGGATGCGCCTTACCGGTTTAATTCTGAACAAGATCGCCTGTCGGGTTATCGTACCCGTTCCTTATTAACCGTCCCGTTGAAAAATAAGGCCGATGAGGTATTGGGGGTGTTGCAATTAATTAATCGCAAGACCCATGCAGGCCTGCGCCTCACTACCCGGGACGATTGCGAGCGCCATGTTTTGCCTTTCAGCGCGCAAGATCAGATGATTGCATTCGCGCTTGCCGGGCAAGCCGGCGTGGCGCTGGAAAACAGCTTGCTTTATGGCGAGATTGAGCGCTTGTTTGAGGGTTTTATCAAGGCGTCGGTGCAGGCGATCGAAGCGCGCGACCCGGTTACCGCCGGACATTCTTTTCGCGTAGCGGCATTTACCGAGCAACTCGCCAGGGCGGTGGATCGCGTCGAGCAATATGGCTTGCGCGATATAGTTTTCAGCTCATCACAATTGCGCGAGCTGCGCTACGCTGCGCTGCTGCATGATTTCGGCAAGGTCGGTGTAAAAGAAGAAGTGTTGGTTAAATCCAAAAAACTGTATCCGCTGCGGCTGGAGCTCATCAAGCAGCGTTTTGAGTATGCGCGTGTACACACCCGGCAAAAGGCCTATCGAAATTTGCTTGATTTGCACGAGCAGAAAATGTTAACACCGGCGGAATTTCGCCGCCTCCGCCAAGAATTGGAGCAGGCGATCTCCGCGGAGGCAGAGCGCTTGAAGAGGTATTGGCAAATCGTATTGAGCGCGAACGAACCGACGATATCACCGCAAGAGGTGTCTGCTGAATTAAGGGCGGTTGCGGCTTATAGTTATGCCGACGATGAAGCCAGAGAGCATCCGTTGCTGGATGAGTTTGAATTCGCCGATCTGGCATTGGGTAAAGGCAGCTTGAGCGCTAAAGAGCGCGCCCAGATCGAATCTCATGTCAGCCACACCTATACCTTCTTAAGCTTAATTCCCTGGACGGCGGATTTATCCAATTTGCCGGACATTGCTTATGCGCACCATGAGAAGCTGGACGGCAGCGGCTATCCGCGGCGTCTGAATGGCGCAGAAATTCCGGTACAGTCAAAGATCATGACGATCGCCGATATTTATGACGCGCTGACCGCGAGCGATCGGCCTTATAAACAAGCCCTACCGCAGGCACAGGCGCTGGATATTTTGCAAGAAGAGGCCGATAAAAATAAAATCGACCGGAATCTGTTGCGTGTGTTCATTGAGGCCGAGGCCTATCGGCTCAAAGCATAAGCCTGCCGTTTTCGCACTAACAGGTTGTTGAAAAAGTTCATCCGTGGCCTTTTTGACTCGGACCTTTCTTCGCTTCGCAGTCCCTGCTGCGCTCGAAAGCCGGTGTTCGCTTTCCATGGCGAACCCCGCGAAGCAGAGAGGAAGGTCCACCGGACCTTCCTCTTGATCCGCTTCGCCCCTGGCCCTCGCCCTACGGGCGCTACCAGGTAGCGGCCGAGAGCGCAGGGATGCGCGAGAGCGGCCACCGCAGGGTGATGAAAAACGAGTTTTTCATCACCCTGCTCATAGTTTACAATCGGCGCGCCCGCTTAAATCCCGGAGGATAATTAGGAGAAAACATGGTTGGTTCTAAGCTACGCGTGGGCGTAGTCGGTGTCGGTTATTTGGGCCAGTTCCACGCGCGTATTTACGCGCGTATGCCGGACGTGGAATTGGTCGGGATTGCCGACGTGAATGCGCAACTGGCAGCGGAGACGGCGGCGAATTATGGCTGCGCCGCCTATAGCGAAGCGAGCCAATTGCTGGATAAGATTGATGCGGTCAGTATCGTGGTCCCGACGGTTTCACACCTCAAAGTTGCCCGTCCTTTTCTGCAACGCGGGGTGCACATGCTGATGGAAAAACCGCTTGCGCCAAGTTATGAAGAAGCGCTTCAGCTGGTCGAGCTGGCGGAGCACGCGGGGGTGGTGTTCCAGGTAGGCCATCTTGAGCGCTTCAATGCCGGCGTGATGGCGTTGGCGGAACGCGCGGCCGACCCGCGGTTTATTGAAGTGCACCGGCTGGGGACATTCGTCGAGCGCGCCACGGATGTTGATGTAGTGACCGATTTAATGATCCACGATATCGATATCGTTATGTCTTTGATAAAGTCCGAAATCAAAGAAGTCGCGGCCACCGGCCTGTCGGTAATGACATCGCATACCGATATCGCCAATGCGCGCATCGAGTTTACTAACGGCGCGGTGGCGAATGTGACCGCAAGCCGGGTGTCCAATAAGAAGCAACGCCGTATCCGAGTATTCGGAAAAAATACTTATTACGCATTGAATTATATTGACCAGCAAGTCGAAGTAGTGCGCGCACAGCCCAGCCAAGACGGCGCAATGCGCCCGGAAATCATTCTAGAACAGTTGGAAATCAAGCTGAAACCGCCGCTTGATGCAGAATTGGAAGAATTTGTTAACTGTGTGCGCCTGAGCAAAACGCCGCTGGTCACCGGCAGGATCGGTCTCGAAGCGCTCAAAGTAGCCCTGCTGGTGAAGGAGAAAATTAACGCATGCCTGCCGTAATTAATGCCGTCCCGTTTTTAGATTTAACCCATGAATTTAAAGAACTGCAGGCCGAGTGGTTTGAGGCCATACGCGCCTGTGGCGAAAGCGGGGCTTTTATTCTGGGGCGGAATGTTACCGCCTTCGAGCGGGAGCTCGCCGCTTATGTAGGGGTCAAGCATGCGGTAGCGGTTGCCAATGGCACCGACGCCTTGGTGCTATCGTTACGCGCGCTCAATATCGGTCCCGGCGATGAAGTGATCACCACCCCGTTTACCTTTTTCGCCACCGCCGAGGCGGTGAGCCTGGTAGGCGCGATCCCGGTGTTTGCCGACATCCTGCCGGATAGTTTTAACATCGACTCTTCCGCCATACGGGCCTGCATTACCGCCAAGACTCGCGCTATTATTCCGGTGCATTTGTACGGCCATCCCGCCCAAATGGATGAAATTTTATCCATCGCGCGGCAGTATAACTTAGTAATCATTGAAGACTGCGCCCAGGCGTTCGGCGCCACGGTCAAAGACAGGCGGGTCGGCAGTATGGGCGATACCGGCTGTTTCAGTTTTTATCCTACCAAAGTGCTGGGGTGTTACGGTGACGGCGGTATGATTACTACCGGGAGTGCGGAATTAGCTGAGCGCCTACGCTGTCTGCGCAATCATGGCGCAACTCAGCCGTTTATCCACGACGCTGTCGGTTATAACAGCCGTTTAGACGAAATTCAAGCGGCGTTGTTACGCATTAAACTACGCTGTATCGATCGCGCTATCCAAGCGCGGCGCGCCGTGGCTGCCGCTTATGGTCTCAGGTTGCAAGAGTCCCCTGTTACGCTACCGAGTGAATCCAGCGCGAGTGCTGGTCACGTGTTTAATTTGTACACCTTGTGTAGCAATAGGCGGGATCACGTCAGGCAATGCCTGTCCGAGCATAACATCGGGTCTTCGGTTTGTTATCCGGTGCCGTTGCATTTACAGGAGGTTTATCGCGGCTTGAGCTATAAGCCGGGCGATCTACCCATAGCTGAACGCGCGGCGGGCGAAGTCTTGTCGCTGCCGATTTATCCCGGCATGGATGGCGCTTACATCGAGCGGGTATGTGAAATCATCCGGGAGGCGTTGTAGCAGGTTGTTGAAAAACAGAGTTTTTCAACAACCTGCGGTGGTCGCTCTCGCGCCTCCCGGCAACTGCTCCCGGCGTTGCCCTATCTTCCCACGTCCCTGTGGGTCGCCTGCGCCTCACCCCTAACGGGGTTAGCACGATGGACGCGCGCAGCGCGCCCGAAGGGTGCGCTGCCTAAGGAAGGCGCGCATCAAAAACGAAAAGTGGCCGCTCTTGCGCATCCTTGCGCTCGCGACGCACAGGGAGGTGCAAGTGTCGCGGGAGGCAGGATGCCGAGAGCGACCGGCATTCGTGCATCCTGCACAGCACGATTTTCGTTTTTCTTCATTTTTCAATTACTTGCGTGTGAAAAATCCGCCGGGAGCGGATTTTCGCGTCAGCCCCGTAGGGGCTTGGCGCAGGGATGCGTCAAGCAAAAATGGCGGCACATCAGCTGTTTGAAAAACTCGTTGCCGCGTCAATTTTTCGTACACGTAATTTATTGTCCTTGGCAAAATCCATAAGATAATTAAATGCCGCCTGGCTTTTCTCGCGTAACTCCGGATCGATAACCAGACATTTTTGGCCTTGCAAAATTTGTGGTTGCAGATAGCGCGAGTAGCGAATCCGCCGGTCATTGCCGAATGTAGAGAGATTGCCGCTGATCCTTTCTATCCAGTCGCTTGGACGGAATCTTTTGCCGTCTTCGGTGACCCCTTCAATCACAATTTTAACATGCTTGTTTATCATTTGTTTTTAACAGATTCCTTAAAAGTCATCAACAAAACTGTTTATGCACTTTCAGTCGTGTCAGGTTCCGGCAACGGAACGTTTGTTCTTGCGTTCGCCAACGCTTGTGATAAATCAGTAGCGTCGTACGCGTTTACATGTTCTTTAAGTCCGGCGACAATACTTTTCACTATCCCCGGGCCGGAATAAATCAATCCGGTATAGAGCTGAACAAGGTCGGCACCCGCGGTCAATTTTTCCCAAGCGTCAGCGGCATTGCCGATTCCACCCACACCGATAATAGGAATCTGTCCGCGCAGTTTTGCATAGAGTTGGCGGACTACCCTGGTGGATAAGTCTTTTAACGGGCGACCGCTTAAACCCCCGGCAATGGCCGCTTGCGGGACGGTTTCTATGCCGGGGCGCGACAGCGTGGTGTTGGTCGCAATAACGGCGTCGAAACGGTGTTGGAGGACAAGCCGGGCGATCATCGCGATCTCGGTGTCGTCTAAATCGGGCGCGATCTTAAGCGCAATCGGAACATATTTTCCTGCTTTTTTATGAAGCCGCGCCTGCTCCGCTTTTAACGCGGATAGCAAATCCTGCAGTTTGTTTGTTTCCTGCAGCTCGCGTAACCCGGGGGTGTTCGGGGAAGAGACATTGACCGCGACATAGTCGGCGTAGGGATAAATGCTGCGCAATGCAGCGATATAATCATCCGCCGCTTTGTCTATGGGTGTATCGCGATTTTTGCCGATGTTAATACCGAGCAGGCCGGGCTTATTTTGCGCTCTGAGGTTCTTGACAAAACCGGTTACACCGACATTATTAAAACCCATGCGATTAATCAAAGCTTCTTGCGCAGGTAAGCGGAATAGGCGTTTTTTCGGATTACCGGCCTGCGGGCGCGGGGTGACGGTGCCGAGTTCCAGCCAGCCGAAGCCAAGGTCTGCAAGCGGCTGCAAATAGCGCGCATTTTTATCCAAGCCCGCGGCCAGGCCTACGGGATTGGGAAACCGAAGACCCATTACTTCGACCGGCAACGACAAAATGCGATCAGCAAAACGTCTTCGTAATGCGGCTGCGATGCCGGGGAGGTGATAGGCCTGACGCAACAGCCCCAGTGACCAATTGTGGCTTAGCTCGGGATCGAGCTGGAATAGAACCGGGCGGATAAATTTATACAATTGCTTATGGCCTTGAACGGGTACACTGCGGCGCGCATCATAGCGCATTCACGTAGTTTCGAATAGGCAACTAAAAGCGTTCGCCTGAGTGCAGGTAGCGCCATTGACCGAGAGGCAGGTTACCGAGCTTGACATCACCGATACGGATACGCTTAAGCCCGGTGACTTTTAGTCCGACCTGTTCGCACATGCGCCGGATCTGGCGTTTTTTTCCTTCTTTTAGAATAAGGCGCAGCTGATCTTTGTTTTGCCGAAATACGCGCGCCGGCTTAAGCGGCTTGCCATCCAGGCATAGACCATGATTTAAAAGGTGCAAGTCTTGTGCATTGAGATCGCCTTGCACGCGCACCAAATACTCTTTTTCAATTTCCGCCTGCTCGCCGATAAGCTGCCGGGCAATACGGCCGTCTTGAGTCAATACCAGCAGGCCTTGCGAATCAATATCCAATCGCCCCGCCGGGGCGATGCCTTTTAGCTGCTGAGGATGGAAACGCAATGGCGATTGATCTCCGGCGAAGTGCGAGTCATCGCGAATGAGCGAGACCGCGGCGGGGTAGCCGCGCTCCGGCTGGTTAGAGACATAACCGATCGGTTTGTTGAGCAGGATGGTGACCGTCCGCGTTTGTTGCTGATGCGCACGCGGAGCCAAAATAATGGTCTGTGAGGGGTCGACCTTAATACCCAGCGTTGTGATGCGCTCCCCATCAACGAATACCAGGCCCTGCTCGATAAACAAGTCCGCTTCGCGGCGCGAGCAGAGGCCTTTCTCCGCCATTAATTTCGAAAGCCTGATCTTTTCCATACAGCAGCAATACTGCACCAATTTATTACGGAATGCGTCCGCATGCGCACTCTGTTAGTGCAGTTTTTACTGTTAAATTTTGTAAGAGTAATGGGTTGAAAAACTAACTTGTTGAATAAACGTATAAAACCGCATATTACAATTCTGGCATTGATTTTGCCAATTGTGGCACGGAGTGATGAAGCAAGTCAGCAATGGAATCAGGATTACGGGTGATACTGGTCGAGGAAATTCCCGGGTGTTCGGCTTTGCTCGAACAGGCATTAAAAGACGCGGATTATCAAGTGGTCGCCACGATTGCGGCGGACGAAGATTTGCAAATACACGCCGGCCGAATACAACCGGATGTGATCGTTATCCAGATCGGTTCTCCCGATCGGGATGCCTTGGCGCGCATATGCAGCATCAGCCGCACCCGTCCGGTAGTGATGTTCACGCAGGATGAGGACAGCGAAAAGATTCGCACGGCGGTTGAGGCCGGCATCAGCGCATATATTGTGCGCGGTCTCAGCAGTGACCGGGTTAAGCCGATTATTGACGTTGCGGTGGCTCGTTTTGAGAAGAGCCGGGCATTGCACAAGGAATTGGGCCAGGTAAGAACAATATTAGCCGAGCGTAAAATAATCGAGCGCGCGAAAGGCATCTTGATGCAGCAGCGCGGATGCAGTGAGGACGAGGCTTATCAGGTATTGCGCAAGTCGGCCATGGACCGCAACCGGCGCATCGTGGAAGTGGCGAAGAATATTATTGATGTTGGGGAATTATTCGATTAACGATAGTTAACAAGGCTCCGACCAACGGCGGTTGGATCGGGAGCAGCAGGCCAATGCAGGCTCAGTGGACAACGGCGTCCATTTGTCCGGTACATTCCGGAGAAATGGACGCTTTTTTTATTTTGGTGAGCAGCAAACCTCATGATGAGGCGATGGAGGTTAGGTATGAAACACAAGCTGGTGTTAATTGGTAACGGCATGGCGGGCGTGCATACGTTAGAAGAACTGCTCAAGCTGGCGCCCGGTGGCTACGACATCACGGTGTTCGGCGCCGAGCCCTATGGCAACTATAACCGCATTTTGTTGTCGCCGGTGCTGGCCGGGGAAAAAACCATTGATGAAATCATGCTCAACGAAGAGGATTGGTACCAAGATCAGGCAATTATTCTTCATAAAGGCAACGCCGTAGTCGAAGTCAATCGCGGCAAACGCCGCGTGCGCACGGATGACGGCACGATCGCCGAATACGATTATCTGCTATTCGCCACCGGCTCGCAGCCTATAATGATTCCAGTCCCTGGTGCGGATTTGCCCGGCGTGCTGGCGTTCCGCGATATCCAGGACGTGAATCGCATGCTGGATGCCGCCGGCAAACAAGCCTTCGCGGTCGTGATTGGCGGCGGCTTGCTCGGTCTGGAGGCGGCCGGTGGCCTGGTGCGGCGCGGCATGCGCGTTACCGTTGTGCATCGCGAGCACACATTAATGGAACGCCAGCTTGATCAGGTCGCGGGCAAAATGCTGCAGGATTCTTTGGAGCAGCGCGGGATCCAATTCCTCATGGGCGCCGAGACCATGGCCATTACCGGAAGCAGCCGGGTCCAGGGTGTGCGCTTCAAGGATGGCAGCGAGATTGTCGCCGATTTAGTCGTTATGGCGGTCGGTATCCGCCCCAATATCGCGCTCGCGCAGAGGTCCGGCCTCTACTGCGAACGGGGCATCATCGTCAACGACACCATGCAGACATTCGATCCGCGCGTTTATGCCGTGGGCGAGTGCGTTCAACATCGCGGCCAGATTTATGGCCTGGTGGCGCCGTTGTTCGAGCAGGCCAAGGTATGCGCCAACCATCTGGCGCGATTGGGTTATGCCCGTTATCAAGGTTCAGTTTCCTCGACCAAACTCAAAGTCACCGGCGTCGATGTCTTCTCCGCCGGCGACTTGACCGCCGATGCCGCCAGCGAAGAAATCGTCATGAAGGACGTGGCGCGCGGGGTATATAAAAAGCTCGTGCTCAAGGATAACCGCATCCGCGGCGCGGTGCTTTACGGCGATACTCTCGACGGCGGCTGGTATTTCGATCTGTTGCGTTCGAACCGGGATATCGCCGATATTCGCGATCATTTGATGTTCGGCCAAACCTGTCTGGGCGACTCCGGCTACGGCGGTGAAAATCGTATTGCGTTAATGACGGATGATGCCGAAATATGCGGGTGTAACGGCGTCTGCAAGGGTACGATCGTACGCGCCATCAGCGATAAAAAACTTTTTACCCTGGAAGATGTGCGTTCTCATACCAAGGCTTCGTCCTCGTGCGGTTCGTGCACTGCGTTAGTGGAACAAATTTTGATCTCCACTTTGGGGGGAAATTATTCCGTCGCGCCGAAACAGAAGCCGCTGTGCAAGTGTACTGATTATAGTCACGACGAGGTGCGCAAGACCATCCGGGAACAGCGTCTGACCACGCTGCGTGCGGCGCTGGATTATTTCGAATGGCGTAACCCGGATGGCTGCCACGTGTGCCGGCCGGCGCTCAATTACTACATGCTGTGCGCCTGGCCGGGTGTATACAAAGACGATAAGCAATCGCGCTTCATTAATGAGCGCGCGCATGCCAACATCCAGAAGGACGGGACCTATTCAGTCGTGCCGCGCATCTGGGGCGGCGTTACTACTGGAAATGAGCTGCGCGCCATCGCCAATGTAGCGGATGAGTTCAAGATCCCCACGATCAAGATCACCGGCGGCCAGCGCATCGACTTGCTAGGGGTGAAGAAAGAAGACCTGCCCGCGGTCTGGGGCGAGCTGAATAAGGCCGGATTGATTTCCGGTCATGCCTATGGCAAGGCATTGCGCACAGTCAAAACCTGCGTCGGCTCGGAATGGTGCCGGTTTGGCGTGCAGGATTCCACCAGTCTCGGTATTCAGATGGAAAAAATGTGCTGGGGCGCCTGGACGCCGCATAAAGTCAAGATGGCCGTGTCCGGTTGTCCGCGCAATTGCGCCGAAGCCACGATCAAGGATTTTGGCGTGGTCGCAGTGGATTCCGGCTGGGAGTTGCACGTGGGCGGCAACGGCGGCGTCAAAGTGCGCACGACCGATTTGTTATGCCATGTTAAGACCGCGGAACAGGCGCTGGAATATTGCGCCGCGTTTTTGCAATTGTACCGGGAGGAGGCGCGTTATCTGGAACGGACCGCGCCATGGATCGAACGCGTCGGCCTGTCCTATGTAAAACAGCGCGTCGTGGAAGACGTTAACAGCCGTAAAGCGCTGCAACAGCGCTTCCTGGAATCGCAAAAATACTTTCAAGTCGACCCCTGGGCGGAGCGCGCTAATCAAGGCGCGGACCGGCATGAGTTTATCCCGCTTAAGCAGGTGGTCTGATGATGGCGCCGCTCGCAAACCGACAAAGCCCGACCTGGATCGAGATCGGAAGGCTCGATGATATTCCCCGCCTGGGCTCCCGGGTGGTGCGCACCGGCCACGGCGACATCGCTGTATTTCGCACCGCCGCCGATGCCGTGTTTGCGCTGCGCGATCACTGTCCGCATCGCGGCGGGCCGCTGTCCCAAGGGATCGTCTTTGGCCACACCGTCGCCTGCCCGTTACACAATTGGTGCATCGATTTAAACAATGGCCAAGCGCTCGCGCCTGATGAGGGCTGCACGCCCCATTATCCGGTCCGCGTCGAGCGGGAGGTGATTTATCTCTTGTTGCATCCGATTTTCACCCAGGCGTGGGTGAAAGATGATTGAGCTACCGGTAAAAACCACCTGTCCCTATTGCGGCGTCGGTTGCGGCATCCTCGCTCTCACGAGGGAAGATGGACAGGTGGAAATACAGGGTGATCCCGATCATCCGGCCAACTATGGCCGGCTATGTTCCAAAGGCGTGACGCTGGCGGAGACCGTCGGCTTGCAAGGGCGCCTGCTGCATCCCGAGATACACGGCAAGCGCGCAACCTGGGATCAGGCGCTGGATTATGTGGCGCAAGGGTTTCTGCGCGTTATGCGCGAGCATGGTCCGGAGGCGGTGGCCTTCTACGTTTCCGGCCAGCTTCTTACCGAGGATTATTATGTCGCCAATAAGTTGATGAAGGGATTTATCGGCAGCGCCAATATCGATACCAATTCACGCCTGTGCATGGCGTCGAGCGTGGCCGGCCACAAACGCGCCTTCGGCAGCGACACCGTGCCGGGCTGTTACGAAGACTTGGAGTTGGCCGAGTTAATTGTCTTGGTCGGTTCCAACACCGCCTGGTGTCATCCGGTATTGTTTCAGCGTCTTGTTGCAGCCAAGAAAAATAACCCAGCGCGCAAAATCGTGGTGATCGATCCGCGTCGCACGGTCACTTGTGAAATCGCCGATCTGCATCTGGCGCTGCGTCCCGGCAGCGATGCCGCCCTGTTTAATGGCCTGCTGTATTATCTATCCTGTTATGGCGGGGTAAATGCTGATTTCCTGGAAGCGCATACCGAAGGCTATGCCGATGCCTTGCGCGCCGCCCGCATATCCAGCCCTTCCATACCTGCCGTGGCAAAGTACTGCGGTGTTTCAACCGACAAAGTCGCGCTATTCTTCCAGCTATTTACGCGCACGGACAAAACCCTGACGGTCTACTCCCAGGGCATTAATCAGTCCTCCAGCGGCACGGATAAAGTAAACGCGATCATTAATTGTCATCTCGCCACCGGCCGCATCGGTCGTCCGGGGATGGGACCTTTTTCCGTGACCGGACAACCTAACGCGATGGGCGGGCGCGAGGTAGGCGGACTCGCTAATCAGCTGGCCGCGCATATGGAACTCGATAATCCGGAACATCGCGAGCGGGTGCGGCGGTTTTGGCATGCGCCGCGTATCGCAAGCCGCCCGGGGCTCAAAGCCGTAGATTTGTTCCGCGCGGTAGAAGCGGGGCGCATCAAGGCGCTGTGGATTATGGCGACTAATCCGGCGGTGAGTTTGCCCGATGCCGACCGGGCGGGCGCGGCGCTCAAGCGCTGCGGCTTAGTGGTGGTGTCGGATTGTATGCGCAACACCGATACCACCCGGTTTGCCAACGTGCTGTTGCCGGCGCTGACATGGGGCGAGAAGGAAGGCACGGTCACAAATTCCGAGCGGCGCAT
>WNFG01003702.1_pt1 | contig 17095 bp, 10 predicted proteins | sample 5400431 | NCBI WGS metagenome assembly WNFG01 (sample SAMN13153346, study PRJNA577476) | soil metagenome | isolation source: 120 cm saprolite under Douglas fir tree site 2 hole 3 replicate 2 | place: USA:California | collected 2015-04-18 | reverse complement strand
GGTTGCCCTCGCGCACCTCGGTGATCGCGTGGTAGAGCATTGGCGTTTCGAGTGTCCACATTTGCGGATTCGGAACGGCGGACTCTTGTGTGACAGTGACTTCCGCTCGCGGCGCGACCTCGAGTGCTGATTCGCGGTTAGACACCGGTTTGCCTGTTGGATCGACGATACGCGTCACGAGGGCCACGTTGCGCGATTCGTCGGAGTCGTTGTGCAGCGTCGTCAGAATCCTTACTTGCGCCTCCGCAGGGGTGATCTGCGGCATCGTCGTTACAAACGTTCCCCAGTTTGCAACATGCAGCGGGCTCGTCACGACAAGCCATACATGGCGGTAAATACCGCTGCCGGTATACCACCGGCTCGCTTGCCGGAGGTTGTCCACACGAACCGCGATCACGTTGTCGCGATCGATACGAATCCAGGGTGTCAGGTCGCATTCGAAATCGATATAGCCGTACTCGTTGTGCCCAACTTTGTGCCCGTCGATCCAAACATCAGAACGGTTGAAGACGCCATCGAAATCAAGCAATACGCGGCGGCCACTGAACTCCTGTGGCACATGGAAGCTTTTTCGATACCACCCGATGCCGATGGGCGCGTAGCCGCCTGCAGAACCGGAGGGATTGTCTTTCGACCACGGACCCTCGATACTCCAGTCGTGCGGTACGTTCAGCTCGCGCCACGCTTTGTCGTCGAAAGCTGCTTTTTCCGCACTGGGCGGGTCGCCGAGCGTGAATCGCCAGTCGAAGTCCATACGGAATCGCTGGCGGCCCGTTTCCGAGGCAGACGCCGAAGGCGGAAACACAATGAATGCGGTTATGAGCAGAAGGAGATGTTTCATTTCAAATCGCTAAGTATGTCGTAGCGCGCATGTCAACGTTTCCCATCTGTTGGCCCGGGCCAACTGTCGCTGCGGAACGGTGCGGCGGGAAGGCCTGTGTCGTCGGTGAGGTTGGGGTTTCGTGGATTGCTGTTGAATGCGTATCTCACCGCTTCCGGCTGAGGTACGGCGTCAGACCAGACAGCGAGGCGGTTCCGGCCTTCAATTTTTGCGCTGGCCCAGTGCCACTGGTGGTCGGCTCCGGCCACGGCGAATTCTTCAAGCTTGCCGCCTCCGCGGATGCGCAATCCCTTGCCAACATCATCGAACGTCAGCACCAACTTCGAGCCTTTCAGCTTTGCGTTGCGAAACACCGGGCCTGACGCCGTCATCTTCTGGTGATAAGCAGTGACCAGCGCCCAGCGCGCCATCCGCTTGCCGACGTCGAGCTTGTCTTTCGGGTGAATATCGTGCACTTCGCCGATGTCGATCGTGACGATCAGACCGCTGTTCGCCGTGGCCAGCGCAGTACGGCGTTGTGCTTCGCGCAAGAAGCTCCACGGTTCGTCTGACGGTTGCGGGCGTGCGTCGCGGTAATTTGGCAACTGCACAATGCCGAAAGGGAAGTTGCCTTCGCCCCAGCGTTCGCGCCACGCTTTGATCAAGGTGGGGAGCAGCAATTCATATTGCTGTGCGCGGTCCTCATTGGATTCGCCCTGGTACCAGATCACGCCCCGAATCGCAAACGGAATGAGCGGGGCGATCATCCGATCATAAATCGACGCGGCAATGCGGCTTTCGCGCAGCGCATCGGGTAGTCGTGGTTCTGATGGCGGTCGCCTACCTTCCGCCTTCGCCTTTTCCGCGGCTTCGCGCCACTGCTGCATCCGCTGCTCGTATTCCGCCTTAACTCGCGGCCGTTCCTCATCCCAGATTTTAGTACGCTCGACACAGGGCTGCAGATAGGGAGAAGCAAGTAGGTATTCTACCGGCGTCCAAGCCTCGGCTTGCGTTCCGCCATAGGACGAATTGATTACGCCGACGGGCATGTGCAGCGCATTACGCAATTGAACAGCAAAATAGTATCCAGCAGCCGAGAACCCTCGTACCGACTCGGGGGAAACCGCTTGCCACAGTGCGAGCGGGCCGGACTCGTGCTGAAAAGCAACCTTACGGCTTATGTTGAATAGTCTGATGGCCGGGTCGTTGGCGGCAGCAATCGCAGCTTGGCCGTCCGCACTCTCCGCCAGCGTGAACTGCATGTTCGACTGGCCTGAGACGATCCAGACTTCTCCGACGAGCACGTCGTCCAGCGTGATCGTGTTGTTGCCCGAAATCGTCATCGTACTGGGCGTAATGCTGGCTGACATCGACTTCAGTGTGACTTGCCATTTGCCGTCGGCGCCGGCCTGTGCGGTCTGCGTCTGAGAGGCAAACTTCACGACCACTGTTTCGCCGGGGTCTGCTGTTCCCCAGATTGGTACTATTTGATCGTGCTGCAATACCATGGAGTTGCTAATCACATCGGGCACGGTGACATTGGCACACGCTGCAGGAACTGCTAGCAGAATCGCAAGGAATACCAGCACCAACCTCGCACTCATCGAGTGCAGAACCTGAGCCTTCGCAGAGCGGTCGCGGAAAACGGACCTGCTAATTGTTTCCTGTCGACACACCCGCAGTCTCATTCTGTGGAAGCCGGGCGAGAGTGAGAGGGATTGTCGAATCACGCGTCGATCTCTACATCAGGTTTTCTAAAATCGAGATCAATTGCCATCCGGTTTCTCGTCATGAACGGGCTCGGCGGCAAGTTCCAGTTCGACACAGCATCCGGATGCGCCGGGTCGAATTGGCCCGATAGCCGGTCTTACGGTTCTCATCTGCAAGAGAGTGCTTGGCATGAAACACGCATTGAATTGGCCTGCACTTCGATCCTTTCTCAAGATCGACGCGGGCAACGAGCCGCATAAAATGGTCTACTGCGCTTTCTGCAATTCAACTGCAAATACGAATGTCGGACCAAACATATTCGAGCGGAAGACCAACCATTTACCGTCAGGCGTAAAAGTCACGTTGGGTTCCAGACGGTAATTGTGTTTCGAGAGGTCTACCAGCTTCTCGGCTTGCAAGGTACCCGCGTGCGGCGTGAACAGATAAATCCATTGGCCGTTGCCAGGAGCAGCGACGCTGCTCGGACCGCCCCCGTCACCCGCAAAAAGCTTTCCGTCAGGCGAGACGTTATAATGCACCGACCATTCAGAGCGCTGCACCTTGTAGCGGATGGCTTCGCCGGTAGCCACCACGACACCCGCCAGCAAGAACTCCTTCCCCTTCGGCGTCTGTAAGTCGTACCAGATGATCTTGCCGTCGGAACTGAAGAACTCATGGCCGGCAATTTCCATATCCATCGTTCGCGTATGGATTTTGCGCAGGCCAGTGCCGTCCGTGCGGATTGTCCAGATGCGATCCACCTTGTGCCAAGGTCCCTCGTGGCAAAACAGGAGAAGCGTAGGATCGGTCGGCGAGAACTGTACGTGGTTCAACCAATCTGTGCTGTGGTTGAAGGTACTGAGCTTCCCGGTCTTGATATCGATTGTATAGAGCGCCATCGGAATGCGCGCGGCCAGCCGTCGCTCCATCATTTCGCCCTTACCGGGTGGGTTATCGCTGTGCTCCTCGGGCTTTGCCTGTGGCGGGGCCGCGGCTGGCTGCGCCTTCGGATCATCGACGAGGCTGCCAGCCAGCAGCGTTTCGTCCGCATTCACCGCCAAACCCGATCCCGATCGCAGCTCTGGCTTAGTAACGATGGCACGCGTAGCCCCGGTATCCAAGTTCGTGGCGTAGATCGTGTCATCCTTGATATAAAGGACTTGGCGGGTTTTGCGGCCCACAACGACGTGGCTGACGCGGCCCTCAACCAGTGGCTGAATCTTGCGCGTGTTGAGATTGATGACGGAAAGCCCCTGGCGCGTGGTGAAGACCATCAAGTCGCCGTCCGCGCTGTAGGCGTTCTGATGGAAGTAAAAGCTGGCACTACCCGGCTCGTCAGATAAGCGAACGATGCGGTGACCAGTCGACGGATCAACCCATTCCGCTGGCTGCTTCTCTTGAGCGACGAGCGATCCGGCCATCATCAACGCACTCGGTAGAAACATCACAGCCGAACTTCGCATCATAGCGTCCCTTGAAGTTTGCTCTCAGCAACATCAGAAAAATACTCTAAGGCCGAACTGCAGATACCGCGAGCTCATCGTAGGGACAAAAAGCCTCCCCGACCCCCCAGTGGGACCGTAGTCCTGTTTCACCCGGAAGAGTTTGTAGCCTTCCAATGTCCTGATGTCGAAAGAATTCGCGTTCGTGAACGTAAAACCCTGCGGCACAGGAATCGTAAAGAAACTCGCCGGTAGCGCGCCGAGCGCTCCGGCGTTCGAGCCCGGAGGAGGAGGAAGCCGGAAGGCGTTGATCATGGCGTTGATCTGGCTCAAAAGCGCCATTCCTCCGGACTGAGTGGTTTGAGGTTGACTGTTAGCGATTGCCCAGTTGTTGTAATCCGTCGTGCTCAAGGTACCGGTGTTCAGGCCGCCCCCTCCGCCTCCCCAAATGTCGGTCCCGCCAAAGTTATTCGGAACGGTGCGGAAAATCGAATGATTCAGAGCATTGAGCGCATCAACGCGTAATTGAATGCGCCACCTCTCGCTGATTTTGAAATTCTTTTGCACAGAGAGGTCCAGAGTCTGCTGCCAGGGACCACGTGCGCCGTCCAGCGTGCGCGGCGCATTGCCCAGTTGACCGACGGGTGCCTCCTCGAAAGCGGCAGGATTGATATACGGCTGGCATAGATTGCCCACCGGGCATTTGGGATCGAACAATGGATTGACGATCGGCACACCGGGAACAAGGTTAGGCCGAATATCGTGAGTTACCGTCGTGCCCCGATCGTTTGCAAACGCCTGGGTAACGACGGACGGAAATCCACTATAAAAACGTTCGACACCTGATACGGTCCATCCGCCGACGACTGTATCTACGGGTCCCCAGGCGTGGCTTAGAAATCTCTCACCGTGTCCCAAGGGCAGATCGTATAGAGCCAGGACGTTGAGAACGTGTTTCACGTCGAACGTGGAAACAGCACGGTCGCCCGCTGGCGTTCCTCCAAAAGTAATCTGGCCTCCGGGCAGATTGCTGCTGGTAAGCACATTCTTGTCCGGAGACGCATTGGATGCGTCATCAATGGACTTGCCGTAGGTATAGTTTGTGCTCCAGGTAAGGCCATGAAGCGGACGATGCACCACACTTATATAGCCTGCATGTCGTATGCTGTTGGCCGATGCGTCATTCAAAGTGAATACGTTTGAAAAACCCGGAAAGTTGGAATACAGCGTTCCGATGGGAGCTTGTATAACGCTGTGACCAGCGACACCACTGCACCGGGATCCGGCGATATCAGGAACGTTGCCAGCAGCGCAGCGGCCCAGCGGGTCCAGAATCCTCGTGTTAAAAGCGCTCACGCCATTGGCTTCCAAAAACGCAACCCAATTCTGGTCGAACAAATTGACGTTGATTTGAGGCAGGAATAGATGGGTGCCTTTTGCTCCCACATAAGCCACCTCAACCACCGTGTTGGTCCCAAACGATCGCGAAAGCGATAAATTCCAATTCTGAACGTAGGGCGTTTTGGTATTCGAGGACAGAATGGCTCCCGGAAGGTTAATGCTGTTTATATACGATAGCCCGTTGGTGGCATTTCCGAGACCCACGGCCTGCTGCGACGTTTGCGGCACCACATTGGGCGGATTTCCGGAGAGCGTCTGCGCAAAGGCGGTGTTTGCGGAGGGCAAAGCCTGGGGACCACCGAAGTTCGGGAGAGGCTGCCGGTTCTCACCTGTCAGCGGAACATGAGAGAGTCCGTAACCTCCGCGAACCACGTAATTATTCATGCCGAGTAGCCGAGGGACATACGCGAACCCAAAGCGCGGTTCGAAGTCGGTCCAATTGATGGGGGCTACGTATCGTGAATTTCCAGAGACTCCACTGTAGGCAAAGGGTACGACCGACACGGAACTGACGGACGTGGGAAGATTCAGCGTGCTGCCATTAGGAGCCGCTCCGCCACCGCCAGCAACAATACGCACTTGCGATATCGACGTCGCTGCCGCTGGAGTGGATTTGGAATAATCGTAAAGGATCGGCATGCTCTGCGCTTTTGCGGGCACGTAATAACCCTGGAGGTTGTTCGCCTCGGCGCGGGGAATTTGCAGCGAATAGCGCACGCCGAGATTCAAGGTCAGATTCGGGCGCAGCTTCCAATCGTTTTGGACAAATCCAGCCGCGCCTCTCCAGCTATAACTATAAGGAACGACGGAAGTGGCGAGCAGATTGTCGTTGATTGCGCCCTCCAGAAAGCTCGCCCACACGATTCCACCGGAATTGGCGCTCCCACCGCTGGCCGTCTGATTGAACCGAAAACCATAGCGGCCTCCCGCGGCGAAGTTGTACTGAAGGGTGTCCAGACTCTGCTGGTTCAGTTCGAACCCGACGGTCCAAGTCATACTGCCGTGGGAAATGAATAGATTGTCCACAATTTGGTACTGCTTCTCGCTATTGTCGTTAATCTGGGAACTTCCCGCTCCAATATCCGCGCCATTCGTACGGCGGCTGCTGGCACCGCCAAAGGTAAACAAGGGCAGACCGCCTTTGGTCAAGCTGGGCAGCCCCAGATCCGTGCTCAAGTTTCGTCCGGACATGATGTCGAACTCTGGGGAGAAAGTTCCGCTGAACCTGGCATAGGTATAGTTAAACCGCACTTCGTTGTAGATCGACGGCGAAATCGTTTGAGTGTCACCCACCGCATATTGACGCGAACTACTGTAGCTGGCCCCGGTGGTGTTTAGTGGACTGTTGTTTCCATAAACCCCGATTATCGGGACGGACGTGTAACGAAAGAATGCACGATTGTTCTGTCTAATAATTTCGTCAACGCGCACCAGATATCGCAACTGATCGTCCCGAACAGAACTTGTCCCTACATAATTCGCGAGATCGCCGTTTCCATTGATGAAATAAGCGCCTGCATGAGGCTCGAACTGAAGGATTTTTTGGGCCACAGGATCCACAAAACTTGACGGCACGATGTTTCCCGGAAAGGGACAGTAAACCGTAAAGCCGGCTCCACATCCGCCGGTCTTGGTTCCCAGTGCTATCAGCTGCAGTTGTTGCTTGCCGTTGCTGTCTGTGACCGGATTGAACTGTTGGTAGATAGTGTTGTCTTGCGTGGTTCTCAGTGTGCGGCCAAGGGTTTGCTCAAACTGGGTCACGACGTTAGTAGGAGCCCAGCCGTTGTTCACGTTGGTTAAATTATTGAAATCGCCGTTGCGCATGGCGTCGGTAGCAAGCAGGGTATCTCCCTGTGCGCTATCTGACTCGTACCGCGGCTCGACTGACGCGAAGAAAAAAGTCCGGTCGCGTCCATTGTAGAGTTTGGGAATGCGCACCGGGCCGCCGAGATCAAACGACATTTGCGTGTAGCGAAGGTTTGATTTAGGGCGGTTCGCCGTTGCGTTCGTCCAGGGAGCCGCATTCGTGGCCGGGTTCCGATGGTACACCGTTGCCGTGCCATGGTAGTCGTTGGTGCCCGACTTGATTGTCACGTTGATGACACCGCCGCCAGTGTGACCAAATGCCGCTGAGTAAGACGAAGTTTGGACGGTTATTTCCTGAACGGTTTCCGGAGAAAAAGACACCACTTCGCGTCCCAGGCCAACGCCTGTGTTGCTGACTCCGTCCGCGATCATGTAAGTCGAACCGGGTCTGCCGCCATTGATGCTCAGATTGAAGCCGGGAACCGGCACGGCATTACCATTAATCGTTGGATCTTCCGTTCCAACATCTCCCGATATGTTGGGAGTCACGACCGCTAGGTCGAGCACGCTGCGGTTGGCCAGCGGAACATCGGTCAGCAAGCGTTCTGAGATAGTCTGGCCCAGCGTTCCATTTTCAGAGTTTTGCAAAGGTGCCTGTTCGGTGACCCGCACCTCGGTAGCTAGATTCCCAGGCTCTAAGGTCAAGTTCACCGTGGCAATGGTCGCCGTATCGACTTTAACATTCTCGACAATCGCTTTTTTGAACCCAGGCACATCAACTTCAACCTTATAAACGACCGGATTAAGATTCTGGACACTGTAAGCGCCTTGTTTGGACGTGGTCACGCGATACGTCTCATTCGTTCCGACATTGGTTATCGTGACCGTCACTTGCGGCACCACTGCACCGCTCTTATCCGTGACCGTGCCGCTGATGCCCCCGCGATTGGTCTGCGCCGCCGCGCCGGCAGAAAGAGCAAGCGTCGCAATACAAGTCAGAATCGCTCTCACCTTCCCCCTCTTTCTGTTCTGCGCCCGCTCGGGGAGCAGGAAAGTGCGCACGCACACCTTTTGGGAGCAGCCGACACCGCAAATTCAATTTCAGGTTCCGAGAAGTTGTTTTCCCATTCGAAAACTGCGTCAGTTCTACTCCTGCCCAAGGTGGGCGGTCAAAGCTTTCGTAATCACATCTTGGCGTTTCGCAGGCTAAAACTTCCGAGTTCAAGGAGAGAGACTAGACACCGCCTTCTTTCAGAGGGTTATATGGCATCGGGGGAGGGAAGGGAGCATTTGACAAGAAGATGCGATGGATGCGTATTTTGCATTGCAATACACATTCGGATGCGAATTCCTAAAGGTTAACGTAAGGGCAAAACCCGCATACGGGGCTCAACACACCCGCTGGCGCGCCGCGGGCATGCACGTCACATTCGACGCAGGCGAGCGAATGCGTCCGGAAGAGCGTATCGTTAAACCTGCGATATGCGTGATTGAAGTGGGTTGGCTCTATGTATCTGGCAAGCCGCCCCAGGAGGGGCAATCGCATCAGCCTGGGTTAAGCTATCGTTTGGGTAAAAGTGATCAACCGTACCCGGTGTAATCAGTTTATGTTCCACAAATACTGCCGGAGGAACCGGACGGCGGTTTAGAATATCCAGGCTGACACGAATCAGATCCTCACCGTATCGCTCTGGAAAGAAAGCAACCGACCCAAGGAGACGAGTGTTTGGCTGGCGCAGCTCAGCTCGTCCTTCAGGCGAAGCATTGTGCCCCATGATTGCGCAGTACTCGCTGCGGCCCGCTTCCTGGAAAGCGCGCAGTGCTCCCAGCGCGCTTGGATCGTTAATGGCGCCCACCAACTGACGGCGAGCCCGCGTCGAACACAAGTGCTTGCGCACGGCTTCAAAGCTCGGCCCCAATTCGCCGTCGCCGTCGAGATGCTTGATCCGGCAGTTCTTCGCAGCGGGCAGGAACGAGCCCAGGCCAACCAGAATCCCTGTGAGTCGCATGCGTGGCAAGTTTCCGGCGCGAGCTAGCTCAAGCAAGATAATCTCGTCCAGCTCTGAGTACCAATTCTCCTTTACCCACCGGCCGAGGTAGCGACCAGCAATCAGACCAGCCTCGTAGTTGTTGGCGCCGTAATAGGTAGCGCCCGGATGCGGAATATCAATTGCGATCAAGGGAATGCCAGCTTCGCGATACTTTGCCGCGACAATCGGAGCGACATCCTGGTCGGTTTGAAATTCGATGACCAAGTCCACTTTTTCGCGCACCAGCAGGTCGGCATTACGCTGCGCGATCTTCGCACTGTAGCGGTTGTCGAGCGAAATGAGTTCAATTCCTTCTGTAGCCGCCGCTCGCTGCAAACTGGCGGATACTTCCCTGGAGAATTGATAGTCAGTTCCCTGCGCGGCGTATCCGAGACGATAAAGTTTTTGTCTCCAGGGCCGAAGACAGGATTGATAGAGGTTCTCCCCCACCTTTTCCACCATACCGCATCTCTCCAGCGTATACAGCAGCCGAAACGCCATCGTCTTCGGGAGGCCGCTCCGCGAGGCGATTTCTCTGAGTGGCAGGGCTTCGCCAGGAGAGCGGAATGCAGTAAGCAGCCGAGAGGAGTGAACAACAGATTTAACGAGATAAGCGTCCCGGGAACGGACATCGCGGTCCATAGGAACAGCACCATAAACCTGTCACAGCGTTTTGCCAAGCGAAATCTAGGCAAAGCTATCTGCAATAGGGCCGCAAGGGCTAGCTCCAGTACTTAGCCGAAACCCTTGCGCTGTCACGGCTTACTACAGAGAGAAATGCAAATTCGGCGTTCTGTAATGCGAAACGCCGCCCTTTGGAAAGAAATATCGTGACTTAGAGCGCGGTAGAAATGTACCCTCCGGGAATCATATGCGATTACAGGAAACAGACAGGGTATTCCAAGCTCTGGAAATATTCCGCATCGAAATTCCTTCCTGGGGTTTCGCAAATACCGGAACTCGCTTTGGGAAGTTTACTCAGGCGGCTGCCGCTGCGACTCTCGAAGAAAAGCTCAGCGACGCAGGTCAGGTTCAGTTACTCACGGGCGTTTGCCCCACGGTGGCGCTGCATGTTCTGTGGGACCTTCCCGAAGGAATCCAGAGTACGGACACAGTGAATAAGCTGGCCGAGCGCTATGGTATCCGGCCTGGCTCGATCAACCCTAACCTGTTTCAAGAGCAAGTGTACAAGTACGGATCGTTCGGCAATCCCGATCTATCCATTCGGGAACAGGCGCTGCAGCATGTCAAAGAGAGTATTGCGATCGCCCAGCGTCTGAATAGCCGTGATATCTCCTTGTGGTTTGCAGACGGCTCAAACTATCCGGGCACTGCGAACATCCGCCAAAGAAAGCGGTGTTTCGAGGAATATCTCCGAGCCTCCCATGTCGGACTGGCTGCCGATCAACGGATGCTTGTGGAATACAAGCCGTTCGAGCCGGCCTTCTATCACACCGATCTCGCCGATTGGGGCATGTCCCTGTTGATGGCGCGCGCAGCAGGTCCGAGAGCCAAGGTTCTGGTCGACACGGGGCACCACTATTTGTCACAGAATATCGAGCAAATTGTGGCATGGCTTTTGTCGGAGAACATGCTTGGGGGATTTCATTTCAATGATCGCCGCTACGCCGACGATGATCTGACCATGGGGTCGATTGATCCTTACCAGGTTTTCCGGATCTTTCATGAAATCCTCTATTTCGAATGGGAGACTGGGAAACGTGCCGACATCGCGTACATGATCGACCAAAGCCACAACCTGAAAGGCAAGATCGAGGCCATGATTCAGACGGTGACCATGGCACAGCAGCTCCATTCGAAAGCGGCACTCGTCGACCACGAAAAGCTCGCCGAAGCGCAAAACGACGCCGATCTGCTACGAGCCGAGTCCATATTGCAGGACGCCTTTGCGACGGACGTAAGACCTGCGATCCAGGAATGGCGTGCTTCCAAAGGGCTGCCAACAGATCCCTTGAACGCATTTCGCGAGAGCGGATACTTGCAGCGCATTACCAAGGAACGGGCAGCACGGAACTCGCAAAGCGTCACTTCTTATGCCTAGTGGCGGGCCAACCAAGACTTATCTTGCATTTGATTTTGGCGCTGAAAGCGGCCGCGCCGTTTTGGTGCATTTGCACGCAGGCACCATCAGGACTGAGGAAGTCCATCGATTTCCAAATGAGCCCGTATCTTACGGTGGTTCTCTGCACTGGGACGTTGCGCGCCTATGGTGGGAAGTGGGAAGGGCGCTCGCCAGGCTGGACAAGACAAAACTGGAGGCGATCGGGGTTGACGCCTGGGGCGTCGACTATGCGCTCTTGGGAGATCGAGGGGAACTGCTCCAGAACCCTTACCATTACCGCGATACACGCACGAATCGCGTAATGGAGGAGGTCTTTCAAATTGTCGGCAAGGAAGAGATCTACCGGATGACCGGAATCCAGTTCATGCCAATCAATACCGTGTATCAATTGTTCGCTGCAAAGTGGAAAACCCCTCGGATTTTCGAAGCTGCGGAACGACTGTTGACAATTCCGGACTTGTTCCATTACTGGCTGACGGGCAATGCGGTATGTGAATTCACCAATGCAAGCACAACACAGATGCTGAATCCGGTGAAGCGTAACTGGGCTACCGATTTGCTCGACCGGCTGGAGTTTCCCTCAGACTTGCCAGCGCACATCGTGGAGCCTGGCTCGACGATAGGGACTTTGCTGCCGGAACTTGCTCATGGCAGTTCTCTTTCCGGCACTCCAGTCATTGCCCCAGCCTCGCATGACACAGGTTCTGCAGTGACCGCTATCAGAGCTCGTGAAGGAACGGCGTTTCTGAGCTCGGGGACTTGGTCTCTGATTGGCATCGAGTTGGATGCTCCAGTAATTACGCCAGAGTCGCTTCAGTTGAACTTCACCAACGAAGGTGGCGTAAACGGGACAACCAGATTCTTGAAAAATGTAATGGGCTTATGGATGTTGCACTGCTGCCGGCGATCGTGGGCCGCAAGGGGGCACGAGTTCGACTATCGAGAGCTGATGGAATTGGCAGAAAGAGAATCTCCGTTCTCTTCTTTGATTGATCCCGATGACGAGTCATTTCTGCGCCCGGACGACATGCTCCTTGCGATCGATCAATTCTGCGCGAAGACGCACCAGCCTCCTCCCTCCACTCCGGGAGGGTACGTCAGGACGATTCTGGAGAGCCTGGCGCTGAAGTATCGAGTGGTGGTCAGAAATATCGAGTACTTGACAGGGCAGGAAATCCGGCAAATTCGGGTGATCGGTGGCGGATCGAAAAACGGTCTGCTGAATCAGCTCACTGCGGATGCAACGGGAAAACGAGTGTTCGCTGGACCTGCCGAAGCTACCGCGCTGGGCAACGCTGGCGTCCAGATATTGGCCACCGGTAGGAAACCACTCATCTGAAGGACTTGTGGGACGACGAACGAGTCAGAGAATCAGCCCTGGGCCAGCTGGGGCTTTTGCACTACCGCTCCAATTTACTTGGCGCCGATCTGCGCATTACGAACTTCGGCGGCGGCAATACCAGTTCAAAAATAGAACTGCCCGACCCTTTCACTGGCAAATTAGTTCGCGTCCTGGCAGTCAAGGGCAGCGGCGGCGATCTGGGATCGATCAAAGAATCCGGCTTTGCGCTGCTCCATTTGGATCGCCTCGAACAACTTAAGAAGCTATATCGCGGAGAGGCGCACGAAGAAGAGATGGTGCAGTACTACGCGCTGGCAGCGTTCGGCGAAAACCGTGTTGCCGCATCGATTGACACTGCGCTTCATGCCTTTCTTCCATTCCCGCACGTGGATCACTTGCATCCTGACTGGGCCATCGCGCTAGCCGCCAGCGCGAATGGCAAGCGGAAACTGGAAGAGTTCAACGGAAAATTTGGCCGGAACATTGTCTGGTTGCCCTGGCAACGGCCGGGCTTTGAGTTGGCACTGATGTTGGAGTGCACTGTGAAAGAGAATCCCAGGGCTGAAGGCATTCTTCTAGGCAGCCACGGTTTGTTCACCTGGGGCCACACGCAGCGGGAATGCTACCTGAACAGTATCTACACCATCGATCAGATGGGTCAATTCATTCACGAACACCAGGCCAAAAAGGGCCTGCTGTTTGGCGGATTGGCACACACGGCACTCCCCGAGCGCGAGAAGGTGGCGGCGCAAATCCTCCCTGCATTGCGAGGCGCACTGTCGTCGAACTGCCGCGTCATCGCGCACTATTCGGATCACCGGGCCGATTATAAGAAGTATTACGATAAATGGGCGACGTCCGACTCCCCAAAATTGCGTGATTCCAATCCTTCCGTTGTAATCGTACCGGGCCTCGGCTTGTTCGGATTTGGCAAGAACAAGAAGGAAGCGCGCATCGCGACAGAGTTCTTCCTCAATGCAATTCACGTGATGGCCGGTGCAAATGCCCTCGAAGACAAGGAAGCCAGACATCCTCTGCCGCAGGCGCGCCGTGCAGAGCAATCTACCGCCTTTGAACAATTCCGCAATTATGTTGCGCTCCCTCGTTCCGAAGCGTTTCGCATTGAGTACTGGGCGCTCGAAGAGGCCAAGTTACAGCGTATGCCTAGCGAGTCGGAATTCAGTCGCAGGATCTTGCTTGTGATTGGTGGTGCTAGTGGAATAGGCCGAAAGACAGCCCTGCTGCTCACACAGAAAGGCGCACATATCGTCATCGCGGACGCCGACAGTCTTGGCGCAAGGAAGGCGGCGGAAGAAGCCGGCGCGCTTGCCACTCCCGAATTTGTGGCGCACACGGCGGTCGAACTTGGCTCGCCCGAGAGTCTGGCGGAGGCAGTCAAGTTCACGGTCCTTAAGTTTGGTGGCATCGACGGCATTGTGAACACCGCAGCGATCTATCCTGTCCGGGAAGCGGGTAGCCAATTGACACCTGCCCAATGGGCAAAAACGTTTTTAGTGAACGTGACGGGAAATTATCTGCTGGCCCGCGAAAGCGAATGGGTATTCACAGACCAGAATCTGCCAGCGACCCTGGTTCTGACGGGCTCAGCGAATGCGGTGGTTCCGAAGAACGAAAGCGAAGCCTACGATACGAGCAAGGCAGCGCTGAACCATCTGATTCGCGAGCTCGCGATTCGTCTTGGGCCGCAAGTCCGAGTAAACGGAATTGCTCCCGCAACGGTTGTGGCCGATTCGACGATGTTCCCACGCGATCGAGTGATCCAGTCACTTCGGAAATATGCGGTTGGGTTCTCGGAATCGGAATCAACGGAAGACCTGCGCGCCAAACTGGCGGAGTTCTATGCACTGCGCACATTGACGAAGCAGCCGATTCTTCCCCAAGACTGTGCAAATGCGATTGTGTGGTTGGCCAGTGACCAGAGCGCGAAGACCACTGGTCATGTGATCCCTGTGGACGGCGGGTTGTCCGAAGCATTCCTACGATAGGCGAGGACCTCATGAAGCGCGTGTGTTTTGTGCTGCGGGTGAAGCCAAATCGTCTGGAGGAGTACAAACAACGCCATCGTGTTGTATGGCCGGAAATGCAGGCCGCATTGCGTGAGACCGGATGGAACAATTATTCGCTATTTCTCGGATCTGACGGGCTGCTCGTGGGCTATTTGGAAACTGCGGATTTCGACCGTGCCCGAGCAGAGATGGCCAAACGAGAAGTGAATGAACGCTGGCAACGCGAAATGGCTGGCTTTTTCGTGCAGCCTGACGGTGTGTTGCTAGATCTTGCGATGCATCCGTTAGAAGAAGTGTTCCATCTGTAGTCCGCACTTTAGGACGACATGACTCCAAATCCTGCTCTCGGGGTGATTCTGCACTGGCTCGGTGGTCTTGCGTCCGGCAGCTTCTACGTGCCCTATCGCGGCGTGAAACATTGGGCCTGGGAAACGTTTTGGCTCGCGGGCGGCATTTTCAGTTGGATCATTGCGCCCTGGTTCCTGGGCCTGCTGATCACGAAAGATTTGGAAGCAGTTCTATCCGAGACTCCCAAAATCACGCTCTTCTGGACTTTCTTTTTCGGCCTGCTGTGGGGGATCGGTGGCCTGACGTTTGGATTGACGATGCGCTATCTGGGGCTGTCGCTCGGTATGGCGGTTGTGCTTGGGCTCTGTGCTGCCTTTGGAACGCTGATGCCGCCGATCTTTCGTGGTGAGTTCATGACGCAAGTCCTGGGAACAAACTCGGGACGAGTGATTCTTCTCGGCATTGTTGTCTGCTTGGTTGGTATCGCCCTTGCCGGATTGGCAGGCGTTTACAAAGAAAGGATTATGTCTCCTGAACAACAGAAGGCCGCAATTAAGGAATTCGACCTGAAAAAGGGAGTTGCTGTGGCCACGCTGTCCGGGGTCATGAGCGCTTGTTTCGCCTACGGGTTGGCGGCGGGAGATCCCATCAAGTCGCTCACGTTGAAGCATGGCACGCCGCTTCTTTGGCAGGGACTGCCGGTATTGGTTGTGATTCTAATTGGCGGCTTCACAACGAATTTCATATGGTGTGTGTTCCTCAATATCCGGAACAAGACCGGACACCAGTATTTCCGCTCACGATCACAGGGACTTGATCCAGCCGAACAGCAAGAGACGATTTTCGAACCGGTCACCGAGGCTCCTAGTCGAGTGGTGGTCGAGAAATTGCCTTCGTCAACGCAAGGGGATCTCGAACGAGGGTCCGTGATTGTCGTGGCCGAATCTTCCACAAGAAATCAAGAGTTGGCACGAGCCCCCATGCTGGCGAACTATTCGCTCTGCGCTTTGGCTGGTACAACTTGGTATTTCCAGTTTTTTTTCTACACGATGGGCGAAACCCAGATGGGCAGATACAAATTCTCCAGCTGGACGCTGCACATGGCGAGCATCATCATCTTTAGTAGCCTCTGGGGAATAGGCTTGAAGGAGTGGAAAGGTGCGGGAGTCCGGGCCGGTTGGTCGCTCTTCATGGCTCTTGCCTTGCTCATCGGGTCCACAGTCATCGTTGGTTACGGCAACTATCTTGCATTGCCACGCTGAAGGTTGCGTTCGGGATTGTGGCAGTAGAAGGAGTAAAGCATGCAACGCATCATGATGGTGTTCTTCGTTGCCTTCAGCCTTATCCGGCTGCAGTCTCCTGTTGTAACTGCCTCTCAGGTCGTCACCGTCACAGTGCGAAATCCCGTTGACCTTCGACGATCCAGTGAAACGGTTGTGCTTCAGGTCGCGGAGTTGCGTCGCACGCTGTCTGTGGACGACATCCGGCGAGTACATGTTCGCGACGAACGTTCCGGCCAGGACTTGTTAACGCAAGCAGTTGATACGAACGATGACGGCGTGTTCGAGGAATTTATTTTCCAGGCGGATTTCGCGCCGAAAGAGATCCGCAAATTCGTGTTGCGTGTCGGTGAGCGGCAAATTCTCCATCCTGAAGATTTCAAGGCCTACGGCCGTTTCGTGCAGGAGCGTCGCGATGATTTTGCCTGGGAAAATGACCGTATCGCTCATCGGATGTATGGCGCGGCCTTGGAGACTTGGCCGCAGGAGCCGCTGACGAGCAGCGCTGTCGACGTATGGACCAAGCAAGTATCGCGGCTGGTCGTCAATAACTGGTACATAGTGGATGACTATCACCGCGATCACGGCGACTTCTATTCCGCGAGTACCACGCGCGGTTGCGGTGGCAACGGTATTTGGGCAGGCGGCGGTCTCTATCCGTCCACGAACTTCCACGGCTCGCGACTGCTGGCGAATGGCCCGATTCGCGTGGTGTTCGAACTCATGTATCCTGCCTGGGATGCTGCAGGCGTTCGAATATCTGAGGTCAAACGAGTCAGTCTAGATGCGGGACAGAACTTCAACCATTTCGAAAGCCACTATCGCGTTGAGAATGGCGCCCGCGAGCTAGCCGACGCGATCGGAAT
>WNFG01005668.1_pt1 | contig 17097 bp, 13 predicted proteins | sample 5400431 | NCBI WGS metagenome assembly WNFG01 (sample SAMN13153346, study PRJNA577476) | soil metagenome | isolation source: 120 cm saprolite under Douglas fir tree site 2 hole 3 replicate 2 | place: USA:California | collected 2015-04-18 | reverse complement strand
TGCTGCAGACCCAGCGCCGTGAAGACGGCGTCCTGCGCGGATTGGTAAAGTTTTCCGGCGGCACGACAGGCGAAGACAGGAGCGGAACCATGGCGCTGGCCGACGACACAGCATTCTATCTTTCTCTGCTGACTCCCGTGGCCAAAGCGCGCGGCGCAAAAGGTGAAAGTCCGCAGAGGCCCTGGGCCGGCGACCCGGCGGCCGCGAGCGTGCCCGTGCGCATCGGCGAATTCGGCCCGCTCACCTACCAGAACGACAACGTCCTGCTCGAACTTCTGGGCGCGGAGCGCTTCAGAAAAATCAAACTGCTCAACAGCGAAGCCACGCCTCTGCTCAACGTCCAGGACCAGTCGGAGCTGTACGCCTACGAGATCGTCAACTTCGTGGACGGCAAAAGGACAACAGGACAGATCCGCGACGCGGTTTCAGCCGAGTACGGCCCGCTGCCGCTGGAACTGGTAAGCGATTATCTGAATGCGTGCGTGGAAGCGAAAATCATGAAATGGAAGTAAGAACCAAAAGCAAAACCAGAAAGCCTGAAACACGGAGGGAACGGAGGAAAAAACCGGAGGAAAAATCTGAGGAATTCAGACGGATATGTCGCGGGATCGAACGCTATCTCACAGGCAAACGAATATGTGCGGTCAACGTTACAACCCCTGAATTCCTCAGATTTTTCCTCCGGTTTTTCCTCCGTTCCCTCCGTGTTTCAAGCTTTCTGGTTTTGCTGTTGCTTTTGCTTTTTATTTGTCCGCCAGCTTCCTCCCCACATTCAAACTGTCGAAATTCAGAATCGTATTCAGCACCAGCCCGTAACTTCCCACGGTCTCACCGCGATAAATCGGGTTGATTGAAAACAGCACGATGTGGCCGGCATCCACCGGCACATCGACGACAGCGGCGTGCTGCGCGATTTCGCTCGCGCCTTCGGCCAGTCCGGAGATCAGCAGGTCTTTGGTGTCGGCGTAGCGGAGGATCACTCTCGGTCGGTCCGCCGGGGGAATCACGGTGATGGGGTTGCGGCGCTGTTCGTCGGTCAGCGGCAGGGCTTCCCACATCTCCGCATGAGGCTCTTCAGGAGCTTCGGCGTACAAACGTCCCGGCGTGAAGTCCGGATCGTCAGGCCCTCCGCGCCCTGTGGGACGCGGACCCCCTTCCGGCCCCAGGCGACGGCGTCCCCGGCTTCCCACCAGATTCGAAAGGCTGAAGATCGGGCCGTTGTCGCAGTAGACCGGCAGCGTCTCGCCGTAGCCGTAGGCGATGGGGCTGGCCGCGTCCACGGTGCGTGAGCGCAGAATGCTGCCCACGACCTTAAGTTGTTTGGGCGCGTCGATGGCCAGGCCGGCGGTCATGCGCAGGCTCACGGCGAAGTTGGATGTGTCCTCAACGGTGAGCAGCACGCCTCCTTTGCGAACAAACTCCTGCAGACGGGCCACGCCGTCCCACCCGAGCCCCGGACGGATATCATCGGTTGAATCTTCATTGCCGATGTTGGGGGTTTCCGCCGTTTTCTTCCACGGCAGCGGATTGCCCCAGCCCATGGGCAGCCCGTTGACGATGGTGGCCGCGTCGCCGCGGCCCACCGGCGGAAACAGAATGACGTCGTATTTGGCGCGCAGGTCCGTTTCCCGCGCTATCTGCTGGGTGTTGATGTAGCTGAAGGGAATCTCCATGCTGTCGAGCGCCTGCCGCCACCAGCCTTCGGTCTGCGTGCTGAGCCAGGTGTGCAGCAGCGCCACCCGCGCGGCGCGCACCGGATGCGTCTTTACTTTCGGCGCCTCGGTCAGCGCAACCGCATGCAGTCCCAGGTCGAGGGCGGTGCGTTCCAGGTCGCGGACGTTCGCGTTCCTGACAATGAACGTGCCGCGATTGAACTTGCGGTCGCCCTGTTCGAAAGGCTCTTCCGCAGCGTCGATGGAGGCGTCCTTCAGTTTGTAGCGCAGCGTGGCCATGCCGGTTTCGGCGTTGTTGTTGATGGCGAAGATCGTGCCGCTGCCACTGATGCCGCCGGGCGCTTTGATCTGCGTGACCGCCTCCATGGGCGTTTCGAGAACATGGGGGTCGGTGATGCGGGTTACGCGGACGTTGAACATCTCTCCAAATGTCCAGGCCGTGTCGTCATACGGGGTCTTCTGCGGATCGTTCGGACTCCAGTATTGATAGTCGAGCAGAGCGTCGGCCACACGGGAGTAAGGCTGGTCCATGCGGACGATGTAACTTCCCGCGGGGAAGGTCTGCGTGGTGGGCGCGGGCGGAGTCTTGTCTTTCTGCGCAGTGTCGGCGCTTTCGGACTTCGCGTCCTTTGTGTCTTTCTCTTTGGTGTCGGGGGCGGCATCTGCGGCAGGCTTCTTCACTTTTTTCGGCGGCAGCTTCACCGTGAAGGCGGCGGTGGCGCGTGAGATTTCCACGCCCTGTTTGCGCAGCACCTGCAGCAGCGCGGCCTGTGCGCCGGTGCGCGGTTCGTCCGCCGACAGCACATAGGCCGAGGGGCCTTCCTTCGCCGGCTTGGTCACCGAGCGCAGGGCCTTGAGATAAAAGTTTTTCAGAAAGAATTTGCGGTTATCGGCGAAGTAATGCAGCGAGGTCAGCAGTCCGGTCTGCTCATAGTTGTTGTTGTTGCGCTGCGACCACAGGGCCTTGCCCAGCGGAGGGTCCTGGCGGTACCAGGTGCGCGAAAATTCGTCGGGATCGAGCGTGCGCTCCACGGTGTCGGCGCCCGCGTTGCCGAAGGTTTCATACAGGCGGCTGATGCCGTTGTGCATGGCGGCCACGAACATCAGGTAGCCCGGCGACCAGGTATCGAAATTTCCGTGGGTGAAAACCCCGGGCATGCCGAACCGGGTCATGTCGGCCACGTTGCGCCAGCCCAGCATCTCCCATTCGTTGGTGAGAATGGGATCGACCCAGGCGTTGAACGGCCCGTCCCCGGCGGTGTTGTCGTAGAGGTAGGGCACGGATTCATGCAGATCGTGCAGCACCTGGGCCTTCCAGCCTGTAAAAGTTTTGAGCACGTTCTCGGTCAGCTTGAGAGTCACCGCCATGGCGTCGCGGTTATTGTCGTGGGCCACATACTTGCCCCAGTAGAGCAGCGGCGGCCAGTTCTGCCCGGGATGCGACAGGTGCCAGTGATAGATATCCACCATGCGGTCGCGGCCGTCGACTTCGACCACGGGCGTGATGAGCGTGATCAGATGCTCGCGTATGTCCTTTATATAAGGACCTTCATCCACGGCCAGGCGGTAGGCCATCTCCATCAGCGCGGTGGGCGAGCCGGTCTCCGGCGAATGGATGGTGCCGGTAATGTAGTAGACCGGAACGGAGGTTTCGATCAGGCGCTCGGCTTCGGCGTCATCGAGCCTGATGGTGCGCGGATCGGCCAGCTTCGCCAGGCGTGCCCGGTTCTCTTCGAGATGCGCCATGTTCTCCTCGGAGGAGATGGCGACCGCGATCATCTCACGGCCTTCCTCGGTCGTGCCGATGGAGTAGACCTTCACCCGCGGGCTGGCCTTTTCCAGCATGCGCATGTACTCGTAGACCTGCTTTGAGTAAGGCAGAATTCCGGGAGCGCCGGCGATGTCGCCCAGCACCGCCTTCGGCGTGGGGACGATCTTCGATGCGGGAAGATAATCGGCCAGCGGCGAATTGAAATACGGCTGCGTGGTGTACTCGCGGATCTTCTTCGTGTATTCCTCATCCACCGGCTGCTTCGGATTGCGAATCGCGTCGTTGTCGTCGCCCCTCGCCTTCAACGAAGCGCCGGATATCAACATCAGACAAAAAAGACAGAAAGAAAGTTTCTTCACCGCGGGTCCTCCCCAGGTCAAATCGCTCGGTAAAACCTTACCATGCTTTCGGGAGGCACACAGGAAACCAAAGTCAAAACCAAAAACCTGAAACACGGAGGAAACGGAGGACAAAAATCTGAGGAAAGAATCTGAGGAAATCAGGGGGTGTGAGGCACAGTTATCTGTGCCGTGGTTTCGCGGGAACTGCGAAACTGTTGAGCGCGCCTCACAACCCCCTGATTTCCTCAGATTTTTCCCTCAGATTTTTGTCCTCCGTTTCCTCCGTGTTTCAGGTTTTGCCTTTGGTTTTCCCCTGTGGAAAAATCCCCCTTGACATACAGCGAAGAAAAGGCGAATATGAATCTCGCACCCCGCTCAATGCAGGAGAAAAGATCATGTCTTTGAACCAGGCAATGCTGGGCGAATATGACCAGGAGATGGCGAACACGCGTAAAACCCTGGAACGCATTCCGGAAGACAAGCTCGAATGGGCGCCGCATCCGAAATCCATGAAACTGGGTTCTCTGGCCCAGCACCTGGCCGAGATGCCCAGTTGGATCGTGGAGACGCTCAACAAAGACTCGCTCGATATCGCTCCCGGCGGGGAGTACGTCCAGAGCCCGCGGCTCACCAGCCGAGACGCGATGCTGGCTCTGTTTGACGACAACGTCGACCAGGGCAGAAAGGCGCTGAACGCCGCCGCGGACGACGCCCATATGATGAAGCCCTGGTCGCTGCAGGCGGGCGGACAAACGCTGTTTACCCTGCCCAAAGCCGGCGTGCTGCGCAGCTTCGTGATGAACCACATCATTCACCACCGCGCGCAACTCGGAGTGTATCTGCGGCTGAACAACATTCCGGTTCCGGCCATGTACGGGCCCTCGGCGGACGAGAACAAGTTCTGAGAAAGACCGATACTTCCATGGGAAAGAGGGGGCTCCTCTCCTGGAATAGTGCCCCGGGGAATTTTCCGGGGCCACAATGTTGAGTATCTTCGTTCTTTCTATTCTCCCTGAAATAGCTTAGACGAAGAAAAAGAAGGGCGGCTAAACGGCCGCCCTTTTTTGTGTTTTTCTCCGTGTCTCAGTGCCTCCGTGGTGCAAAGGTTTTGTCTTTAGTTGCGCCCGCTTAGCTATAAAATGTCTCAGCGCAATTTCTTCCGTTGAGGTTGAAGCTATAGGCCGCTATCGTCTTCTTTTTTTAGTGCAGTTTTTATTTGCTTTGGTCATCGTGCCTTTCTGCATGGGCCAGGGTGCGGGCAGCGATGCCTGCGCGGCGCCGGTATTCCCGAAATATGGCCCCGACCGGAACATGTTCAGCGCGCAGCAGGAAGAGTGGCTGGCGAACATCATCGACGAGCAGACGCTCAGCCAGTATCGAAAGATTGAAGACCCTGAAGGGAATTACCTGCAGAAGATGGGTGACCGTCTTCTGGCCCAGCTTCCGCCTTCGGATCTGCACTACAGCTTTTTTATTATCGACCTTCCCATTAACAACGCTTTTTCCGTGGGCGGCAGCCGTATCTATGTGACCCGTCAGATGATCGCCTTCTTGAAGAATGAAGATGAACTGGTTGGTTTGCTGGGCCATGAGATCGGTCATATTTCCAGCCACCAGATGCCGGTCAATGTCACGCGAGTGTTCCGTAAGGCGCTTGGCGTGCAGCAGGTTGGCGACCGCAACGATATTTTTCAGAAATGGATGCAGCTTCTGGACGTCTGGAAAAGAAAGAAAGTAAACCTGGGAGACGAGGGCCGGGAGGAAGTCGAGCAGCAGATTGCGGACCGAGTGGCCGTCTATTCCATGACGCGCACCGGCTACCAGCCCGCGAAGTACGCCGATCTCTTCGATCGTTTCGCCGAGAACAAGGGAAAGACGGGCAATTTCTTCACCGATTTTTTGGGGACCACCGATCCGAATACAAAGCGGCTGCGCCTGATCATCAATCAGGCGTCGCCTCTGCCGCCGCAGTGCGTTACCTCGAGGGAACCGGGTTCTCAGGAGCGTTTTCTTGCATGGCAGAAAGCCGTGGTCGGCGCCGCGCGGCTGGCCCAAAAAGAACAGATCGCCGGGGTCCTGCGCAAAAGCGTGCTGCATCCGCCGCTGCGCGGAAGTCTCGAATATCTGCAGTTCAGCCCCGATGGTCGTTACCTGCTTGCCCAGGATGAAAGCAGCGTCTTTGTTCTCTCCCGCGACCCGCTGACTACGCTTTTCAGCTTCGAAGGCGCGAATGCGAAGTGGGCGCAGTTCAGCGCCGATTCACGCTCGGTGGTGCTGGCCGATGCGGAATTGCGCGTGCAGAAGTGGGATATTGCCGCGCGCGAGCGGGCCTTCATCCAGGCGGTTTCGGTGCCCGGCGGATGCATTGAATCCGCCGTTTCGGCCACCGGAGAAACGCTGGCCTGCCTGAAGCGCTCCAAATCGGACCTTGAAATCGACCTGCTCGATGTAAAAAGCGGCGATACCCTGTTTCGCAGGACGATGAACTGGCCGGTGCGGGTGTTCTCTTTCGCCCATGCCGATCAGTCGGACGTGTACAACATACGCCTGGCGGGCCATTTCCGGCTTCAGTTCTCGCCCGATGGACGCTACTTTCTTCTGGGGACCGCGGATTCCGCCTTCGGCTACGACGTGCAGCACAAGAGCGAGATGTCGCTGCCCGGAAGAGTCAAACAAATAATCAATTCCAATTTCACCTTCATGCCCAACGGCTCGCTGGCGATATTGAATCGCCAGAAGCCCGATCGTTCCGTCATGGTGGCGTTTCCCTCGGGCGATCAGGTCGCCGAGTTTCCCATGGACTGGGATATCGAAGCCCGGCGCTGGCCATCTATGGCGACGTTATTGCGGGCGAGCAGTTCGGCGGGCGGGTCGCATTGTTCAGCATGGCCGACAAGAAACAGTTGGCCGCCACCCAGCTTCCTCTGAGTATGCTGCCTTCCCTGCGGTCCGCGAGCTTTTCTTCGGACGGCAAATGGCTGGCCGCCGCCGGAAAAACCGGAGGAGGCTTGTGGAGCGCCGAGTCCGGCGAACGCGCGATGGACACGGGAACGTTTTCCGGCGGCTCTTTCGATCAGTCGGGCTTGCTGGCAATTTTCGATAAGCTGGAACAAAAGCCCAAAATGGCCGGCGTCAATCCTGAAAAGAAGAGCAGGGAAGATTTGTATGATATCGAGTCCCCCGCGCCCGTTGAAGGCAAAGAGCCCGAAGAACAGTTGATTTCGAAGATCGGCGACGTGGTGATCGTATCGCGATCGGCCAAAGGCCGTCCCACGGTGGAAGCGCGCGATGCCCGTACCAACCAGATACGCTGGAAGCGCGAGTATCAGAACCTGGTGCCGGGCATCAGCTATGCGCCCGCGGGAAAGATGCTGATGGCGACCTTTCAATTCCTTTCCAGCGCCCAGGGCGAAGGTGGCAGAGACCCGGTTTTGAAACCCAAACTGGCCGCCATGCCCAATCACAACGATCTCGTGATGGTCGCCCTTCTCGATCCGGCGACCGGCAGGACTCTCGACGGCATCTTCATCGATACCGGCCGTTCCTTTTTCATTCAGTCGGCGGATGCAGCCGGCGACACCGTGGTGGTAAATGACTCGGAGAACCGCACCCAGGTGTACTCGCTGAAATCGCAGCAGCAGAGAGGCAGGGTGCTGGGAAGGTGCATGGCGCTCTCCGGCCAGGGAGACCGCATGCTGGTGGAAAATGACAAAGGTGTGGCGGACCTCTATGACACCACGACCCTGACCTCTCTCGCTCACTATACTTTTCCGTCGCGGATTGTACATGCGGAAATTCCCGGCGCCGGCGGTACTCTGATCGTGCTGACCGCCGACCAGACCGTTTATCAGCTCGACGTGAGCGCAAGCCAGGTTCCGACGCCAAAGTGAGGATTTCCCGGACCGGACCTGGTTAAAAAACTGACCCACCCGAGACTCTCTGGCAGTCCAATGAACAGAAGATCGTCGCCGATTCGCGTTGATTCGCGGCGAATGCTTCTGCTCTTTCCTCGCTACGGTGTGCTCTAATGCTCCGTATCTCAACAGGAGGGTTTCCTTGGCTGGCCGGCTGCGCGCGAAAAAGTCCATTGACAGGCTCATTGCCGATTCCGAACTGCCGCAGTTCCGTCTGAATAAATCTCTCGGGCCCTGGTCGATGGGTGCCATAGGCCTGGGCGCGATCGTCGGATCGGGAATCTATTTTCTGCCCGGCGTGGCCGCCAAAGGAATCCTGGGCAGCCGCCCGGCGGGACCGTCGCTCATCCTCTCGTATCTGCTCCCCGCCCTGGTCTGTCTGCTGATCGGACTTTGCTATGCGGAACTGGCGTCGATCATGCCGCTCGCGGGCAGCGTTTATACCTGGTCGTATGCCGCGATGGGTGAACTAGCCGCCTGGATGACCGGCTGGATTGTGATTCTGGAATATGCGGTCGCCAATGTTGCCATCGCTTCCTTCGCCGGCTACCTGCTGAAAGCCAGGCTTGCGGATTTCGGAATACTGGTTCCCGAACACTGGTCGATGCCTCCATTGGCGGCGGGCCGATGGACGGGAATGCATTTCAACCTTCCCGCGTTTCTCGCCCTGGTGATGGTGACCGCGATCTCATCCCTGGGCGTCCGCTTTCTTTCCCGGATCAACGTTGTCATGGTGGCGTTGAAGGCGGGCGGCATCCTCTTTTTTTTGGCGCTGGGCGGTGCGCTGGTGCGGCCCGCCAACTGGCGCCCGTTCGCGCCGGGAGGCTCCAGGGCCATTGTCCTGGCCGGCGCCGCTCTCTTTTTCTCATTTATCGGTTTTGATTGTGTTTCGGTCGCCGCCGAAGAAGCCAAAACGCCGGAGCGCGATGTTCCCGCCGGGATACTCGGTTCTCTCGGTGTCTCCACCGTTCTGTACATGGCGGTCGCCGCCGTAGTGACGGGCATGGTGCCCTATACCGCATTCACTTCGTATCGAGGTTCAGACGGAGTGGCTCTCTCCGCTTTGCGGGCCGCCGGAGCCGGTGGCGCGGCGCAGGCTGTGGTGACCGCCGGCATGCTGATCGGCATGCTTTCTCTGATGCTGGTGATTCAGTACAGCCAGTCTCGCGTGTGGTTCGCCATGGCCCGCGACGGAATGCTGCCGGGCGTGTTCTCCTGGCTTCATCCGAAAACCCGCGTGCCCCGCTGGTGCGCATGGATCGGAGGTCTGGCCCTCGCGATTCCCGCGGGCCTGATCGATGTTGGTGAGGTGGGTGACCTGGCTTCGATCGGCGCGCTGGCCGCTTTCGTGATGGTCGCGGTGTGCCTGATCCTGCTGCGCAGAAGCGAGCCCGATCTGGTGCGACGATTTAAGGTTCCATGGGTTCCGTGGCTGCCACTCGCGGCGCTCGTCGGCGTCATCGGGCTGATGCTGGCCCTGTCGCCCGCGATCTGGCTGCGCTTCGGCATCTGGCTGGCCGTCGGCCTGGCGGTTTATTTCAGTTATGGATATCGGCACAGCACGCTGGCGGCAACAACAAAAGCATTTGCCGCTGATTTGCGCGGATGAACGCAGATAAAAAAGAGGTTTAGCCAGTAGCTACTAGCGAGCAGCGAGTAGCTCACTCCTACCGATGCGCGTAAATCGCCACGCTCTCGGTCGAATGACTCTGATAAGCAATCCCCATGATCGAAGCAATCAGAACCAGGCAGGCGCAGGCCATCTGCAGCCACATCCTGCCCGCGGGCGCGGGACGCACTGCGGCCGATTCCTGACGGACTGCCAGATCGATGGCCTGATGCAGACGCAGGCTCATCGCCGGAATCGGCTCGCCGGCTTCACGAAGCTGTTGGAAGCGCACCCGGCACCCGGAGCACTCGCCCAGATGATCCAGGGCATCGCCGCCCAGGTCCGCGGGATCGTCCATGTAGGAAGCTTCGAAAATAAACTGTTCGCAATTCATCGTCATCTGCCGTTCCATCCGGTAGCCATGATCGTTGCCAGCCTGTCGCGCAAATGGACGCGGGCGCGGCGCAGCCTGGTGCGCACGCTCTCCGGCGTCAGGCCCAGCGCGAGGGCCGTGGAGCCGGTTGAGAGATTTTCGACATCCCGCAGGTAGAGCACGGACCTGTAGGTGGGATGCATGCCGTCCAGCACGCGCGTCATCAGATCGCGCAGTTCCTTCCATGAATACTCTTCTTCAGGCGAGGCTGCGGGTTCCGCGACTTCCCACGCGCTCGTTGTCCTGCCGCTGAGATCGGGAGAGTCCAGGGATTCGCACCGCTCGCGCCGAGCTTCCCTGAGTTTGGTGCGCGCCACATTGACGGCGATCTGAATCAGCCAGGTCCGGAACCGGGCCTCTCCGCGAAACTGATCGATGCGCCGAAAGGCCCGCAGAAAGGTTTCCTGCATGGCGTCCTCGGCATCGGCGTCGTTGCCCAGAATGGCCAACGCGCCGCGAAAGATCGCGGATTCATGCCTCCGCACCAGCTCGTGAAAGAGTTCGAGCCGGCCGCCGCGAATCTGTTCGACCAGTTCCAGGTCGTCGTCTGGCCCCGCATTGAAGTGATCGCTCATCTGCGCTCTTCCACGTTACGTTAGCATAAAAACAAAACCTCCGTGTCTCCGTGACTCCGTGGTGCAAAGGGTTTGCCTTTGTTTTTTTGGCGTCGAAAATAAATTGTCACGCCCTCCCACACTCCGCAGTCCCATCACTGAGGCGCGGTATGCCCGGGAGAGGACACAGAAAATGTCTCGACTTTTTGCGGTTAAACCTCTGGATCAACTCATGGCCGAGGCCGGCCATGAGGACGCGCACAGCCTGAAGCGGGCGCTTGGCCCGGTGAACCTGGTCACTCTGGGCGTGGGCGCGATTATCGGCGCCGGAATTTTTGTTCTGACCGGTTCGGTGGCGGCGTCGTTTGCGGGGCCGGCGGTGGTTCTGTCGTACATTCTCGCCGGGATCGCCTGTGTGTTCGCCGGACTGTGTTACGCCGAGTTCGCCTCCATGATTCCCATTGCCGGCTCCGCCTATACCTACGGCTACGCCACGCTGGGCGAGTTCTTCGCCTGGATCATCGGCTGGGACCTCATCATCGAATACGCATTCGGCGCGGCCACCGTGGCGGCGGGCTGGAGCGGAAACCTGGTGGCGCTCTTCCAGAGCTTTGGCATCAACCTGCCGCCGCAGATTATCGGAACGCCGGGAACGGTGTTCGTATTTTTTGAAGGTCACTGGAGCCCGCTGGCGGTAGTGGGAATGAAGATCGGCCAGGCGGGAATCGATCCCGCGACCCTGCCTCACGCCCGCGGAATTGTGGACCTGCCCGCCTACATTGTGATCGCCCTCATCACGGCGATTCTGGTGCTGGGTGTGCGTGAATCGGCCAACTTCAATTCCGCAATCGTTCTGATCAAGGTGGCAACGGTGCTGATTTTTATCGGAGTCGCCGCGCAGTTCCTGTTCCGGCATCCCGATGTCGCTTCCGCCAACTGGCATCCCTTCATTCCAAAAAATCTGGGATCGTTTGGCGACTTCGGATGGTCGGGCATCGCCCGCGGGGCCGGAGTCATCTTCTTCGCTTATATCGGCTTTGATGCCGTGTCCACTGCGGCCCAGGAGTCCCGCAATCCGCAGCGCGATCTGCCCATCGGCATTCTCGGTTCGCTGGCCATCTGCACCGTCCTCTATATCGGTCTGGCCGCCATGCTGACCGGCGTCGTGAACTACAAGCAGCTCAATACCGCGGCTCCGGTGGCGCTGGGAATCCAGGCAACCGGAGTCCGCTGGGGCAGTATCGTTGTGATGCTGGGAACCTTCGCGGGGCTGACCACCACGATGCTGGTCATGCTGATGGGACAGTCGCGCGTTTTCTACGCCATGGCTCACGACGGCCTGCTCCCCGAGTGGGCCGGACGGATTCACCCCCGCTTCCGCACGCCGTGGATTTCCTCGATCCTGGTGGGGTTCTGCGTGGCGCTGTTTGCGGGCGTGATTCCGATCAACGTGCTGAACCAGTTGGTTTCCATCGGAACGCTCCTGGCTTTTGTGATTGTCTGCGCAGGTGTATTGATTCTCCGCGCGCGCCGTCCCGATCTGCATCGCCCATTCAGGGTCCCGTTCGTGCCGCTGGTTCCTATTCTTGGGATTGTCGTCTGCTTTCTTCTGATGGTCACCCTGCCGCGCGATACGTGGCTGCGGCTGTTCGTATGGCTGATTCTGGGCTTCGCCATCTACTTCTTCTACGGACGCAGACATAGCCTCGTTCAGAAGGCCCTGGCGGCGAAGCCGCCGGGCGATTAGCCTGCGACGATTTCTCGCCGGCAGGGCTGCCATCTGTTTTCCGCTTTTTATCCGTGTAAATCAGTGCTTTTATCAGTGTTCATCAGTGGTAAGGTTTTGGTTGCGGCTTCGTCGCGCTGTGTTTCAAGGTTTTGCTCGAAGGGCCTCTGCGCGACGCCCCGTTTTCAGGTTGTGCGCCCGCCGATTTTGGCGGCGCGCGTTACGACGAATCAACCGACAAGGAGAGCTGAAAAATGCTGAAAAAGAATGTCCTGATTGCAATCGCTCTGGTTCTGGTGCTGCTGTGCGGCGGCATGATATTCGCTCAAAAACCTGTGAAGAACGTAAGCCCCGCGCGTCATCCCAACATTGCGTCAGCCCAGCGGCTGGCGGCCCAGGCCTATGAGCGCGTGGTCGCGGCACAGAAAGCCAACGAATGGGACATGGAAGGTCACGCCCGGAAAGCCAAAGATCTGCTCGACCAGGCCAACCAGGAGCTCAAGCTGGCCGCTGAAGCCGCAAATAAGAACCATAAGTAACGCGCCGGTTTTACGAACGGACCACCGCCGGCCTCGGACCGCTATTCCACCGACTGCCGGCGGGTTCTTTTTTTGCATGGGGCCGTGTAATGGCGTACGATTTCGGAATCGGCGCATCCATGTTGATGGTGCTTATCGATGGGCCTTCGCGCCAGAAAGGACATTTTGCTATGGCAGTCGTCATATCCCTGCGTGAAGTTGCCGACGCGCTTGAGATGCTGGAGGGCCATGACTATTTTCTGAACCCGCAAACCGGTGAGATTGTCATGATTTCAGAGGATGACTGGTCGCTGGTCGAAGATGAAGATGAGAATGAGGATGCGGAAGACAGCATGCCGGAGTGGCAGAGAGAAATGCTCCCTAAATTGCGCGAAGATATCGAAGGCGTGAACAGTGGCCGTTACCTTGCGCTGCCGGATAAGTTCGATGTCAACGATTGGTCCATCATGGAAAGCTTTGCTGAAAGCCGGAACAGGCAGGAACTGCTCGAGGCAATTCACGGCTCCGGGGCCTTCCGCAGGTTCCGGGTCGCCGTTGAGCGTCTGGGACTCCTGGATAAATGGTATGAGTACAGAGGAAACGCCCTCGAAGAAATCGCGCGCAGATGGCTCAAAGAAAATAGACTTGAATTTAAGGAAGACGGAAGAATTTCCGGGAGGCCGCATGAAAAACGAATTTCGCGCCAGGGTTGAACGCGCTGCGGCGGTTGTCATCGCCTGCATTTGCCTGTACCCTGGTTTTGGCGCGCCCGCGACAGCGCAAACCCAGGCGCCCGCTCCAGGGGACGCCCCAAAGGGAAAGGTCATCACCATGCAGGCCAAAGGAACGTTTGATGTAAAGCTGGCGCCCCAGGAAGACAAAGCGGCGGACCCAACCCTGACCAGGCTGACCATCGACAAGCAATTTCATGGCGATCTGGAAGGGACCAGCAAAGGTCAGATGCTGGGCGCCGGCACCGACGTAAAAGGGTCGGCGGGCTACGTCGCCATCGAGCGCGTTACCGGAACGCTGGCGGGCCGCGGCGGCAGTTTCACGCTCCAGCACAGCGGCACCATGGACCGCGGCGCGCCGCAGCTCACGATTACCGTGGTTCCCGATTCCGGCACAGGTCAGCTCACCGGCATTACCGGCAGGCTCATGATCAAGATCACCGAGGGAAAACATTTCTACGAGTTCGAATACACACTGCCGGCGGCTTAGAGCGGATTGGGTAATTGTTTAATCCGGTGATTTCGTAATTGAACACCGAGCAGCGCCTCAATTACACAATTACCAAATTACACAATTACTAAATTCGCTCTGGCGCCGTGGTCATGGCACAACCACTGACGCCGTGGTGGTGCCGATGAGACGGCTGTTGACGTCAACCGCGCCCAGACGCAGGCTGTACTTTCCGGGCGGCAGGGCCAGCGCAATGCTGCAGGGGAAGTAGTCCTGCATCATCTTCCGGTACTGATCGGGGTTCAGCGCGCCGGCCATTGTCTTGATCTCCGGCTTCACACCTTTGGCCGGACTTCCTTTTTCGTTATAAACGGCGACGGCACAACTGACCGAGGCATGTTCCAGGCCGTCTTCCTTGTGATCAAAGGATATGGTGTGGGGATCGATGGCGAAGTGCACCGTTACCTTCTGTGTCCGGTCGGCCGGGGGCAATACTCTGGCCTGGAAAAGCAGACCGGTGAAGGCCGGCGCGTGCGGCCCGAGGGCCTCGCCGAGTTCGTCAGAGAGATCTGAAGTCTTCCGCTTGGTGTTGGCCTCGGGATTGATGGCGTAATAGCCAAAACGATAACGCAGCGTGACTCCCGGCCGGGTCGTCTTCACCGCGATGGTGCGGAACCGGCCATCCCAGGTTTTGTTTTCGGGGTAGTAAGCGAGCGTGTAATACGTGGAGCCGTCGTCGATGCTCGAGCGGATACCCACATCCAGATCGTTGCGGTTGTAAAAGGCGCGGCCGCCGGTGCGGTCGGCCATATCTCTGAGGTTCTGCTGAGTGGCGATATGGTTCGCCTGACCGATGCCGGCGGCATCGATGGGATAGAGTGCGACATGGGCGTCCATCAGAGCATCGGATACGCGGGCGATGTCTTTCATGTAGTTGGAGCGGCCGGCATTCGCGGGGACGCTGTCCGGCGAGTTGGCAAGCATGGGAGCGATAAGGCTCTCGTTATGCACCTGTTCCTTCATCGCGCCCTCGGGATTGAGGTTCCCGGTCGCCGGGGCTGCGTGCAGGCTCAGCAACGAAGTCGGGTCCGTGGAAGCCCCGGGAACGCCGTCAATCATCAGGTTGACGGGGAAGGCCTCAGAGAGCCAGATCAGGTTCTTGCGACCCGGATACGCGGCCAGCGTTCTGGCCAGCGAATCGAGCGCGCGCAGCGTGAGTTCGACGCTGTTTTCATCGGTGTGGTAATTGCCTTTGCTGGCAAACGGAGAGGCCGACATATAGACCGTCGAGACCCGATCGCTGCCTTGCGGCCTGTATCCGGCCAGCGCGTCTTTCAGCGATTTGGTGTCGGTGCTGAAGTCGTGCAGCAGCCGCAGTTCTTTCTCCAGAACATAGATGGCCGTGGGTTGAACGGCCGGCCCGCTTTCCAAAAATTTGATCAGCCGTTCCAGTGCGTAGGCGTGGGAGGCGAACTCACCGTTCAGCGAATCCACAAGGATGACATTGAGGCTGGTCGACCGGAACCGGGGCCGGTTGCTGACCACGCCCGGCGCAAGCGCGTGATTGTCGTCGGCCACGGCCCTCTCCGACTGCTGAAAGCTGAAGGCGCCGATTCTCTGCTGCCGCGCATCTTCAAGGACGGTGAAATCCTCCTGCTTCAGATCGGTGATGGGCGCGCCCTTGCTGTCCGCGACCACGACGTCCACCACCACCAAACGGGTGTTGGATTTCAACACGGGTGGGGATTGGCCGGTTTGGGAGAAAGCGTTGTAACAGCAGACCAGAAGCGCGGCGCTGGTCAGAAATTTCAGAAAAGGTGCTTTCATGGGATGCCTCCCGGAAGGCACCATCGTACATCGTTTCGCCTTGAATTACCTGTTGAATCCAGGATCTCCGCTTGATTCGCGTTCATTCGCGTAAATTCGCGGCTAATCTTTTGTCTTTCCTGCGAATCTCTGCGTTTTCTGCGCCTCTGCGGTGGGTTTAGACGCAGCGAGTCGTTGACCGCCCTCAAACCTCCGGCCCATAATTCCTCATGGCTGACATTCTCATTCGTCCGGCCGCCGGCGACGATCTTCCGCGCCTCGTCGAGATATACAACCATTACATCATCAACAGCCCTGTGACCTTCGATCTTGAGCCCTACACGGTCGAAGCACGGCTGCCTTGGTTCCGGCAGTTCTCAAACACCGGCCGGCACCGGCTGCTGGTGGCGGAAGAGAACGGTCTGGTCCTCGGCTATGCGGGCACAACGCGATTCCGCGCCAAGGCGGCTTACGACACCACCGTCGAAACCACCATCTATTGCGCGCCGGATATCACGCACAAAGGCCTCGGCAGCCGTTTGTACTCAGCGCTGTTTCAGGCGATTGAAGGTGAGGATATCCATCGGATCGTTGCGGGCTTCGCCATGCCCAACCCGGCGTCCCAGGCGCTGCATGAGAAATTCGGGTTCAAACTGGTGGGAGTGTTCAGGGAAAACGGCCGCAAGTTCGGACGCTACTGGGACGTCGCATGGACCGAGCGTCCATTGCGGCTGCCTGACTAGTGCCGTGACCGATGTTCCGAAGTTCCGAAGTCCCGATGTCCCGATTCCCCGATATCCCGATCCAGCTGGCCCTATACTGGTGACGCGATTAATTCCCGAAAATGGAGCCATCATGCCGGTCATCAACCATCAATTTCGCCTCGCGGCGCGTCCCCAGGGACTTCCCAAACGCACGGACTGGAACTTCACCGAAGAGCCGGTGCGCGATCCCGGGCCGGGCGAAGTACTGATTCAGATTCTGTACATTTCCCTAGACCCGGCCATGCGCGGCTGGATGAATGACGCCCGCTCCTACATCGAGCCGGTAAAGATCGGCGCTGTCATGCGCGCGGGCACGGTGGGCCGAGTGATGGCCTCGCAGAACCCCGGCTTTGCCGCGGGCGATTTCGTCACAGGCGCGCTCGGCGTGCAGGAATACGCTGTCTCCGATGGCAAAGGCATCGCCAAAATCGATCCGCGGCTCGCGCCCCCGCCGGTCTGGCTTTCCGTGCTGGGCCTGACCGGACTCACCGCCTATTTCGGGCTGCTGGAAGTGGGCCAGATTAAGGAAGGCGATACCGTAGTCATCTCCGGGGCGGCCGGGGCCACAGGCATCGCGGCCGGGCAGATTGCGAAGATCAAGGGCTGCCGTGCCGTGGGCATCGCGGGGGGACCGGAAAAGTGCGGCTTCGTCGTCAAAGAAATGGGCTATGACGCCTGCATCGACTACAAGAATGAAGATGTCGCCGAAGCTCTGCGCACCCACTGCCCCAAAGGCGTGGACGTGTACTTCGATAATGTGGGCGGCGATATACTGGACGCGGTTCTGGCCAAACTCGCCCGCAAGG
>WNFG01002377.1_pt1 | contig 17099 bp, 11 predicted proteins | sample 5400431 | NCBI WGS metagenome assembly WNFG01 (sample SAMN13153346, study PRJNA577476) | soil metagenome | isolation source: 120 cm saprolite under Douglas fir tree site 2 hole 3 replicate 2 | place: USA:California | collected 2015-04-18 | reverse complement strand
GGGCAAGCTCAACCCCTCGGAGGTGGTGGCCATCGCCCGGGAAGCCGCCCCGGCCGACGCGCTCGTGACCACCGACGTCGGCTCGCACAAGATCATGGCGGGCCAGGTGTGGCAGGCCACCGAGCCGCGTTCGGTGCTGATGACCAACGGGCTTTCGGCCATGGGGTTCGGCGTGCCGGCGGCGATCGCGGCGAAGCTCATCCGGCCGGACCGGCCGGTGATCGCCCTGGTCGGCGACGGCGGTTTCGCGATGACCGCGACCGAGATGCGGATCGCCTCGGCCCTGGGCCTGCCGGTCACCGTGGTGGTGTTCGCCGACGGCAGCCTGAACCGGATTGAGCTGCGCCAGCAGATGATGGGCTACCCTCCGACGGCCACCCGGATGGACGGGATGGACCTGGTCACGCTGGCCGAGGCGATGGACTGCGACGGCGCGCGGGTCGACACCACGGCGGGCCTGGAGAAGGCGCTGGCGGGCTTCGGTGCCAGGTCTCGCCCGCTGGTCGTCGAGGCTCGCATCGACCCGGCCCAGTACGAGGTCCAGTTCTAGCCTCTTCGCTGGCTTCCCCGCGCCACTAAACTGCGCGGGTGAGTCTGTCTATCGGCATTGTCGGCCTGCCCAACGTCGGCAAGTCCACCTTGTTCAACGCGCTGACCCGGGCCGGCGCGCTGGCGTCCAACTACCCGTTCGCCACCATCGAGCCGAACGTCGGCGTCGTGGGCGTCCCTGACCCGCGGCTGGCCGAGCTGGCGAAGCTGTACGACTCGGCGCGGGTGGTGCCGGCCAGCGCGCGGTTCACCGACATCGCCGGCCTGGTCCGCGGCGCCTCGCAGGGCCAGGGGCTCGGCAACCAGTTCCTCGCCCACATCCGCGAGACCGACGCGATCTGCCAGGTGGTACGCGTCTTCGCCGACCCGGACGTGACGCACGTGGACGGCGACGTGTCGCCGGAACGCGACATCGAGACGGTTGTCACCGAGCTGATCCTGGCCGACCTGCAGACCCTGGAAAAGGCCCTGCCCAGGCTGGCCAAGGAGACGAAGTTCGCCAAGGATCCCGCGCGAGCCCAGGTCGCCCAGGCCGCGGCCGCCGCGGCCGAACTCCTCGACACCGGGACCGCGCTGTCGGCCGGCGCCGCGGCCGCGGGCATCGATCTGGCCGCCCTGCGCGAGCTGCAGCTGCTGACGGCCAAGCCGTTCCTGTACGTGTTCAACATGGACACCTCCGAACTCGCCGACGACGACCTGCGCAAGCGCCTGTCCGCGCTGGTGGCCCCGGCCGAGGCGATCTTCCTGGACGCGAAGACCGAAGCCGACCTGGTCGAACTGCCCGAGGACGAGGCCGCGGAATTGCTCGCCGAGGCCGCTGGGCGAGCCGGGCCTGGCCCAGCTGGCGCGGGCCGGGTTCCGCGCGCTGGGCTTGCAGACCTTCCTGACCGCGGGCCCGAAGGAGACCCGGGCCTGGGAGATCCGCGCCGGGGCGACCGCCCCGGAGGCGGCCGGCGTCATCCACACCGACTTCCAGCGCGGCTTCATCAAGGCCGAGGTGGTCTCGTTCGACGACCTCATCGCGGCGGGCTCCGTGCCCGCGGCCCGCGCCGCCGGCAAGGCCCGCATCGAAGGCAAGGACTACATCATGCGCGACGGCGACGTGGTCGAGTTCCGCTTCAACGTATAGGGCTACTGCCGAGCGTCTCTTCCAACATGCCGGCTGCCCGGGGCACCAAGTTGTACAAACGTGGTTACACTCCAGGCGTGCGCGTACCAGCGGCTCGCCTCGAGAAATCCAGCGCTCGGATCTCCTGGGGCGCATCGAGGACGCCATCGACGCATCCGGAGCCCCGTCACCCCCTGGAGGGCCAGTGACCGGACCAGAGCATTACCGGGAAGCCGAACGGATCATGAGGGATCTGACCTTCGTCGACCGCGGCAAAACACAAGAGCTTGGTTTCCCGGAGGCCATGGCCATGGCTCAAGTCCACGCAATCCTCGCGCTCGCCGCCGCAACCGGAGTGGCTTCAGGTACCGGCGAATGGTTCGAAGCCACGGCGCCGGTTATCCCCGCGGCATCGAGCCAGCGGCCTGAATACCGTGGCCCGGTCCCGCGGTCCGGCCCGGACGAAACCGTCCGGCCGCAGGTAGTCGAGCGTTGGGACGCGCAGTTAAAGGCTCCTCGGGACGGATCTCGGCCGCGGCGCTGGTCATGTCCCATCCGGCGGTGTCGTCGCTCGCGGCCTTCCGGAAGGCCCACCATGCGGCAGTGAGCGCCCGGGCCACGTCGGGAGCGCTAGCCGTCATCGAGATAGTCACCCGGACATAATCCCTTCCTCGCCGGGTCTCAGACTCGATGCGCGGGGCGATCAGCGCCGGGCTTTCCTGCTCGGCGAGACGGCGCTCGAACTCGCCGCTGACCGCTCCCCATGCGCGCCAGCCGCCGTTCCGGGGCACGCTGAGGCGCACCGAATAGCGCGTGCCATCCCCCCGGACGATCATGCAAGCCGTCATCCCCGGTGCGGGACCACGCGACACTACCTGGGCGGATGCTGGCCCCCGCCTCGAGTGCGGTCAGCGCCCCGGTATCCCGCGTCATAGCCGGAAGGCAGGCCTGTCTCATTGGCATGAGACCAATACCATTGCGGCGGACAGCGCGGCTAGAGGCCGGGAGGGTGCCGGAGTGGCGCGTGCCGCTGAGCGGCACGCGCCGGGAAGCGGGATTCAGCGCGGCCAGCGAGCTGCTCCCGAACGAGACCTGCGGTATGGCGCGTTTGCCCAGGTCGATAGGCCATGCGTCCGCTGCAACGGATAAGGCCGCGCACTCGGGCTGGTGGCCGCCGCCGTACCCGCGCGGCCTTCCTGCTGTCCGTTGACAATAATCGTATTTGTGTTTGATACTTACTAGATGTTCTTGGTGTCTGATGAGCAGTAGTGCGAAGGCGATCCAATGATCGAAGGCGCAGCTGAGCCTGGCCCAGTCGTAAGCGACCGGTAATCTCCGGGACAGCCAGCCACTATCAATGATGCGTTTTCCCAGCTCAAGAACCGGAAGGGGTGTCTTGACCGGCGCTGTGTCCGTCCGGGTCGGCGCGGCATACGGGCCGCGTGGACATCTAGCGCACTGGGTCCAGCCCTGCTGGCAACCGTCCGCCCGATGCGAGGTGACCTGCGGTGACGTCGATGCCCGGTCGCTTTCCCCGTCTCGCGCTCGCGCGATCGGCCCGACCGGAGGCGGCGCCGGCCCGTCTGAATACAGTGCGAACCCGATTGAACCCTGTGCGTGTCCGCCACGTATCACGGATGCTGGTCGTTTTGTCCGCGCAGATGTCCCGGTGATCCGCTGTAACCGGTTCCTAACCGAGACTTCATGGCGCACAATGGACGGCGAGGCCAGCACGAAGGGACGGCCGCGCCCGCCTTGGCTGGGCGTGGAAACGTGCGGAGGTGTGATGGTTCGCGGGCCAAAATCCGGTAACGGAACGCGGTCGTCCGTGCACTATCTCGATTCGGCGGGGCTCGCCCCGCTGTGGCCCCGACCCAGGGACCCTAGGGCGCTAGGCAGTCAGACCGATCCGCTGGCGCCTGGCCTGCTGGCGGATGACTCTCTGGCCGCTGATCCGGGGGCCGACGGTACCTGGAGTGGCGCGGGCGGCCGGTGGCTGCTGTGGCCGCTGAGGGTCGTGCTGTGGGCGGCCCTGCTGGTCATCGCGTTCCGCGGGGTAACCGCGATTGTCTTCAACCAGACATCGGCACCAGCGGGCGGCGGCCCGGCAGCCCCGAGCGCCGCCGGCGGGCAGTTTCCCGTCACGTTGGCCGAGGCGTACGCGACCGAGTTCGGCCGCGTCTACCTGAGCCTCAGCCCGCAAACCCAGGGACAGCGGGCGCTGGAACTCGCGGCCTTCGTGCCCGCCAGCGTCGCGGCTGCCCACCCGGATCTGGGCTGGAACGGCACCGGCCAGCTGAACCTGCAGGCGGTGCAGGTCGCGGGCATCACGGTGCAGGATCCAGACCATGCCGTCGTGACGCTGCTCGCCTTGGTCAACGGCCAGATGATGGAGCTAGGCGTGCCGATCGCCGCCTCGGGTTACGGCGTCGTGGTCTCCGGCGAGCCCGCATGGCTGCCCGCACCACAGCAGATTTCGCTCCCGTCGCCTGCCTCGCGCGGCTCGGACCCGGTGGCGCAAAGCCAGCTAAACAATGAGCTGCCAGGCTTTTTCCAGGCCTACGCCCGCGGTGATAGCGCCGCGCTCAGCCGGTTCCTGGTGCGTGGCGTGTCGCTGACCGGGCTTGGCGGTGCGCTGACGTTTGACTCGATCGCCGGGCTTCACGTGCCTCCCGGCGGCGCGACCCGCCAGATAACGGTGACCGTGATATGGCAACTGCCTGAACAGCCCGGATCTGCCGCCGGAAATTTGGGGATGGCATCAAAACTTGAGATGTCGTATCGTATGTCGGTCGTCGACCTTCAAAGCGGTAAATGGTATGTAAAGGAGATTGGAGCGTCGACCGAGGCGGTGGGAGCCCGATGACCAGGACAGGGCCTGCTGACGTCGTCGTGTCCGCGTGCGCTCGCATCGTGCCCGGCTGGCCTGTTCCCGCCCGGCCCGGCCCCCGCGGGCTGGCCGCCCAATCTCGCCGGCCCCGGCTCGTCCGTCCGCCGCTGCGACGCCAGCGCGCCAGGGCGCCGCAGTCGCCGAGTCCGCGGCTGCCCACGCTCGCATATCCGCTTTACTTGTACTTGCTCGGGTGGCATGCCGCAACATTCTTCGGATGGTCAATTGATCCCGGAAGGGACATTTTATGTATACTCACCTCGCCGCTGCGACGGCTCCAGTGGCCTTGAGTACGCAGGGTCTGGTTACGTACCTGCAGGGCCTGTTCGGGCCATTGTTCCTCGGCATCGTCGGGATCGTAGCAATTTTCTTCCTGTTCACCCGTGAGATCACCCGGTTTGTGCAGTTCATGGTGCTTGCCGTGGCCATTGCGGTGGTTTTCTACACGCCAAGTATCGTGCAGACGCTTGCCACCGGTATAGCGAACGCGCTCGGAGTCCACTGATCCCCGTCAGGAAGAAGGAGCGCGCCGCTAGTGGATCTTCCCACTTATACGAATATCTGGCGGATCGAAAAACGGCTCTACAAGCTTTACGATTTTCGGCTGCCAGCACCTTTGCCGATCACCTGGATTGGTGTTTTCACCGGGATCACTGTTCCGTACGTGGTTTTCCTTATTGCGATCGGGTTGCCGTTTAACCACAACCTGGTATGGCTTTACGTGTTGCCTCCCGGAGTGCTCACCTGGCTGACGACCCGGCCGGTCATTGAAAGTAAGCGATTGCCGGAGTTGGTGAGTTCGCAACTCCGGTATGTCGCCGAGCCGCGGACCTGGTGCCGGATGGCTCCGTTTGCCGAGAAGGACGACATTTTGGTGACCGCCCGGGTGTGGCACAAGCATCCGCCGCGGGCGCGGCCGAAGAAGGCGAAGGAGGCCCCGGCCGAGGCCAAGGCCAAGGCCCAGTCGAGCGCACCTGTGCCGCAGGCGGCCGCAGAGGAATCACTCCAGGCCGAGGTGCGTCCGGCTAAGACCCGGCGAGCCGCCGCGAAGCCGTTGATGTCGGCCCAGCAGACGGCTTTGCCGCCGGCCGCGTCACCGTTGTCCGAGCCGGCCGCGCCGCCGCCGTCGGCCGCGCCGCCGCCGTCGGCGCAGGTGCCGGTGCCGGAACGGGCGTCGGCTCACCCCGGGCCGAAACGGATCAAAGCGCGGCCAGGGGCGCGGCTCACGTGGTCTCCGTGGCCGTACGGATCCGAGCCGGACACCCGGGCGGCTGGCCCGGCCGGCGATCCGGCTCCCGAACCGGGTCAGCGCCCGGCCTGGATGGTCTCGCCGCATCCTGCCGGTGCGCCGGACTCCAGGGCGCTCGAGGTCTCGCACGATTCTGACCCCGGCCTCCACGGCCTGAGGCAGCCACGCGCGCCGTTCGGCCCGACGTCCTGGCCGTCACCCGAGGCCGGTCCGTTTCTCCTGCCTCGCCCGATCCCCGAGCCGGGCCCGTTCCCCGAAGCTGGCCCGTTCCCCGAGGGCCCGTTCGCCGAAGCTGGTCCCTTCCCGGAGGCCGGTCCCTTCCCGGAGGCCGGTCCCTTCCCCGAAGCGGATCCCTTCCCCGAAGCGGATCCCTTCCCCGAAGCGGATCCCCGCCTAGAAGCCGGCTCGGTCCCGGAGGCCAGCCAGGTCCCCGCGCCGGAGCCGCCGCCAGCGGAGGCTTCCCCGCAGATGACACCCGCCTGGCCGCAGGCGCCGGCGACGTCGCCCAAGCCCCGGGCGCGCTGGATGCTTCGCGTTCAGCCGAGGCTGCCCGCTGCTTCGGCACTGGACCGGCCCACGGCGGCCTCGCCGGCCTCGCCGGCCGAGCCGGTTCCGCAGGCGCGGGAATCTGCGCCAGAGCCGCCCGCGGCACCCGCAGCGGGCGCCGCTGAACTCGCCGTGTCTGACCCGCCCGCGTCCGAGGCTCCTGGCCCCGCGTCCGAGGCTCCTGCGCTTGCGCCCGCGGATCCTGCGCCCGCGCCCGAGATCCCTGCGCTCGCGCCCGAAGCGCCTGCGGAGCCCGTAGCCACATCCGAGATGCCACCACCCCCGCCCGCAGCGCCCACGGTACCCGCCTCGCCCGAGACGCCTCTGCGCCCCGCGCCCGGGCCACTGGTCACGTCCGCACCAGCACCGGTCGCGCCGCCACCGGTCACGTCCGCACCAGCACCGGTCGCGCCGCCACCGGTCACGTCCGCGCCGCCACCGGTCACGTCCGCTCCGGCGGCGGCCAAGGTCGTCGGCGGCGAGCGGGAACGGCCGCGGCCGTCTATCGAGCGGGCGCTCAGCGGCCCGGGCAGTCGCGATGACGTGAGCTGGCGGCGCCAGGTGAAGGTGGTCCCCGGCGGTCAGGGACCGGGCAAACGGGACCAGGAGAGGTTGGATCGCGACCGCGCCAGGCTGCCGTTGGCCGGTCCCCGCCGGATTGCCGTGCTCGGCTGCACCAGGGGCGCGGGACAGACCGTGACCGCCCTGATGACCGGCCACATCCTGGCCGCGGTACGCGGCGCCGCCGTCGCGGTGCTTGACCTGAATCCCGGTGCCACCTCGCTGGCTGCGCGCCGCGACCCGGCCATCTCGGTGCAGGCGCTGCTGGCCGGCCACGAGCCAGGCCAGCCAGGCCTGCCGGGCGGCCGCGGCTCAGGGGCGAGATTCGACGTGATCGCTGACCAGCCGGGAAACGGCGCCGCGCGCCCCCTCGAAAGAGACGACTACCAGCGGCTGGCCGATCTGGTGGCCGCTCGGTACACGCTGACCATGATCGATCCGGCGGCGTCGGGACTGACCCGGGTGCTCATCGCGGCGGACCAGCTGGTACTGGTCGCCCCGGCCAGTCCGGACGCGGCGACCGCGCTGGCCAACACCCAGCAGTGGCTCGGCGCGCACGGCTACGGCGAGCTGGCCGGACGCGCCGTGACGGTCGTCAACGGCGTCAGCAGGCGGACGATGGAAGACGTGCTCCGGGCCGAATCCGTGGCCAGGGGCCGCTGCCGGGCCATCGTCCGGGTGCCGTGGGATGATCTTCTGTCCGCGCGTCCCGGCTCGCCCTCGGCACTTGCCCCGCAGACCAGGCTGGCCTACACGGCGCTGGCCGGCGTGCTCGTCGCGGGCATGGCCGCGGACCCAAGAAGCCCCGTTCCCGGAAGGAATCCTGGTGAGCACTCGGACTAAGGGGTCTAAGGGTTCCCGGGGGCGTACCCGGCTCAGCATCCGGTACTTCGACGACCGCATCCTGCTTACCGACACTCACGCCTGGGCGTACTACCGGGTTCCCTCGGTGTCGTATGAGTTCACGACCCCGGAGGAGCGGGAGGCGCTGGCGACCAACATCACTGTCGCACTGGCCGCGATCAGGATGCAGGACGCGGAGGTCCACCTGCGCATCGCGCACCGGTCCTACCCGGCGCACGCGTGGGCCACCGGGCTGGATGCGACCTCGGACGGGGGCCCGGGTTGGCGGGAGTACCTGGAGCAGACCTATCAGCACGTCTGGGCGAAGGACTTCTGGGGCAAGGAGATCTACCTCGGGGTCAGGCTCGGCCAGCGTGGCGTGCGAGCGCAGCTGTCGGGCGGAGTGCTGTCCCAGTTCCGCGGCACGTACGCTCGCGGCGAGCGCGGGCTGGGGCTCGGCGACGAGGCGGTCGGCCCGCCGGAGATCGGCAAGTGGACGGAATCAGCGGAGCGGCTGGGCCGGGCGCTCAACGCGAGCGCGCTGGCCGCCAGGCACGCGACCTCCGGTGAGATCGCCTGGCTGGTCCGGCACACGCTCATGCAGACGGCAGGTGAGCCGTTGCCGTCCGCGACCAAGCGCCGGAGATGGGGTGCGGGGGAGATCGACACCCTTTTCGAGGGGCAGATCCATAACGGGCGGACGCTGCTGTGCCTGGAGCATATGTCGGGGGAGTCGTACGCCGCTTTCCTCTCGTTCGCCCGGTTTCCCGATGTAATGTCCTTCCCCGACGGAGAGCCGTGGCTGCATTTCGCTGATTCGCTTCCGTTCCCGGTCGAGATCAGCTCGCGGATGAAGCTCATTCCGCCCGCGAAGGCCAGCAAAGACGTCAGCCGCCGCCTTGCGCACGCGCGCGACATGGACGCGCATATCCGGGAGGCGGGCGCGGAGGCGCCCATCGCCCTAGCCGAGCAGATCGCCGCGGCCAGAATGCTCGAGCACGGCATCACGAAGGAACGGCTGCCGTTTGTCTATGGCTGGCACCGCCTGGTCGTGGCGGCTCCGACCAGGGAACTGTGCGTCCGCCGGGTCGAGGCGGTCATCGAGCATTACCGCGATATCGGAATCGACGTGGTCAACTCCACCGGTGACCAGTTCTCGCTGTTGTGCGAGGCGCTGCCAGGTGAGCGGATCCGGCTGAATTCCTATGTGCAGAGGCAGCCGCTATACACGATCGCTGGCGGAATGCCCACCGCGACGGTGGAACTCGGCGACCGGGTAGACGCGGGTTCGGGCTGGATCGGGCCCTATATCGGCGAGACCCTCGGCCGGGCGCGGTCCATCGTGCATTTCGACCCGCTGGTGGCGGCCGCGCGCAACCGGCCCACCGCCGTGGCCATTACCGGTGAGCCCGGCGGCGGGAAGACGACGCTGGCCATGCTGCTCATCTATCAGCTGGCGCTGCGCGGCGCGACCGTCGCGGTGATCGACCCGAAGGGCGACGCGGAATCGCTGGTGGAATACCTGAGGCGGCAGGGCAGGAAGGCGCGGGTGCTGCCGCTCGGCGCGGCCGCGCCCGGGCTGCTCGACCCGTTCTCGTTCGGTGCGGACCTATCCGAGAAGCGGACGATGGCCACCGAGACGCTGCGGCTGCTGCTCCCGCGGATGAGCGAGGAGCGGGAAAGCGCCATGATCCAGGCGGTCGGCGCGGTGGCCGGAACCGAGCGGCCCAGCCTGGGCAAGGTCATCAAGCACCTGGAGCGGGCCGATGATCCGGCCTGGAAGAACACCGGCGCGGTGATGCGGTCGATCTCTGAGATGCGCCTGGCCCGGCTGTGCTTCGCCCCGTCGGTGGGTCAGCAGATCGATGCGGAAGGCTGGACCACGGTCTTCACGCTCGCCGGTCTCACGCTGCCTGACACCAACACCAGCCGGGACGACTACTCCTACGAGCAGCGGCTTTCGGTGGCGCTGCTCTACCTGGTGTCCCAGTTCGCCCGCAAGCTCCTCAACGGCATCGACCGGGCCGCGGCCAAGGCGATCTTCCTGGACGAGGCGTGGGCGATCACGTCTACTCCCGAGGGCGCCAAGCTGGTGCCCGAGGTGTCACGGATGGGCCGGTCGCGGAACACCGCGCTGATCCTGGTCTCGCAGAACGCCGGCGACCTGCTGAACGAGCAGGTGACCAACTGCCTGTCCGGGGTGTTCGCGTTCCGGTCGACCGAGCGCGGCGAGGTGGCGAACGTCATGTCGCTGCTCGGGGTCGCGCCCTCCGATGAGCACAAGGCCGCGCTTCGCTCGCTCGGTAACGGCGAGTGCATCTTCCGGGATCTGGATGACCGGGCCGGGCGGATCGGGATCGACTTGGTCTCCGACGAGCTGAGGGACTGGATCGACACCAACCCCACCCGGGCCAGGCACAGCCAGCCTGACCCGGCTAGTCGCAGGGAACCCAGCGCGGACGCGCTGTCGCCGGCGGGCGAAGGCACCTCGGCGGTAGGCACGTCCGCGGTCGGCACGCGAACGGCGGAAGCGTCGTCGTAAAGCAGAACCAGGAGCTCCCTCTGATGGCTATTTCGCCAGCCCCGCCCGAACCTCGCGGGTTCCTGGGACGGGACCGCGCTGACTCCCAGTCACTCGGCCGCCACGTCTCGCGCTGGGTTATCCGGATACTCCTGCTCGCGGTGGCCTTGCTCGCGATCTCGACGCCCGCGCTGGCGGCGACCCACGGGGCCCACGCGGCCCACGCGGCCCATGGGCCTGCGTCGGCATCCCAGGCCCGGGTCGCGCCCGCTGCCCGGGTCGCGCCCGCCGCCCGGTCCACCGCCGCCCCGGACATGCTGACCGCCAACCTCACCCCGGCCGTGCCCGGCGGGGTATGCCAGGTGCCGGGCATCGGGGACATCGGCGGGCTCGTCGGGCTGTGCAACCAGGGCTCAAGCGGGCTCGTCGGCAGCCTCAACAACATCTGCCAACCCTCGCTGCCGCAACCCGAGCAGGCCACCGGCGGTATCGACGCGATGATCCAGCCGCCCGCCGCCGCGGCCGGCGGGAAGACGCTGTACGACAACTACGGGATCGCCGGCCAGTTCTGGGCCGCCCACGGCCTGCAGTGTTCCGACATGACCTCGCTGATCGGCAATAACGTCGCCGGGATGGTCTTGGACGCGGCCAAAGCCGTGGACCGGGTGACGATCACCGTCTATCAGTCGGCGGCGGGGAACAACATCCTCACCTGGCTGCAGAACGCCGTCGACCGGCTGATCAGCGCGCTCGGCAATGCCATCTACTTCCCCTACCTGGCGCCGGTGGTGATCCTCGGCGCGATCTGGCTCGCCTGGCAGGGACTGATCCGCAAGCGCGCCACCCGGACCATCGAGGGCACGCTGTGGATGGTGGTGGCCACCGTGGCCGCCATCGCGCTGATCGGCAGGCCCGCCTCCTTCACCGGCGTCGGGACGACCGTCTCCAACGGCGTCACCGGTGTGCTCAACACCGCGTTCTCCAAGCTGCCCGCCCCGGCCGGCAGCAACTGCCTGCCGGTTCAGGCGGGCGACCCGCAGAGCGTGACCGGCAACTTCGCCTTCACCTCGGGCAACGGCCTGGTGGACGAGAACGCCAACGAGCTGTGGTCGGTCCTGGTGTGCAAGCCGTGGCTGGACGGGGAGCTCGGTATCACCGCCTACGCCGCGACCGGCAACGGCACCCAGACGGTGGTGAACACCTACGGCAGGCAGCTGCTGTGGGCGCAGGCGATCGCGGCCAACGAGACCCCGTCCACCGCGCTGATCCAGGCCAAGCAGTCCACCTACACCGGCATCGCGGCGTCCATCCAGCAGAACAACCCGGCCATCTATCCCCTGTTCCAGGGCAACCAGTGGACCACCCGGCTGGAGATCGCCTTCGCCGCGATATTCGCCGCGCTCGTGGCCGGCTTGCTCATCTTGCTGATCGCGCTGACGCTGATCGTGCTCAAGCTCGGTTTCTTGCTGCTGCTCGTGGCCGGGCCGTTCTTCCTGATCATCGGGACCCATCCCGGGTTCGGCCGGGTCATCGCCATCCGCTGGTTCGAGATGCTGGTCGGCGTCCTGATGAAACAGGTGGCGATCGCGATCGTGCTGAGCGTGCTGCTCTACTGCTACTCGCTCATCATGGGGACAGCCGACGCGGTCCTGCCCTGGGCGCTGAAGATCCTGATGATCGCGCTGGTCACCGTGGCGGTGTTCATCTATCGCAAGCCCTTCAGTCACCTGTTCTCCGCCGTCGGCTACGGCACGATCGGCTCGCAGGAGCGGGCCGAGTACAGCCTGCGCGAGGCCAGCGCCACCTTCCGCAGGTCCACCCTCGATGCCGCGGCCGCGGCCGTGCCCGGGATGGCGGGCTACCGGGCCGCCCGGTGGGCACGCCGGAACCCGGGCCAGGCGGCCGCGATCGCCGTCGGCGCGGCGGCCGGCGTGGCCGCGGGCACTGCGGCGTCGGCCGATGCCGCAGCGGGTACCAGCGCGGCTCAGGCCGGGACGGGCGATGCGTACGCGTCGCGGCTCCGGCCGGACGCGCCGCCCCCGGCCGACGGGGACGGCGAGGTGACCTCGGGCTCCCGCCGGGTCGTCAGCGGGGCCGGCGCCGGCTCGGCGCGGGCCAAGAACATGCCCGAGGCGGACGGCGGTGGCGGGCGCGTCGCCCCGCCGCTTGACCTGCCGCCGCGGTCGGGCGGCGGTGGCAATGGCTCGGCAGGCATGGCCGGGTCGGCCTCCGGCTGGTCTCGCGGCGCCGGGCGTTCGGCGGGCGCCGGACCCGCAGCATCGCGGTCCCGGGCCACGTCCTCCGGGTCCCCGGGACCCGCTGTGCCGGTCCGGAGCCCGGGGCGCGCGGGAGATCGAGGGTCGGCGCCGCCCATTACCGGCGGCGGTTCCCGTCAGGGCGGCGGGACCAGCGGCCTCATCGGGTCGGGTCCGGCCTGGCCGTCGAGCGGGTGGCCCGCGGCAGGCGCCAGGCAGCGGTCAGCCGCCGGGCCGAAGCCGGTCCCGCCGGCCGCCGAGCCAGCCGACCACGGCGGGTCGGACAACGGGCGCGCGAAGGATGAACCGCCAGCCATGCCGTTCTGGCTACGCCCGATACGGCGGGACAAGTAGCGGGCGGGCGCCGTGGATCTCACCCCTGGCCAGCAGAGGGCCGTTTTCGTCCTGGTCGTCGTGGTGCTGGCCGCGGTCGGCTACTGGCTCATCCTGCCCAAGGTGACCCACGCGAAGGGGCACCCGCAGGCGGCCGCCTCACCCGTCGCGTCGGCGATCGAATCCGCCTCGGCGCAAGCTCCGGCGTCGGCGCCTGCGGTGACGACTTCGCCCGCCGCGGCCGGGAACGTGAACATCTACTCCTGGCTGCCGTTCACCCAGCAAGGCCTGGCCGATGCCGCCTCGGTGACGGTGAAGTTCTGCACCGACTACAACACCTATTCCTACACCGAGAGCGCGGCCGCCTACGTCGGCGCGATGAACGGCCTGATCACCGGGCAGCTGGCCACCACGCTGCAGGGCCTGTACTCGACCCCGGGGGTGGCCAAGCTCAGGACCAGCCAGAAACAGGTGTCCACCGGGACCGCGGCGATCGACTCGCTGCGGGCCTTCGGCCCGTCGAGCCTGACGTTCATCGTCACCGCGACGCAGCGCCTGGTCAGCTCGCGCGGCACCACGAACGGCAGCGCCCGGTACGCGATCACCGTCACCGGCTCGGGCAACAGCTGGCAAGTGAATGACATCCAGCTGTCGAACGCAGGCAATTCATGACGAACAGGCTCCTGGTCCGGTCCGAGACGCAACAGAACACCACGAGGGAGCAGCGGGCCCCGCGGATCCTCGTGTTCGGCATCATCGGGCTCGTGGGCGTTGTGGGGCTCGGCCTGCTGGCCGTCCCCATCCTGATCGGCACGAACGCGTTCTTCGCGGTGAGCGCCGGATGCTCAGGTCAGCAGACCGGCACGGCCGGGCAGCCGGCCCCCAGCGCCAAGGCCAAGTCGATCCCGGCTAACTACCTGTACTGGTACAAGCGGGTCGGGCAGCACTATAGCGTGCCGTGGACCATCCTGGCGGGCATCGGGACGGTGGAAAGCGATAACGGCCGGACCACCCTGCCCGGCGTGCACAGCGGCTCCAATGCCTTCGGCGCGGCCGGGCCGATGCAGATCGGGATCGGCGGCGCGGCGGGCAACGTCTGGGGCGGCCTGCCGGTCCACTCGGCCAGCCAGGCAGTCAACGGCGTGGCCACCAGCGAGGACGGCGGCCCGAACGCGGACGTGTACAACCCCGCCGACGCGATCGCCGGCGCCGCCAAGTACCTGCTTGAGTTCCAGGTGCAGGCCAACCCCTCGGCGGCGATCTTCGCCTACAACCACCTGCAGTCGTACGTGCAGAGCGTGCTGTATTACGCGGGCCTGTACGCGGGCGGCAACTACTCGGTGGTGTCCGCGAACATGCCGGCGAGCAGTTCGGTGGCCGGCTGTGCCACGGCGGCCGGGGGCGTTCCGGCGATCCAGGCGCCGACCCAGGCCGTCGCCACCGCCATCGCGTTCGCAGAGCAGCAGATCGGCAAGCCGTACCTATGGGGCGGCACCGGACCGGACGCCTTCGACTGCTCCGGCCTGGTGATGATGGCCTACCGGGCGGCTGCGGTCAACATCGCGCGCACCTCGCAGGCGCAGTGGGCCTCGGAGCAGCGGGTGCCTGCCTCCCAGGTGCAGCCGGGGGACCTGGTGTTCTTCGCCGGCGCGGACGGTACGGTCAGGGCGCCGGGACACGTCGGCCTGGTGATCGGGAACGGGAAGATGATCGAGGCGTACGCGACGGGCTTCCCGATCCGCGTCGCCAGCTACACCAACCGGGGGACGGTCGGCTTCACCCGCCCCTGGGCCAACACAGGTGGCAGCTCGAACACCTCCGCCTCGGCTTCCTCATCGGCCTCTGGTTGACCGGTTTGGTGGGTTCTCAGTCTGGATGAGGCGTTAATGATGTACCTTTCGCAAGTAATGGATCACCCCAGGTAACCACTGGTCAACTGAAAAGGAGTCTTCGCATGCAGGAAGGCTTCAGGCGCCTGCGCCTGGCGAGCACGGCTTTAATCGTCGCGGCAACGCTGGGGCTGGCAATCCCGGCGATGGCGCTGGCCGGCCCGATACGGCCGGCCGCCGGATCCCTGAGTGGGCCTTTCGTCGCGCTGGGGGACTCCTTCGCCGCCGGGAATCTTATCCCGGCCAGCCCGTCGGGCACCCCGGCCGGATGCCTGCGATCCAGCCATGACTACGGCGCTGACGCCGCCGCCGCTCTCGGCGTCACCAGGTACATCGACGCCACCTGCACCAGCGCCACCACCAAGAGCATGACCCAGCCCGAGCCGGTCCTGCTCGGCACCAATCCGCCGCAGTTCAACTCGCTGGCCGCCGACGACTCCGTGGTCACGCTGACGATCGGCGGTGACGATGTCGGCTTCCTCCGGGTCCTCGAGACCTGCGCCGTGCTCAGCCTGACGGACCTGTTCGGTGACCCGTGCCAGCGGCACTACACGGCAGGCGGTACCGACCGGCTCGCCGCCGCGGTCAACGCGACGGCGCCGAAGGTGGCCGCGGTCCTGCGGGGAATTCACGCCCGGGCACCGTCGGCGCGGGTGCTGCTCGTCGGCTACCCGGACATCCTCCCCACCACGGGTGACGGCTGCTGGCCGGAGGTGCCCTTCGCCTTCGGCGACGTGCCCTACCTGCGCGGCGTAGAGATCAGCGTCAACCAGATGCTGGCGCGCACGGCGGCCGCGAACGGCGCGACGTTCGTCGACACCTACACGCCGACCATCGGCCATGACGCCTGCCAGAGCCCGCAGGTCAAGTACATCGAAGGGCTGATCCCGGCCTCGCTCGCCTACCCCTTCCACCCGAACCTGCGCGGCGAGCGGGTCATGGCCCATCAGGTGGTAGCCGCCCTCGCCCTATAACACCCCTGGGAGCTCGTAAGCCCCCGAAGCCCGGTCGCGACCTGCACCGCACGCCCGGATGGGAAACCGCTCACCGCACGGACAGGTAGATGGCGCTGCCGAGGCCTGCGGCCAGGCAGTAGATCGCGAATGGCGTCAGCGTGCGCGAGGCGTCGCTCAGGTAGCGGACCAGGAGCCTGAGCGCGAGGTAGGCGCCGATCCCGGCCAGTACGCTGCCGAACAGCACCTGCCCGCGGATCCCGTTGCCGAGCGGCCCGGTCACGTCGCCGATCTTCAGCAGGCCGGCCGCGAAGATGACGGGGGCCGACAGCAGGAACGAGAACCGGGCGGCGTCCTGCCTGGAGAGCCCGCGGAACATGCCGCTGACCATGACGATGCCGTCCCGGCTGATGCCGGGCAGCAGCGCCAGGATCTGCATGGCACCCAGCACGAAGGCGCTGGGGTAACCGACGCGGACGATCCGCCGGTCGGCTTCCATCGCGAGACCAGCCTGCTGCTGCCTCAGCGCCCGCTGCCCGGAACCGTGCCGCCCCTTAGTGCCCCTAGTGCCCACTGCGGGACCGCGCATTCCCGCGGCCACGGTGGCCCTCTGTCGCTCGGCGGTCATATCCAGGTCCGTGGCCACCTGCTGTGACTCGATGTCGGCTCGGCGCCGCCGCAGCCGCTCGCCGCTCAGCAGGATCAGCCCGTTCAGGAACAGGAACACCGCGGTGGGCACCGGCTTGCTGAAGACGGTACGGAACAGGTGCTCGAGCGCGAGCCCGGCGATCCCGACCGGGATCGTGGCCAGGATGATCATCCAGGCGAGCGTCTGGTCGGTGCCCTGCGGTTCCCATCGCCTGGTCCCGGGCGCGGGCCTGACCAGGTGCCCGAGCGAGGCGAAGAAGGCCCCGATGATCCGCACCCAGTCCCGCCAGAAAAAGATGATCATGGCGGTGGCCGTGGCGACGTGCAGTCCGACGATGTACGCCAGGTACGGCGATTCGGCCGCCGACACGTTCAGGTCCTGGGCCCACTGCCCGCCGACGATCGCCGGGATGAGCACGGCGTGGCCCAGGCTGGACACCGGGAACAGTTCGGTCACTCCCTGGATAAGCCCGACGATCCCGGCCTCTGCAAAGTTCAGATGCGACATGCCAGCCCTACGCTCCCCACGGCCCCAACCTGGCTCAAGCAAGAAAGACAATTATTCCGAACGGGCTGTGGTATCACTGGCCCCGTCACTTCATCCGTCCCCATGCGAAACGGGTTCAGCCACCAAGCCGCTCCCGGCCATTGAGCCATGGTAGCGGTGCGCCAACCTCGTTCGAGCCCAGTCTCTGCTCCCCGGGGGGACGCCCCCCCAGACCCCCCCGATCCTGGGGGGATGCCATCCCCCAGA
>WNFG01002153.1_pt1 | contig 17100 bp, 17 predicted proteins | sample 5400431 | NCBI WGS metagenome assembly WNFG01 (sample SAMN13153346, study PRJNA577476) | soil metagenome | isolation source: 120 cm saprolite under Douglas fir tree site 2 hole 3 replicate 2 | place: USA:California | collected 2015-04-18 | reverse complement strand
GCGCATCATCGTCGCCTCCTTGACGAGGCGCACGCAGGCGGCGCGCTGCTCGTCCGTGGTGGCGTACTTCTCGACGATCTCGAAGCCTTTCTCGCCATGCTCGGCATCGGCCACGATGTGCAAGGTGAAGAAGGTGACCTCGTCCTCGGCGAAGCCGTATTTTTCCAACAGCGGCGGCGTGGTCTTGCTGTAGATGCGCGGCACCTGGCTCTCCAGCCCGATCAGCAGGCCCGACAGCGCCTCGACGAACGGCTTTTTGGACTGCACGGCGCACCAGCTTTGCAGGCCGAGCGTCTCGGCTAATAGCTCGCCGTTCACTTGCGCGTTCAGGATCTCGTTGCGCTTCATGCCGCAGGTTTCGGCGAAGTCGAGCAGCAGCTCGGAATGCCGGACCGGCGCGAAGTCGCCCGAACCCACGAAGCCTTCCTCCTCGGTGATGTTCTCCAACAGGAAGTGCTGCACGTCCCAGTGCGGGCAGGTGGCATAGACCGCGCCCAGCCATTCCGAGAAGTGGCTGACATAGTGAAAGTGCTGCTTTACCCATTCTGGCGAGCCTCCTCATTGGGGAACAGAAAATTGTATACAATCTCCGGCAAATTTGTCAAATTTGGCCCCCGGATGGTGCGTGGAAATCCCTGATCGTATACAGATGAAGCCCGAGGACTACGCTCAAGGCGACGCCTTCCAGGCCGAGAAACGCACGGTTTTCTCGACCGAATGGCTCCCCCTCTGCGCCGGCGGTCAGTTGGCCAAGGGCGGCGACTACGTCTCCGCCACGGTCGGCGGCTGGGGTGTCGTCGGCGTGCGCGACCAGGGCGGGGCGGTACGCGTCCTGCGCAACGCCTGCCGGCATCAGAACATGCAGGTCGTGGCCACGCCGTCGGGCAACTGCGAGACCTTCCGCTGCCGCTTTCACGGCTGGACCTACGATCTGCAGGGCCGGTTTTTAAGCGCGCCACCGCCGGTCGCGCCCAAGGATCCGCAATCCCCCGAGCATCATCTGCCATCGCTCGCCACGACCGTCGCGTCGGGCCTGGTCTTCTTCAGCCTCGCCAAGCCCTCGGCGTCGCCCGCGCACGATGCCTCGCTGCCGGCCTATGGCGGCACGCTCGCCACCGACATCGCCTGCAACTGGAAGGTCTGCGTCGAGCATTTGCTGTCCGAGCACACGCTCTCGGCGGATTTCACCTGGACCTGGCCGTTGCTCGCGGTGCGACGGGCGGGCGCGATGACGATCATGGAACAGGCCGTGCCGCACACCTTCCTGCGCACGCGGCTTCTCACCCACATCTTCGGCGGCTCGGCCGACGAACACAGGCAGGCGGCCTCGACCATCAAGCATGTCTGCGAGCGCCTGCAGGCGGATCGTGTCGAAGGCAAGCCGGCGGCGGATGGCGCGCTGGTCGCAGCGTTCCACACCCGACTTGCCCAGGCCTACGGCCAGGACCGCTCGACGACCTGAACGTGCCGTCCCTCGTGCGGACGGCGGAAGATTTTTCGCTTCGCATTACGTCCGTTCATGAATCGCCGCACTTCTTCTCCATGGCGACCTGCGGCCGGGCGACCCAGATCAAGCCGACAATTTCGGAGGACTTGCCCCATGAGCCTGCAAGCGAACGTCATCGCCGGCCTGCCGCGCGTCGAAGCCGTCATGAACTACCTGGTTCCGATGGCCGAGCGGCCGCGCAACTACACCTTCGAGCCGCCGGCCGGCGTGCCGCGCAGCAACACCGAGCACGAGCCGCACAAGGTGGCGATCCACGACGCGCGGCCGGTGGCGGGCACCGTGTCGCTCGACGCCAACGGCTTTGCCCTGGTCGATCACCGGAGCGCGGTGCGCGACTTCTTCGACGACGAGGAGGTGCGCCGCGTCTACTACCCGGAAGTCGAACGGATCCTGAAACAGGCGACCGGCGCCTACCGCGTCCACATTTTCGATCACACCACCCGCCGCCGCGTGCCGGGCGCCCAGGACCGCAGCGATGCGCCACGCCAGCCGGTGCAGCGCGTCCACATCGACCACACCGCGCGCTCGGGTCCGCAGCGGGTTCGCGACCTCTTACCCGACGAAGCCGACGAGCTGCTGAAGGGCCGCGTGCAGGTGGTCAACGTCTGGCGCCCGATCAAGGGACCGCTGCAGGATTCGCCGCTCGCCGTCTGCGACGCCACGACCATCCGCACCGACGACCTGGTGCCATCGGATCTCGTCTATCCGCACCGGGTCGGCGAAACCTATGCGGTGAAGTACAACCCCTCGCATCAATGGTTCTATGTGCCCGGCATGCGGACCGATGAAGCGTTGTTGCTGAAGTGCTCGGACACCGCCACCGAGGTGCCGGCGCGCTTCACGCCGCACAGCGCCTTCGTCGATCCGACGACGCCGGCCGACGCGCCGCCGCGCGAGAGCATCGAGGTGCGGACGCTGGTGTTTCACCGCTAGGCGGCGTCACACCGGCAATTCGTGGCCGCGGCCGATGTTGCGGATGATCTCGCTCAAGTGCGGCTTCTCGTCGAGCAGCGCGCGCCGGTAGGCCAAAAGCCCGCGCAGCATCGCGCCGTCGCGTTTCAGGAGCTGGTCGGCGAACTCGACCATGCGCGTGTTGGGCCAGCCGTGCTTGCGCAGCTCCAGGAGCCGGAGGAACGCCGCTTCCTCGCGGCCGGGCGCGTGCTGGCACAGCAGGATCGCGGCGGCCGCGGTCGAGCGCGAAACGCCGGCATGGCAATGGACCAGCACGTGGCTGCCGGGCGCGGCGTGCACGCGGTCGCCGAATTCCAGCACTTTGGCGATGTGAGCGGGCGTGCAGGCCTCGAAGCCGGGATATTCCGCCACGATATCGTCGAAACGGACCAGCTCGTGGTCGACGCCGCGGAAATCGTCGAGGACGGGCGGCCTCGGCTCGTGGGTGTCGATGATCGACAGCACATGGCTGACGCCGATCGAGCAGTGTTGCGACAGTTCGGGGATGCCGCAGATGGTTATCTTATGCGTTGGCAGGGGCATTGTGCGGAGTCTACAACAAGCCCCGCGCCATGTGCAGCCCGACAGCGAACATGCCGATCAGGAAGATCCGGCGGAAGGTCTCGGCCGAGACCGTCTGGCGGGCCTTTTGACCGAGCCAGACGCCGGTGAAGGTCGGCACGATGGCTAGGATCGCGCCCACAAGGTTGGTCGCGTCGAACGCGCCCTGCAGCGCCAGCGCCAGCGTCAGCGCGCCGATGATGAACAGGAACATGATGCCGAGCGCCTGCACGAGATCGTGCCGGTCGATGTCGAGCGACTGCATGTAGGGCAGGAACGGCACGGCGGCGACGCCGGTGACGCCCGCCACTGCGCCGCTCGCCAGCCCGATCAGCGGATTGGCCCAGCGCTCGGTCGTGCGCGACACCGACGGCCGCCAGGCCGTGAGCGCCATGGTTGAGTAGACCACCAGGATGACGCCGACCCAGGTCATGGCCATGGGTGAGCCCAAGTGTCCGAAACCCACGGCCACGACCATCAACGCCGCCACCGAGGTCGCGGCCATCGTCCAGAACCGGCGCAACAGTCGCAGGAAGCCCGTGCCGTAGATCGCCTGCCAGACATTGGTCGCCATCGACGGCACGACCATGAGCGCCAGCGCGTCGCCGAGCGGGACGGCGAAGCTCATCAGCGCCAGCGCGATCGGCGGCAGGCCCATGCCGATCGCGCCCTTGGCGATGCCGGCGACGATGAAGGCGCCGGCGATCACCAGCACTTGCGTGACGGTCATGGACGCGCGGGCTCAGGCGGCGTCGGGAAAGAGCTGCTGGACGAAGCGCGGATAGGCCTCGCCGATCTGCCGTGCGATCGGGCCGCGGATGGCGGCCAGCGTGGGCGCATCCGGCGCCGGCGTCGTGCCTTTGCCGGGCGCGACGTCGAAGGCGAAGCCGGTATGGTCGTGCACTTCCTCGAGGCTGTGGCCGGGATGGACCGTCTCCAGCCGGAAGCGCCGGCGCGCTTTGTCGAAGGAGAACCAGCAGAGCTCGGTCAGAAGACCGATCGGACCACCCGGCCGATAGACGCCGTCGTCGCGCGGGCCGGGAGCGGAAATGAAGTCGACCTTGGGCACCATGACCCGGCGGCTATGCTCCTCGCGGAACAGGATCACCTTGGTCACCAGGTAGTAGAGGTAGGCCGAGCCGAAGGAGCCGGGCCAGCGCACCGCCGTCTGCGGATAGGTACCGCCGGCGCCGACAAGATTGATGTTGGCCTGGCCGTCGATCTGCCCGCCGCCCAGGAAGAAGGCGTCTATGCGGCCCTGCGCGGCCATGTCGAACAGCTCGACGCCGCCGCTGGTCATGGCGTTGAGGCGGCCGCTGCCCAGGATGGTGAGGAAGAGCCGCCGCGACGGCGTGTCGCTCGCCGCCCAATGGCGCGCCAGCAAGGCGCCGGCGCCGGGGATCGGCGAGGAAGCGCCGACCGCGATGCTACGGCAATCCTTGAGCAGGCGGGCGATGGTGAAGATCAGCAGTTCCTGGCGCGAAACGCTCATTCCGCGGCCTGGCGCCTGACGTGAACGAATTCGTCGAGGTACCGCGCGAAGCCGTCCGATGTGCGCGCCAGCTCGCCATAGCGGCGGAAATGCGCCTCGTCGGTCGCATAGAGGTCCCACAGGCCGCATGGCCAGGCGCCACGTTGGGCGATGGCGGCATGCCCGACATAGATCGCCGGCAGCGTGCCGGCGGCCGTCTCTTCGCTCGCCAGCAAGTCGACCTCGCGCACCTCTTCGACCGTCACCAAAGCGCCCTTGGTCGAGGCCTGCGCCATCGTGGCGAGGTCGCGGCGGCGGCCGATGAACACGTTGCCGTCGCGGTCGGCATAGGGAGCATGGAAGACGGCGAAGTCGGGACGGATGGCGGGCAGCAGCAGGATTGGATCATGGGCGGCGCCCTCTTGAGCGAAGGGATTGTCGATCGTCTTCCAATCCGGGCGATGCACGACGAGATCGCTGCCCAGCAGGCCACGCAGCGGGATGAAGGGAATGTCCTTGTGGCCGGCCTCGAGCGCGGCATGGATGGCGGGGCAGGTGGCGTCGAGCATGCGGATGGCGCCCTGCTTCAGCGCGTCGTGGAAGCGGTAGGGCGTGCCGTATTCGCCGAAGGTGATGGCCGAGGTCTCCAGCGTGCCGACGCATCCCGCGCCGATCAGCAGATCGACCTGCAGGCCGCCGATCGGGACGCAGACGACATGGAGGTTCTTTGCGCCGCGGCGGATCAGCGCCCGCGTCGTCTCCATGGCGACGCCCAGCGTGTCGTGCGGCACGGCGATCTTGGCGCCGTCGGGCAGTTGCGCGGCGAGCGCGTCGGCCGAGGCGAGCAGCCAGTCCTGGGACATGCGTCCCTCCCGTGGTCGTTGCGAGCATTCTGTGACCGGCCGACAGAGGCGGCAAGCCGATCAACCCGTTGCCGTTTTCGCCAGTCGGTCGAAGGCTTCCCAGAAGCGTGCCCGGATATCGTCGGTCTCCATCATGATCTCGTGGCGCGCCTCGGCGATGTCGAGATGCTCGCCATGGCAAAGCCGCGCCGCGACCGGCCCGTGTGTTTTCGGATCGACCAGCCGGTCCTCGCCGGCGCTCAGCAGCAGCAGCGGCAATTCGATGCGCTCGAGATAGCTCGGCGCCAGCACCGCCGTCATGGAGCGCACGGCCTGGCGCGCCCAGCCGATGGTCGGTCCGCCCAGGGCGAGCCGCGGATCGGCGGCGAACCAGTCTTCGGTGAAACGGTAGCGCCGCTCGTCGTGGGTCACGAAGTTGGAGTGAAATTCCCGAGCCAGGCCGAGGAAGGGGCCGGTGCCGAACAGGTAGCGCTCCTCGACCGCCGGCACCTCCGGCATCAGCATCAGAACGGATCTCAACATGGCTTCGCGCCGCAGCCCGGTCATCGGCGCGACGAAGAGGCCGGCCGCGAACGGTCCCGATCCGTTCTCGGCGAGGGCGCGCATCGCGATATGGGCGCCCATGGAATGGCAAAGCGCGAGGACCGGCCGGGGTGCCACCGGAACGACCACCTTGTCGAGGAACAATTGGAGGTCGGCGATATAGGTCGCGAACGTGTCGATATGGCCCTTGTTGCGATCGGCCAGCATGCGGTCGGACAGGCCCTGGCCGCGCCAATCCAGGGCGATGACGGCAAAGCCGCGGCCCAACAGCTCGCCGACCACTTCGGTCGAGTACTTCTCGATGAACTCGCCGCGGCCGGTCAGAACGACGACGGTGCCGCGCTGAGTTCCCGGGACGTTCCAACAGGCATAGCGCAGGCGCGCGCCCGACCGCTCGAGGAAGCCGCAACGATAGGGTGCCACGTAAGTGGCCGCCAGGTTGGATGGCACGGAGACCGGCGCCGCGGTCGGATCTTGATCAGCCATTGCGTGCGGCGTTGTGGCGAAGCCCGCCGATCGACGCCAGCAGAGATTTAGGCATTTTGGCCATCATCACCGGCAATCTCTTTACCGTTTCGAGAGGCACGGCTATAGATCGCCCCGGTCGCCGCATCGTCTGCGAAGGGTCGCAGACGAGGAAACCGGGCGCAAGGAAGCCTCCAAGAGGTCAGCCGCACTGCGTGGTTATCGGCTCGTCGGTTGAGTCGATCCGGCACGGTCCTTGCGTCGACGTTCATCGTCCGCAGGAGACATGCGACCGCGATCCCGACGTGAGCGTGTGCCACCGGCGGGGGTGTGGGGAGCGATCGCCTTTTCATGATCCGTCAGGGCCTGGTCCTTCTGTTAGCCGTGGTGGCCACGATCGTCGGTTGGCGCCTGCTGGATGGCGACATCGACGCGGCGACCGTCGAAGGCCCTCTGCATGGCGTCACCTATGCGCCGTGGGCCAAGGACCAGGATCCGATCGAGGCCAAGGCGAGCGGTGTTTTCAGCTTCCTGCGCACGGCCTTCACCGACACCCCGCCGCCGGCGGTCAAGCCGCGCAAGGAGCAGATCGAGCGCGACTTCGCCATGCTCGCCGGCAAGGTCAACTACGTCCGCACCTATCGCACGTCGGATGGCGGCGAGGTCATGCCGGAGATCGCCGCCCGCAACGGCTTGAAGCTGGTGCCGGGCGCGTGGATCTACAGCGCCAACGAAGCCAAGCAGCAGTTCGGCCGCGATGCCGGCGAGGTCAATGCCGAGGAAACGCGCGCGCTGATCCGCATGGCCAACCAGAACCCCAACATCGAGCGCGTGCTGGTCGGCAACGAGAACATCCTGCGCTGGGACGGCCAGAAGGATCAGCGCGATCCCAACGCCACCAGCCCGGCCCAGCTCATTCGCGAGATCAGGAACGTCAAGCGCAACGTCAAGGTGCCGGTCAGCACCGCCGAGCCGTGGCACGTCTGGCTGCACTATCCCGAACTCACGCGCGAGGTCGACTACCTGGCGGTCCACATCCTGCCCTACTGGGACGAGCAGTCGAGCGAAACGCCGCTCGACTATCTCAAGAGCCGCATCGCGCTCCTGAAGCAGGCCTACCCCAACAAGAACATCATCGTCACCGAGGTCGGCTGGCCGTCGAACGGCGCCCAGCGCCGCAGCCCGGGCAGCGGCCTGGTCAAGGTCGCCACGCCCGCCGAGCAGGCCAAGAACGTCCGCGACGCGGTGGCTTGGCTGCGCGCGCAGAACATCGATCACTTCGTGGTCGAAGCGGTCGATCAGCCGTGGAAGTCCTACGACCTGGAAGGCAAGGCGGGTGGCTACTGGGGCCTGTGGGATGCCGACCGGCAAGCGAAGTTCGCGTGGACCGGGCCGATCGAGCGCTTCCCGCAATGGACGGCTTGCGCGGCGTGGTCGCTGGCGGCGGCGCTGCCGCTGATGATGCTGTTCCTGTGGCGCTGGCCCGGTCTCGGCACGGCAGGCCAGGTCGGCTTCTGCGGCCTGGTGGCGCTGTCGGCGAGCGCCCTGGTCTACGGCGCGTCGGTCGCAGCGGGCACCTACATGGTGGCCGCCGAGATGGTGGGCTGGGCGGTGCTCGCCTTCTTCCTGGCGTTGAGTCTGGCCATGGCGCTTGCCCAGGCGCTCGAGATGGCCGAGACGATCTGGCGCCGGCGCTGGTCGCGCGAGGCGATGCCGGCGGCCGACTTGATCGCCCGCCAGCCGACCGGCCGGGCCTGGCCCAAGGTGTCGCTGCACCTCGCCATCTGCAACGAGCCGCCGGCGATGGTGATCCAGACGCTCGATTCGCTGGCCAAGCTCGACTATCCCGACGTCGAAGTGATCGTCATCGACAACAACACCAAGGATCCCGCGATATGGCGGCCGGTGCAGGACTACTGCGCCCAGCTCGGCGAGCGCTTCCGCTTCTTCCACTTCGACGTCATGAAGGGTTTCAAGGCGGGCGCGCTCAACTACGTGCTGAGCCAGACCGCGCCCGACGCGAAGATCATCGGCGTGATCGACAGCGACTACGTCGTGCGGCCGGACTGGCTGAAGGCGCTGGTGCCGTATTTCGACGACGGCCGGATCAGCTACGTGCAGGCGCCGCAGGATCACCGCGACTGGCAGGGCGACCGCTTCAAGGAAATGCTGAACTGGGAGTATGCCGGCTTCTTCGACATCGGCATGTGCCTGCGCAACGAATACGACGCCATCATCCAGCACGGCACCATGACCCTGGTGCGCCGCGACCTGATGGAGGAGCTGGGCGGCTGGGCGACTTGGTGCATCACCGAGGATACCGAGCTCGGCCTGCGCCTGATGGAGCGGGGCTACGGCGCCATGTACAGCCGCGAGCGCTTCGGCCACGGCCTGACGCCCGACCATTTCGCCGGCTACAAGAAGCAGCGCTTCCGCTGGGCCTACGGTGCCATGCAGATCATGAAGGCGCACGCCGGCAAGATGTTCAGCAACACGACCAAGCTCACCTTCTGGCAGAAGTACCATTTCGTCGCCGGCTGGCTGCCGTGGTTCGCCGACGCCTTGAACCTCGTCTTCACCTGGGCGGGGCTGGGCTGGCTGCTGGCCGTGCTGCTGCCGCCGTTGTTCGGCATCAAGCCGGTCGGCCTGCCGCCGGCCGAATTCATCGTGCCGACCATCGGCATCTTCGTCTTCAAGCTGCTCTACTCGTTCGGACTCTATTTCGACCGCGTGCGCTGCACCTTCCGCCAGAGCGTCGGCGCGTCGCTGGCCGGGCTGGCGCTCACCTACACGGTGGGGCGCGCGGTGATCTACGGGCTGGCGACCAGCCGGCTGCCGTTCATGCGCACGCCCAAGATGGACGAGCGCGCCACGCTTGGCATGGCGCTCGGCATGGCGCGCGGCGAGGCGGTACTGGCCGTCCTGCTGTGGCTGGGCGCGGCCGTGCTGTGGCTGCGCAACGGCCAGCTCGACCCCGAGGCGCGGCTGTGGGCGGCCTTCATGGTCGTGCAGTCGCTGCCCTATGCCGCCGCGGTCTACGTCTCGATCGTGAACGCGCTCGAGCAGATGCGGCATGCCCGCGCCATTTTCGAGGCGGCGCCGTCGCCCCGGATGGCCGCCCCGGCGATGCAGCCCGCGCAGTAAGGCCCAGCACTTTTCCGTGTCGACTTGCGGCCGTCGTCTGTTAGCGTTCGGCCATGCCCTCGCTTGATCACGCCGGCACAACCCTCTTCTTGAAGCGCTGGCTGCGCCGGCCCTTCGCGATGGGCGCCGTCGTGCCGAGCGGCCGGCTGCTCGCCGAGGCAATGGCGGAGACCACCAAGGCGGCCCTTGCAGGCCGGCCGGGCCATGTCGTCGAGCTGGGCGCCGGAACGGGCGAGGTCACCAAGGCCCTGCTGGCCGCCGGCCTCGCGCCCGAGCGCCTGGCCCTGGTCGAGCGCGATCCCGAGTTCGCAAGGTTCCTGCGCCGTCATTTCCCGGGACCGCGCATCATCGAGGGCGACGCCGCCCGGCTGCCGCGGCTTCTGGCCGAGCATGAGGTGGCGCCGGTTGCCGCCGTCGTATCGAGCCTGCCGTTGCTCTCGCTGCCGGCCGGCATCGTGCAAAGCATCGTGGGCGGCGTCTTCGAGGCGCTGCCGCGCGGCGCCGCCCTGGTGCAGTTCACCTATGGGCCGACACCGCCGGTGCCGCGCGCCGTGCGCGAGCGCCTGCATCTCGACGGCGCGCACGGCAAGCGCATCTGGCGCAACGTTCCGCCCGCAGTGGTGTGGACTTTCACAAGGCCTCCTGCCGCGTGACCTCTTTCCGTTTCGACGACGCCCTGCGCGCCGCCATTGCCGGCCGGCTCGGCCGCTTCGAGCTGCGCCGCCACGCCGACACCGGCGGACTGAAGCGCGCCGCGGTGGCCGTGGTCGTGGTCGAAGCGGAGACGCCTTCACCGTCCGGAGAGCACGAGGCGGCGTTCCTGCTCACCAGGCGCATGCCGCGGCTGAGGTCGCATGGCGGGCAATGGGCGTTGCCGGGCGGCCGGGTCGATCCCGGCGAGACGATCGAGCAGACCGCCTTGCGCGAGTTGCACGAGGAGCTGGGCGTACTTGCCTCCACCGACGACATCCTGGGCACGCTCGATGACTATCCGACGCGCTCGGGCTATCTGATCGCGCCCGTGGTCGTGTGGGCGGCCGGCGTGACGGTGACGCCCAATCCTGCCGAGGTCGCGGCCGCCTATCGCATCGCCTGTGGCGAGCTGTTTCGCGACGGATCGCCCGAGATCATCGCCATCGAGGAATCGGACCGGCCGATCATCCGCCTGCCGCTGCCCGTCGCCAACGTCAATGCGCCCACGGCGGCGGTGCTCTACCAGTTCCGCGAAGTGGCGCTGGCCGGACGCGATACCCGCGTCGACCATTTCGAGCAGCCGGTGTTCGCCTGGCGTTGAGGGCGCGCGTCAGGACCGCGCGCTGAAGTTGGCCGCCAGCACTGGGCGGCGCTTCAGGAACACCGTGGTCTCCTGCTCCATTACCTGCTCGCCGCGCTGGTTGATCGTGACCTGGCGGATGCGGGCGATGCCGCGATCGGGCTTGGACGATGAGAGCCGCAGCTCAACGATGTCGGTCACCACGCGTAGCGTGTCGGCCGGCCGCACCGGCCGCGGGAACTGGACCTCGCCGATGCCGGGCGAGCCGAGGCTGCAGACGCGGAACACGCCCTGCTCGAGCCACAGCTTCAGCGTGACCGCCATGGTATGCAGGCCCGAGGCGATGAGACCGTCGAAACTCCACTTCTTGGCGAACTCGACATCGATGTGGAACGGCTGCGGATCCCATTGCCGCGCGAAATCGATGATGCCGGCTTCGGTCATGGTCAAGCCGCCGCTCACGAAACGGTCGCCGACCTTGAAGTCCTCGTAATAGCGATCGCTCACAAAATCAGCTCCATGTAAGCGGTGCCGGGCACGGGGCTTGGGGGTAGCAGGGCGGGATGTCGACGAAGCCCATCGACCTCTGGAGCCTCACCGCGACGTCCATTTTGCCGGTGATTGTGTCGAGTCTGAGACGCCGATAGCCGTCAGTTGCCGCAGTGCAACAGTGCGGGGCTGCCGCGCCGTCGGCACTCCCATGCCTCTCATTTTCCAGCGCCTGTGCTAGCCTGTCGTACGAAAGGGAGGCGGAAACAGAAGATGCGGAGCTCTCTCACGCGACGGCGGGCGCTTGCCGCGGCCGGCGCCGCCACTGCGACGTTGGCCGCGCCGGCGCTGGCGCAGGCGCCATGGCCCAACAAGCCGGTGCGTTTCATCGTGCCGTTTCCGCCGGGCCAGGCCGCCGACATCTTCGCCCGCCTGATGGCGGAGAAACTGACCGAGGTCTGGAAGCAGCAGGTGATCGTCGAAAACAAGGCCGGCGGCAGCGGCATTCCGGCCACCGAATACGGCAAGGCCGCGGCGCCGGACGGCTATACGCTGATGGTGGTGTCGAGCGGCACGTTCGGCGTCAATCCCAGCCTGTTTCCCGACCTGCCGTACAAGCCGCTGGTCGACTTCCTGCCGATCTCCAACATCTTTCTCGTGCCGCTGGTCATCGTGGCGCATCCCAGCTTCCCGGCGAACACGCTGGCCGAACTGGTCGAGCTGGCGCGCAAGGATCCGGGCACATATTCCTATGCGTCGGCCGGCCCGGGCACGGCGCAGCACCTGTCCATGGAGCTCTTCAAGCTCAGGGCCACGCTCGACATCGTGCATGTGCCCTACAAGGGCAGCGGACCGGCGATGGCCGATCTTTTAGGCGGCCACGTCAAGCTGATGATGGATAGCGCCGCGTCCGCCCTGGGCGCCATTGTCGACGGTCGCATCAAGGCATTCGCCGTCACCACGGCGCGTCGCGCCGCCCCGCCGCTCGACAATATCCCGCCGATCGCCGACACGCTGCCGGGCTTCGATGCCGCCGGCTGGTCGGGCCTTGCCGCGCCAGCGCGCACGCCGCTCGAGATCGTGGCCAAGGTGAACAAGGACCTGCAGGCGCTGCTCAAGGATCCGGCGGTGGTCCGCCAGATCGAGCAGCGCGCCGGCATGCCGGCGCCCGGCTCGCCCATCCAGTTCGCCGAGTTCATCAAGAAAGAGATCGACACCTGGGGCGAGGTGGTGCGGGCGACCGGCGCCAAGCCGGGCACCTGAGGTGAAGCTCTACAGTCTCAAGAACGGCGTCAATCCGCGCCGCGTGCGCATCTTTCTGGCCGAGAAGCGCGTTGCCATCCCGATCGAGGAATTCGACATGGAGAGCGCGGGCCACAAGGCGCCGGCGTTTCTCGCCAAGAATCCGCTGGGCACGCTGCCGGTGCTCGAGCTCGACGACGGCACGCTGATCGCCGAATCGGTGGCGATCTGCCGCTACTTCGAGGAGTCGATTCCCGAGCCGCCATTGTTCGGCCGCTCCATCCTGGAGCGCGCGCAGGTCGAGATGTGGAACCGCCGCATGGAGCTCGAGCTCTTGCTGCCGACGATCGACGTCTTCGTCCACACTCATCCGTACTGGGTCGGCAAGCGCCGGCAGGTCGGCGAATGGGGCGAGGCGCGGCGCGTCCAGGTCGTCGAGCGCATGCGCTGGCTCGACGGCGAGCTGAAGGACCGGCAATTCATCGGCGTCGACCGCTACAACATCGCCGACATCACCGCCCAGGTGGCGCTGCTGACGGCACGCGGCGCGCTCAGGCTGGCGATCCCCGAGGACCACAAGAACCTGACGCGGTGGTGGAACGCGGTGTCGGCGCGGCCGTCGGCAAGGGCTTAGTTGCCGGGGGCGCGCGACTCCAGTCGCGCGCCCCCAGCTAGATGCCGAGCGGCCTCAAGGCGTAGATCAGGCCGACCACCAAGAGGCCGATGAACACCGTCTCGGCGATCAGCAGCATCACCGGGGCGATGCCGATGCGCACCAGCGCCAGCAGCGAGGTCTTCATGCCGAGCGCGGCTATGGCGGTGATGATCAGGAACGAGGAGACCTGCGCCACCGCGGCCTTCACGTCGGGCGGCACGACGCCCAGCGAGTTGAGCGCGGCCAAGGCCAAAAAGCCGAACAGGAAGACCGGCGGGGACGGCCGCGCATCGCCCGCCGCTTCGCCGCCTCGTGCGACCCACCAGGCGATGCCGGCGATGGCCGGCAGCAGGAAGGCCACGCGCAGAAGCTTGGTGATGATGGAGTCGGCCAGGACCTGCGGCCCCATGGTCTGGCCGGCGCCGGCCACCTGCGCCACGTCGTGGATGGCGCCGCCCAGGAACACGCCCATCTCGAACAGCGAATAGCCCAGCGTCTGGTGCAGCGTCGGATAGATCACCATCACCACGGTGCTGATGAAGTTCACGCCCATGACGGTGAAGGCGAGATCGCGGTCGGAATTCTCGTGCTTGGGCAGCACCGCCGAAGCCGCCATCGCTGCCGCCGCGCCGCACACGCCGGTGGAGCAGCCGGTCAGCAGGCCGAAATCGCGTGATAGACCGAACAGGCGCGCCGCCCAGGCGCCGAAGACGATGGTGCCGGCCACGGCCGCGAAAGCGATCAGCACGGGCAGCGCGCCGCCGTCGATGAGCTGGCCCAGGGTCAGGCGCGCGCCATAGAGCGCCACGCCGACGCGCAGCAGCGTGCGGCCGGCGAATTCCAGCCCGGGCTTCAGCACTGTCCTATCCGACAGCGGCTGCAACGCCATGCCGATGACCAGGGTGAGGATGAGCGGCGGCACCCAGACCGGCCCGAAGCGCAGCAGGTTCCGGGTGTCGGCGACGAAGGCCACCGCCGCGATGGCCGCGCACAGCGCCACGCCGGGCGCCGCCCGACGCAGATTGTCGGGCGCCCACAGGCGGACCAATTCGACGGCGACCGTGCTGCTACGCATCAAGAACGGCGACGAGCTGGCCTTCGCCGATCGCTTCGCCTTCGCTGACCTTGATTTCCTTGATGACGCCCGCCTTGGGCGAGAGAACGGGGATTTCCATCTTCATCGATTCGAGGATCATGATCTCGCCCTCGGCCTCGATTCTGTCGCCGGGCTTGGTCTGGATCTTCCACACATTGCCGGCGATTTCCGATTTCACGTTGACAACAGCCATGCCCCGGTCATCTCCCCGATTTGTCTCACAGGGCTTTTTCCGCCACGGCGAGGGCCAGCGCAAGGGCCGGGCCGCCGATGCGACCGCCGAGCCGGTATGCGGCCTTGTTCAGCTCGGAAATGAAGCCGTCGAGAAGCGTCGACCGGCCGTCGCCGATGCGGGCCGACATGGTCGAAACCGTGGCGCCGGCGATGCCGGCCTTGTCGAGGATGGCAAGCCCCGCCACGCCTGCATGCTCCATGCCGAAGCCCGCGTCGTTGAACAGCGCCAACGACGGACCGAACGCCGCGGCCGTTTCGCCCGCCGGCACGCCACCGTGGCTGCCGCTCGCAACCACCTTTCCGCGATCGCTCGCGTCGGCCAGCGAGATCGAATCGACACAAACGATGCGCCCCGCCAGGGAGCGGCCTTCGGCGAGCGGTGCGGGCTTGCGATGGGGCCAGGGCGCCGACGTCAAGCGCTCGGCGGCCTCGGCCGCGGACTGGCCCGACACCACGCCGCAGGCAGCGGCAAGCGGGTTGGCGCGGCTGATGACGCCGCGGCGCAGCATGTCCTCGCCGTCGCCGATGCGCGCGCTGCCGCTCAGCACCGCGGCCATGGCCATGCCATGTGCCTCAGCCCAAGCCAATCCGCTCACGCCCGCTTGGTCGTGGCCGATGCCGGCATCGTTGTGTATGGCAGCGCGTGCGCCCGCTTTGGCCGAGAGATAGGCGGCATAAACCGCGCCGTGCGAGCCGCCAACCACGACGGCGCCATCGGCTGTGGCCGGCAGCTTGGTGACGCTAGGAACGGCAATAATGGCAACGGTCATAGCGACAATTTCCAAGTCCCCAGTCTATACGTGCCCTCATGCCCAATGTTCCGCCGACGGTCGACAACAAGATATCGGTATTGATCCTGCAACATCCGCAGGAGCAGGACCGTGTGCTGGGCACCGCCCGCCTGATTGCTAGCACGCTCAGCAACGCGCGCATCGCGGTAGGGTTGTCATGGCGCAACCTCAGCCATGCGCTCAACGCTTCGGCTGAACCACGAAACTGGGGTGTGCTTTATCTCGGCTCTGCGCCAGCCCAGACGCTGAAAGGCGGGCCGCTGATCGCGCTCGACCACAAAGGCGAGCCGCTTGCCGACCAGCAGGCTGCGCGTGCCGGCCTGGAGGGGCTGGTGGCGCTCGATGGCAACTGGGCGCAGGCCAAGGCGCTGTGGTGGCGCAACGCCTGGCTGACCAGGCTCCGGCGTTTCGTCGTGGTTCCCGACGGCCCGTCGCTTTACGGCGATTTGCGCCGCGAGGCGCGGCCCGATGCCGTATCGACCCTCGAGGCCGTGGCGCTCGCCCTGTCGGTGCTGGAAGGCGACGCCACGATGCGCGAGCGCCTCCTGGCGCCGTTTCGCACGCTGCTTTCGAGCGCACGGGCCGCCGGAATCCGCGATTCCAAACGGGATCGTCGCTCGCGCCGATAACCCCTATACTCGGCTCCATGCTCGACCAGCCGACTACCGAAGTCCCCGTCGCTCAGCGCACCAACCCGGAACGCTCCTTCGCCGAGGAGGTGCGGGCGCTGCGGCTGGGCGATGGCGAGGTCTTCCGCGGCGAAGGCATCCTCGCCGTCACCAAGGCCATCCTGCAGTCCGGCGTGGCCTATGTCGGCGGCTATCAGGGCGCGCCGGTTTCGCACCTGGTGGACGTGCTGGTCGAATCGCAGGACCTGCTCGACGAGCTCGGCGTCCATCTCGAGACCTGCACCAACGAGGCCTCGGCAGCCGCCCTGCTCGGCGCTTCGATCAACTATCCATTGCGCGGCTGCGTCACCTGGAAATCGATCGTCGGCACCAACGTCGCGGCCGATGCGCTCAGCAACCTCGCATCGCCCGGCGTGATCGGCGGCGCCCTGATCGTGGTCGGCGAGGATTACGGTGAGGGCGCCTCGATCATCCAGGAGCGGGCGCATGCCTATGCGCTGAAGTCGTCGCTCTGGCTGATGGATCCGCGGCCGAACCTGGCCGCGATCGTGCGCTGCACGGAGAAGGCCTTCGAGCTTTCCGAGGCAACCAACACGCCGGTGATGATGGAACTGCGCATCCGCGCCTGCCACGTCACCGGCGAATTTTTGGCCAAGGACAACAAGCCGCCCGCGATCTCGCGCAACCAGCGCCTGGCCAACCCGGCGGCGCACAACTACGACCGCATCTCGCACCCGCCTTCGACCTACGCGCACGAGAAGATCAAGGTCGAAGTGCGCCAGCCTGCCGCCCAGCGCTTTATCGTCGACCATGGCCTGAACGAATTGCTCCCTGGCGAACGTGCCGACCTCGGCATCATCGTGCAGGGCGGCATCACCAACGTCCTGCTGCGCGGCCTCGACCGGCTCGAGATCGACGGCAGGATCCCGACCCTGGTCCTGAACGTCACCCATCCGCTGGTACCGGACCAGATCGCCGATTTCTGCAAGGGCAAGCGCGCCGTGCTGGTGGTCGAGGAGGGCGCGCCCGACTATATCGAGCAGGCGATCCACGCCATCCTGCGCAAGCGCGACATCGATACCAGGCTTTACGGCAAGGACGTGCTGCCGATGGCGGGCGAATACACCGCCGAGGCGGTGACCGACGGCCTGCTGAAGTTCTTCGCCCAGTCGGCCAACGACATCGA
>WNFG01007617.1_pt1 | contig 17120 bp, 16 predicted proteins | sample 5400431 | NCBI WGS metagenome assembly WNFG01 (sample SAMN13153346, study PRJNA577476) | soil metagenome | isolation source: 120 cm saprolite under Douglas fir tree site 2 hole 3 replicate 2 | place: USA:California | collected 2015-04-18 | reverse complement strand
TTGTTAAAAGCTGTCAGGAACTGAGCCGGAACGGCGTGTATTATAGCTGCCGGTAACGCACCGTGGAAAGCGGGCAGATAGGCAGCAGTCATCACTGAACCCATCGCTGCCAGGGCAATCGTACCGCCAATCTGGCGAAAGAACGTCAGTGTAGCGGTGGACTGGCCAATCTTGGTCGGCAACGCATTCTGTACTATCAATGTATAGAGTGACATTCCAATACCTAAACCAAGACCCAGTACCAGCATGGCTAGCAACACATCATTGTTAGTCGAATTGACATTCAGACGCACCAACAGTAATACGCCTGCAACACTCACCAGCATACCCATAATGGCAATCCACTTGCCGCTACTCGTGGCAGATGAACCAACTACGCCTTGCACGTATAGCGGTATGAAGAAGATACCTCCGAACAAGGCCATACCAAAGATCATTGTTACCAGCGTCGAAACACTAAAAATGCTATTTTTAAACAAACTCGGTTCGATAATCGGCTGCCCACCGCGCCGCTCTAGCCAGGCTTCATAGACGATAAAAGACGCAAGCGCGACGAACGCTCCAACGAATAGGCCAATGATCTGTGGTGAGAGCCAGTCATACTGGCTGCCTGCAAACGTGAAGCCGAGCAGTAACGGCACAGTTCCAAGCACGAGCAAGGCCGCACCAACGTAGTCAATCGAAACGTCTTTAGCCCTTCCCCGCAAGGTTGGCATCAGGAAGATCAGCACGAGCAACGCTGCAATACCGATTGGCAGGTTTACATAAAAGACCCAGCGCCATGATGCATTCTGCGTAATCCACCCGCCAAGTGTTGGACCAATAATTGCTGAGATTCCCCAGACGCCACCAGTGAGACCTTGCCATTTTCCGCGTTCGCGCGGAGTGAACAAGTCTCCAACAATCGCGATCGCAATCGGCATGAGAGCGCCAGCTCCAATTCCCTGTAGAGCTCGGAACGCAATCAACTGATTCATCGATTGCGAAGCGCCCGACAGGGCCGAACCAATCAAGAACACTACAACACCAAATAGGAAGATAGGCTTCCTTCCAAACAGATCGGAAAGCTTCCCATAAATTGGTACCATTACGGTCGATGTGAGCAAGTATGCGGTAGAGACCCAGGTGTAACGATCAAAACCATGCAGATCAGCAATAACTCGCGGCATGGCTGTTGAGACAATTGTCTGATCGAGCGAAGCGAGCAACATGACCATGAGTACACCAAACATGGTTAATAGGGTTTCACGCCGTGTGAAGCGAGGTTGCTCGTAATCTTCTACTACTTTACCTGGTCGATCTGATGTTAAAACAGCAACATCAGACCGGGTTGATAGAGTTTCCATTTCATAATCCTTTAATTAGCACTAATACCTTTGATGTATATTCGCTTAAGGTTCTTCGCCACTTCCTCTCCAGACATCTGCCCCTCAGCCATTAAGCGATCATAATTCTTTGGTGATAATAAACTATAAAATGCGCTTAGCATTACCATTGTTGGCAATGAAGAATCAAACTCTCCTGCAGCCTTTCCTTCCTCAAGCAGTGAGTTCAGGCGCGCCGAAAGTTGATCCCATATTTCTCGCAAACAGCCTTTCTTCTCGACCAACAGATGCCTCAAACCGGCACCATTGCTTATCGAATAGAGTAGTTGCATGCGCTTACTAATAATCCCCCCATGCATCAAATCGAAAATAGCCTCTATCTTTCCGCGAGCAGTCAATGTTGAATCCATGGTTGAATCAATATACTGCAATAACTGCTGCATATCGCGCTCAAAAATTGCAATGACCAGGTCTTCTTTACTTGGAAAGTGAAGATAAACAGTACCCTTGGCAATGCCAACACGAGCAGCAATTTCATCGATGGATGTTTCGTAATATCCCTTCTCCATCAAGACTTCTTCAGCTACCTGGAGAATAAGCGCCTCACGTTCCCCGCGCTGCTTTTCTTTTAAGGAACGAGGGGCAGTTACTGGTTGCATCATTGTACCTCCGCGAAAGAATGACTGATAAATTATTCTCTGAAAATGAGAACAAAATTTGACTAACAAGTATTCCATTTGACTTGTTAGTCATTATTATACATGTGAGTCAGGGAAAAGTCAAGGAGGATTTAGTGTTGGGTGCTTACTGATGTTTATGCTTAAGAACACTCATCGCCATCGCAACTGCATGTCTCGCCAGTACGAGCCTCGTGAAGAGCTTCACGACCCTCGCGTACAATGAAGTAGACGAGCGCTAGCGCAGCTAATGAGTCCGCCCACCAAAAGCCAAAAAACTTGTTGAGTAGCAGGCCAATCAACAGAGTAAAGGACATATAGGCACAGGTAACACTGCAAACGGCATCGGCTTTAAGTGCGGTACTCCCAATACGTTTTGCCACCCGTAGTTTACCCTGCCATAGAAGAGGCATGATTATTGCTGCTGCGATCGCTAAACCTATTCCCCACCAGGATGTCTGGGGACGGCTTTGTGTCAAAATAGCAAAAGCGCTCTGACCTACGATGTAGAGCGCAAGTCCAAATAAGCTGATACCTGTGATCCATGATGCTCGACGCTCTGCTTGTCCAACTACTTCAACAGAACCACCACGCTGTTCAACCAGCAATCGCCACAGCAAAACGCCGCCAGCGACAAGTTCAATGACGCTATCCATCCCAAAACCTTCAAGTGAGACGCTACGCGTTGTGAAACCCGTTGTGATAGCAATAACTGCCTCTATGACCATCCAGAACAAAGCAATAACTTCGATCCAGATGCCCAGGCGTACCTGTCCGGCACGATACTGCATAGGCGTTTGTGCAACATGCTCTTTTTCTACTCCAAGTTGCCGGGCCATTACGAAGTCCCTTCTTGTTTTGTAGCTACTCGTTTCAAGTTATCCATGGATACGACAGGTCGCTCCGAATGATCATGATTACAATTTTCCGCCGTTTCCAGATGGCAGTACAGGCCATTCACTGCGCAGTATGTCTCGTGGTGAGGATCGCATTCAAACTGGATAGTAGCATGACCGATATGATACTTCTCGTTCAGAATCGTATTTAAAGACTGCAAGATAGCTGAACTGTCACTTGGCGGAAGATCGGCTATGAGTGCATGACACGACAAGGCATACATATTACTGGTAATGCTCCAGACATGGAGATCATGCACATCCTCTACTCCTTCAACGCTCTTCATATCTTTTACCAGTTCAGGCATGGAAAGACCTTTGGGCACTGCTTCCAGCAGTATGTCAGTCGTTTCACGTAGTATACGCCAGGCACCTATAGCAATGAGAATAGCAATACCAACAGAAAGCAGAGGATCGACAAATGTCCAGCCTGTCAAGAGAATAATGATACTGGCAACAATTACCCCTGCCGAAGCCACAACGTCTCCAAAGACATGCAACATTGCAGCGCGAACGTTCAGATTATTGGCTTCTTTAAACAAACCAAAGCCGATGATGAGATTAACAACAATGCCAATTCCTGCTGCTAGAAACATAATGAGCGGCTGAACAGGTTCTGGATGTTGGAAACGCTGTATAGCCTCCAACAAAATGGCAAAGGCAATTACAATCAGGGTCACCGCGTTCACCATTGCCGCCAGGATGCCAACACGGTGATAACCAAAGGTTTTACGTGCGTTCGCAGGCTTCTCCGCCTGTATTGTGGCAAACCATGCCAGACCAAGCGCAAAGATATCGGTCACTACGTGTCCAGCATCAGAAAGCAAAGCAAGCGAATTTGCTAATAAGCCCCCTACTAGCTCCACAATCAGTATGATCAGAGTTAAAAAGAATGCTAACCGTAGGGTATTTCTGGCCATTCCATGAGTGTGATTGTGCCCACTATGCCCATTGCTCATGCCAACGCCTCCGCTTCTCCTGCTTTAGAAGACGTAGACGTTTCGCTAGTGTGAGTCATACCCAGTTCAAGCAACAGACGAATATGTTCATCAACCAACCGATAATATACTATTCTACCGACTTTGCGCATTGCTACAATTTGCTGATTGCGCAAAACACGTAGTTGATGCGAAATTGTGGTATCATCTCGACCAAGACCAGTTGCTAAATCACCAACGCACAATTCTCCTGATGGCGCACGGAGAAGAGCATACACAACCTGCAGGCGTGTGGGGTCGCTGAGAACGGCAAAAAGTGAGGCGATGCGCATTGCAGTGTCAGTAGTCAATAGATTTCTCCTGACCGCGAGCATATGTTCTGTATGGATCGAGTGCTCCTTATACGCGCTTCCTGAAGCTGCATCATGCGAGTTCGCAGCAGATGGAGTGCTGTATATTGCGTCAACTGATTGTGATACCATGCAAAGCATCCTGGTCTCTAATGAATACCTGTACAACTATGCAGCTATTCTCTATGTACTATATCACATCTGAGCAGAAACGGCAACATTTTTGCCTTGCGCCAACATTATCAGCATGTTACACTAGAGTGTGTTTAATTCATCGGAGCGCACAACTGATACAGCCTGGCGGCGGCTACGGCTACGCCTCACTATAGTCTACCTGGTCATTGCACTGATTCTGCTCTACTTAAGCGGAGTTGGGAATGTCCGTTTATTAAGCCAGGTTGGACAAACATTTGGCGGCTTTTTCTGGGCCATCGATACAGATAGACAGGTTGTTGTTGTCTCGACACCTCCTCAATTACCCTCGTTTGCGGTATCCCCTGGCTCACTCACCAACCTTGACCATATTGTCGGAGTGAATGGTCTACCCGCTTCTGAACTATCGAATGTGTATCAACATGCCCGCCCCGGTGATCCGATCACATACACTGTTCAGCAAAATAGCAAACTCGCCAGGATCAAATCTCCTGTTGTGACATTTACCTGGGATATGTGGTTTGAGAGTTATGGGCTGACATTTATCGCGGGTCTATGCTGGTTACTGGTTGGTTTTATTCTACTTGCCAGAGCGCTAAATTGGACAGGAGCCGTAGAAGGTATTACGCTGCTACCGGCAGCTATACTCTTTTTACTCTTTAGCCATTGGGGAAACGTTCAGCAAGCTTATCCCGCGGATCTCGTTTTTCAATTCTTGTGGACACCGGCATTTGCGTTACTTGGAGCAGCCTTTATTCAACTCAGTTTGACATACAGACCGGAGGCGATGCGCGAGTCTCGTTCCCCTCGAATAACCGTAGATGTACTACCGTACCTGCCGTTGATTGCTTTGCTGGCATTCGATGTATTTTCATATCTCTTCCGTGGTAGTATACCAGGACGTCTCCAATTCATTTTCTCGCTTGGCTATGCCGTATTTGGTGGATTACTCAGTCTCGTAATCGGTATTACTTCATTGCTCCGCATTAGCGGCCTGCTCCCCGGTACACTTGTTCCATCAATTGTTCGTCATCGCCTGGGCGACTTGTTAACCCTGTGGATTGGTGGTGTAGGATTAGGGTTTTGTCTCGGCATTCTGCCCATCTTATTGACCGGTAAGCCGCTCCTACCACCACAAATTTTTTATGTCCTGGCAGCAATCTACCCATTTATTTTGCTATATGCTCTACGTTCGCTACGGATGATGGATCACTTGCAATATACAATCGAACAACGGGAGCAAGCGCTTGTAGAGCAACAAAAATTGGCCGAAGAATTACGCAGGACAAACAGCGAACTACAACGAGCGACCTCGTTGTTGCTGCATGCTGATGCACACCTTCGTTCTCTCCTTTCACAGCGTATTCACGATCAACCTAAACAACAAGCGCTGCGTATCCGCTCATTGCTAGGTCATTGGCAGTACAAACTGAGAGTCGAAGCTGAACAAAACCCGTCAATCAAGCCTTTCGCGCAACCGATCATCGAGGCATTAGACAAGGTACGAAAGATAAGCGAGGAGTTGGAGGGCGACCTACATGGGCTGCAACTGCTTGTCGAAGATGCTTACCAGAGGCGTAGTTTGGGGTTGAAATTGCACCTGGAGAAATTAATCCGCGAAGACCTGCCCAATCTACATCCAGAATCTCCACTCAAAGTACAGCCAGATTTATGGGCATTGGATGAATTGAGTTACGACCTGGAACAAACGCCTGCAGGTGAAAAGTTTGCAGAAGCAATTTCCTATACCGTGACGCAGGCTTTATTAAATATCTACAATCATGCCGGGGCAAGTTTCGCAACAGTGCGATCACTGCGTGTCAATAATAATCTGGAGATCTATATCATCGATGATGGACGTGGCTTTGACCCAGGCGCTATTTCTCCCGAAAAAACCAGTTTGTTCAAGGCGCAACTGAAGGTTCGTGAGGCTGGTGGTACGCTTACAATTCGCTCTATTGCTCGTCCGCAGCCACAACATGGTACAACTATCATCCTGCGTTTACCTTTTCCATATAGCAAACGACCACTCAATACCAGACCACTTTCAAGCTCTAAAGTTACGGAAATATAGGCATTACTCTTCCCAACCCACAGGCGCGATAAATCTAGCCCCTACTCCGATCTCAGCCCTGCATAAGCTTCATACGCATGAGCCAGCATCACGCGTCTACCAGGATCGCTTGGAGCACCTTCAATCCCAAAAAAGCTATAGAGTTCGCTGACGAGATTCTCAAGCGGTCCGATATTCGGTTCCCCCAAGGTGTTGAGATAGCCCATGTGCAACGCAATATCATCGTTGCTTAAACCCTTCGCAATGAGCGATGCACATTCCTCCTGGCGCGGCGTAAGTCGCTGACCTCGTAACTTCTTAAGCAGATAATCCAGCACTTCTGGATCGATATACGTTTCGTGACGGCGTACGACTTTCGTCGCAATTTTCGCAAGATATGATGGTTGCATATTACTGAAAAGCGCATAGCCATGCAGCCCTGGCTGCTTCTTCGCACGTTTGCTTTCGCTGCGGCGAGATCCACTGCTGGTGTACTCCTGGCGGAAAATTTCAGCAGCAAGTGTCCAGCTCGGGTCCTGTGTATAAATCACAATGCGTAATCCAGGTGCAATGCGAAGCAGCGAACGTCCCAGTTCGATCCCATTGGCAGGCCCAAGGTGCAAATCAGACAGCACGAGGTAACCCTCCAATGAAGGATTCTCTCCTGCTTTCTGCATGTAAAGATCCTCAATCAAGGTGATGATGCTCTTGGTGTCCCCTGCCTGGGCATAAAGTTGGAGCTGCGGTGTCTCTTCAACAAACTCACAGATGCCACGGCGTTTGACAGGGGTATCATCGATCACAATCACGGGAATAGGTATGTCTTCCATGCCTTGTAATATACCACGCTATTCTTCTGATCGACATCCTTTCACCCTGCAAAAGCGATCACAAGAATACCCGCGAAAATGAACATGGCGCCAACCAGACGTATAGCCCCAAAGCTTTCTCCCAACCAGCGCCATCCGACAAACGCTGCAAAGACAACGCTTATCTCTCGGACAGACCCGGCATAACTCACTCGTGTAATTGAGTAAGCATTTAAGACAAGAATATATGCCATTAGAGTAAAGAGACCAACCAGCACAATACGTATCCAGTTGACACGCAACTCACCAATAATGGCATCGTTCCCATAACGCTTTAAAACTACTGGCGTAATGAATATGGTAGCTAGCGCAATCACCAGAACAGTATATGGTAGAGCGGATACATGATGTACAGCAGCACCATCAATAGCAGTGTAGATTGAAATACAACAGGCAACACCTAAAGCTAACGCGAGTGCGCTCTTACTGAAACCCGATGTCTTGCGTAAAGTCCACCAGGTCTTTCCACCTACAATGACCAAGCCAAATACGAGTAGAGTAATGCCAACAAGCCCAAAGAGCCGTGGACGCTCCCCAAGGAAGAGTGTTGACCAGAGAAGCAGAAAAGCTGGCGCTGCGCCACGAGCCATCGGATAGACAAGCGAAAAATCTCCGTTTTCATAGGCGCGTATCAATGTAATATAGTAAATCGCTTCTACAAGAGCGCTGCTAATAAGGTATGGCCATATGGAGATAAGGGATAATGGGCTTGTCAATAACCAGGTCGTATGCATCATCGCAGACGCCAGTAGTAATCCTAAAGCGGTCAGCGGCATTCACCTGTTCTCCTTTACTCCATTGGTATGACATGCAGCTTGTGCCAATATACCTTTCATTGTATCAGTGTAGTCTACACACCGTTATGAGCATGAGTTTACGCACTGTTATCGAGGGCACTTTCTGCCGTATACTGCTGGTCAGCCTCTCACTCTACCGCCCAATACCTCTATGTCATGCAGCTACATTCCTGATAGTTACTACATAATGGCCGTAATCTTCGGGGCAATTGCGCTTCTGGGCATGGTTTGGCCTCTGCTGCGAAGATTGCGTACTCACAGCTAAAGCTCAATCGACGTGGCAAGAAGAGGTCACTCAGAAACTTTTCTATTCTTTCAATAAAAAATAGGGGCTTACCGCACCAATCAAAGCAGCATCTGCCCCCAGGCGAGAAGGAACAACCTCGAGTATGTCGCACACTTTTGAGGAGGATTGCGCAATAAGCGCGCTCCGAACATTGGCAATCAAAAGTTCATTCGCGCAAAGCATCCCCCCGCCCAGAATTAGCACATTTGGCTCATATATGGTGATATATTTAGCAGTAGCAGCGCCTAACCATTTTCCAACTTCACCATACACTTGTATTGCAACAGTATCACCGCGCAATGCCTCCTCCGCCAGCAATTGCTGGCTAAAATGTTCACGATCATTCAAACGGCGTACGAGGCTCGTCTGCTCACCTCTACGAAGAGCACGCTGCACCATTTTTTGTATTGCTTCCATCGAGATGAGTGTATTAATGCAACCATACTTACCACAACTACAACGCGGACCACTCATAGAAACTGGAATATGACAAACATGACCTACGTATTCTTGATCAGATGGCTCAAGTTTGCCATCTATAATAATTGCAGCGCCTACCACAGCATTGACATTCAAAAAGAGTAATCGACGATATCCTTTGCCGGCACCGAAATAATATTCGCCCAATAATGCTGCATCGATATCAACCTGTAATTGGACAGATAAATTATAGCGAGCCTCAAGGAAATCACATAGGGGGAAATCGTTCAACGAAGGCAGGATTGGAATCGTCTGAGGGCGGCGATTTATCAGGTCGAGTATACCAGGAATAGATACACCCAGGCCACATATAAGCAAGCCCTCAGATTTCGCATACATAAGAACAGTCTCTAAGGTGCGTAAATAAGGCTCAAGAGTGGCAGTAGCGGGACGCCCTCTAAGCGTCTTCGCATAGCAGCGGTGGCGTATCCTGCCGTGATGATCAACCAACGCGAAAGTAGCTCTACTTCCTGCAATCTCCACCCCTATTGCAACTCGTTTATCGGTTTTCTTTCGGTGATCTGGCACTGATGACTCTATGATATTCTAGCATTTATATAGAACGTACGTTCTATATTTAACAGCCTACAGTAACAGACACAAACAATAATCACGACACTATATGCAAGAAAAGTATACCGAGCGTTAAGAACATTTGTCAAGATCAAACGTTCAAGAAAAGGGCACGTTTCAAGGAGAATGGGCCGAGCCTCATTGTGAAGATTCGCAGACACCTTTTGCCTGGATATAGGTAAAAGCACAATATGGTACAATAACCCCATATTTAAATAAAGTCTCTTTCGTTCAAGGAGGACCTTATGGCACGAGTAGCAATATACCTTCAAGATAAACATGAAATACGCGAAGGTATGGCATACGCGCAATACGCCGAGCAACGCGGATTCGAGGCCATATGGCAGGCGGAGTCGCGCCTTGTACGAGATGCGATTGTACCAATGGCTGCCTTTGCTGCCGTAACATCGCGAATCAGAGTCGGCAGCGGCGTCCTGAACAACTGGACACGCAATATCGGGTTACTCGCCGCAACCTTCTTGACACTAGACGACCTCGCGCCAAATCGCATCATCTGTGGCATAGGTGCATGGTGGGATCCACTGGCAAAAAATGTGGGCATCGATCGTAAAAAGCCGCTAAAGGCGATGCGTGAGACGATCGAAGTAATGAAGCGACTGCTCAACATGGAACGTGTAACCTTTCACGGTGAATTTCATCACGTGGATGGCATTGAGCTAGATGTTGTACACGGACGACGCGAACCACGTAACGTGCCTATCTACATTGGCGCTACGCAAATGGGTATGATGGAACTGGCAGGCGAAATTGCCGACGGAGTGGTGCTCAATTATTGCGTACCGCCAGAATATAATCACCAGGCCTTACAGCACTTAGAAATCGGTGCAAACAAAGCCGGGCGCAATTTGGAAGACATTGATCGTCCACAGTTGATTGTGTGCTCCGTCGATTACGATCACCACCGAGCGGTACAGGCAGCGAAGGAATTGATTACCCAATACCTCGCACAGCAGCCCCACATTGCGGAAGCGAGTGGTACACCGCCAGAAACGGTGCAGAAGGTACAGACCATTCTCGGGTGGCCAGCAACCAAAGAACAGATTCATCAAGCTATGCAGTATGTACCGGATGAATTGATTGAGCGCATCACCGCCTGTGGAACACCGGATGAAGTGCATTCGAAAGTGGAAGAGTACAATCGCAACGGCTGCACCTGCCCAATTCTTTATCCGCTGGGCGATGATGTGAAGCTGATGATTGATACGTTTGCGCAGGCATAACTTAAAACACTAGCAAGGAGCAATATCGTGGCCGATAATCGCAACAGTAGCAACAGGAAGCCCAAGAAGTCTCCTATATTGGGTCAAAGCCATGGCATCTCCGACATTGAGGGAGAGATGATCCAGCAGATGATTCGCGAGGAACAGCATTCAGCGCGTGAATTATACATTCCAGCGGAGGACCTCGCCCAGGAAGCAACAACCAAGATGTCTCCCGAAGCGGCACAAGTGATCGCGGATAGTCGAGTGCGTATCATCCTACAAATGTTTAATCGCGACTACCTCTATGGTCAGGGACGTTTTGACGAATATAAGGACGGGCTCATTCTCAAATGGGGAGATGGTTACTCACGCAAACACATATGGACCAGCGTCGAAAACGGTAACCTGTTATTTGAAACCAGCCATTTTAAGAAATGTGACAAGTCCTACTGTAATGGCACGCACCACGTACTCTCAAAAGAGCTTTATACGAACATAGACGTGATTAATCAGGAACTTGGAGACCTCTTCCGCAGACCTGTACATGAACTACCAGACGACTAGAAGTGATTAACCATGACAACACATATACTTGGGCTCGAAAAGGATCTCTTCTTCTCGGTAAAAATGCGCGATACCCTGCGCCATCACGACATGGAAGTAAAAACGGTACGCACTCTAGCAGCTTTCGAACAAGGCCTGAAAATAACCGGCCAAGAGAAACCTGCGCTGGTCATCGTGAACATAGCTACCACAGGTGTTGATTGGGAAACTGCCATTCGCCAGGCTCGAATAGCGGGTTTGAAAGTGCTGGCATTCGGTTCACATATGGATTTAGAGGCACGAGCAAAAGCTCTCGAGGCAGGAGCACAACGCGTTGTTGCCAATTCAAAATTTACCAGCGACATGCCGGGTCTGGTAAGACGTATGCTCGATGAGCCTGATGCCTCTTCTCTCAAAGAAACAGATTCAGAGCCTGATAGCACCGTATAATAAGCGATAACCCCAGGGAATCCTTAAGAGTCCTTGTCCCAGCATGCGCTTCTGGTAAGGTATGTTGCGGGGACGGTAGGTCCAGCGATATCGAAGAAAATCTTTGTGTGAACGGAGTGGAGATTGCGGTATTGACCGCATACTGTGATAACGGGGGCGATGTGCGATCCTGCTGCTCATTCATTCTCCTTTTTTACAGAAAAATAGGCAAGACAAAAGAGGCCTTTCTACCTGTTATATATACGTAGGAAAGACCTCTTTTTTTCTCATGCAACAATCGGCTCAATGCTAGTGGATTCTAATGCCCACAACCGCAACTTTTTGCTTCACCGCCGCCGCCACCTGCTGTCTTAAAGGAGTGACCACAACCACAACTCGAAACAGCATTAGGATTATTGACAGTAAAACCAGCACCCATCAGGCTATCGACATAGTCAACTTCGCTACCGTCGATGTAACCCATACTCATCTCATCTACCAGTATGTTAAATCCGCTAATAGGTACGACGGTATCGCCTTCTTGCTCTTCGTCGAGAGTCATACCGTACTGGAGACCGGAGCAACCACCACCTGCGACAAAAACGCGCAAAGCAAGGCTGGGGTCGTTCTCTTGCGCCAGCAACTCGCGCACTTTGTCCGCTGCGGCAGGCGTCATATTAATGATGCTTGTCTCAACTACAGATTGCTGGTTTTGCTCAATCATGTTTTTTGCCTCTCTGTTCGGGCCAAAAGTTAGCCGAAAAATTATGCTATAGATACCTTAAAAGAAGATACCATTGGACGAACGCTAATGTTTCCATCTGACAGTATTATATACTGCAAAAAGTGAAGCGTCAAGGATGTTGGAACTTAATACTATACAAAGTGAAGTGTGGGGTAAAAATGACATCACATCTCAAAACGTTGCTGCACACGAATCACATTCGCAATCAAATCTGGAACATCGGGACCTGAACCAAATAGTTTTTCTGTACGGCGCTCTTTACCGGCCGCAATACGAGAAATGGTATTGGCAAGTGGCCAGTCCTGTGCTACAAGATGAGCGCCTAATCCGCTGATAATGGCTGTAGCGAACGATGAGCCACTCCAATCGGCCCAACCAGACACATTCTGTCCTCCACCCGGAAAGGTGGGCGCGATATAAACTCCCCGCACAGCTTCTGGCAACTCATTTGCATCCAACATTCCGTCACTATCTCCTCCAAATGTGGCAACGCCAGCATTCAAAGGGGGCATACACGCAGCATTCGCAAAAATCGAGGGGGCATAACGACTGTTGACCGAAGCCACACTTAATGTTGTCTGATAACGAGCGGGAATACGCGGCGGACGTGGCATTTGTCCCTGTTTATTCACGAGAAACGAGTCATTGCCCGCAGCAGCCACAATCAGCACATCATGAGCGTACAGACTCTCGAAAAGCAAGCGTAATCCCTCTTCGATATGGGTGAGAACACGCACTGCTCCCGCCAATTGCGTACTCGGCCACTGACGGTGATCAAACCACACATATGGAAGACGACGAATATCGGGCATAATGTTCAAACTAAGGTTGATTACAAGGTGCCTGATAGTACCAGAAACCAGTTCCAGTTCCAGGTCGGTGAGCGCTGCAAAGATATTATACAGATCACCCCCGCCATAGTCATTAAGAATGCGAATGAGTCGAATATGAGCACCTGGAGCGACATCTCGAATGAGTCCAGTCACAAAGATACCATGATCAGCCATTTTATAATAAGCGGGTTGACTGTAGAGATCACGGCCTGTACTTACATCACTAATGATGGGATAACGATCATACTCAATCTCCAAATATCCAATTTCATTGCGCAAATCTTCTGCGAGGCGTTGTAATAGTCGATTTCGCCTGAATTCCGGGCGCATTGCAGCGTTCATCAAGCGATCCGGATGCTGTGCGGTATCCAGTACCGCAATGAACACATCTTCCGCATCGTTTGGATCAAATGGCAACCCTGCATCGACAAAGGAAATATGCCAACCAACAGGGAGACTGTCTGCTGCTGCAAGGTCAAGTTGAGGCGCTGGACGAGGAGGAACAGCAGGTCCTCCATCGCTATGGTGCTGTGGCGCAGCAGTTACCAACCAGTTAGGCATAGCGGAGACAAGGTTTAATCCCGCCTGAGCCAATTCCTCCAGATGCGCCTGGAGATATGAAAGCGCTAAAGGCATTGGGTCCGTATTGAAAGCTCCCACCTGGCGCACATGAAAAAAGATGGCAATAAGTGGCTGTTGACGATGTAGGCCAAAAATAAATGAATGACGCAATATAGGAGGCATAGTTGGCACATCGCGCCATCGACCATAGGTGCCATATGGTTCAAGTACCATATTATACCTTGCTAGCAAAGAATTTAGCTGGCCACGAATTTGGTCAACTAACAAATCTTGTGTATCTGGAGTAGGTCGCCGATGAAGTCGCACCACCACCACCATCTCACCAGGCACCCAATAAAAAAGCTCGTCCGGAGTTCCCATCAACTCTGTGGAATAACGAGGCATGCACGTATTCCCCCCTATCCTCAATCTTATTTTGAATTTCGGGAAGCGCTGTCTGCACATATGTGCAGACTCGGCTGAAGTGAATGTTTCTATTCAGACAAATTATAGCAGGTATATGCTCAACGTGGCAATTAGCAAATATTCTGGAAGATACTTGTCTAACTATTGCAATTATCTGCCCTTATCAAGACTTACTCCACAAAGTCAACCCCTGCAAAGTATCTATCACCAACTGCTCTAGTGGGTCTAACGCGACATATTCTTCCACAGAGTGTTCGTTGACGACACCTGTTGAAATTGTGAAAGCTCTGATCGCAGGGCGAAATCCGCTTGCATCGCTACCGATGAATGTTGGTTTCATTTGAAATGTCAAACCACGCCGCTCAAGAACAGTTCGAAACGTCTGCAGAAGAGGTTCTTTGGGGTCTAGCTCGTATCCACTGGAATGCGTCTTAAAACTGACATTTGCATACCCACCGAAACTCCGGGCTGCCTGTTCAAAAGCATCCTGTATGGCTTGTTTGTACTGTTGACGCACTTCAGATGGCTCAAAACTGCGTAGTTCACCCTCGACAGTGACAATATCGGGAATGGCATTGCGTGCACTACCTCCGATGATTCGTCCTACATTGATGCGAGTCTGATCATTGTCGAAAGATCCATGTGGGTAGTTGGCTGCGCGAAAAATCTCAATAGCATGCACCGTCTGAGCTAAATCTTTGCCGGGATGCCCTGTGCGGCCAGTAATCTCTATATCGAATGCCTCATAAGCCGCACCCCTGGAGACGACAACACCTGCCTCGAAGGCATTGTCGAAAACAATTCCATCTGTGACATGCCACGGGGTACTGTCAAAACCCGATGCGCCACACAGACCAGCTTCTTCTTGCACAGTGAAAACTATCACCAGGGGTGGATGTGGCAATTGTTGTTCAATGGTACGTCTAACAACTTCCAGGATGATCGCAATTCCGGCAGCATCGTCTGCGCCGAGGTTTGTAGTACCATCGCTGGATAGTATCCCATTACTGAGTTTAGGCTGGTGTCCAAGTCCTGGTGGCACACGATCCATATGTGCGTTGAGCAAGAGAGGTCTGCCTTCCCCAGACAGTGTTGAGATGAGGTTCCCTGATCCGTCAACCATCGTGGAAAGACCAAGTGAAGCAAGATATTGAGCCAGGTGAGTCCGAATTTTCTCCTCATGACCCGACGTACTGGGAATGCCTACTAGTTCAATTAAAGTGGTAGTGAGGCGATCTGCATACATGGACACAGGCTCCTTAGCTTATAAGCGAAGTAAATGTTTACATTGCAGTTTCAGGTAAGTCAAAATCGATAGATTGCTGGCAAAGGTGGTCCAATTCTGTCACAACAGCTACATGTGCTGGATGAGTATGATGCATTTGCAAGTGGGCTTCATCAACAAAGTGCATGATAATCCCATGCGTAAACCCTCCATGGTAGATGCTGCGGTTTTCTCCGACTGAGATAGCCACGATACCAGGGATCACCTGTTGAAGAGCCTGTACACGCTCAAAAAAAGCTGTGAGTTCTTCATTAGTAGCTGAAACTTTGGGTTGGAACAGGACAACATGCGTGATCATTTCAAAGTTCCAACACTTCGGACCTGACAACGCCGCCTTGCTCTTCTCTGGGTACCATGCTTGTGCTTGAAAGCGGGAGTACATCGGCGAGGGTAGTGACAGAATGACTATTTTGTTCGACCGCGTCAGGAACACCATAGGGAAGCGTAAAGGAAAAGCGGCTTCCCTGCCCGGCTATACCTGTACTTTCTACCCAGATGTTCCCTCCCATTGCTTCAACCAGTTGTTTACTGATGTACAGCCCCAACCCTGTTCCTCTCACAGAGCCAACAAGATCGCGTTTGAGGCGCACAAATTTTCCAAAAAGCACCGAAGCCTCCAAGGATGGAATTCCTGGGCCAGCATCTTGCACAGAAACGCATACGAGCTTTTGCATACTTTCGTTAGCAGTAGAGTCATCAGACATCTGGGCACTTACTATAATAGAGGTATACCTGGGGGAGTATTTGAAGGCATTTGAAAGAAGGTTAAGGAGCACCTGGTGCACATACTGCTTATTGGCCCTAACGAAGAGGGTCTCAGGTATATCCAGTTTGATGTGATAATCCAGCCTCTTTTGTGGTTCGAAGAGATTAATTACCTCGCAGGTAACCGAAGCAAGGGAAAAGACTTCCGATGTAGCCCCCTTTTCCTTGAAGTCCCCTTGAAGAGTATCGAGGACATTACTGACCAGTTGCTGAAGTTCTTCACAACCATGTACTGCCTGGTTGATAAGCGTAAGTTCCATGGAGGAATCCAGTTGCCCGTGATATTCCCGTAGCAAATCGAGAAAGCCGTAGATAGCGGTCAACGGTGTGCGCAATTCGTGGTTCACATTCAAGAGGAAGTCATCCTTCAGATTATTCAAGTAAACCTGCTGGTTGTAAGCCGCTTCAACCTGTGCTGCCTGCTCTTCTAATTGTATGTTCGCTTCACGTAGAGCCTGATTTTTCTCGTATAAATCCTGCTGCGTAACACGCAACTGCTTATTATAAAAGGTCGTTTCTCGTATTACGAAGAACTGTCTGAGCAGGAGCAGTCCGATGAGCGCGATCCCTCCAAGGTAGACACCCTGTTCCAGCGCTCCATTTCCACCTGAACGCCAGATAATGATACTCAAGGCAATGACGGCTGGAATGAGCGCGTAGGGCAACAACGAATGTTTTCCCATCCGAGGCTCGGAAGCCAGTACTTGTGAGATCTCCTCAAGCGATGTTGTTTCATTTCGCGTTGCATGCAGTACATAAGCTAATGTAACACACTGCGCAGCCAATCCCAGAAGCATGTATCCCACCGGCCAACCTATATCTTGCAGCCCATTAGTATAGATGTTTTGCAATGTCAGGTAACCATAGATGCTATCAGTGATGACTATAATGGTCAGGCCAGCCAGGAGGAGAC
>WNFG01002018.1_pt1 | contig 17131 bp, 13 predicted proteins | sample 5400431 | NCBI WGS metagenome assembly WNFG01 (sample SAMN13153346, study PRJNA577476) | soil metagenome | isolation source: 120 cm saprolite under Douglas fir tree site 2 hole 3 replicate 2 | place: USA:California | collected 2015-04-18 | reverse complement strand
GATCGGCGCGTCGATGGTGAACGCGTCTTGCGACGGGTGGCCGCTGCAGAGCGCGCGGTAGATCTTGCGCAGGCTGCGATCGCGGAACGACTGCGCCAGCACGCGGGCGGCCTGCGGCGTGCGCGAGAACAGCACCACGCCCGAGGTCGCACGGCCCAGCCGGTGCATCGGTGACGCCTCCGGCGCGCGCCGCCGCACCACCGCGAGCAGCGTGTGCTCGGAGAACTCGCCGCCGCCGGGCATCGTCGGCAGCCCGGATGGCTTGGCGACCGCAAGCAGGTCCGCGTCCTCGTAGAGCAGCGCCGCACAGAGCGGGACTTCGGGCTCTTCCCAGGGTGGCCGCGCCCAGGTCAGCCACTGTCCGCGGCGCAGCCGCTCTTCGGGCCCGGTGCGCGCCTCATCGAGGAGCACTTCGCCCGCCGCGAGCCGCGCGCGCCACTCCGCCTCGCTCGCGCGCCACCGCGCCATCAAGTGTGCGAGCACCGCGCGTCCCTCGGCGCCCGCGTCGATCTGCTCCCGGTGCACGTGCCCACGGTTCTTCGGCATGCGAAGCGAGATGTACTCGAAGTGGCGACGGCGCGCATCCGCGCGGCTTCACGGACGGCGAGCAACGACGATGACGACGCGGGTCTGCGACCGATGATCCGGCGATGCCAGTGAATGGAGAAAGGTTTCTTCGAGCTCGGGGAAACGCGCTGATGTCCGAGCAGGTCGTCCATTTCGACGAGCGTCACCCATCCACCCTCAACAACGCAGTCACTCCATTGCGCAACGATCGCTATGAGATTGGACACGTAGGCGGGGCTGAAACTCGCCCATACGCCATCCACCTGGCCAAACGAGGCTGTCGTGAGTTTGCTGAAGTCGAGTCTTTTTAGACCCAACTGTTGTACATTTAGCCTCGGAAACCGGGGGAAAATGTACAACAGATGAGCCTGGATAGCGGCTGCGCGCTGCCTCGAGCAGCTCCTCATTCGCATCGACTCCAATCACCTGCGCGCCGAGGCGATGGACGCGCGCGGCACGTTCATGGCGCGCCTGCAATGCGAGAGGTGCGGTATCACTACGATTCGAAAGTGGGATTGGCTCTGGTATCCCTATCGAGCCGAGTCACCTGCCGAGGGTAAGCGATCAAGCCGCTGATATAATTCTGAGCTCATGACGAACCGGTCGTGCGTGCCGCCAGGAGTGGCCTGGGGACACCGACTGGGCCGGTACCGACATCTTCCGGCTCGACGAGCGGGGAAAGATCGTCGAGCTCTGGGACGTGCTCCAGAGAGTGCCCAAGAAAATGGCCCACGGAAATGGGATGTTCTGAAGACGCGCCAGGGCGTTTCGATCCCGAGGCGGGTGCCAACGTAGATCGGGCCTGCGAGACGCTGGACTTAGTCCTTGTCCTTGTCCTTGCCCTTGCTCCAGGGAGGCACCACGCCGTTGCTCCGCGCGTACGCGATGGCTTGGCCGAGGTGCTCGGCAGTGTGGAATTGCGTTCCCATCAAGACGAGGCGCGCGGACATTTCCCGGCCCATGAATTCTACCTGCTTGTCCAAGTCTGCATCCTGCGTCGTTTGGATCACGTTTCGCAAGTAGGCGAACGCCGTCGTAAGGACGGTCTTGATTTCGTCTTTCTTCATCGTCTGCGACTCCCACTTGCCCGCCTTCATCAGCGCCAGGACATCCGCCGGAGCCTCGCGACCGAGCTTGCCGGTCAAGAAGTAGATTCCTCCGGCAACGTGGAGGTACAGCTCCGAGACCGACCGAACGCCTTTCGCCGGCCGCCAAGTGAATTTCGCCTGCGGCATTGCCTGCTCTAGAGGAACTATTTGCTGTTCAAGCCAACCGAGCGACATCAATAAATCGCCGCGAATACCAGACGGCCCCGGCGGGGTACCGGCATCTGCACCGAGCGCCGGAGTGGAAACAGCTAAAGCGAAAGAAACGACACAACCTGAGATCAAGCGGAACATGAAGCCACCTCCCTGGGAATTCCCCTCTGTCGAGGCCATACGGGTCTTATGCGCGGACCATTGCATGGGCCGGTAGCTGCCCGTCAAGGCCTGGATTCACCTGGGGCGTTGCTTTTTTTGAAGCGATCGCGCAAATGTCTCGGACGGCCAAACTATTGCTCCGGCCTTTCGAGGGGGCCAGGTGGGTGGGCGATGAAGATCCCATTTGCTGCTGAGCTCGCGTGCCGCAACCCTAAAGAGCACTACGGCATCCACTGTCGTCGGGGAAACCGAAAATGAGAAATATCCAAAAGACCCGCGTTCGTTTTGAAGGCAGTCAGCCAATCCTCCGCGTGGAAGATATGAAAACCGCCCTCCGCTCCTACGTGGATGTCCTGGGTTTTGAAAACGCCAGCTGGGGCGCCGATGACTTCACCAGCATCTCGCGCGATAAAGCTTGCATCTGCCTGTCCCTTGGCGCGCAGGGGCGCGGCGGGGCCTGGCTCTGGATCGGTGTGGAAGACGTCGAAGCGCTCCACGAGGAATTGAAAGTCGCTCAAATGCCTTCTCACGACCGACGGTATCTTGAAAGATTGCGGCGTCGTCGCCCGCACGGAAAAAGAGAGAGAGATCCTCCAGACCAGCAGGCAGGTCGAAGAATTTTAGAAGACCCTTTCAACCTGGCGCTTCACACCAGCGCAGTTCGATGGTCAGCCTTGCGAAATCGAGTATATCTATCGAATCCAAATGGCTTTGCGATGAAGCGGCGACCGGCCGGCGGGGATCCCGCCTATTCCGGATTCACTCGCGCTCGCTCGATTTAAAGGGCGCGGGCGGAGGGCCTTGAAGATTGTGGCGTGCCGGACTACGACTCCGTGGTGTCGGCTCAGACACAGAGAATCCAGTCACTCAAATTTCGCAGCAGGGGTTACGGCATGAACACCCGTTTAAGTTCTCTGGCGTGCTCCTGCATCTCGACCGCTCTGGTTTTTTCGAGACCAGCGCTCGCAGCAGACTCTATTCAAATCAGCTCAGATCCGTTTACCAACCCGACCAGCCAACACATGACCGAGGTCGAGCCGGATGTTTTTGCGTATGGGTCGACGATCGTTGCCACGTTTCACCAGGGCCGGATCTTCGGCGGCGCTGGCAGCGACGTCGGTTTTGCAACTTCCTATGATAGCGGTGCGAGTTGGGTGGCCGGTTCCTTGCCAGGACTCACTCGGTATTATGGCGAGGGCGACAATCTGGCGGCGGGCGATTCTTCCGTGGTGTACAACGCTGCCTACGGGACGTGGCTCATCGCATGTTCGCCGCTTTCTTCGGTCGGCCTCTGGCGAGAAATCCTGGTCAGCCGGTCTCAAGATGGTATCAACTGGGATGATCCGATCGCGGTGGTCACTGGTGAGGGCTCCCCTAATTTCGACAAGCCCTGGATCACCTGCGACAACACGCCAACGGGTCCGTATTTTGGCAATTGCTACGTAGAGTGGGACAACGCGAATCAGGGGGACAGAATACTGATGAGCGCCTCCCGCGACGGCGGTGTTACCTGGGAGCCGCCATTGACGACTGCGGACCTCGCCACAGGGCTGGGAGGTCAGCCTTTGGTGCAACCGTCTGGTCTGGTTGTCGTTCCGTATCTGAGCCTCACCGGCGAGCTCCGAGCTTTTGTTTCGGACGATGGCGGTAAGTCTTGGAGCGGATCGGCGACGATTTCACGCGCGACAACACACCGAGTGGCTGGCGGTCTGCGTGCTCCCGGCTTGCCATCGGCCGGAATCGATGGCGACGGCAAGGTTTACGTAGCCTGGGAGGACTGCCGCTTTCGCTCATCCTGCCAAGCAAACGACATCGTTTTTAGCACCAGTCTGGATGGAATCGGTTGGTCCGAGGTCAATCGCATTCCAATCAGCGAAATGACGAGCGCTGAAGATCATTTTATTCCCGGGCTGGGAGTGGACACTGCTACTTCCGGAAAAAACGTTCATCTGGCAGTCGCGTACTATTACTACCCCGACGCCGCCTGCACGCTTTCGACATGTCAGCTCATTGGAGGTTTCATTTCGTCTTTGGACGGCGGCAACTCATGGTCGTTACCAGTCGACGTCACTGAACCCATCGGTCTGAGCTGGTTGGCGAACACCAGTCAAGGTCGCATGGTCGGAGATTACATTGCCACCTACTTCACCGAGGACGGAAATGCCCATCCGGTGTTCGCTTCTGCCACCATGCCAGAGGGAACGACCTTTTTTGAATCCACGCACACGGCGACCTATATTCCGAGTCTCGCGCCTCAAATTGTGAAGGATGGCGCACTCGCAATCCTACCGGCTCCGGATAGGCGAGTAACGGCTGACGATCCAACTGCCGTTGTGCTTACCGCTACGGTCGGTGCCAAACACGTCGTCGCCGAAATGGCCGATGCCTGGCTCGTCAATATTGGTGGAGAGGTTCGAATTACCGCCGAAGTCAAGGGCATCGCGAACACCGCAGTAAAGTGCTCTCTCCCCGACGGACCCGCTACTGGAAGTCTGAGAAGCTCCGGATTGAGCTCCTGCGTTTACACCGCTCCGCAAACTCCCGGCACTTATCATGTGCGCCTGGAGAATATTGAAAACGCAAACGCGGTGGCTACGGTTGAAATAGTTGTATACACGGTGAAATAAAATCGTGTTGAGCCGGGCGATACCCGCGCCCCGGGACAACATCTTCGAACGTCAGTGTGGGGGCGGGCAGGGCAGAGGGGACGAATGAGAATTCTTTCTAAGGTCGTGCTCTTGTTTTTCGGTATCACCGCAGTGCGAACCAGTTCATTCGCAGGCACCGGCTGGTTCTGGCAGAACCCGGTGCCGCAGGGGAACACGCTCGTCGCTGCTGTTACGCCCGATCGGAGCACAGTCGTCGCGGTGGGCGATTCTGGAACCATCTTACGCAGTGAGGATCGCGGCGCCACCTGGGCACGCCAGTTCAGTGGTACGAGCCGTTTTTTCACCGGGGTTTCGTTCGTGGGCTCCAGCACAGGAAGTGTGGTGGGCGAGTTGGGAACTATCCTGCACACCACCGATGGCGGCGCCACCTGGACTCCCCAGTTCAGTGGGACGACCGGTTTTCTCTCCGGGGTTTCGCTCGCCGACTCCAACACAGGAAGCGCGGTGGGCCAGTTTGGAAGCATCTTGCGCACCACCGACGGCGGCGCCACCTGGACTCCCCAGTCGAGCGGGACATTCGAAAATCTCTTCGGAGTCTTTTTTGTGGACGCCGACACGGGCACGGCAGTGGGCGACTTAGGAACCATTCTCGCGACCATCGACGGGGGCGCCACTTGGATCCCCCAATCGAGTGGGACTTCCCAAAGGCTCAGGGCGGTCTTTTTCGCGGACACCAAGACCGGGACGGTGGTGGGCACCTTCGGAACCATTTTGCGCACGACCGACGGCGGCACGACATGGGCGCACCAATCCAGTGGGACCCCCAATGAACTCAGTGCGATCTCCTTCGTGGACAGCGACACGGGGACGGCAACGGGCGAGTTTGGAACCATCGTGCGCACCGCCGATGGCGGCGCCACGTGGACCCTCCAATACGGCGGAACAACCCGTTCACTCTGGGGGGTCTCCTTGGTGGACGCCAACGTGGGGACTGTGGTGGGTGAGTTGGGAGCTATTTTGACCACCGCCGACGGCGGAGCCAGCTGGATGTCCCAAACGAGCGGACCAACCCGCGCTCTTTTTGGGGTGTCTTTGGTAGACGCCAAGACGACGATTGCCGTGGGCGAATTCGGAACCATTCTGCGCACGATTGACGGCGGCGCCACCTGGACCTTTCAATCGAGCGGGGTTTCCCATCATCTTCGAGGCGTCTCCTTCGTGGACGCTAACGAGGGGACTGTGGTGGGCGACGGAGGATCCATTCTTCGCAGCACCGATGGCGGCGCCACCTGGACGCCCCTGTCTAGCGGCACGACCAACTCTCTAAACGCAGTCTCCTTCGTGGATGCCAGCACGGGCACCGCGGTGGGCTATGGAGGAACCATCCTGCGAACAACCGACGGCGGGCTCAACTGGACGCCCCAATCGAGCGGGACGGCGAATTGGCTACTTGGGGCCTCTTTCGCTGATGCCAACTTGGGGATCGTGGTCGGCGAATTGGGAACCATTCTTCGCACCACCGATGGCGGTGCTACCTGGACGCGTCTTTCCAGCGGCATAAACCGACGTCTGCCCGGGGTCTCCTTCGTGGATGCCAGCACCGCGACAGTGGTAGGCGAGGGAGGAATCATTCTTCGCACCACCGATGGCGGCGCCAGATGGAAGTTCCAATCCAGCCGGACCCCCTACGCTCTACAGGGTGTGTCCTTCGTAGACGCCAACACAGGGACCGCGGTGGGCTGGGGTGGAACCATTCTGCGCACGATCGACGGTGGCGCGAGGTGGACGCCGCAGTTCAGCACAACGACGAATCCTCTAAACGGGGTCTCGTTCACGGATGGAAATATGGGGACTGCGGTCGGCGAATTGGGAACCATCCTGCGCACGGATACTGGGGGCGAGTAGATGCTTAAACAGGGGAACCAACTCGATTGCGACCAGCACCCAGGCCACTTGCCGAGGCGGGTTTGCCGCTCCCAGTACAGTGCTGACCAAGCGAGGTAGCGCTCGAGCAACTCAGTGATCTCGGACTCATCCGAGTGCGAGAGCAGAGCGCCCAGCTTGAGATCACCTTAGCGAGGACTTTTCTTCGCCACATCCAGAAGATCGAGGCGCTGGTGCGGGAAAAGCCACCTCCGTTTATTGCCCGTGAGCGGGCGTCACGGCATCCTCCGACTTCGCGGCCTCCCCGCTCCGCAACAGTGCGGCTCTATCCTTGGAGAGGGCAGTGCATTCATAGAACTGGCTGTCGATCTGTCGTTCGAGTTGGCGGACAGTCCACCCGCCCCGTATCGCTTCAGTTTCATAGAATTCTCGGGCGATGGGTGCGCGGACGCGCCTAACCAATAATACGTAGTGTGACCAGGAGAGTGTAAAGCAGGGGATTTCTGTCTGAAGTCGCAATTTCCGCAACAGCGTCGCGGATTTCCCCAGGACGGATTTCCGCGACGGGGTCGCGGAAATCCCAACGCCGGGATAAGCCAGGTAGAAGAGCCGCGCAGTCTCCAGGCGGTCTACCGAGAAGCCGCGCTTGAATCTCTCGGTCAGATCGGAGGCGAGCATGATCAGTAGTGCTTCGCCGTAGCCAGCCCGAATCGCGCCGCCTTGTTCGTGTTCAACAATGCGCCGCCCGATCTGCCAGTATGCCGAGGTCACTATGGCGTTCACTGACCGAGCAGAAGCGCGCCTCGCCTCCTCAACGACGTGCACAACCTCAGCCAGTACGGTCTTGTAGCCTGCCTTCCGTCGGACGATCATTGCCTTCTTGCGCGTCATCTGCGTCAGAGCTCAGCAACAAGTGCGAACGGCGTGCCAGGGAGCGGGCACGGGAAAGCTCGATGGGGGTGTCAAGGCGAGCAGAGCTCCCTGCGGGCGAGAGCAGTTTCATAAAGGCCCCGGTGGGCAGCTCGAGCGAGCACTCGACGTGGTGTGTAACCAGCAATCAAGAACGCGATAATGAGAGTTTGATTCGCCGAGAGCAGCCGCGCCTACCGCGCTTTCGAAAAAAGATTTCGGGACCTCAGGTCAGGTGCTTCAAGTAGGGTGCGCCAGCGGTGAAGGCTGCGCACATTGAACCTGACCTGGCCACGGCCCCAGTGCTGCCTGAGCCGATTGCATTGTCGCTTTCCCCGAAGGGGCACGTGCTGCTGCGCGCGGCTTTCTCGGATGAACCGGCCCTGGACGCAAACCTTGCACGGAGAATCTGCAACGCCTTTGAGGTCGGCGAGGCCGCGGGACTTTTGCATCTCGGTGCGGTCGAGGTCGCTACGCCTCTTCCTCCGGCATTTGGCTTTTGGCGGGACTTCGCACGCATGTTCGTTGCCTCCCTCTGTGGAACTGCGGAGATCGAAGCGCAGCGGGATCGGGTGGACGTTCCCATCCGACGCTTGGATTTGGAGGCCCTGGCTCGATCCGCGCCCCCCATGGAGGGCGGTGAATACATCACCGTCGATGTCCTTGAAGCAAAGTGGGGCGCGCTTCTGGGGGCGTGGCGAAGCGAGGTCCGCTCGACGCCGGGCACGGTACAGGAGATTCTGGCACGAAAGAATTCGGCCTGGCACGTCGTCGGTCGAGTCCACTTCCACCTCGCCGAAAACAAGCGCAATCAAGAGCACCCGTTCGCCTTCCTGGCCACCTACACCACGGGCTTGAGCGCCCAGGGCAATCCACAGCATCGTCCCTTGGGCCACGCGCTTCGCGAATCGTCATCGGTCGGGGACAAAAGCCGCCTTCTTGCCTTGCTGCTTCCGGTGAAGAAGGCCGCAGAGAAGAGCGATTTCCTCAAAGAGTTGGTGGATTCAGGGCACATCTTTCAGCCTCTTTCGTGGACGCCCAGGGATGCCCATCGCTTTCTCCAACACATCCCCGCGTTCGAACAAAGCGGCGTGGTGGTCCGCGTACCGGATTGGTGGAAAGCGCACCGGCCCCCGCGACCCCGAGTCACGGTCTCGGTGGGAAACTCGAAGCCATCCGTGCTGGGCTTGTCGGCGATCCTCGACTTCTCGGTAAAGCTCACGCTCGACGGTGAAGAAATCTCCGAGGCGGAATTGCGTGCACTGCGGGTCAGCTCAGACGGACTCACCCTGCTCAAGGGCAAATGGGTGGAGGTGGATCGGGAGAAGCTCGACCAGGTGCTCGAGCACTGGAAGGCAGTTGAACGGCGAGCTCATGACGGGGTGTCCTTCATCGAGGGAATGCGTCTTCTCTCGGGCGCTCCAATCGGTGAAGAAGTTGCCCAGGACGCCGAAGTGGTTTCTTCCTGGTTTGGGGTTCAAGCCGGCCCCTGGCTCTCGGAAGTGCTCGAGAGTTTGAGCGGTCCGCAAGCGTTGGACGATCTGGAGTTGGGTCAAGCGTTGCGGGCGAAGCTTCGCCCCTACCAACGCGAGGGCGTCAAGTGGCTCCGGTTTCTCAGCTCCCTGCGCCTCGGTGCGTGTCTCGCAGATGACATGGGCTTGGGAAAAACCATCCAGGTGCTGGGCTTGCTCTTGTTCCTCAAAGAGCGGGCAGCGATTCCTGGTCCGCACCTCCTCGTTGTTCCGGCGTCGCTTCTCGCCAACTGGAAATCCGAGGCGGAGCGGTTCGCTCCGTCCCTGCGCTTCCTGGTGGCGCACCCCTCAGCGATGTCGCAGGAAGAGCTTGCCGAGCTGGCCGATCGCCCGTCGGAGAAACTTCGCACGCATGACGTGGTGATGGTGAGCTATGGCTCGGTGCCTCGGTACCCCTGGGTGACGAGCGTTGCTTGGGGTCTGGTGATTCTCGACGAGGCGCAGGCGATCAAGAATCCAGGCAGCAAACAGACGCGAGCGGTCAAGACGATCAAAAGCCAGTGCCGCGTCGTACTCACCGGGACGCCGATCGAAAATCACCTGACCGATCTCTGGTCGCTCTTCGATTTCTTGAATCCAGGCCTTTTGGGTTCGGCGAAGGAATTCGCCCGGTTCGTGAAGCGCTCGAGCGTCAACCCATACGGTGGTCTGCGAGAGCTGGTTCGGCCCTATATCCTGCGCCGTCTCAAGACAGATCGGTCGGTCATTGCGGATCTGCCGGAGAAAACCGAAGTGCGGGCATTCTGTTCCCTCAGCAAGCGACAGGCGGCGCTCTATCAGGAGTCCGTCGATTCGCTGGCGAGGGAGGTGGCGAAGATCACCGACGAGCCGATGCGCCGTCGCGGGCTGATTCTGGCGTACCTCGTGCGGTTCAAGCAGATCTGCAATCATCCCTCCCAATGGCTCGCAGATGGCGCATACCAACCGGAGGAGAGCGGCAAGTACGCGAGGCTGCGCGAGTTGTGCGAAGTGGTGGCCTCTCGCCAGGAGAAGGCGCTGATCTTCACCCAATTTCGGGAGATCACGGCGCCTCTCGCCGCATACCTGGGAACTATTTTCGGGCGGCCCGGGCTCGTCTTGTCCGGCGAGACCCCGGTGAAGCAACGCCCGGAGTTGGTGAGGCGGTTTCAGGAGGACGAGGCGGTGCCGTTTTTCGTGCTTTCGCTCAAGGCGGGGGGAACGGGATTGAACCTGACCGCGGCCTCCCATGTGATTCACTTCGATCGGTGGTGGAATCCCGCGGTGGAAAACCAGGCGACGGATCGCGCCTTCCGGATCGGTCAGAAGAAGAGCGTCATCGTCCACAAGTTTATCTGCCGCGGAACGATCGAGGAGAGAATCGACGAGATGATCGAGTCGAAGCAGGGAATGTCGCGCGACCTTCTCGAGGGAAGCGATGAAATCAAACTGACTGAAATGAGCGATCGGCAGCTGCTGGAGTTGGTCTCTTTGGACATTCACAGCGCCCGCGACGGTGACTAGAAGGGCGCAAGGGAGGAGGCGGTGTACGATTTTTACGGGGACTTTGACGCCTACGTGCCGGTGTGGAAACGGCGTCAACGGGCGGAGAAGAAAATCGCTCAGCTGAAGAAGAGCGGACACGAGGTCAAACCGGTGGTGATTGAAGGCAGAAAGATTGCCACCACCTTCTGGGGCAAGGCCTGGTGTGACAACCTGGAGGTCTACAGCGACTTCGCCAACCGGCTTCCCAGGGGTCGCACCTATGCTCGGAACGGATCGGTGATCGATCTCCAGGTTGCAACTGGGAAGCTCACCGCCTTGGTGAGTGGATCCGAAATTTACAGCGCCAAGGTGAATATCCACCCCCTTCCGAGGGAGAGGTGGAAACCAGTGGTGCAGGAGTGCTCTGGAAAAATCGACTCCCTGGTGGAGCTTCTCACCGGCAGACTCTCGAGCGGCGTCATGGAAGTGCTCTGCCGGCCGCAGACGGGGCTCTTCCCCACCTCGAGGGAAATCTCCCTGTCCTGTTCCTGCCCTGACGGAGCACGGCTCTGTAAGCATCTCGCGGCCGTGCTGTATGGGATGGGTTCGCGGTTGGACCAGGAGCCGGAGCTGCTGTTTGTCCTGCGCGGAGTCGACCAGCTGGACCTGATCAGCGGTGCCGGACAAGGAGTGACGATGGGCAATGCGTCGCCGCCGGCCAACGTTCTTCAAGAAGAGAGCCTTTCGGGAATCTTTGGGATTGAGATGGATGGAGGCGGTGAAGCTGCTCGCGAGACAAAACGTCAGGGAGCAGCCCGCCGGGAAGAAGCCAAGTCGTTGCCGAAGGCAAGAGTGAGGAACGGGACCGTCGCCGCCCGCACAATTGCGCCCCGCGAAAAGCAGACAGGGACGACGGTGAGCAGTTGCGCATTAATCGCCCGCGGACTGCGGCATTCGGTGATTCAGAGCTGGCTGAGGTCCGGGGTTTTGCTGCACACCCGCTCACGAGGGATTTACTTGAAGACGCGCGAAACCGAGCCACTCATCGAGAAGTACTTAAAGAGGACGCCACTGCCAGAGGGCAAAGCGGGAAAGCCACCGCCTTAGAGAGCGCCAACCTGCATCGCCGAAAACCTGCGAACCGCGCTTGGAGCAGGCACATTTACGAGCATGATGGCTAAGGCTAAACGCCACATGGGATTCGCTGCTATGGGCTTTGCAGCGCGCTGAAGCTGCATTTAATCGGAAAAATGAAGCACAACACCATTGTCTCCGACTGCCCAAACATCGTTACGGGCTGCGCCCCAAACGCTGTTCAAGTTCGCGGTCGTCGGGCTGGGAAACCACAGCCACGACGCTCCATCGTAGTAGAGTATGACTCCCCCATCGCCCACGGCCCAGTATGCATTCCGGTCGCTCGCCCAGACCCCGCGAAGGGCGCTGGTCACGGGCGAGCGCGACGCGGACCAGTGAGCTCCATCGAAATGAAAGACGTTGCTCGATTTGCCGACCGCCCATATGTCGTTGCCAGCAGTGCCCCAAATCGCAAGCAGCGGACCCTGTGTTTGGTACTGAAGCTCGTTGGGGTCGCGCCTTGGCGAATGAGCGACCCCTCCAAGTTCGGGATCCATCCCGCCGTTATAGAGAGCTACAGTTGCCCATACGTCGGACCCGGTGCCCCAGAGACCGGTACCAGTATCGGAACCATGGCCAAGTCCGGTGAAGATCCAGCCCATACCATCGTAGCGTTCGCTATAACCGTTAGCCCCGACGACCCAAACATCACTGGGGCCGGTGCCCCACATGGCATTGATTGTACGATTGGCATGCCGCTGGATGTCTTGCCAGAATGTACCGTTCCAGTGATACGCAATTTGTGTTTCACCGGCGAGCCACACGGACGACTCCGAATCCACCCACAGCCCGCACCGATAGAAGCTCAACCTTGGCGACGGTAGTCGTGACCAGTTGTGCCCGTCCCATCTGATGACCTCTCGGCCAGAAATCCAGATGTTGGTGGCACTGCTCCCGCGGACAGTGCACAGGTCTCCAGTCGACGGGGTTGTTACTATCGACCAGGTACCGGAGGGAGGGCCTGTGCCGATCCTACCGCGCCCACAAGCTCCAAGTGTCAGCGCCAGGATCGCCACCATTGAACCAATCCTGAGCCAGCGCATAGTGGTTCCCGAACCCAAGGTCTTCATACGCCGGAACGCCCCCTCACGTCACCCCTCTCTCCAATGGTCATTCGGTGTCCGGCTGGTTGATGATCAATCGATCCGTATTCAATTCGCACCATAGCTGTGCCCGGGCCACTGCCCGTGAAAGGAATTGGAAGGTGTCGTTGCATTTATTGAACGAAGGACACAGCTCAGGTCAGCTGACTCAGCATCCCGGGTCACGGCCACAATCTCCGCGGAGCTGGCTCCTTGGGGTACGCTTATGGGAAGAGCTCAAGCAATTGCGCCCATCAAAACAAATCTTTGTCCGTGAAGGCGATTGGTTTCAGGACGAGTCGGGGCGAAACGGGGTCCATGCGAGCCGATTTGACGAGCGATCTCGAACGTTGGCCGAATGGCATCGGATCCTTAAACGGACGTTCTCGTCCAGGAGGTCAACCCGGTGGATCTTTCCGGCACTTCGGGACAAGAAAGCGCGGCATCTGCCGGAGCTTGCCAATGGTCTCGAGCGGGCACTCGAACGAGGCCGCTACAAGATTGGTGTTGCCATCTGGCAGGTACCTGACAAACGTCGAGCTGGCCGGGCCCTCTGTGCCGCGCTTGAGCGCTGTCCGCTGCGATTCCTTCCTCGGGTCGCTCCCTTTGCAGCGTTTGTCGCCATCCCAGGCACTCGGGGCGTCGCAGCGGCGAGGTTTGCCGAGGCGGTGCGCAGGTATGGGTACGAGTCCCGTCACCAGGGATCTCGCGCCGTTCTGGCAGCCGCAGGCGCGGTGCTGATGACCGAGCCGACGTCACGCGATGCTGCGCAAGTCCTCGCGGCCGCGTTGGTGACTTCCAATCAGGCCATACAGCAGGAGGCAGCTCGCGCTCTTCAGTGGTGTTGGCGCGTGCCTCATCGCCGGCCGCGAGGCGAGGCGGCTCGAGCGCTGGAGCCGGCGCTGCGGTACGTCCTGAAGGACGGGAATGAGGACCTTTTTTCTATGCTCGTTGACCTCCTCCGGTCGCTGGACAAAAGGGCGGTGGAAATTCGAATCGCAAGGATTCTTCGGCGTGGCTTAGAGGCACGCGAGGTTTTCGCAGCGTGCTGGCTTCTGGAGCTCCGGACATCTACTGGAACAAAAGCGGTGAAGGCATGGGTTCAACGAACCGCCTCAATCGAGGATGCCATGCTGCTCATTTACAGTTCGCGCGTGGCTCGGAAGCTTCCCGGACTTCTGTGGCCTACGCTCGAGCGAGCGGTGGAGAATCCCTCTCCGTATGTCCGGTTCCTGGCAGCCGAGATCTTGTGCGGCCTGCCGGGAGTGCGCGCTGCGAAGCTCGCACAGAGGACGGCTCAAGACGAGCCGGATCCCCGCATACGCCATTTGTTTCTCAGGCGCGCAGCCACGGGCGCCAGAGGGTACAAAACAAGTTGAGGCCGGAGCACACTCTAATTCATGGTCAACAAAAGAATGGGAATCGCAAAGGGCAACGCGAACGACAGGCCGAAACCAAGCGTGTAACTGATTTTGCGAAATCTCACGGAATTTGTCGGCCGAAGCAATCTCTCGACAAGCGGCCCTAGGCCAAGGACGGCTCGATCCTCTTCACCTCGGTGAGAGACGGCGACCTCGAGCTTTACCGGATGGAAGCCGACGGGAAGAACGTGCGCCGACTAACGAATACCCCCGGGTACGACGGGGGGGCCTTCTTCAACGCCGACTGCAGCAAGATCGTCTGGCGCGCCTCGCGCCCCAAGCCCGGAGCCGAGTTAGAGGAGTACCGGAGCCTGCTCGCGCAGGGCTTGGTCAAGCCGAGCAAGCTGGAGATCTGGGTGGCCAATTCCGACGGCTCGGACGCCCGGCAAATCACCTACCTGGGTGCAGCGTCGTTCGCGCCCTTCTTCTTCCCCGACGGGAAACGGGTCATCTTCTCCTCCAACTACGGCGACCCGTCGGGACGCGAGTTCGACCTTTGGGCGGTCAACATCGACGGCTCCGGTCTGGAGCGAATCACCTTCGCGCCAGGCTTCGATGGGTTCCCGATGTTCTCTCCAGACGGAAAGCGACTCGCCTTCTCATCCAACCGGGCCTTCCCGCCCGGCGCTCACCAGACCGACGTGTATGTCGCCCGATGGGTCGATGCGCGGGCGCCGGGACCGAAACTGGCGGCGGACCGCATTCGAGATGACGTCGTCTGGCTGGCGGACCCGGTCCGAGAAGGACGAGGGATCGGCACTGCGGGCCTCGATGCCGCCGGCGTTTACCTCGAACGGCGCATGCGCGAGTTGGGCCTCCTCGCGGTGGAACCCCAGGCCGGTTATCGGATCCCCTTCGACGTCCCGGTCTCGGTCCACCTGGAAAAATCGAGCAGCGTCTCGATCGGAGGCGTTGCGCTCGCTGCGGACGCGTTCACCGCTCCCGGTTTCTCCGACTCGACGACGGTGAAGGGACGGCTGGTGCTCGCGGGTTACGGCATTTCCAACCCCGAGATAGGTCGCGACGACTACGCAGGCGTGAACGTCCGGGGAAAAATCGCCCTGGTGCGGCGGTTCGTCCCCGAGAGCGATCCGGCTTTCGCCTCGACCGAATCTCAGCGCCGCTTCGGAGATCTCCGCTACAAGGCCTGGGTCGCGCGCGAGCACGGCGCCAAGGGACTCATGGTGGTCGACTGGCCCGATGCTTCGCCGCTAGAGGCGGCATTGCCCGCTCCGCAGGCCGAGGGGACTGGGCCGGGATTCCGGTCGCGCTGGTCAAACGGGCCTCGGTGGCGCGCGCCATGCCCCTGCTCGCTGCAGGCAAGGAAGTGACGGCGGCGCTGGCGATCGCGCTCAAGGTCGAGCGCCGGTCCACTGCCAACGTGGTCGGCCGGATCGCCGCGGGCGCGAAGGACAAGCTCCCCGGCACGGTGGTCGTCGGGGCGCATTACGATCACCTCGGAATGGGGGGCCGGTTCTCGCTGGTGCCCGATCGCGTGGAGGTGCACCCGGGCGCCGACGATAACGCCAGCGGAGTGGCCGCAATTCTGGAGGTGGCGCGCGCTCTCTCCTCCCGGGGCAGCGAGCTGCGGCGCGACGTGATCATCGCCGCCTTTTCCGGCGAGGAGAGCGGAGTGCTCGGGTCGTCCGAGTTCGCCCGCTCCCCCGCAATGCAGGGCGTGGTGGCGATGCTCAACCTCGACATGGTCGGGCGCATGCGTCAGAACCGCCTCAACGTCCTGGGGTCGGAATCAGCTGCGGAATGGTCCGACGTCGTCGGAGCCGCTTGCGCCGCGGGCAGGGTCGATTGCTCCCTGGGCGGCGATGGCTACGGCCCGAGCGATCAGACTCCCTTCTACGGCGCCGGCGTGCCGGTGCTGCACTTTTTCACTGGGGCGCACTCGGACTACCACAAGCCCAGCGACCTCGCCGATCGGATCAACGCCGCCGGGGCTGCGCAAACGGCGCAGATCGTCGCTCGGGTGGCCCAAGACGTCGGCATGCGCGAGCAGCGACTGACCTACCGCAAAGTGCCGGCTCCCGCGCCGCTGGGCGATCGCCGCAGCTTCGGCGCATCGCTCGGCACGGTTCCCGACTACGGCGGGCCGGCGCACGGCGAGAAGGGAATGCTGATCTCCGACGTTCGGCCCGGCGGGGCAGCCGATCTGGCGGGCCTACGGCGAGGCGACATTCTGGTGCGCGTCGGTACCCACCCGATCGGGGGCGTGGAAGACTTGATGTACGTGCTGCAGGCCTCCAAGCCCGGAGAAACGGTGGGGGTTGCCGTCCTTCGCGACGGAAAAGAGCTCCGGCTCGAGGCCACGTTCCAGGAGGCGCGCCGGCGGTGATCTTGCAGTCCAACGGCCGATGGCACGTCGTAGGACGGGGCCGATCCCTGGGCCGAACGAATCTCTCCGCCGAGCGAATCGCCCGAAGCGCGCATCGCGTCATTGAGCTAAACGTAGACCCACGGGCGCTGTCCCTGACGCGATCCAGCTTTAGTATGCGAATCCTATAGTGATCGCGCTAACATGACGAACCGCTATGGATCTGAACTCCAAGCTGACGTTGTTCATCGGAATCGGCGGCGGCTTGCTCGGATTGGGTACCTGGCTTTTTCGTAAGATCTTTCCGACGCCTCCAGAGGACCCGACAGCTCCGAAGGGACTCAGCGGGGGTTCCACTGGTGATTACACCGAATCGGGTCATGATCAGTCTCACGACCATTGAACGGCCTTAGAGGGTTGACAGTATTCGCTGTGACTTGTTGTCAACGAGCCGGCTGGCCGCAAGCCCTCGACGGCGGTGGCCGTTGTCGTCGCAGTCCGTTGAAAGGCGCAGCGGAGGGCCGGTCAGCGTGACGGCAGAACTCATGACGCTGCAAGTTCGGAGTCGCCGACAATGGCGCGCGTGGCTGGCAAAGCATCACACGTCGAGTCCAGGGGTCTGGCTCGTGTTCTACAAGGCCCACACAGGGATAAAGTCGATCCGCTACGAAGACACCGTTCGTGAGGCGCTTTGCTTCGGATGGATCGACAGTCTCGTCAAACGTCTCGATACCGACCGATACGCCCTCAAGGTCACGCCGCGACAGCTCACGAGCAAGTGGTCGGACATCAATCGGAAACGG
>WNFG01002016.1_pt1 | contig 17135 bp, 10 predicted proteins | sample 5400431 | NCBI WGS metagenome assembly WNFG01 (sample SAMN13153346, study PRJNA577476) | soil metagenome | isolation source: 120 cm saprolite under Douglas fir tree site 2 hole 3 replicate 2 | place: USA:California | collected 2015-04-18 | reverse complement strand
AGTTGTAAATCAAATGAAGAAAGAGGAGGTCAGAGATGACAGAAAACACGGTTAGCGAAATTGAGCGGATGGTTGTCACAAGAGTTTTTGATGCCCCACGCGAGTTGGTTTGGAAGGCGTGGACAGACCCGAAGTACGTGATGCAGTGGTGGGGACCGAAGGGCTTTACTGCGCCGGTTTGTCAGATGGATTTTCGCGTTGGGGGAAAATCTCTCTTGTGCATGAGAACGCCAGATGGGCAGGAGTGCTGGAATGCGGTTGAATACCACGAGATTGTTCTGCACGAGAAGATCGTTTCCTCCATGTACTTTTCGGACTCGAAGGGAAACAAGGTTGAGCCTGCGACATATGGAATAGAACATGAGGCCATAGACGGTGCGTACGACGTGACCATCTTTGAGGATCTCGGAAACGGCCAGACGAAACTCACCCACATGGGAAATGAACCCATGGAGAGCGCAAAGAATAGCGGGCAATTGGAGGGCTGGAACCAGATACTCGATAAAGTTGCCGCAGTTGTTGCGGGGCTAGCGCAGGCGAAATAAGAAGTTGAAGTTTTGACTGTCGTCATGCGTGAGATACAGCTAAGGGTGACGGGAGGCGGCTTAGTTCGGGCTTCTCGTCACTAGACAGAATAGTCGCCCGTTCGGATAAGTTACCCTTGGCTCAACTGTTGCCAACAGGCGGTTACACTCAAAACCCTTTGGGCGGCATGATGAGTGTAACGGCGATTTTGCGTAAAATGAGACATGGCGTGCGCTCCTAAATTCACTCCTCACCCGAAATCCGCGCCCGGTGGTTTCTATGTGGTGAAGGGGGAATGTCTGGCTTGCGGAGTTCCTCACGTCGTAGCGCCTGACCTAGTCGGCTGGACAGGCGAGAAGATTCCGCACTGCTTTTGGAAGAAACAGCCCGAGACCCCTGCGGAACTCGAACGAGCTATTGCGGTTCTAGAAGCCCAAGAATTGGAATGCCACCGATATGCAGGAACCGACCCTGCAATTCTTAACCGGGTATTGTCCACATACTGCGACTATCCGATGCAGTCGCCGACCGTAGTCGAACGGACTGATTCACAGCCGCCACATTTTGCGCTCCTCGATGATCGACCCAGTCTGCTCGCCAGAGTTCGCGGAAGCGCGCCAGCAGTTCTCCCAATTTTCCTGGGGCTGCGTGGTAGACGCGGAGTTCGTAGATCTCTGTCGAGGCTTGCATGGGATTCGCCTTGTCTTGCTGAGAAGCGGCCCACAGTGATGCCGGAAGCAATGTTGCCGCAGGAAGCGCCTGGAGCAATGTTCGTCTTTTCACGGTTGGCATTTTAGCAGAAGTTTGAGTCGGCAATGCGCAAGCGACCGCTGTGGAATGACCGTGCGGTCTATGAGCGTGATGGCGATATTTCAGCAGTTGCTCATTGCGAAGATTGTTTCTGGATAGAACCGCCGCAGTACCGCAGTAGGAAGGCTTCTTCCTCCTGTTCCTTTACGAATACTTGGACCATGTCCTTGTCTTGCCACGGTGCTTGATCAACATTTAGTGGGCCTGTGGGATTTCAAGCAACGTTCCTGGGATGAATTGCACTCTAATTGCGCGTCCGATTGCCTCCGCGGAGGGTCCCATGCGCCATCGCTGTTCGTTCTCAGTCGTATGTGCCGTAGTGGTGTGTCTGTCTGCAGCGCTGCGCGCGCAAGCCACCTCACCTTCAAGTTCTATTCAAGTCGTCTACGTGCTGTCCGGCTCGACCGTTCAGACGTATGATGTCGACCCCCAGACGGGGTTTCCGACACAGGAGGGGCAGGGCGTCGTTTTACCGGGAATCACTAATCCCGCGCTGCTGCCTTCGAAGAATGATCACTTCCTTTATATGATTGGCTTCGATAGCCAAATACGGGAACATCTCTGGGTGCTGGCGACGGATTCCACTGGTGTGCCGCAGCTTCCGGCGATCCAGGAAATAAGTCTTCCCGGTACTGGCAGCTTCGAAATTAATCCGAATGGGAGGCTCGCCTATGCGGTCGAGACCACCTCGAATTCAAAGGGACAAATGGTGGCCGCGATTCACAAGTTCGCGGTGAATCCGACGACCGGCAGGGTGACCAGATACCCGAAAGCTGTCGCCATTGATCCGCCTAACGGCCCTTGCTCTTCTGGCGCGGAGTTCCCCGACTTGGGCTTGATCGGTTTCAATTCCAGCGGCACGCAAATGTATACCCAGTGGATTTGTTCCTACCACGACAACATCTCTGGATTTTATTATTCGCGCACAGTGAACCAGAAGACCGGCGCCGTCGGTCCCAACGTCCAGCTTTTCAGCTGGGATGATGGCAGCCTGGGAACGGACTTGGTCCATATCGCCCACTCGGCCCTCATCTACTTCAACGTTCCCAATCCTTACAACGTTGGACTTGCTTCCGTCAAAATCTACCCGCCCACGGGCGGAACGACGCCGCGGTTCACGTGTACGGCTGCCATGCTGGAAGCCTGCGGATATGGCACGTACGACTGGGTCGATCGCTCGGGCAACTACATTTTTATTCAGATCTCCCCCACGACGACGCAGATTACGAAACTTGAACGTCAGCAGAAACGAATCGTGGACACGGGGTACTACGTGTCGGGAATCGTGTGGGCCTTCAGCCCCGACGACGCGGTCGTGTACGTGGAAGACGGCCAGCTGTCGAATCCCTATATCTTTTATGTTTACGTGTTCAATCCAGCGACAGGAGGCGTGATGTACACGGGAGGACAGATTTCGGCGCCGAGTGCGGTTGAGGCTGTCGTCACGGCTCTGCGGCAGTGACGCGCAAATATCACATCTGGTCGAGTAAGCGAGAACCGCGTGAAAGAAGCAGAAGAAGAGACTCTGCGCCGCGAAGCCTTGGAAGAAACCGGACTGCGCGTCAGCGGCCAGCAATTGCGCATGCGCTAGTACAGCACTGCGGATGTGCCTTTTGAGATTTCCGTGTTCGAGGTAAAGGCCGACGGAGAACTGAAGAGTTCCTGGGAGGGATCGCCGCGCTGGACCACGTTGTCTGAAGTCGAAGCCCAAATGATGAAGAGCCAGCGTTCCACGCTGGAATTACTGAGCAAGATGTCCGCTGCAACTCACGTCTGGGCACCCAGTGCTCGCGGAAGCCGACGACCAGAACGTTCGCACTTGGAAGTTCGCAGATCATTCTCCAACTACCTTCGCCGTCACGTACTTTTACGTTGATGACGGGCATGGCAAGCGCGACCCGGTCACAAATTGTTCCGCGAAAATGGAGCTTCCTACCAAAGTGACCGTGAGCACGAAATTCTATTTTCCGTAAGGTCCCGGAGTGGGAACCGACCTGAAATCACTCCACCGTTGGCGAAAACAGGCCATTACACTCAAAACCCGGCGCTCAGATTTGGTCTTGAGAGAACACGAACATCCAATCGTCGGGATCTGTGGAAGTTCAAGAGAACCAAATTCACGCGTTTGCACCAGGAACACAACTTTGTCATCCTACTTGAGGAGGCAGAAAATGCGTTGCACCTCGTATTCACTTCTCCTCATGCTGGTTACACTGCTTGGCACCGCCGCTGTATCGGGCCAAGCTCCCGCCAAGCCCGCAACTACCGGCCAATCCACGGAAGCAGAAGACTTCACCACCGCGATAAAGAAACTCCGTGACACGTGGGTGCAGGAATTCAACGCCGGGCACGCCGACAAAGTCGCGGCCTTATACGCGGAGGAGGCTGTGCTCATGCGCGGCAATGGTTCCGTGCACAACCGCGACTCTATTCTGGCCGAGTTGCAGCGCTCCATTACTGCGGAGGCGCACAACTATATTGTCCACAGCCTGCACTCTGAACACTCCGGAGATATTGGCTACGACACTGGGATGTACAACGAAAAGTTTCCTAATCACCTTGCCGAAGGCAATTACCTTGTGGTGGTGAAAAGAATTAAAGGAGAGTGGAAGATTGTGGCGCATGCCGCGGTCCCCAATCCCCCACAGAAGTAGAGCCTTGGTTAATAAGTGTAATCGCGATGCTGGGCAGCCGTCCGAGCGCAGCGTGTCGGCTGCTAAGATCCTTATAGCATGGCGGCCACTTACCAGCCCGCTCTCTCCCGCACCATCTTCCACGTCGACATGGACGCCTTTTTTGTCTCGGTAGAAGAGCTCTTCGATCCCAGTCTGAAAGGCAAAGCCGTGGTAGTCGGAGGGCAGCGAGACGAACGCGGAGTGGTGTCTGCGGCGTCCTACGAGGCGCGCAAGTTCGGCGTCCACTCGGCACTTCCGTTGCGCACCGCAGCTAAACTGTGTCCGCAAGCCATCTTCGTCGACGGACATCCTGAACGTTATCGCGAATACTCCGAGAAGGTCTTCAAAGTTCTGAATACATTCTCGCCGCAGGTGGAAATGGCTTCGGTCGATGAGGCCTATCTCGACATGACTGGAACCGCACGCCTGCACGGTCCGCCGCTCAAAGCCGCCCACGCGCTGCATCAGCGTATGAAGGACGAGACCCGCCTGAACTGCTCCGTAGGAATCGGCAGCTCGCGCCTGATCGCTAAAGTTTCCTCGGCGCAGGCCAAGCCGAACGGCGTCCTCTGGATCATCCCGGGCGAAGAGCCTAAATTCCTGGCTCCGCTCGATGTGCGCGCGATTCCCGGCGTCGGCAAGGTCATGGAGAGCAATCTTCACGCACTCGGAATCAGAAAGGTTGGTGATCTCGCGCGGCTCGAAGAATCCGAACTCGAAAGCCGCTTTGGCAAGTGGGGACTCGCGCTCGCTGGCAAGGCGCGCGGTGAAGACGCCGGTGGATGGTTCGACAATGAAGTTGGAGCCGACACCGAGGCCAAGTCCATCAGCCACGAGCACACCTACAACGAAGACACTACGGACCCAGCTCAGATCGAATCCACTCTCATGCGCCTGTCCGAGATGGTTGGACGCCGCTTACGCGAGGCCAACTTCTACGCCCGCACCATTCAGCTCAAGTTGCGATACAAAGACTTCACCACGCTGACGCGTGCCCACACTCTCGCGTCCCCGACGCAACTCGATACGGAAATCTTCGAGCAGGTCCGCACTCTGTTCCGCAAAAACTGGAAGAGGGGCGTACAAGTTCGCTTGCTGGGAGTGCATGCCTCTTCATTCACGGGTGAGGCGGATCAGATCAATTTGCTTGAGGGCGGCCGTCAACAGCGCTGGAAGGATGCGCTGGCGGCTGCGGACCGCTTGCGTGACAAGTTCGGTGAATCCAGCGTAAAGCTGGCCACAGGCATGCGGGGCAGGTTCCGCGAGCGCACTCACGAAAACCCTGCAGGCCTGCCGGGAAAGGGTAAGCCAGGCCCGGACTGAATACCGTTAAAGGGCTGCTGAAAAACAAAGGCCGTTCTTTACTGCCTGGCAGTCTGCTCGAGATCGTTCTTCAACACGTTGATTTCTACGCGCGTGCCGCCCGTGTGCTGAGCCGCAGAAGCGTTACCCACCCCTATTGCGTAGATGCGGTAGGCCGGAATCTCGTGGTTCAACACTAGGTAGCGGACCACGGAGTCTGCCATCTTCCTGGAGTTGGCAATTGCGCCTTGGCCCTGACCCGAAGAGAACCCCTGCACTTCGATGATGTAACCGTGCTGATCTTTCACCTGCGCGGCGATCTCGTCGAGCGCGTCCTTGGCCTGCTTGCTCAGCACACTCTGGCCTGGGCGGAAACGAATCTCAGTCTGCGGACCGGACTTGTATTGATCGATATTCCCGACCTTGGTCTCGACTGGCGCGAGGCGGCTGTCAAGGGCGGTCGCCGTCTGATGGGCTAACTCAGCTTTGTTCGTGGCCTCTAGCGCGTGCTGATCGGCCAGGCTGGCCTTGTCGGAAGCCAGCCGAATGCCTTGCTGAGCACGGGTATCCACGTCACCGGTAGTTTTCCGGTTCGACACGGTCAGTTCGTCGAGTTCGTTGAGCCGGTCCTGGATGGGCTCAACATGCCGCCGGACATACTCCTTGCTGGCAAAGGGATGCAGGACGAGCCACGCCACTCCGGGCTCATCGCCGTCCCAGAAGTCATGGTGGGAGTCAGGCGGCAAGGGTTCCCTGCCGCTGGCCGTCGTCGGCTGTGAAGGGGGTGCAGTTTGATCTGCGGGTGCTGCCGGCTGCGCGCCTGAATTTGAGTTCGTCTGCTGCGCGAACGCTGAAAGCGAAAATCCTGTTAACAACAGCAGGGCCACGAATATTCGATTCTTCATACCATCTTCCTTCCGAGTGCGAGACTGAACCCTCGCACTCCCCACCTAATGGCCGGTACTGTCGGCGCATTGTTAAGATGCCGGATAGATCAAATAAGATCGTTAGGTAGTTCGTAGACCGTGCCAAACTGTCCGCAGAAGTAAATCCCAGTGTAACCTTGACATTGTAGCGCCGAGGCGGGGCGGAGCCTCGCAAGAAATTGAGCCGGCGAGGCTTTTCCATCCAAACTTTGCAACTCCGTCGCCGCCGTTATGTGCACAATTTTGCATCTTGACGGTTGCAGAGTCACGTGGTGGGATGTTTCGCACCTCGAATCGGCCACCCAAACTGATTCTATCCGCAATAAAACGGCGGAGATTTTCCGAATCAAGCAAACGCAGTTTCAGGCAAACACTATGATTGAGAGCGGCATTGCGTCTCTAACGACAGTCAATCATTTCGTGAGCCGGAGACTGCGCGGAAGGGCGAGGTCATCTGCAATGCTTTTCGGTTTGACTATCGTGCTGGCGGGCTGTGGCGGCGGCAGCAGTGGAGCTGGACCTGCCCCGCCTCCGATCCCGGCTCCGACCGCTGCGTTAACCGCCACCCCAGGGGCGATCATCGCCGGGCAAAACATCACCCTCGCCTGGGCCTCCACGAATGCGGACCAGGGCACCGTAGACAGTGGTGTGGGTATAGTTGGACTCAACGGCAGCACCGTCCTGGCTCCCACCACGACGATCACCTACACCTACACCGCCAAGGGACCCGGCGGGACCGCCACAGCGTCGGCGACGGTCACGGTCAACCCGGTGAACTCTTTCGACGGAATGACCCAGTCAGATGGCGCACTGGGTGAAGATGTCGACCCAAACGGGGCGGTGGGCACCAAACAGTTTATGGAGTACGTGAACACTTCGTATCAGGCGTATGACAAAATTACGGGAAAGGCAGTGTGGCCGAGCGCACGGCAGATCGAAACACTTTGGCCGTCTGGATCTAACTGCAATCCTCCAACGACACACCCCGCGATTCAATTGGATGTAGTGATTATTTTTGACAGGCTGGCGTCACGCTGGGTGGTAGGCGCAAAGACTTCGAACCCGAACCCGAGCATAGGTTACTTCTTTTGCATCGCGGTCTCCAGTACGGATGATCTGAGTTCCGCGTCGCTGACTTGGACTAGCTACAGTACTCCTAATCCCTTGGACCCAATCCTGGGGACAAACGGAACACATACTTACTTCCCGGATTGGCCCAAACTCAGCACGTGGTCGGACGCGACCGGCCAGCAGAGTGCTTACTACGCAACCATGGACTTGCAGGATATCGATAATGGCAACGCGGAAGTGGGTGCGGTCGTATGCGCCTTCGACCGCACAGACCTTCTTAACAATCCCGGCAGCATCAAACCTGAATCTTGTATTGCCGTTTCAAACCCGCTTAATCCCGTACTCTGGAGCAACGGAATTTTTCTTGGCCACAGCTTAATCCCGGCCGACGTGGACGGCACCACCGTTCCTCCAGCCGGACGGGACGAGTTCATGGTCAGCATCGAGAATCCCATCAACGATGGCGTCACGCTGGCATCCAGCACCCTCAACTTATGGGAGTTCCACGTAGACTGGACGGCGGCGACGCCGCTAACAGTCACCCCGCAGTCGCCCATTTCTGTATCGGCATCTGAATATATCCCCGGATGCTATCTCTACGTCCCGAACAATCCAGCCATAACGAATTGCGTTGTCGAACCGAATCCCACTGGTCAGCAAATAGTCGACTCGGTCGGCGACCGCTTGATGCCTCGCTTTGCGTATCGCAATTTTGGAAGCTACGAGTCGTTCCTGATAAGCCATACGGTGCAGACGGGCCCGGGCGCGTCAGGCACCAACCCAAGCGCCTTTCAGACTGGGATACGATGGTACGAACTGCGCGGAAGCGGCACTCCCAGCGTTCATCAGTCGGGCACGATCAATCCGGATGCGTCCCTCTTTCGCTTCTTGCCCAGCATTGCCCAGGACAAGAACGGGAACGCTGCGGTGGGCTACAGCATATCGAATGTATTCACCAATCCTGGAATTGATTTTTCATATTGGAGCCTTCCCCAAGCCACCGCTCCGACCGAGGTTACGATCATTGACGGTGCTGGTGAAGAAGTCTCTCCGGGAAACGGCGTTGGGAAATGGGGATCGTATTCCAGCATGACGGTTGATCCCATCGACGACTGCACCTTCTGGTACGTCAACCAATATTTCGTGCTCGATAATACGTGGCGGACACGAATTGCGAATTTCAAGATTCCCGGCTGTCAGTAATCAGTAAATAGTGCGTTTACTCCTTCGCCAATGCAGCCGAAGTTGACCCTTACCCTTCCACCGCACTAAGATTCCCCGTCATTGTCCCAGCCTTTATTAGGAGCTCAAATGCGCCAGCTTCTCGCGGTGATCTTTGCCCTGACCGGTATTTCGCTGTTCCACGTAAACGCCGTCGCGCAGAGCGATCCGCAACTCCTCCTGCGCTTTCCCACAGTCAGCAAGACCCAGATCGTTTTCAACTACGCGGGTGATTTATGGATTGTCAGCCGAGATGGGGGCGATGCCAGCCGTCTCACCTCGGGTATCGGCACCGAGACCGTTCCCGTGTTTTCTCCCGATGGAACTACGATCGCTTTCAGCGGCGAGTACGACGGCAACCAGGATGTGTACGTTGTCCCCGCTTCGGGCGGCGTCCCACGGCGTTTAACCTACCACCCTGCCGACGAAATAGTTCTCGGCTGGACCCCGGACGGCAAAAAGATTTTGTTCGCTTCCTGGGGCAATAGCTTCATGCACTTCGAGAACCAGCTTTACACCGTTCCGGTGGAGGGTGGATTCCCCACGCAACTCCCTCTTCCCATCGCTTGGGAAGCCGCACTCTCTCCAGACGCGACGCACCTGGCCTATGTGCCGCATCTACAGTGGCAGGCAGCATGGAAGCGCTACCACGGCGGGCAGACGACTCCCATCTGGATCGCAGATCTCAAAGACTCCAGCATCACAAAGGTTCCTCGCGACAACTCCAACGACCATTCTCCGATGTGGATCGGCGATACCGTGTATTTTCTTTCGGATCGTAATGGTCCTGTGAGCTTGTTCGCCTACGACACAAAGACGAAGCAAGTCTCGGAGGCTCTGCACAGTGACGGCCTCGACTTCAAGAATGCATCCGCGGGGCCCGATGCCATCGTCGTCGAACAGTTTGGAGCCATCAAACTCTTCGATCTCAATACCCATCAGGCGAAGAATATTCATGTCCGCGTTACCGGCGATCTCGCCGCCGTCCGCCCTCATTTCACGAAGGTCGAACCCAAGCGCATACAGAATTTCGGTATCTCGCCGACTGGAGTACGCGCCGTGTTCGAGGCTTGGGGAGAAATCTTCACCGTACCCACCGACAAGGGTGACATCCGCAACCTTACGCATAGCCCCGCCGTGGCCGACCGCGATCCAGCCTGGTCGCCGGATGGGAAATCAATCGCCTACTTTTCCGACGAGTCTGGAGAGTACGAACTTACCATCCGCGATCAGAACGGCATGGGTCAGCCTCGCCAGATTAATTTAGGTAACCCGCCGTCTTTCTTCTACGGCCCCACATGGTCTCCCGACAGCAAGAAGATCGCCTACACCGACAAACGCCTTCAGTTGTGGTATGTGGATCTCGATCATCCAACGCCTAAGCTTGTCGATGCCGATTATTTCGGCGGCTTCGGACCCACGCAGCTTAACCAAACCTGGGCGCCCGACAGCAAGTGGATCGCCTACACCAAACAGCTTCCCAGCGGGATGCACGCGGTATTTATCTACTCGTTGGAGCAGAGCAAACCTTCACAAATTACCGAGGGAATGAGCGATACGCTCTATCCCAGCTTCGATAAAAATGGCAAATATCTATACTTCACCGCCTCGACGAACACGGGTCTTTCCACCGCCGGTCTGGATATGTCGAGCGATGAGCACCGCGTCTCCCGCAGCGCCTACGTCGCTGTGTTAAGCAAGGATGAGAAGTCGCCGCTCGCCCCCGAAAGCGACGAGGAGAAATCGAAAGAGGAAAAGAAAGCTGAGCAGGACAAAGAGAAAACCAAGGATCAGTCCAAGGATAAAGATAGGGACAAGAACAGAGACAAGAGCAAGCCTAGCGACAAAGCTGCCGCCGACAAGGACAGCAAAGACGACAAGGACAAAGATAAGGACAAAGACAAAGACAAGAAGGAAGAGCCCGTCGTTGTGAAGATCGATCTTGACGGCATCAGCCAGCGCATTCTCTCCTTACCGATCCCGGCGAAGAACTACGTCAACATGCTTCCAGGCAAGTCAGGCATGCTCTTCCTCTCCGAGGCTCCGATGGTCGTCACCGACGACGATCAGCCTAACGTCAACCAGACCATCCAGAAGTTCGACCTCAGCAAGCGCAAGGTCGATAAGTTTCTCGAAGAAGTCAACGACTATGTCGTCTCCTTCGACGGCGATAAGATTCTCTACCGCAAGGGCGAGCAGTGGGCCACCGCATCCACGGACGAAGCTCCCAGCGGCGGCGGTCCACCCAAGCCCGGTTTCGGCCCGCTTAAGCTTGATTCCATGGAGGTCTACGTCGAGCCCAGGGCCATGTGGAAGCAGATTTACGACGAGACCTGGCGCATCGAACGCGACTTCTTCTACGATCCGCACTATCACGGCCTCGACCTCGACAAGGTGAAGAAGAAGTACGCTCCCTATCTGGAGGGGATCGCGTCCCGTGAAGAACTGACTTATCTATTTCAAGAATGTCTCGGCGAAATGACCGTCGGACACATGTTCGTCGGCGGTGGCGAGGCACCCGAGGCGAAGAAAGTAAAGGGCGGCCTGCTGGGCGCGGATTACACCTTGGAAAACGGCCGCTACCGCATTGCCAAGGTCTACGATGGCGAGAACTGGAATCCGGGCACGCAGGCGCCGCTCACGCAACCCGGCGTCAATGTCAAAGCCGGGGACTACATCCTCGCTGTGAACGGCCGTGAGGTGCACTCCTCCGACAACATCTACAGCTTTTTCGAAGAGACGGCCGGCAAGCAAGTGCTGCTCAAGGTCGGAGCCAATCCGGACGGAAAAGATTCTCGCGAAGTCACCGTGGTTCCAGTCGACAGCGAAGAAAATCTGCGTCATCTTGCCTGGATCGAGAACAACCGCCGCAAAGTGGATCAGGCCACCGGCGGACGCGTCGCTTATGTTCACGTGCCGAACACCGCAGGCGCGGGATATACCAGCTTCAACCGGTACTTCTTCTCGCAGGTTGGGAAGGAAGCTGCCATCATCGACGAACGCTTTAATGAAGGCGGGCAACTTGCTGATTACATTATCGATTACCTCCGCCGTCCACTGATGAGCAAAGTCGTTGCCCGCGAGGGCCACGACTGGTCGAGCCCTTCTGAAGCCATCTACGGACCCAAGGTGATGATCATCAATGAAATGTCCGGCTCCGGCGGCGACGCGCTGCCTTGGTACTTCCGCAAAGCGGGCATCGGGCCGCTCGTGGGAAAGAGAACATGGGGAGGGCTGGTCGGCATCGGCGGCTATCCCGAACTTCTCGACGGCGGCCGCGTCACCTCTCCGCGTGCCGCGATCTATGGCCTCAATGGCGAATGGGAGGTCGAGAATCACGGCGTCCCTCCGGACTACGATGTCGATCTCGATCCAGCAGCATTCCGCGAGGGGCACGACGCGCAACTCGACAAGGCCATCGAAGTAGTCGTTCAGCAATTGAAGGAGCATCCGCCTCTACAGCACCCGCGACCGGCTTACCCGAACTATCACGAGCACGATGATTTGGGAGCCAAATGAGGGAAAACTAACTCGTGGTAACAGAGGCGACTGTACAGTGTGAGTGTGGTAGGATATTCCTACCGAGTGATCAGTTCCTCATTCGCCTTACTTTTATGGCTACGCACAACGGGCTACTCCAATATTTGACCACGACCAGCATCGGTGAAAAGGGACAGCTTACGGTCCCCAAGCAATTCCGCGAAGATCTCGGATTGGGCATGGGCGCTCCATTTGCCGTGTTGCGTCTGGGGGACGGCCTCATTCTATTGCCCGAGCAAAAGCGTTTTGAGCATTTCTGCGAGCAGGTAAGTTCCGGGCTGACTCTGGCGGGCATCTCCCGCGAGGCGTTGCTGGAGACCCTCCCTCAAGCCCGGAATCGCGTTTTTGACCGGCGTTACGGCTCGGTGGTTTCAAAAAATGCCGCTCGCAAGAGTACTCGCAGCCGCCGCGGGAAGTGACAAGCCAAAGACGCATTCGGCTGTTCCTCGACTCCAATGTCCTCACCGGAGGGATTGTTTCTCCCTGGGGCTTGGACAAGGCGGTTCTTTCACTGTGCGCAGCGAGAGTGTGCCGGCTATTGTTGGCAGAGGTGGTTCGGGATGAGGTCGAAGAGAATCTTCTGCTTCACGCCGGCCGAATGTCTCCAAAAGACGCCGATCACCTGATTGACGACTACCACAGGCTGTTACAGCTCATCCGTCCCGAGCTGGTTCCTTATCCTGGGAGAGATTTGGTTCTCTCCAACCGGCACTTGATTCGGCATGCTGCCGATGTCCCGGTGCTTCTCTCCGCGATGGCCTGCAAACCGGACTGGCTCCTGACGCACAATACAAAGCATTTCACGCGTGCTGTAGCTGAAAGATGCGGGCTACGTATTGCGACACCCGAGCGTTTTTTCCGAACCCTTGCGGCACTCCTGCGCCAAAAATAACGAAGGCCAGGTATCCCGGAAGGATGTTCCGGATCCTGGCCTGCGTCTTACGTCAACTTGGAGTGAGAGACGTCGCGCTTCAGTTGCCTGGGTTAGCAGATGCAGTCGTCGGAGCGCTCGGAGTGCCGGGCGTGTTCGACGAACCGTAACGGGCCAACCGCGGATAGAAAGGCGTAACTTCAAACGGCATCTTGTCACGCGCCGAGGTGATGGCGACCGGAGCCGTCTTCACCATTTCCGCCTTGTCGTCCCAGGGATTGATCTTGATGCGACCGCCCAGGGGCAATGCCGCAATCTGATCCAACTTGTTCATGTCCAGCGCCGGGCCTTGCGTAGCCAGAGCCGACAACCGGTTGACCGTACCGTTCTCGGCCAGCGGGTTGCCCAGGTGCGTGGTTAAGAGCGCATTCAGTTGAAGGCCGCGGGTTTGCAGAACCTTCAGGAACAAGCCCACGTTGTCCAGCTTCTGCGCGTAGGGCGAGTTCTTCAGGAGGTCGACAGCTTTCTTGTCGGCCGCCTGCTCTTCCTCCGGAATGTGCTTGAAGCCCAGGTTCTGGTAAGTCGAATCGTCGTTGAACAGCATGCGATCGTTGAACGCGAACTTGCTGCCCAGGTTGTGGCCGAGCACGATGTGCGCGAGCTCATGCGAGAGCACGGCAGCCAGACTAGCCTCGTCGGGCAGCACGTCAATCAATCCGCGGCTGATGACGATCGTGTTTCCTACACTGAAGGTTTCGAGAGGCGCCGTCAGCAGTACGCGCGTGCGCACCGGCCGCGGCAAGTCGATATTGTTGGTGACCTCCAGATTGTTGACCACGGTCTGGAGAATCCGGTCAACGTCGCCCGCAGGCGCCAGCAAGCCCGCGCTCGTCAGGCGCTCGACAACGTTGTCTTCCGCCTGTTGCTGCCACACGCGTTCAGCCTGCAGTGGGGAAGCATCCTGCGCCGCAGCGCTGTCATCCTTCACGCTGTCCACGCGGATCTGTGTGAGTTCGTCGTCCTTGCCGCCCTTCTTCAGGTCGTAACCCCAGATGCGGGTCTGGGCCTTGAAGGCCGTCTTGTTCTTCACCCCAGCGCTGAAATCGCCCTCTTCACTGTAGATGTATGACGGCACCCAGTAGCCGGGAATCAGGTTCAACCGCCAGCTGTCCATGTGAAAGAAGTAAGAGTTGCGCGGTGCCGGAGCGTAAGTCCCGTTCAGGCGAACGATGTTGTAATCCTGGTCTTCGACCCAGACGCGGCCCAGGAAGCGGCCTTTGCCTGCAGTCTTTTTCGGCGTGATATCAAACACCAGGCAACGTACATCGCCCAGGAACTCGCGGCGAATGTAATGAAAGTCGTAGTGTTCGCGATCGAAGTCGCTGCGGTCCGCATACACCATCCAGGAGAAGCCCATGGGCTGGTACTGCACCTTGAACAATTTCTGGAAGCCGCCCATCAGGCGGGTCTGCATGCCCTTATCCTGCTCCTTCAGATAATCCTTGCGGTCGACAGACTCACCCATGTCCATGCGGCCAAGAAAATAATGGTCCGCGCTCGGAATTGGGCCGAGTTGCGGATCGGCCGTTAGATTCTGCAAGTAGGTTTCGACCACCGGCGTGCGGTTCGCGAGCATCTTCATGAGCCCATGCTCGCGCTCAATGAAGCGATCGACCACCTGGTCCATGGTAGTCGGCGCAGCGAGCGTCGCTGGCTGAGCCGCGGGCGCTGGCTGTGAGGCTGGCGTGGGAGCCGCCTGTTCCGTCGGTTGTGTCGTCTGTGCGGACGGTTGTGAAGTCGCCGCTTGCTGTGCGGCTGCACTCAGCGATACCAGCAGAGCCGCGGTGAACATCCAATTCCAAGTACGCATGACTCGTCTCTCCATGTTTCAATACCCAAGGTTTCGATTGCTAAGTTCGTCTCTTAAAAAACTTCACAAAGCGTTTCAGTCGTTCGCTACGCTATCTGGAAAACGACGTGGACTACTGCCGTCGAATCTACGGGCTGTCCATTTCGCGCTGCCGGCTTGAAGCGCATCTTGTTGGCGGCAGCGATGGCGGCTTCATCCAACCCGTGCCCCAAACCGCGCACCACGCGGTTCACATGCAACGATCCGTTTGACCCGAACATCACTTCCAGCAGAACTTCGCCTTGAAGCTTCAGTCCCCGAGCTTCATCGGTGTAGACCGGATTCGGTTTGAACGTAATCTCTACCGGAGTCGCCGCTGATCCCGTATCCGCCGCCTGAATCTTTGGGCCGCTGTGCACCACTTGCTCGGAGCCAAATCCGCCGGTGGAAATTCCGCTGCCCCGGCCATTGCTGCGCCCGTCTCCGTTGCCGCCGCTCGCGATGCCATTGCCGAAATCGGCGCTGGCCACGGTACCCTTAATTCCTTTCGCTCCGCCCGATCCATTGCCCTGACCTGGGCCGACCGGCATATCGAATCCTCCGGCCGCGGCCGCGTAGAGCTTGGCGCCTTCCTTGCCTGTTCCTTTGAGACCGTTGGGATCGCCAAAGCCTCCGGTCTGCACCTTCTGCACCGCTGCATTCACCGTAGGAGTCTGCGAGCTGCCTCCAAAATCTCCTGTGTGCACCAGTTGCGGACGAGCTCCGCCCGACACCAGTTTCAACTGAGGAGCGGCAAACTGATTCACCACCACTTTCGGTGCATCAACCGGTTGCGGAGCTTCGCGACGCGCCTCGCGCGGAACCACCAGCTTCGGCTGCTCGAATACAGGCAGCTTCACCGCAGGAAGCAGCTTGGCCTTGATCTGTGTCCGCTTGACTGGCTCGTGCACCGGCCTCATCGCCGGCATGGGAATCAGCTCGGTCACGTGAAACTGCTTGAGCTGAAGCTTTTCCGGCAGCAGCAGGGACAAGTTGATCAGCAGGATCAACAGGAGCGTGATCGAGCCATAGCTCGTCACCAACGCCCGGCGATCGATCTTGCGTTCGGGCAATATCCCTAATTGAAAGCTGCGTTCAGGCAATTCCATGCAATTGTGCTCCAAGGGGATCTCAGCACCTGGGGAGTGCGCTGGGACTGGAGGTTTAAAAATACGGGAGATAGGACAGGGGGTAAACGTGTCCACGGCTCTTGACCTTCGGTAACCAACGAAAGAGTATTTTCGGGAAGCGTCCAAAACGGGCGTAGATCGCGGCTTACGCCCGGCGTCGTCGGGAAAAGTAGGCGAAAACCGGTATGCCAGCCAGAATAACCAGCACTCCCGCCGCAGAATTCCGTAGATTTTCCGTGAAGGTGTAATAAAGCAGAAACGCCGAGGTCACTACGAACAGCACGGGCACCCAGGGATATCCCCACATGCGATACGGGCGCTCGGCCTTCGGTTCCCGCACTCGGAACACAAATACGGTGCTCCCGGCAATCATGTAGAAGAGCCACTCGGCAAAAATAGCGAGTGAAAATAGCTGCCGAAAGTTGCCGCCCAACAGCAAAAGCAGAATCGATAGCACCGCCTGCACCACAATGGCAACCGAAGGCGTGTGAAAGCGCGGATGCACCTCCGCCAGCGCGGGAAAAAAATATCCATCGCGGGCGACGGCAAAGGGAACTCTCGCACCGCTCATGATCGTGCCATTCAAAGTCACCAGCATTGACAGCGCCATTCCCAGCGAAACCAGGCTCGCGCCCGTATGTCCCATCACCAGGGCAACCGCATCGGAGGCGGGCCGAGGCGAAGCCGCAATCACGCTCGCCGGAAGCACGTACTGCACGCCCGCGTTGACCAGCACATAGAGCACGCCGACAGTGGCCACTCCCGCGATCAGAGCGATCGGAATATTTCGCTCGGGCTGCTTCACCTCACCCGCAACCATGTTGAGGTCGTTCCATCCGTCGTAAGCCCAGAGGGCGGCCACCAGCGCCGCCATGAAGCCTGCAATTCCGCCCCGGGCTCCGGCGAAGGTACCGGCAAAGTTGCTCCATCCTCGCGTTGGGACCTCTCCCCACCCACTGAAACAAATGAAGACGATACCAAGAATGATTCCCACCTTCAGCACCGTGAATACAAGTTGGAATTCACCCGCCCTCTTTACGCCGATGTAGTTCAGGTATGAAATGAGGATGGCCGCGGCGATGGCGACCATTTGTCCCCACGTGATGGAAAACGGAGAAGAGATAATGTTTTCGGAGAAAAAAGAAAAAACGGAAAACGTCCCCAGGATTCTTACCA
>WNFG01002192.1_pt1 | contig 17137 bp, 15 predicted proteins | sample 5400431 | NCBI WGS metagenome assembly WNFG01 (sample SAMN13153346, study PRJNA577476) | soil metagenome | isolation source: 120 cm saprolite under Douglas fir tree site 2 hole 3 replicate 2 | place: USA:California | collected 2015-04-18 | reverse complement strand
CGGTTTCCGAGGCGGCATCGGCCGGCGTCGGCGGCGAGCCGGGCGCCTGGCGTGTCGCCATGGACCCGGGCGTCTTTGCGGCGGTCGGGCCTTCGGTGCCGGCCATCTTGCGATCCTGCGCCGCGCCGCTCCATCTCGCGGCCGGCGAGAACGATCCGATGGTGACACTCGACGACATGCGGGCGATCGACCCCGCCGCGGTCACCTTCGCCGGACGCGGGCACAACGTGCATTGGGAAGCGCCGGAGGTCGTGTGGGGGTTCGTGAAGACCATCATAGCGCTCTGAAATTCAGCAGAGTTCAGCCCGTCGTCCCGGCCGAGCGAGCATGCGAGCGAGAGCCGGGACCTATGACCACCGAATCAGTCGATACCGGCTCTCGCGCGGAGCCTGCCCCGGACTTGATCCGGGGCGCTCGGCCGGAACGACGCCTCAAGATATTCGCGCTCGGCTCACCCCACCCGGATCGGGTAATGCAGGAAGCCGCGGAAGCGGGCACGGCCGCCGCGCACGAATGCGCCGTCCCGCTCGATCGTTGCAAACCGCGCCAAGATCTTGCCGATCGCCACCTTGGCCTCCATGCGGGCGAGCGACATACCGGCGCAAGCGTGAATCCCGGTGGCGAATGCCAGGTGCCGGTTCGGCTGGCGGCGGATGTCGAGCCGATCGGGATTTTCGAACTGCGCCGGATCGCGGTTGGCGGCGCCGATGCCGATGTGCACATAGCTGCCGGCCGGAATGTCCACGCCGCCGGCCGATTGCCGAGCTGGTTCGAGCTTTCCATCCGCAGAAATTCCTCGACCGCGGTGTCGATGCAATCCGGATTGTCGCGCAACTCGCGCATCGCATCGGGATTGCGGATCAGCAGATCGATGCTGTTGCCGATGAGGTTGGTCGTGGTCTCGTGGCCGGCGTTGAGCAGAAAGATGCAATTGTGCAGGAGCTCGAGCTCGCTCAGGCGTTCCTGTGCGCCTCCCGGTGCCGCGAAATCGCTGTTCGCGATCAGGGTCGAGAAAATCTCGCCCTCGTGGCCCTGCTCCTCGTGGATGCGGCGACCGACCAGGTCGATCAGATAGACCTTGAACTCCGCGACGGCCGTCACCCCGCGCTCGAACTGTTCCCGGCCCAGTACCGGCTCCAGTGCGCCCAAAATTGCCAGCGACCAAGCCCGCAGCGGGCCGCGCTCGTCCGACGGCACGCCGAGCATGTCGCCGATCAGCTGCACCGGGATCGCGGCGGCGAAGTCGTCGATGAGATCGAAACTCCTGCGCTCGGCCGCCCGGTCGAGCAGGCGATCGACCAGCGCCTCGATCCGCGGCTGCAAGGCTTTGAGCGCGCGCGGCGTGAACGCGGGCGCAAGCAGCTTGCGCACGCGGGTGTGATAGGGCGGATCGTTGAAGACGAGGCTGGTGGTGTGGTGCTCGTAGAGCAGGCTGTCGGCGAAATTCGGCCGGAAATCGATCTTCTTGTCCGAGCTCCAGCACGCGGGGTCCCGATACACTTCGGCACAATCCTCGTAGCGCGATAGAAAATACGAGCCGTCCGGCATGCGGTGGACCGGATCGTGCTCGCGCAACGCGCGATAGACCGGATAGGGATCTTCCAGGAATCGGCGATCGAGCTTTCTCAAGTCGAACGCGAGCGCAGCCGCGCGGAGCGAGGCGGGGGTTTCCGGGGAGATCGTGTCGCCCATCAAATTTGCCCGGGAGTCTGCGAACCGCGTAGCCCGGATGGAGCGCAGCGAAATCCGGGATGGTCGTTCCCGCATTCCGCTTCGCTCCATGCGGGCTACGAAGAGCGCCGAGTGCTCATTTCTTGTTCAGCACGCAGGCCGGGTCGGGTGGCGGAAACGCCTGCTCGCCCGGAATGGTCGCGAGCACCTGATAATAGTCCCAGCTCTGCTTGGATTCTTCCGGCTTCTTGACCTGCATCAGGTAAAGATCGTGCACCATCAGGCCGTCCTCGCGCAGCCTGCCGTGTCGGGAAAAGAAATCTTCCACCGGGTTTTTCCGCATCTGCGCCGCGACCTTGAGCGCTTCGTCGGTCCCGGTCGCCTGGATCGCCATGAGATAATGCAGGACCGAGGAATACACGCCGGCCTGCCACATCGTCGGCATCTTGTTGAGCCTGGCGAAGAAGCGCTTCGCCCAGGCGCGGGTCTGGTCGTCCATGTCCCAATAGAACGAGGTCGTGAGCAATAGCCCCTGCGCCGCTTTCAACCCGAGCGCATGCACGTCGGTGATGAGGATGAGCAAGCCGGCCATCTGTTGGCCGCCGGCGAAGACGCCGAACTCGCCGCCGAGCTTGATGGCGTTGATGTTGTCGGGCGGACCGCTGGCGAGCCCGATGATCTTCGCGCGCGAGGCCTGCGCCTGAACGATGAACGAGGAAAGATCTTGCGAGGCGAAGGGATGCCGCACCGAGCCCAGCACCTTGCCGCCGTTCTCCTGCACCACCCGCGAAGCATCGCGCTCGAGCGAGTGCCCGAACGCGTAATCCGCGGTCACGAAGAACCAGCTGTCGCCGCCGCGCTTGACCACGTCGCGCGCCGTGCCGGTCGCCAGCGCATGGGTGTCGAACACCCATTGCATGCCGTAGGGCGAGCAGAATTTCCCGGTGAAATCCGCGGTACCGGTCGAGTGGGTGATGAACAGCTTCTGCTTCTTGCGCGCGACCTCCTGCACCGCGAGGCCGACCGCCGAGACCGGCACGTCGAGGATCAGGTCGACCTTCTCGATGTCGTACCAGCGCGTCGCGATCTCGGAGCCGATGTCGGGCTTGAGCTGGTGATTGGCGGAGATCACTTCGACCGGAACGCCGGCGACCTTGCCGCCGAAATCCTCGACCGCCATCTGCGCCGCCGCCACCGAGCCCTGGCCGGTGGCATCGGACGCCGGTCCGGAAAGATCGGTCAGCACCCCGATCTTCACCACATTGTCGGAAATCTGCGCCTGCGCGAGACACGGCAGCAACGCGATCGCCGCAGCGGCGGCAATCGATTTCAACACTTGCGACATGGTCTCACCTCGACGTTCCCTTTCCGGCCGCCGGCCGCCTGCAAGGCCGGGTGCGATTGCTTCGTGCTTGCTCGAGCGAACGCGAAGGCTTCTGCTTCCTGCCGCCGCACGCTACCAATGTGAGGGCGAAAGGGAAACCATATCGCAACCGGCGCGTTCGGCCGCGTCGCCGTCGCCCGGTTGACTTGGACGACAACTTCCCTGCAATTCCCTCGTACTCCGCAAATGGCCGGTCCGAACGACGCTTCTAAACCTGCAATCTCAACACGGATCGAAATCGATGGTCACGTTGCAAGCGAGCACGCTAAAGGATTTCGTCGGGGAGATCTTCGTCAAATCCGGCTGCTCGGCCGAGGAGGGGCGCCGCATCGCCAAATATCTGGTCGCGGCCAACCTCACCGGGCACGACAGCCACGGCGTGGTCCGGGTCCCGCGCTATGTGCAGATGAAATCCGAAGGGCGCGTGGTCGCGGACCAAAAAATGGCGGTCCTCATCGACACCCCGGTGCTGGCCGTGGTCGATGGCCGCTATGGATTCGGCCAGACGGTCGCGCCGCAGGCGGTCGAGCTCGGAATCGAAAAGTGCCGGCAGCACGGGCTTGCCGCGGTTGCGCTGCGCAATGCCGGGCATGTCGGACGCGTCGGCGATTGGGCAGCTATGGCGGCGGAGGCGGGGCTCGTCTCGGTCCATTTCGTCAATGCGGCGGGAAGCGTGCTGGTGGCGCCGTTCGGCGGGGTCGATCGCCGGTTCTCGACCGCCCCGTTCTGCGTCGGCATTCCGCGCTCCGACGCCGAGCCGGTCATTCTCGATTTCGCAACATCGGTCGTCGCCGAAGGCAAGGTCCTGGTCGCAAGCCGCGGCGGCAAGAAGCTGCCTTCCGACGCCCTGGTGGGTCCGGATGGCTCCGTGAGCGGCGATCCGCATCTGCTCTATGGCGATTACGAGCCGGGCGGGCCGCGCGACTACAGCACAGGCGAGGGCGCGATCCGCGCCTTCGGCGAGCACAAGGGCTCCGGGCTGGCGCTGATCTGCGAGCTGCTGGGCGGCGCGCTCAGCGGCAACGGCGCGACCCGCGAGGGGCGGCCGTTCGCCAACGGCATGCTGTCGTTCTACGTCGACCCCAAGCGCATGGATCCGGAGGCGGCGTTTTCCGGCGAGGTCGCGCGCTATGTCGCCGCGGTCAAGAGCTCGCGCCCCGTGCAACGCGGCGGCGAGGTGCTCAGCCCCGGCGAGCCCGAGCAGCGCATGCGGGCGGAGCGACTTGCGAGCGGTGTGCCGCTGACCGATGATATCTGGGCCTCGATCGTGGCCGCGGCGCGCCAAGTCGGCATCGAGGAGCGCCGCATCCAAGCCGTGGCGCAGTCGGATTAGCTGTTTTCAATCGACGCTGGCGGCACGATCCGCGTTGGTTCTTACGCCGCCGGAAAGGCACGCGCCTACGGAACAAAAGCGGAGGATTGGATGCTGAAAGTCTGGGGGCGCAACACCTCGTCCAACGTGCAGAAGGTGATGTGGGCGATCGGTGAGCTCGGGCTCGAGCACGAGCGCGTCGACATCGGCGGGAAATTCGGCGGCAACAAGGAGCCGGCCTATCTCGCGCTCAATCCCAATGGCTTGGTGCCCACGTTGCAGGACGGCGATCTCACGCTGTGGGAATCCAACGCCATCGTTCGTTATCTGGCCGCGCGCTACGGCGCGGGAAAGCTCGAGCCGGCCGACTGGAAGTCGCGCGCGCTCGCCAGCCAGTGGATGGACTGGCAGCTCTCCGTGGTCGGGCCCGCCATCTCCGGCGCATTCTGGGGCCTGATCCGCACGCCGCCGGAGCAGCGCGACCAGGCGGCAATCGCCACCTCGCAGGCCAAGACCACCGAGGCGATGAAGATGTTCGACGCCGCGCTCGCGAAAGGGCCTTACGCCGCCGGCGCGGCATTCTCGATGGGCGACATTCCGGTCGGGATAATGGCGTACCGCTTCCGCCAACTAGTTCCCGACCGACCCGCGCTCCCCAATTTCGAGAGATGGTACAAGGACATAGCGGCACGTCCGGCGTTCATCGAGCACGTTTCCTCGATCCCGTTACAGTGAGATTCCTGTGATTATTCCTGTGATTTTCGTTGGAGTTTCGTAACGAGCTAGTGGCGTCCTGTCCTTGCCCCGCTCGTAGGATGCCGCCGGACGCTCGGTAAATGCCCAACCACCGCGATCTTGTCCTTGGACCACATCACCCCCCTACCTGGACCCCGACAAGCCTTAAGGTCAGCGGAGGCAGGCACGACACGATGGTTGTTAACCGGTCTTCAGCTTCGATACGACCAGAGCCCGCCGTTGTTGCCTATCCTGAGAGAACGATTCCAGGGCGGCGGCAACCTCATCATCGAGGACGTGCGCGTACTTGGTCGTTGTCCTGAGACTGGCGTGATTGAGGGCCTTCTGTACGAGCTTGAGGTTGCCGGTCTGACGTAGCAACTTACTAGCGAAATCGTGTCGTAGATCGTGTATTCTTAGGTCGCTCACCCCCGCCTTCTTTCGCAATCGCCTCCACACCTTGTTCATGCCGTCCAAGGCGATCGGATAGCGGTGTCCTCTGATCTTGCCCTTTTTGGGGTTAGTTCGGAGTGCAACAAAGGTAAAGACGGACTCGGTGTGATGTCCCTGCAACGGCTCTAGGATTGCTCGGATGGCGGTGGTTATGTGGGTGGTAATTCGTCGGCCACCCTTGCCCAACTTGATGATCTGACCCGCCTGCCAGTTCACCTCCGACCACTTCAGCGCGTAGCATTCTGTTTTCCGCAGCCCTGTCTCCTTCATGAACTCAAACAGCGGCTTGTAATCTTCTCGGGTTGCTGCTTCTAGCCGATCACCTTCATCCCCGACAAGCTCGCGAACCCGTTCCTGTGGTTCGTCCAACATATGGGATTGCCAGTTTGGTTCTCGCTCAAATCTGGCATTCCACCTCAACTTGGCGCAACGAAACAGCCGCCGTAACAGTCGGCTTGTGGTGTGATTTACGGTTCCAGGGGCAAGCAACTGATCTGCTTTTTTGCTCGGATGTCCTCGCCGCCATGCAACGAGTCTTGCAACATCATCGTCGGTAATTTCGGTCAGTAGTTTGTGCTTGCCAAAAAAATCGATGATACGTTCGAGATGCGTCCAAGTATTATTCGCGCTGACCTGATGTTGCGCGATCTCCTGCCAATACCGGTCGATGACATGATCCAGCAGCAGGGAAGTGGATGCTCCCTGTTGTTCGGCTATGCGCCTCTTCGCAATTTCCTTTTCAGCCTTTTCTACTTGTTCAGCATCCCGGCGGTTCGTGCATTTTGTGGAACCGTAAAATCGCTGTCCTCGGATTTGAAACGAGTACTGAAGGAATGGTGATTTCGGGTCTTTGTAGATAGACATGATGATTATTCCTTCCTCAATCGGATTTCCGTTTCCGTTTCAGCAGACGCCTTGCAGTGAATCCAATGACCTCCGCCGCCCGATGACTTGTTCCTTTTTGCGTCGGACTTTGTTGTTGTGGGGTGTTCCTCTTTTGGCGACGTTTAATGAATTCCTCAACGTCGGCGTCGGTGAACATCATTCGAACGTTCTTGGTACCTCGCCCGATGTTGATGAAGCGCAGTTCACCATCTTTGAGCGCGAGGGTCTTCACCTGCTTGACCGACATTCCCAGCCGTGTCGCGACTTCCTGGGGGGTGCGGAGGCCATTGGGAATTGAGGATCGGACTCGGTGTGCAGCTTGTGTCCGTGTTGGGCGCTGGGCCGGGTTCAGGAATACGCTCGCAAAGCTACGAAGGGCACTCTCCGAGGCTTTGAGCGCAGCGATGGTGCAGGGGACGGCCCTTGGGTCATTGTTGGCCGGAAAGGAGATTGTTGCAGGAAATCCGCTGAGCCTTTCCATGTATTCCTTCATGGATTCCTGTGCTGCTCTTGTTAGCTCCATCATGACCCGTTTCGCCTTTTCTCTCGCTCTCCTTCGATTATACCACCGTCACCAAACAGCCCCGAATCCAAAAAAATCGGGGAAGCGCCATTGCCTTGGAATCCGGTCAATAGTCCGAGGCAAGCATCAAGGTCAGCACTCGGCTCGTCTTTTTCGGATCGCTGGGGTCTTCCGATCCATGCTGCATGTCGGGTGCGTAGTAATCGACCTTCCAGAAGAACTGCTCTCCCACAGCCTCGAAGCTTCCGAAATCATGCTCGCCGTACGGATCATTGTCGGGGGTGAATTCGTTGAAGGCCCGCATTTTCGTCAGAGCAAGAGCCACAGTATCGGGAGGGATTGATTGCACAGAAGCCGTCATCACCAGCCTGCCGCCCGTGAACGTGTGCCGCAGGGAGTCGTTGAGGGCGCGAATCCGTTGGGTTTTAGTTGTGGTCTTGGTGGTCATATGTAAATATATGCCATTAGGCGATAATATTCAATAGCGTAAACATGGCGATGGTGAAAAATAAAGTCAAGGAAAAGCGTGGTCGGCCAAGGGTTTACGCCCAGCCAATCATGGTGCGTTTGCGTCCGGATGAGGTGGAGGCCCTGAACCGGTGGATAGAGGGGCAGGGGGGGCTTCCGTTATCGAGGCCCAGCGCAATCAGATTATTGGTGCGGATGGGAACGGGGATGGAGCGCGGGAAGAAACGATAATCCGGATCAATGCCATGTAGTCGCTTCATCATATCCGGTCCACATCGACTAACTCCTGGGCGATGCCGTGTTCTGCGATCAGCTTCTCGGCGTCATCGCGATTCCTGACATTGTAGGTGTAGCCCCATCGGTCCGGGGAAAACCAAAAGGTCAGCATCTTCTGATTTTTGCTGTATCTGGCCTGTTTGGTTTCCTGTTTGGTTGTCTTCTTCTTCGTGGCCGTCAATTTCCGTTTCTCCTCTCACTCGCCGCACTTGCGCAGCGGCACCACGTCATCAACCTCAACGGCGCCCATATCGAACGGAACGCTATGCAGGTGTTCGAGCATGGCCTGGGCGCCGGTCGTGTCGCCCTTCACCTTGAGCGCGGCATGTGCAGCGATCTCGCGGAATCGCTTGGCCGCGGCGCCGGCCTTCTTCGGATTGAGGACGAAGCACCTGCCGCCATTGGCCTTGGCGATCTGGTAAAAAGCTTCCTCGGCATCCGGGCCGGCGCGATCCAGCGGACACCCGCCTGGAACCGTGCCCTTGTACCCGATGGAGATGTTGACCCCGAGAGCACGGAGTTGCCCGGCCTGATCGATGGCACGATCCAGAACATCACCATCGGGACGGTGCTCGCAGCGCTGTTCGAATGCGTCCGAGATCACCACCACCTCATCGATGGGGTGCTTTTCGGCCTCGCGGATCACGTGCTTGAGCACGCGATTGTGCTGCGTCCATCCACCCTTATGTTCGACTTTCGCTATCGCCCGCGCCACGCTCTCGGCATTGGGGAGCCATTGCGTGGCTTGCATTTCGTCGGCGCCGCGGAAATACACGACCTGCACCAATCCCCCCGGACCGATTTTTTCGAACATCGGGTAGGCGATGGCGCGCGCAGCCTCGATCGTCAGCTTGCGCTCAGGCAGGTATTCGCCCATGGAGGTCGTGGCGTCGAGGGCGATGACGACGCGCGGTGGACCGGCTGGGCGACGCGCACGCGCGGCTTTCCCTTTAAGCACCGCCTCAAACCGCCTATCGGCTGGATGCACGGCCGGGCCGGTATCCTTGGTGAGCGCCTTGCCGGCGCCGGCGTTGACCAGATTCCTCTCGTCGTTCATGGACTTCTCTCCTCTCACTTGGGGGGTAAATTCCCGAATTCCCAAATTCCCAAGGCTTAAGCGACCGGGTTCTGGGCGAGCAACGCTTCGGCATCGTCGCCCAGGAAGGCGGCGCGCAGCACGTAGCAGCGGATCGTTCTGCCCTCCCGGATCATCTCGTTCTTGGTCAGGCGGTCGCCGTCGCGTTCAAGCCAGCCGCGCTCCCGGAAGCGGTTCGCAAGCTCGAGCGCCTGCAACCGACCACCGCACAGGTCCTCGAAGGCGGCCAGAGCGATGCAGATGCGGGTGTGCCTGTCATCGATCTTGACGAAACCCCAGCGTTCGCCAGCTTTGATCTGCGCTTCCCAGTCCCCGGCGAGATCGGCTGCATCGGAGGGCCGCGCGCCGACAAGCTCACCCGCGGTCTTGCGCAGGGAGATGAAGCGCCCTTCCCGGAGATCCGTCACGATCTTCTCGCGCACTTGGCGCTCCGCCACGATCTGCACATCGACCCAGCGTTCCAGGCATGCGAGCGCCATGCTGTCGTTGGTCTCGCGCGTCCATGTCGATGGCAGCACCTTGGCCAGTCGGGCCATTTCGAGCGCGGCCGCGGGAAGCGCAAAGCCGCCGATCATGCTGCTATAGCCGGGCGGTATGGGCACTCTCCGCACCTCGGGGATCGAGAGCCAGCGTCCCATGCCGCGGTCGCTCTCGTCCCTTATCCGGCCGGACTGGAGATCAACGATGTGCTGCTGCCATTCGAGGCCGGGATATCCGTAGTGCTGCATGGTCCAGTCGTAAATTTGTTTGCTCACCCTCTCGATCTCATCACCGGAAACCGACTCAAGCGCACTGCCCGGCCGCACCTCTGCCGGGTGATCAATAACTCGCACGAACTGTCCTGGATTGACGTGCAGGCCCGCGTCTTGCACACGCTCCAGGAACGATTTCTCGCCGTTCATCAGGACCATGGTGCTGAAGCTCTGTTCCTCTCGGCCATGTCGTCCTTTCTCCTCGCCGGCCACGAGCGGATAGACCAAATCGGCAAACATTTTCGTGGTGATGTTGCCGTGCTCGTCCGTGAGCAGGCCGAAATCGTTTCGATGCAGGGCGCGCTCGACCACCTCGTTCGACGTGGCATGCAGGCCGAAGCCGAACGTGCCGCCACCGCACCCGGGTCGGTAGGGCTTGCCGACGAGTGCCTGTATGATCTGGAACACCGCCGACTTGGCGATCTTCTTCAAGCCCCAGTCATTGTGGATGCGCGCCCACTCGCTGGAATATTTCATCATCGACGCGGCGAGCACGACGCCAACGCCGAACACCACGTTGCTGTCCTGAGCGTGGCGGGCGGCATGGTGGCGCCAGCCCTCGGCACTGCCCTTCATTTCTCCGCGCCAGCCATCTGCGGCTTGGCTGTCGAGTTGGTAGACGATTTCCGGATCGACGTGCTCGTGATCGACGGGGACAGGTGCGCGGGCCGATGCGGGCAGTACCGCGCGATCCGGGCGCATCAGGAAAACGCGGCCATCGGCCATATTATGCCAGCCGATCCCGGGCAGGCGCTTGCCTATCCGCCGTGTCGGTTCCCAGTCGAGGAAGCGGAGGATTTTGGCGCCGTATGCCTTCTCCTGGCCCGCGCGCATGTAGACGCGAGCTCCCATCTTGCGGGCGTACTTGATGGCGGCGCCGGGGGCCGAGCCCTTCACGACCAGCTCGCTCGGGATCACGACCTCTCTCTCGATCAGCCGACTGCCTTCCCTCTTCTGCATCTGGAAATGATGCCAAGGGCGTTTATTATCGAGGTCCGTGGAGTGCCTGTCCGGGATCAGCGCGACCTTGAATATGCGCGCCCAGGTGAAGACGATCCTTCCAGGAGCTTGGCCGGGTCGTTCTCCGAACCGCGCCCAGACCGAATACGGCTCCTCCGTTACGCGGAACTCGTCACTCTTGTCCCAGATGATCTTGCCGGGAACGTCATCAACAATATCCGCAAGCATCGGATGATTTCGGAAACCCTCGACCAGGGCATCCCAGATCGTGGCCGTGTCCATATTGAAGTCGCGAGCCGCCTTCTCGACTGCCTTGTCCAGCGCCGCATCGATGTCGTCTTCAATGCGCCGTTCCTCGTCGTCCAGATCATCCAGGCGACGGACCTGCTCTTGCCGCAAAAACCTGGATTGGAACTGCTCGACCTTTTCCGCGACCCAAGCTTTGAACGGCTCCGACGACGATGTTTGCGGTCGATTTTGCCGATAGTGGCGCTTCAAATATTTCCAGAGAACGCTCGGATCGACGCGCTTGAAGTCGCCGGCCATGAGGGACGAAAACCCTCGGTTCTCCGCTTCGGCGGTGAACAGTCTGGGGATTTCCTCGGTCTGAGCTTTGGCGATTTCCTCGTGCAGTTTGGAATTAGCCGGTGGCCAACCAGATGCGAGATTTTCCCGGACCGCATCGCCAAGCTCGCCGATGATCCGATCCGACCATTGACGCCACGCCTGCCCGCGACAGGTTTCTGCATCTGCGGCGCGCTTCGCCTTTGCGCTGTCGTCGTTCTGCGACGGATCGTCCTTCGTGGTCTGTTCTGCGGTCGGCCCGTTGCCCTCCGTTGGCGCCGCGGGCGAGCCCGGCTCAGGCGATGGCGGCGCTGCGGCGGTCGGCTCGCGCTCAACCTGCTCCGCGGCAGGGATCGGCGCCGGTTCGTTGGTCGGCCGCGGCGGGGAATTCGGGAATTTGGGAATGGGGGGTTTGCGAGGCTTGCGCGACGCGCTCGCCGCGCGGGCTTTGCGACGGGCAGCACCGGCCTTAGCCTTGCGTCGTTTCGGGCGCCGCCGACGTTTTGCCGGCTTGCGGAGCTTGGACGACTTGACCGGCTTGGCGGGTTTAGCCGCGGCCGCAGCGTGATCGACACGTTGCTGCTCGAGCGTGGCCGGCAGGGCATTGCCGGCGTCGGTCGCCAGCACCGTATATTCGGCGCGGCGATCGCAATGGGCGCGAGCCTTGCCGCGAGTCTTGCCAGCGGCACCGTGCTGTTTGCGGGCGTCGTGGTCGCCGTGGGTGGGGGTGTCGGCCTTCGTCATCGTCAACCTGCCGTTTGCGGGGCTGGTGCCTGCCGCCTTAAGCCATTGAATTCGCTGGGTATTTTCCAACACGCGCTCAAATGCACCGGGGGGGTCGCCGCAAAGTGTGGCTGCCTGCCTGGGGGAGAGTATGGGCACGGGATCGCGGCGCAGTCAAGGAGATGCCACGGATAACTCATAAGCAATATATCCGCACTAGAACGCTGAAATAATGCAAATTGACACGGATCACTAATAAATACTATTAGCGTGGCGTTATGAAAGACACTCTGGCTTTCCTGCGACGCTCCCGCCCCTGCCGGGTGTGCGGGATGGTCTTTCGGCCGGAGCGGTGGGACGCCTTGACCTGCTCGGACACCTGCCGGTCGCGGCGGATGCGGGGGAATGACCTGCTCTATGTCGCCGACCTCCCCGAGGTGGAGCAGGCGCATCACCGCGAATTACACTCCAACGTCGGCTTGGCGATTGAGGTGCTCAGGACCTTCCGCACCGCCGACCATCGGCGCCGTCGCGAGAGCGATATCGCCAAGGACGCCTATCGAGCCGTGCTGAAACATTTCGAGTCCGAGGTCATAGCTCGCCTCGCGGCCATGGGGGCGGCGCCGCCGGGCGTGATGATCCCCACTGCGGACAAGATTATGGAGGCCATCCACCAAGTCATCCCGAATTGCCCGGAGGAGTTCGCGAGACAACTCAAGCTCATCGTTCTCGACACACTGCTCGACACGCTGCGCTCATCAAAAGCAAGCAGCATAATCACCGTGAAGGACGACAAGTAATCTCGCTCAAAACACGTCCCCGCCCCCTACCCATTGTTTCTCGGGGGGACGGCGGCGGCTTGATTGTTTGAAAAGAACGCGAAGCCCCGCCTACCCGTTTGCCTGTTGTTGTGGTCAGTAATGCACTCTCCCGGAATCTTGGTTCGATATGAAGCCGCTCGGAATGCCCTGGCCGAGTGTGTTCGCGTGGATGAAGTCCAGGTGATCCGAAACAAAGCGGTGGCAATGCAGGTGTATGCGCGACAGGCCAAGGATACAGAGCTAATCGAGTACGCCACCGAAATCCGCCTCCGGGCAGAACGTCGAGCCGGTGAACTATTGGCGGGGATGGAGAAGGCGAAGGGAACACGGGGACAGGCACGGGGTAGCACCGATGGCTCAGGCGGTATCATCCTGGAACCGCTTGAGAACGACAACCCCCCGACGCTGGCCGAAATGGGGATAAGCAAGAAACAATCCTCTCAGTGGCAGAAGCTCGCAGGTCTGGGCGAATCCGAATTTGAAACCCACGTCGAGGAGATCAAGCAGCGGACGGTACGAAGCACTACCTATTCCCTCGACCGCAGCGACGGTGAATGGTTCACCCCTCCCGAAATCATCGAGGCGGTTAGGGATGTGCTGGGCGTCATCGATTTGGACCCGGCGAGTTGCGATGAGGCCCAACAGACCGTCCGAGCCGCACGTTACTTCACGGCTGAGAATGACGGGCTGAAACAGGAATGGGCTGGCCGTGTCTGGTTGAATCCGCCGTTTTCCCATCCCTTGAACATTCGTTTCATGAATAAGCTCATTGCGGAAGTGGCGAGCGGGCGGGTGAGCAAGGCGATTATGTTGGTGAATGTCCTGCCTTCGGCTTGGCTGAACGACGCCCTCAAAGCCTGTTCTGCGGTATGCTTCACCCGGGACCGTCTGCGCTTCACCCACAAATCGGGTAAGGTGCAGACCAACAGCCATGTTCTCAGTATCTTTTTCTTTGGGCCTGACGTTGAGAAGTTCGCTCGACGGTTTGCAGAATTCGGATGTGTGAAGTCGAACCTGCGACCCGACTCTGTACCGTCAGAAGATAAAGCAGAACCCAGTGGCCACGGTGACGAATGGTACACACCCTCACAATACATCGAGTTGGTGCGAGACGTGTTTGGCGGCGTCATCGATCTGGACCCGGCATCCTGCGATCAAGCCCAACAGACCGTCCAGGCCAAACGATACTACACCAAGCAAGATGATGGACTGAAACGGCCTTGGTCTGGTCGGGTGTTTCTGAATCCCCCATATTCCAATCCGACACCCTTCGTGGACAAATTGATCGAACACCATGAGTGCGGTGATGTGCCCGAGGCTATCTTGCTGGAGAACACTGACTCCTCGGCCAGATGGTTCCATAAGTCATTGAAAGCCTGTTCCGCGATATGTTTTCCCTCGTCCCGCCTCAGGTTTAGACACGGGCTGGAAGAATGCAGTCCGAGGTACAGTTCGGTATTTTTCTATTTCGGTGATGAGATGGAGCGGTTTCGTCGGTTTTTTACGGCTGTTGGGACGGTGGTAATTGTGAAGGCCCCCAACAATTCCGATCACAGGCAAATGACCGTGCTGGTGGAATGGAACGGGCAACTACTGTCGTGATCTGGGCAAAAGAGAATGGGGGGTAACGCCGGTCTGGAAAAAAACGCGGCCCCCGAAGCAAACACAACGACAGAACGACGACGAAGGTGGGAATCGAGCGGGGGAGAGTTCGGGGGTCGTCCGAGTATCCGGCACCGAAGTGCCGGAATTTTTGTGCCCGTTTCGGGTGTGACTCGGACGACCTTGGTATAATTATCTCATAATCAAAACGGACTGTCAACCAAATATCACATCGAGCAAATAATCACTTCGTCAAATAAAGGGGCCGCGCCGACAGTCAGACAACGCGACCCCCCTTGGTAACACGACAGAACGATGACGAAGGTGAAATCGGCGAGAACAAAGAGGAGGTCAGTAGATGAGAGAGGGGAAAAATAATCAGAAAAGCCCCCCTGATGAGTCGGACTATTTAGTTTGGTGTTTGTTCCAGGCAGTGGTATAATAACTACCAAAGGAAGGGGTCGCTCTTATTTGTTTGTAAGAGCGCCACCGGAAGTGAAGAAGAAGAAGTTCGGAAGGGGGAAATGTGGAAAGCCCTGCCGATCAACCCGCACCCAAGGCATAGGGCCAAGGGGGCAACCGCTGGAAAGGGCGGTCATTTCTATGTATGACTCTACCAAAATCTGATGAGCTTGCCAAACAACTAAACAATCAAGTCCAGGAAGTGTGTCGAGCGTTATTTGGACGGGCCCCAGACCTGCACTCCCCCGATGACAGTCTGATCCAGTATGGCAACATCCTGATCCATATTGGAGGACGAAAAGGATCGTGGTTTACCCACATTGATCCCAAAACGAACACGCGACGGCAATCAAACAGCCTACTGGAACTCATTCAATTTCGGAATCAATTGTGTGAGGGCGAGGCATTGGATTGGGCAAGGAATAGAGGGCTACTTGATCCAACACGATCCGCCCCAACCCCCCCACCAGAGCCCCAACAAGACCGGCGCCGTGACCATGCTGGTGGTGATGGAGCCAAGTCTGGGAATGAGGAGAAAACCCGCTATATTGAGCAAGTAGCGGAACCCGGCAAAGCCATAGTCGGGACCAATACCAACCCGTTCTGGAAGTGGAAATCACCGTGGTATGAGCAGGTGTCAATTCAGGCGGCTCAATCCATCCACCTTGCCACCGTCCTTGGGATAGTTGGGCATAATGTCACTGGGGAATCTGAGCACAGTTATGAGTATTTGGGGCGGTTCATGGGCAGGACGTGGAGGACCGCCCTTAACCAAATGAAGCCGCTTATCAAATGTGGCAATGTGGAAGTTCTGAACCAGGGTGGAAAGAAGGGTGATCGGAAAACAGCGAATCTAATCAGGCCAGTGCTGAAGACTGGTCAACCCAAAGCTCTGGACGTATTGCTGGGAAAATCGGCAAAGGCACCAAAGCCGGAATCGACCAAGTGACTTGACCTAATAACGGGTGAAAATAATTTCATGGGTAGTGATGGATGACGGGTGAAAATAATTTCAGGGGTGGTGTGGATGACGGGTGAAAAATTTTTCACCCAAACTATTATTAGGTTACTAACTGTTCTTTGTTGATTCTTAGATTCCTAGAAGTAAGTAGATAACAGTTAATAATAGCAGGGTGAACTTTTTTTCAGGGGTGCGCATTGCTGACATTGGCTCTGTGGCGGCCATTCTTTAACTGGGCTCTCTCTATCCACCCCACATTCCCTCATCGCCCTCAGCGGTCATTTATTAAAGCTGGCGAGGCATTCAGATTCCCTACATTGTCCCGCTCATTTCCCCCGACATTAGAATAATTGATTTCCCTCCACATTGAGAAGCCGGGATACTTCGCGACAACTGATAATGACCCTACGCCGTTTTTGGTTGTTAGTTCGTTGACGTAACAGGTGGATCAGCGTATAATATCAGCATAATTATTTGGTCATGAACGAGGGAGCATACAAACATTCAATGCGTACTATCGAACCGAACCCCGACACCGGACCAATGTATGCGGCCGTTGCTGACTATAAGCGCAAATTTGGATTAGTGGAAACTCTCAGTAAGCTCCAAATGATGACTGAGGCAACCAAGGAGATGTTGGAGGATCAATGTCGCAGCCTTGAGGCCCTGGAGAACGCCCAACCGCTGACCGAGGCTATTCACTGAGGAAGAAAAGCCGTACAACGATGACCGAAGACCCTCTGTCGTGGTTCAAAGATCAGGCCCGGCTATTTCAACGGGATCAGCGGCTCAGGAAGGCATCTCGGGAACAGTTGGAACGCGCTGGAACTGAGGCACCGACCCGAAAAAAGTTGGCCGACATAGACGACACTAACGACGGGGAAGGAGGATTGGGGCCGTCATGGGGGAATCACCGGGAACGAATGACCGCCGATCCGTGATGGTCATGGCGGCGGCACTGATTCCGAACCACCGCCCGAAGGTCAAGGGACAGGGGTGGAACTTTCGGCGTCCTGGAAGATTGGATGGGCAAGCAGGGCGGCAACCCCCATCCCCCTGTCCCCCCATTGCCGTCCTAGCCTGAGACCCTGGTTGTTCGTATGCAGCCAGGGTCTTTGTTTTTCTCGGCGACGACTACCGTTCTGGATAGACGACCCCCTCCGCCTCCCAAAATCCCACCTAATGGCAATCGCTCCCAGAACGCCCACCTCCCCCTTCCAGCCCTCGGGGGGTATGGCGACAGGGGTCAGGGGTGGAAAACGGCTCTACGGCTTTCCTACTGCTCCCATTCCCATCGCCAACGCCCCAGAAATCGCCCCTGGCAGGTATGGAGGGGTTGGGCGGTAGGGGTTGGGAAGGTCAGGCTCGGCAACGGCACGCTGGCTGCGGTCTTGGTGTTCTGGGGCGTGTGGTAGCGGGCAACCGGTAGGGTAGCACGGCTGGCGGGGGACGTCCTGTGATTGCTCCCTGCCAACTGAGCCCACACATC
>WNFG01006589.1_pt1 | contig 17151 bp, 11 predicted proteins | sample 5400431 | NCBI WGS metagenome assembly WNFG01 (sample SAMN13153346, study PRJNA577476) | soil metagenome | isolation source: 120 cm saprolite under Douglas fir tree site 2 hole 3 replicate 2 | place: USA:California | collected 2015-04-18 | reverse complement strand
ACCACCGTTGCCGCGTAGGCGAAGGACCGCAGCTGGAAGCGCTGGAATTGTGGCCCTCGCGAGGGCGGAGGCGGCGGAATTATGGCCCGGGCCATAATCGTGAAAGAAGGGCAGGTCCGAGTGGGTGACGTACCTTGTCCTCGGGCGGTTCGCCGCCAAAGTGGCCGCCGTGGCCCTTATGTAGATCGCGTCGCAGGATCCGGTCGTTAGCAGGCCCGCCGGTGTGACGTCGCCCCGTTTAAGCGAAACGAACGAAACAAACGAAACAACCTGTGGCCCGGGCCACGGGTCGAAGCGAAAAGCGGCGCAGGGTGGTGGCCCGGGCCACGGGTCGAAGCGAAAAGCGGCGCAGGGTGGTGGCCCGGGCCACGGGTCGGAGCGAAAAACGGCGCGGGGTGGTGGCCCGGGCCATCAAGGCGAAGTGGGCGTTGGGAATTTTGATGGCCCGGGCCACCAAGGCGAGGTGGGCGTTGGGAATTCTGATGGCTCGGGCCATCAGGCCGAGGTGGGCGTTGGGAATTCTGATGGCCCGGGCCATCAGGGCGAGGTGGAGGTTGGGAATCTTGATGGCCCGGGCCATCAAGGCGAGGCGGGCGTTGGGAATCTTGATGGCCCGGGCCATCAAGGCGAGGTGGGCGTTGGGAATTCTGGTGGTCCGGGCCATCAAGGCGAGGTGGGCGTTGGGAATTCTGATGGCCCGGGCCATCAAGGCGAGGTGGGCGTTGGGAATTTTGATGGCCCGGGCCATCAGGCCGAGGTGGGCGTTGGGAATTCTGATGGCCCGGGCCATCAAGACGAGGTGGGCGTTGGGGATTTTGATGGCCCGGGCCATCAGGCCGAGGTGGGCGTTGGGAATTTTGAAGGCCCGGGCCATCAAGGCGAGGTGGGCGTTGGGAATTTTGATGGCCCGGGCCTGGCTCGAGCCACCACTCATCCACAGCTCTTCCTCGATGCTGATGGCCCGGAGCCACCAAAAAATCGCTCCGACGAAGTCGATGCGATGGAACGTTGCGCAGATCGTTTCGTTCGTTTCGTTCGTTTCGTTCAAAAAGTGCAACGTTGCACTGGCGAGCCAGCGCTAACGTGCCTCAAGGCACATCGAAGCCACCGGTCATGTGCCTCAAGGTGCCTCAAAGCTGGCCCGGGACATCGCTTCGACCTTCCAGCGTCAAGAATTCTTGCCTCAATTTGCCTCGAGGAAATTGGAGGCAATTTTTCGGTAGCTCGCCAGGGGCAAGTGCCGCCTTGAGGAGCTCGGACCTCAAGGAAACGCTGTTTCCCGGCCCGGAGTTTCGGAAATCCGATTCTGATCGCCGGTTCGTCGATGGAACGTTCCATCCCTCCGGCCAGTTCCTGGCTTGAAGCTCCCCAATGCGTTGGAACAAATCCCCAACGTTGGGAATTTGTTCCAACGCTTGTTCCAACGCTCCGTCCGACGCTGCGAGTTTGTTGGGAATCGGGGTGACGCCTACGACACGGCGCGATGCCAGGCGCACACGCGACGCGCGAGCCCCACTCTCTCGAGCAGCCAGATGACAGCCCACCCGAGATCGAGCTCGCTGGGGCGCATGCCCATGCGGGCCGACTTTGGAAACGCATGATGGTTGTTATGGAATCCTTCGCCGAAGGACAGGACGCCGAGGACCCAGACATTGGTTCCGCACTCCCTGGCGCCCGGGATGATGAACCGGCGTTCGCCCCAGGCATGCGCCGCGTAGCCGACGGCCCAGTGACCGATGATCCCCGCCGCGGTGCGCGCGCAAATGCAGACGGCCACGCCGCCGGGCCCGAGGACCAGGAAGATCGCGATCGCGAAAAGGAGCACGTGAGCAGGCCACGTCCGCTCCAGGAACCAGAGCCAAGGATCGCGCAGGACGTCGGCGGGGAGCCGCTCATCGGTCCGATGGTCCGCGGGCTCGAACCGCAAATGGAGGTTCCAGATGAAGTCGCGGGCGATCGAGTGCCCGTAGGCAAAATATCGAGGGCAGTCGGGGCGGCTCTGCCAGTAATCTCGGACCGCGTGCAGCCGAGCCCACGAGATGGGGCCCCCGAGGCCGCCCAGCACGAACAGATACGCGAGCACGCCTCGCACGGCGAGCGGAGCCTCGTAGCTGCGGTGGATGATGCCCCGGTGCAGGCCGACCGAGTGCCCAACGCACAGCGTGAGAAAGGCCAGGGCGAGCGAGACGACGAGAGTCGTGGGCGTCAACGATGGGATTCCAACCGCGAGGCCGGGGATGGCCATGCCCCAGAGCCAGAGCGTCTTGCCGAGGCCGAAGCGAATCCGCCCGATCTCGGGCGGCACCAGCGGATCGCCCGCGACCCATCGCCGACGGATTGGGGAATTCATGCTCCACGCCTCCCCGGTTCCTCTTCTCCGAACAGTCCCTCGCGGCACAGCGCGTCCGCCGCTCTGACCCACGCGTGCGACCGCCCGAATCGAAAGCGGATCGCCCGCGACCCGTCGCCAGCGGACTCGGTGCCTCATGGTCGCACCTTCCCCGGCTCCTCTTCTCCGAACAGTCCCTCCCGGCACAGCGCGTCCGCGGTTCGGACCCACGCGCGCGCTCGCTCGAATCGAAGCGCGAAGGCGGCCGCCGGCAGCGTGCGCTCGAGGATCGCGACCAATTCCTTCGTCGCCCGCTGACCAGGGCTCTTGTCGAGCAGCCACCAGAGAGTGACGGTGAGGTGCGCAACGTAGAGGAGCCGCCCGAGGGCCGCGGCATCTTCCGGCTCGGGCGCGTCCGACGCGCCCAAAACCGCCTCCTGGAACACCGTCTGCACGCGTTGGCGCGAAAATGCGGTTGCCGGCGCGAAGAGGCCCTCGTCCGCATCTCCCACCAGGACCGGGGTGAGAGCGGTAAGGATCTCGCGCTGCCGAGCGAGAACGCCGAGGCTCGCCTTGAGCGCAAACAGGAACCGCTCGCGCCAGGGCCCGGGACCCATCTTCGAGGCGGAGGCCGCGTACTCCGCGGAGGCCTCGTCATAGAGCGCGAGCACGACCGCGCGCTTGCTCGGGAAATAGCGGTAGAGCAGCCCCACGCTGACACCGGCCTTCTTCGCGATGTCGCGCAGCGTGGTCGCCTCGTAGCCGCGCGAAGCGATGAGCTTGATCGCCACCTTGAAGAGCTGCTTTCGAGCCGCGACGCCCTGCTTCGTCGCTCCGCGCGGGCGACCCCGGCGCCGGGGCTCGACCGGTGGAGAAACTGCCGCGCGCTTGCTATTTTTGGTGAACATGTTTATTAAAAATATAGCTTCGCTGGCGCAGGTTGGCAAGCGCGCAGCGGACGAGGAAGGCAAGGCATGGAAACGACAGGCAAACGGTCCGCTGGTGGACGCCGGGTGTACCCGTGAAAATCGCGCTCCCCGGTGGCACCGGACAGGTCGGCGGGGTGCTCAGCAGAGCTCTTCTTGCCCGCGGCCACGACGTCGTCGTCTTCAGCAGGGGTGGAACGAGCCAGGCGCGCGTCGTCGAGTGGGACGGTCGGCGGGTCGGGCCGTGGGCCAGGGAGATCGACGGAGCCGACGTCGTCATCAACCTCGCCGGGCGCAGCGTGAACTGCCGCTACACCGAGGAAAATCTAAAGGAGATGATGAGCTCCCGCGTGGACTCGACGAAGGCGGTGGGGCTTGCGATCGAGCAGGCCGCGCGGCCCCCGCGCGTCTGGCTTCAGATGAGCACCGCGACGATCTACGCGCACCGCTTCGACGCGCCGAACGACGAGGCAACCGGTCGCATCGGCGGAGACGAGCCCGATGCGCCGGGCTACTGGAAGTTCAGCATCGAGATCGCCCAGGCGTGGGAGCGCGCGCAGCAGGAGGCAAACACGCCGCGAACGCGCAAGGTCGCGCTGCGCACGGCGATGGTGATGAGCCCGGACCGCGGCGGCATCTTCGATGTGCTGCTCGGCCTGACCCGGCGCGGTCTCGGCGGCCCGATCGCCGGCGGGCGACAGTTCGTCTCCTGGATCCACGACCGCGATTTCACGCGCGCGGTCGAGCTGTTGATCGAGCGCGAGGACCTCGAGGGTCCGGTGAACCTCGCCGCGCCAAACCCGCTTTCCCAGCGAGACTTCATGGCCGCGGTGCGGGCCGCCTCGGGCACACGGATCGGGCTGCCGGCGACGAAATGGATGGCCGAGATCGGCGCCTTCTTCCTGCGAAGCGACACCGAGCTGACCTTGAAGAGCCGGCGAGTCATCCCCGGACGCCTCCTGCGCGCCGGCTTTTCGTTCGACTTTCCGACCTGGCCGGATGCGGCGCGGGACATCGTCGAACGCCAGCGTGCGGTGAAGGCCCACGCTTGAAAGGTTGTGCAAATCATCGGGCGGACTGGAGAAGGCCGAAAAGCGCGGTGAAGGTCTGCCCGGCCATCGCCTTGCGGACCGCGTCCACCCGCCGGGCCATTGCCCGTTGCCTGGGCCCCATTTCTCGGCCGTGACAGCCTTTTTGCGGCATTTGCGCGTCTGGGAATACGGGGCCGAATTGCGCCCCTAGGGACGGCGGGACGCGGCTATGCGCGCGAGGATTGGCCTTTCTGTTTTGCTCTGGCTTGTGACCGGCGCGCCGGTGCTGGCGCAGCCCAACTCAAACATCCAATACGTCTACGATGCAGCCGGGCAGCTCGCCGGCACCATCGACGCGAACGGCGAGGCGAAAGCCTATGCCTACGATGCCGCGGGCGGTCTGGTTTCGGTCGAAAAGATCACCGCCCGAGGCGCGGTGGACATCCTTTTCGTCACCCCGGATCGATTCAGACTCTCTTCCTCGCAGACTCCCACGGTCGCGATCTATGGCGTCGGCTTCAGCGACGTGCCGGCGGAGAACCAGATCACGTTCGCCGGCCTGCCGGCGGTCGTCGAGTCCTCGACCCGCCAGCGGATCGTCGCGAGACTTCCCCCCTGCGCGCGAAGCGGCCCACTGCGAGTGACCTCGCCTTCGGGAACGGCCACCGCCCGCCGCGACTTCGCCATCGCTTTTGCGAGCTGCTCAGTGGCCGAGCAAGTCTGCCCCACCAACCCGAGCGGTGCTTATCTGCTCCAGCCCGCGGGTGAGTCGTTTCAGGCCTATTGCGACATGACCAGCGACGGCGGGGGGTGGACGCTCGTCTTGGCCTACGCGCATCCGGCGAATACCAACAACCCGTTGCAGATCGGCGTTCGGCCCGTCGCGGCGGACGGGTTCAGCCATTACTCGACCGCCCAGGTGCAGCGCTTGGCGGCCTTCACCGAGGCGCGCTTTTTCTGTCAAACGTCCGGCCATCCGCGGCTGCTTCACTTCAAATCCGCCGAAAGCCGAATCCTCAGCTATCTGCGAACGGGCACCGGTAACACGAACCCGGAAGCCTGGACCGCGGGCTTCACCGCGCTGGCCGGACACTCCGCCAACCTCCCCGCCGCGACGACTAGCGCGCTCTCCAACCAGGGAGAGCTGGCGATGACCAACCACACGTTCTTTCGCCCCTCGACGTATCACTGGAATATCCGCGCCGATGGCGGACGCTGGGAATGCGACGACTACCCGAATGGCTCCCTGAACACGACGCTCCATCAAATCTGGGTGAGGTAGAGGCGATGAAAGCTCACGAGCGTTGGTGCGGTCCGAGGTCGCTGGAGATTGTCGCAGTCGTTCTCTTCGTTTTGACGAACTGTGTGACATTCCGGGCCCTCGGCGGTACCAAAATGTCACACAGTTCGAGCGCGCTCCCCCCGAAAGTCGAGGAGCCTCGCTCTACGGTACCCTCGAAATTCGAGCCGCCTCGCTCCTCGCTCCTCTCGAAATTCCAGCCGCCTCGCTCCTCGCTCCTCTCGAAATTCCAGCCGCCTCGCTCCTCGCTCCTCTCGAAATCCCAGCCGCCTCGCCGTTCGCCTTCCGCGGAGCTCAAGGAGCCCTCTTCGCTTCAGGGCAGCGATGCCGAGATCAGCCGCGCTCGCGTCTTCGAGGAGCCGCTGGTCCCCGTGGGCGGGCGCGCTCCGGCCGAGGAGAACGAGGCGCTTTCGCAGGCCTTGGCGAACTATCGGCAAAGCGGCGCCGGCGAGGATGTCTCGGCGATCGCCCGGTTTCTGGAGCGGCATCCGCGCTCGGTCTGGCGCGCCTCGCTGCTGATGAATCTGGGACTGGTGCATCGAAGGACCGGTTACTTTTCGAGGGCCCTGGCGGATTGGGAGGAGGCCTGGCGGCTGGCCAAAGGCGAGTCGGACCTCCAGGCGCGCGCCGTCGCGGATGGAGCAGTTGGCGAGCTGGTGGATCTCGCGGCGCGCCTGGGTCTCGACGAACGGCTCGAATCGCTGCTCGAGGAATTGAAGGAGCGCGGCGTGCGAGGCTCCGCGACGGAGAGGATCGTCTCTGCGCGCGAAGGCTTGTGGCGGATGCGTCACCAGCCGGAGGATTCGTTCCGCTGCGGCCCAGTTGCCTTGAGCCATCTTGGCCGAGCCGATGGAGCCTCGGATGCTCTCGCCCGAAACATCCTCGAGACCCGGACCTCGCCGAAAGGGATGTCCCTGGCGCAGCTCGACAAGCTCGCCGGCGGAATGAAGATGAAATACCGGTTGGCCCGGCGCGAACCCGGCGCTCGCGTTCCCGTCCCGGCAATCGTCCACTGGAAAGTCGGCCACTATGGGGCGCTCGTCGGGGAGGACAACGAGCGCTATCTCCTGAAGGATCCGTCGCTGAGAGCGCGCGCGGGCGACGAAGGCTGGGTCGGTCACGACGCGCTCGACTCCGAGGCGAGCGGATACTTTCTCATCCGCAAGGGTCCCCTTCCCCGCGGCTGGCACCCGGTGAGCGGCAAAGAGGCGGAATCGGTCTGGGGCCGCGGGTATACCAGCGGACAGAACCCGGACGGAAATGGACCGAAGGATCCGAAGGGAGGCGGAGGCGGCTGCGGGCCAGGAGATCGAATGGCGTCGTACTCGGTCCACTTGATGCTGGTGAGTCTCTACATCGAGGACTCGCCCGTGGGGTACACGCCGCCGCGCGGACCCGACGTGCAGTTCAAGGTTTCATACAGCCAGCGCGAGGCGAATCAGCCGGGAATCTTTGGGTATTCCAACCTGGGTCCCAAATGGACTTTCGATTGGCTCTCCTATGTGATCGACGATCCGCAAAACCCGTCGAGGAATGCAAATCTCTACAACCGGGGCGGTGGAACCGAGACCTATACGGGTTTCGATGCGATTACCCAGACCTATGCAGCGCAGCCTTTGAGCGGGGCGGTTCTGCGGCGAACGTCGCCTGGCCGTTACGAGCGGCGTTTGCCCGACGGGTCGCTCGAGATCTTCGTCCGTTCCGATGGGGCGACCAGCTTCCCGCGGAAGATCTTCCTGACCCGCATCGCCGACCGGGCCGGGAATGGCCTCGATCTGGCGTACGACGCAAGTCTGAGGTTGGTGAGCGCTACGGATGCCCTGGGCCAGGTGACCACCATCTCCTACGAGCTGCCCGGCGATCCGCTGAAGATCACCCGGGTGACCGATCCCTTTGGGCGGTTTGCGACCTTCGAGTACAACGCTGGATCGCAACTCAACCGGATCACCGACGTCGCCGGCATCGTCTCCGAATTCAACTACGACGCGGGCGACTTCATTCGAACGTTGACCACGCCCTATGGGACGACGACCTTCACCAAGGGCGAGCAAGACACGACGCGTTTTTTGCAAGCCACCGATCCCTTGGGAGACACGGAGCGGGTGGAATTTCGTCAAGGAGCGCCGGGGATTCGCGAGAGCGAGATTGACGCGGTTCCCGTTCCCCAGGGGATGCCCACCCTCAACAACTTTCTCGCGGCTCGCAATACGTTCTATTGGAACAAGAAAGCGTGGCACGACTTTCCGGATGACTACACCAAAGCGGTCATCTTTCACTGGCTTCACGACGTGGATACCAGCCGGACCAGTCGAGTCATCGAGAGCATCAAGCGGCCGTTCGAAAATCGAGTCTGGTATTACTATCCGGGACAGACCCAACCCGGATTCCTCGACGGCACGACGCTGGTGCAGCCGTCGAAAATTGGGCGCGTCCTTGACGATCAATCGACCCAGCTGTATCAATTTGAATACAACCGGCGCGGCAATGTCATCCGGTCCATCGATCCGTCCGGTCGCGAGATTTCCTCTAACTATGCCTTCAATGGGCTCGATCTTCTCGAGGTGGCCCAGACCCGCGAGCCGAGTCCCGAGCTCCTGTCCAGCTTCACCTACAATCCACAGCACCTGCCGCTCACCGTTACCGATGCCTCGGGGCAAATGACGACCCTCGGCTACAACAGCTTCGGTCAGGTCCAGACGGTCACCAACGCCCGGGGCGAGCCGACTACCTTCACCTATGACGACAGCGGCTATTTGCTCGCCGTCGAAGGCGCGATCGCCGGATCGACGACCCGGTTTACCTACGATGGATTTGGACGGGTGCAGACCGCCACCGACTCGGAAGGCTACACGCTGACTTTCGACTACGATGCGCTGGATCGAGTGACCCAGGTGACCCATCCGGACGGCACCACTCGGCGGACGATCTACAACCGCCTCGATCCGGAGCGGTCGATCGACCGGCTCGGACGGGAGACGGTTAGGACCTTCAACGCCCTGCGGCAGCTCGTCACCATCGAAGATCCCTTGCATCGGATCACGCGGCTCGAATGGTGCCGGTGCGGAAGCCTGGAAAGAATCATCGACCCGATGGGCCGGCCGACGACCTGGACCCACGACGTCGGGGGGCGCGTCACCACCAAGGTGTTCGCCGACGGAAGCGAGATTGGCTTTACCTACGAGAATACGACCAGCCGGGTGCGGGAATTGACCGACGCGGAAGGACAAACCAGACAGTATATATATTACGGCGATAACAATTTGAGACAGATTACCTATCTCGGAGGACCGGTCTCGACGCCGCAGGTCAGCTTTACGCACGATCCCAACTACAACCGCGTCATCACGATGGATGATGGAACGGGCCGAACGACGTATCGGTACAACCCGATCACCAAGTCATCGACCCTTGGCTCCGGCCGGCTGGCGAGCGAGACCGGGCCACTGCCCAATTCGGCGATCACCTACGAGTACGACGAGCTGGGCCGGATCGTCCGGCGGGCGATCAACGGCCTCGGTCAGAGCACCGCCTTCGATGCTTTGGGCCGGATGGCCCAGGTCGACAATCCGCTGGGGAGCTTCGTCTTCACCTATCTGAACACGACGAATCGGGTGAGCTCGATTTCCTATCCCAACGGTCAACGCACCAGGCTCCTCTACTACGACAATTTGCACGACCAGCGGCTGGCGGAGATCGAGAATCTCGATCCGGTGTCGGCAGTGCTGTCCAAATTCGACTACGCCTATGATGCCGCGGGGCGGATCAGGCAGTGGACGCGACAGGCCGATGGGCTACCGGTGAGGACCTATCAGCTCGACTATGACGACGCCGATCAGCTGCTCGCGGCGACGCCGCAAGAGCTCGGATCGAGTCGATTCGCCTACGTGTACGATCCTGCCGGCAACCGGACCAGCGAGCAAATCGACGACGACCTGAGCACCGCCAGCTACAACCTGGTCAACCAGCTCATCGGGCGGCAAGTCTCGACCCTGCCCGATCCCGACCCAGTGGTGCGCCGCAGCGAGGTGTCGCGCGATGGGCTCGGCCGGCCAGTGCGCATCGTGCGAGGAACGCGACTCGACCGGCGCGACGGTGGTCAAGCGGTTCTATCCCCAGGGCGTCCAGCTCGGTGTCGACAATTACTTCTACACCCGCGATCACCTGAGCAGCGTGCGAGAGCTGACCGATGTCCAGGGCGCCGTGCGCGCCCGCTACGACTACGACCCCTATGGCCGGCGGACGAAGATCGGCGGGGATCTGGAAGCGGACTTCGGTTTCGGCGACCTCTATTTTCACGCCGCCACCGGCCTGCAGCTTGCGTCGTATCGAAACTACGATGCCAATCTCGGCCGATGGCTCAGCCGCGATCCGATCGGTGAGCTCGGCGGGTTGAATCTGTATGCCTATGTCAATAACAACCCCGTGAATTACTTCGACCCCACCGGCCTCGTCCCGAATGTCAAATGCCCCGTCTGCAAGCCGCCGGATCCCAAACCGCTGCCCGGCATCTGCGCGAAGCCGCCCATCCCTCCCTGGGCGAATCCGGCCGGCGATTCGTCAGGCTCGGGGTCCGGCTCTGGGTCAGGATCGGGGTCCGGGTCCGGGTCCGGGGGGTCAGGGCGGCCGGAACCGGATCCGCTCGGCGGCCCGGTGGGCAAGGATCGCGCGAACCAGCCCGACTTCGGAGGTCCTCCCCACGGCGAACAGCCCGGACCAGATTTGTCCATCCATGTCAGCGGGAACACCGATTCGGGCGCGACCGGGCTCGGCGGCAATGTCGGCTCGTTTAAGGGAGATACCAGCGACGTCGACCTGCCCAACATTCTGAATAAGGCGGCCGACGCCTTCAAAGCTCTGCAGAATCAGCTGAACAACTGATGTGATCGGCTTTTGCCGGCTCAGCGAAGTATGCCGACGCGTTTACTCGTGCGGCGTGCCGTCCTTGCGGGTGAAGACTGGCTTTCCATCGGAAAACTTTTGGTAGGCCAGATCCACGTCGGGATACTCGGCAATGTCCTCCGGATCGCGGTTGCTGATTTCGAGGTAGCGGGCAGGTCGGTCGGTTCGGTTCACCAGCTGATGTCCGTTCTTGGCGCCCGCCGGGAAGCCGGCGCACATTCCCGCGGTCAGGATCTGTTCACCCTCGTCGGTCCGCAGCACCACCTCGCCCTCGAGCATGAAGAGCAGCTCATCCTCGCGCGTGTGGAAGTGGCGCATCCCCGATTCCTTGCCCGGCATCAGCGTCGAGAGATTCGCGCCGATCTTCGTCAGCCCGAGCGCATCCCCGATCGCGCGCTTTTCCCGAGGCAATACGCGCGAGCGGAACGGCTCCGGATAGAGGGAGGTAGTGCGGACCGGCAAGGTAGCTGGGTCGACTGCGGGGCGTTTGAGAGGCATGGCGCGGCGTTTACCACAGGAGTGACGCGATTCAAGAGCGCCAATCCATTCGTCGATGCGCCGATGCAGAGCGGATTTTCGCGGCGGTGGCGCCCCACCAGGGCATTTTCAAGAACGCGTGATAGGCGTCGCGCACCCCTGGGCCGTGCCCGCTAATGACGCGGAATGAATAGGACAGCTGGTTACCCTGGGGCGCTCCAGGGACTCGGGCCGCCGATGGTCTCATGCTCCAAGCCATATCCGAAGGGATCGGGAATTGTCAGGTTCTTCCGGCGACCGGTACGAGACTCATAGCAACTCACCAGCTCGGCGATTACCGACTCCCGGTCGGCGACCACGTCCTGCCAAGTGAATCGGAGAACCATCCACCCGAGCCTTAGCAAAGCGCGATCGCGAGCGCGGTCACGCACGAACGCCGCGCGCGTGCCGTGCTGCGCCCAGCCATCGAGCTCAACGCAGAGGCGCACTTCGGGCCAGGCAAAGTCAACTTCGGCAATCAGCCGCGCACCCTCGACAATCTTCCAGTGCAGCTTCGGCTTGCGCCTCGTCGCGAGCGCCAGCTCAATCCCCATGGATTCGAGAACGCCGTCGGGCACCTCGTCTTCTCGTTGATGATCGCTGACAAGTGTCCGTAGGCAGGCCGCTCCGCGGTGACCTCTCCCGTGGCTGTCAAGAGCTCGATGAATCCAAGCGACGTTTGTCTTTTTTTGCCGAAGGGCCGAGTCAAGCGCCGCTCGAAGCCACACTCCCTCCAGGACCGATGCAAGGTCGATCATCGTGCGGGCGAGATGAGTGAGCCGAAAAGGTCCTCGTTTGGTCGTGTGCGTCTCAATCAAATCCCTCGAACGGAACACCTGCACGCCGCCGAGCTTGGGTAACCTGCGCGAAGCGGGCATCGTGATCTGCACCGTGGTTTGTCGCGGGACGTCCAGCCCCAGCCTTCTTGCCGCGCTCAAGTGGGACAGTACGGCCCCGTCGCCGGCGGCGAGCAGTGCCGCCATCTCCAGCTCATCGAGACTCGGGCTATTCGAACCGTGCCGGAACACTCCCGGATGCAGCCGAGTCCACTCTCCGGTTTCGATCCGACGGCGCAGCCAGCTGCGAGAAACCCCACATGCCGCACAGTCTTTTAGCGTCACTACGCCGAATTGCTTCGAAGCCAGAGCCACCAACCGCTTCGCACCTGCATTTCCCAACCCGCCCCCCCCCTCTTGTACGACGGCCGCCCATTCTTGACGAACCGTGTGACATTTGCGTCCCGCACGGGCCCGAATTGTCACACGGTTCGCTGTGCGCCGGCTCGTCGTGGCCGAGGTGCCGGGCAGGTGAGTCGAGACGTGACGCGCACAACTATGATCGAAGCTCTGCGTTACCTCCGCAGCGCCTCCAACCGCCGTGCCTCGTCAGAAGCTGAAATTGTCGCGGCGCCGAAGACGTCCCATCCATTGACGACCGGATTCCATCGTTCGACCGGAACGCGAATGAGAATCAGCACCGCGCTTCCCCGGACGATCACCCCGGAGATTGAGCCTTCCTTGTCCTCGACCGCTGCGCCATCTACCCGATCCTTAGCGCCGAGCAGCTTCGAATAGAATTTCGCGAACGCCTCGGCTTGGCGGGCTTCCTTGAATGCAATCGCCCAGGCCGCGCTCTGCATCGCTCCTTTTTTTGCCAGCTCGAGAACATCGCCCCGCCAGCCCTCCACCAATCGCCCGGCGTCGTGGCTCCTGGCCAGGAGATCGATGTTGGCTCGCCCAAGGGTCGTCTCGTAAACCCGTTCCGTCCCCGGCAGCAGGGAAGCCAGACCGATCGAGCCTCGCAGCGGGGCTTGGTTGTTCCGGTAGATCGCCGGATCGAGAACCTGGGCGGTGCTTGCGGGAAGGCGCGAAAGGAGCCGGCACGCAGCGGGATCATCCTTCGTGGCGACGGCGCGCACGAGCTCCCCGCCGGCTTCGTAAGGGAAGCTGAGCTGAAGAGCCAACCAGGGATTCACCCCGCTGGCCTGCGCCGCCAGGGAAGCGGAGAGGGCCGTGCTTTCCGCAATCAGCGCCCCGGCCATTCCATCCTCGTCGCCCGAATCCGCCCCGACGACCTCTGCGGCGACGGCCTGGGCATTTCCCTCGAGCGCCGCCGAAAGCGCAAGCTGCGCATCCTCGGAGCGCATCGCTTCCCGAGTGAGGCGCTCCAGCCCCAGCTGCTCGTCCTGAATCGCATGCGCCAGCTCATGCGCGATCGCCAATCGCTGCATCACCGCGGGTTGGTCGGCGAGCAGGTACAGAGTCCGGTCGTGCGGATCATAGAAGCCGCCCACGTTCGTCGCGTACAGCTCGAGGGCTTCCCGCTGGAGATCCACTTGTGGCTCGATCAGGTGCACCGCTTTGAGTGCGGCGCCGAGGCGAGCCAGGCGATCGCCTGGGTACTCCCGCGCGAGCACCGCTTTGAGCTTACCGGCTGCCGCCGTGCGGGAGACGATCTTCACCGTAGGGTTCTTCGGTGCGCGCGCGTGCATCACTTTGGCCACGCGGGGCAACGTCTGCTCTACCATCGCGCGCAGCGTCCGCTCATCCGTCTGGGCGAGCGGCGTCAGAGCCTGGAGCTCCTTGAGTAATGTCTCGTCTGACTGCAGCAGAAGCAGCGACAGGAGAAGGGTCGGCACAGCTCGGATGTTATCTCAGCGCGGAGTGGGACCGGCGCCTACGGCGATCCCATCGAACGGCCACTGTCGCAGAAGCGCGGGTCAGTCGTTGCTGAAACCGCTCAAGCCGCACCGTTTGAGCAGAGCGCGAAATCGGACGTTTTGTCTGAACGGCCGCTCAGGCGTCATCCTTCTCGCTCCGACCCGAGCGCCCGATGCAACCAGGCTTTGGCCATCCGCCAGTCGCGCAGCACGGTGTTGGGCGAAACTTGTAGCGCTTCGGCGGTCTCCTCCACCGTCAGCCCGCCGAAGAATCGGTACTCCACCACCCGGCTCTGCCTCAGATGCAGTGTCCCCAGTTTGATCAATGCCGCGTCTACCGCGACCAGCTCGGCGGCTCGCTCGTCGGACGCGAACATCCTTTCGTCAAGGGAAGCGGGGCGCACTCCACCGCCGCGTTTGGCGGCTTGGCGCGTGCGAGCGTAGTCGACCAGGATGTGGCGCATCGCCCGGGCGCCCACCGCGAAGAAGTGACTGCGATTCTGCCACTGCTTGTCGGGCTGACCCACCAGCCGCTCGTAGGCTTCGTGGATCAAGTCCGTGGTTTGCAGAGTTTGGCCAGGCTGCAGGCGGCCCATTTGGCGCCTGGCCATGCGCCGCAGCTCTTGGTAGACCAGCGGCATCAACTGGTCGAGCGCCGCCCTGTCGCCGTTGTTCCAAGCGACAAGCAGCTGACTCACGTCACCCGGCGGTTGGACCATGCTTCCTCACCGCGAATCGACTCGACCGGTGGTGTACCATACCGCTTCCGGCCGGAGCTACGCTCCGCTTCTGGGCGGGTTACCAGGAGTTGTTTCGCTACCGTGAGGAAATGAGGCTGACAGACTTGTCCGGATTGTCACCCGTTTGAACGTTTTGCACGATTGTCTGCGTTTCGGCCCCGTCGGTCAGAGTCCGTCCACGATGCAGGTGCTGCTCTCATCGGGAGCCACGCATCCGCCGCCACTGCACGATTGACAAACGTCGCAGTCACCATCGCTGGCGCACGACTTGCCGACGCACTCATTGATGCCGCGGGTGGCGGGGTTGCTGTAGCAAGTCTCGCCGGCACCGCAGTCGCCGTCGTTCATGCACCATCGCGCGTAGTTGGGGATTTCCTTGTCCGCGCTCCCAGTACGTGCCGGCACTCTCGACATGTAGGAATAGACGGCAAAGAGATCCTCATCCAGCATGTTGCGAAGCACGCCCCAGGGCATCGGCCACGCGAGGGGTCGGGGCGGTTCCTCGTCCACGTGTGTTCCCGAATGGATCAGGTCGCTGAAACGCCCGAAAGTCGAGTCCGCTTCGTAGAAAAACCCATGATTCTCGCCCGCCAGGTTCGAGGACGCGGCGCGGGCTTCGTGGAGCCCCATCTGCACCGGCGGCGGTGGGAGAAATATCGCGCCACCTCCCAGATAGGCCTCGGTGTTGATCCTGAGCGTGACGCGGTCACGGTCAGGATTGGTGTGGCAACCGCCGCACGCCGAAATCGCATTGACCGGGTAGCTGCCGCGGCCGAACGCCTCGCGAACGTGCCGCTGAGGACCCAGGTCGGGTTCCGCGAGCGGCTGGATCGCCAGCCCACGCTCGACGTTCGGGAGAGCCCGCCAGGTGTCGCGTGGCAGACGGCGAACCACGTCTCCTTCGTCATAGTGGGTTGGAAAGGGAACGGGAGGGATCGGGGGCTTCACGTCCGCCTCCAGCGGGTTCGCAACTGGCTGAATAACAATCAGATAAGCATCGCGCTGAGGTCGCCCAGCGTCATCCAACGAAGATAGGGCCAGGGCATTACCAGCAGCTGCGCGCCGTCATCGGCGAAGTCCTTCCCGGTACGAGTTGCTTCGATGAACTGCTCCTCGGTCAGGTGGAGACCTGTCTCAGGGTCCGGCGTGAGGTTGCGCGTGGTCACGAACAGGCCCGGCCCGATGTCGAATCTGACCCCTCCTGCGAGGAACCCCGCCGGACCGGTGTGACAGCCGGTGCAGTCGCCGACCGCATTGACGAGATAGCTGCCGTAACCGATTTTTGCGATTTCCCTGTCTGTCCTCCCCTCGAGCGATAGCTCGACCGGAGTGATCTCAAGGCCTCTTCGCGAGCGCTCGGCGTAGAAGCGGGACCCCTCGTGGTCTCCACGCCCAGCGTCGTCCCCGCGATGTTCGGCATCCTCTCCCTGGCGATCCAGGGCATCGATCACCGAGTTGACCTGCGCATCGGATTTGCCGCCGCCCCAGAGCCCGAGCGCTAAAACGGCAGCGGTTGCGGTCAGACGAGGCATCTTCATCTCGACCACCGCGGTCAAGATGGGTATTCGCTTCCACAGTTTTGAGATCATGATGGGTTCCTCCACCCGCTAAACGGAAATGGGCGGAAAACCCTCTCATCTTTCTAACTTTCCGAGGATCGGCGGGGCTTTCGAAGAGCGCGATCGCGCGACTGTCAGTTCAATCAGTCGTTGCCGAAACCGCTCAAGCCGCACCGTTTGAGCAGAGCGCGAAATCGGACGTTCTGTCTGACTGGATCCCACTTGGGATCTATCGGCAGAAGAACGAGATGCACGTCGCGCGCGTTCGCTGCGCGCTCGAGCCAATCCAGGGCCGCATCGGGTTCGCCCAACCCGACCTCGATGAGAGCCATTGCGTAGGGCGGAACATAGTGGTCGCGCGAGATCGCTTGTAACGTGCTCAGCATCTCTCTGGCTTCCTTGATTCGGCCCTGCTTTGCGAGGATGTAGCCGCGAAGTGACAACACCTTGCTGTTGCCGCCCGACAATCGACCCGCCGAATCCAGGGCTTCAAGCGCCACGTCGATCTCGCCCGCCTGCGCGTAAGCCTGGCCGAGTTGGAAGTAACCCACCCAGAATCCCGGGTCGATCGCGACGGCTTGGCGGGCGAACTGAACCGCCGCTGGATAATCGCGAGCCGAGAAGGCAACCTGGCCCGAGAGGGCGTGCTGTACCGCGTAGAGAGGATCGAGCGCTCGGGCGCGCCCCATTTCGGACCCGGCCTCTTCGCGTTGGCCCATATGGGCGAGCGTTATCCCCAGATTGCGGTGCGCAAACGCATAGCTTGGATCCGAGGCGATCGCCTTTCGGAAGGCCGTCTCCGCGCCGATCAAATCCCAGTCGAACCAGAACTTGACGATTCCGAGCGAGTTTTGCACTTCGGCGAGGTCAGGCGCGGCCCGGACTGCCTGCGCCGCAGCGTCCCGGGCGCGCGGCCCCACAGATAGCGGAGGCGCATCGCCGTTAATCGGGCTTGCTGCGTAGGCGTCGGCGAGGCCAGACCAAGCGAGGGCATAGTTCCGATCGAGCTCGGTCGCCTGGGAGAAATACTCGATTGCTCGCCGCGTTGTGCGCGGCGTGAGCTGATTCCAGAGGTGGCGCCCTCGGAGGTAGAGATCGTACGCCTCGGGGTTCCTCGTCTGTCGGCGGGTGAGCGAGATCAAGCGCTCGGGCGACAGCCGCTGCCGGATTTGCTCCGCGATGGCGGTGCCCA
>WNFG01003118.1_pt1 | contig 17154 bp, 8 predicted proteins | sample 5400431 | NCBI WGS metagenome assembly WNFG01 (sample SAMN13153346, study PRJNA577476) | soil metagenome | isolation source: 120 cm saprolite under Douglas fir tree site 2 hole 3 replicate 2 | place: USA:California | collected 2015-04-18 | reverse complement strand
GCCGCGCCCGTTCCTCCGCCGGAGTGGCAGAAAGTTGCCGCACGGCGCGGTCATGCGCGGAGCGCGGCCATTGCGACAGCCGCGCCGGAAGAATCTTCTCGACGTTCTCCGGAGAAAGCTGGCTCACCAGCCCGATGGCTTCGGCAGCCTCGTTCACGGGCGCCGTCTGCAGCGTTTCGAGAAGCCGCTGCGTAGCATCCTCGCCAAGGTTGCGAATGATTATGGTCAACAATTCACAATCCTCGCGGAATCCGCAATGCCCGAATCGATTGGTTACATAGTGGATGGTGGCTTTGGGCATCAGGTTCAGGATTTCCATCATGCCATCCGCGAGGTGCCCGCTGCGCATCGCTTCTTCGATGAACTCCGGAAGCCGCTCTTCCGCCCCGATGCGCGGCCTCAGGCTCTGCGTCGATCCGGGCCTCTGCGTCTCCACGCTGTCCAGCGACGCGAGCGCTTGCTGCATCGCCGGATAGCAACGCTTGGAGGCCGCTTCCTGGCTCAACCGCACAAACGCCGCGCTCACCAGGGTCTGCAATTCCGGTTCACGCTCGACCGCCAACTGGTTCCCCAGCCTCCGAATCGCTTCCATCAACGCGCTGCCGTCACCGCTCCCGTACAGCTCGCCCAAATCCGATAGTCCAATCGCCGTCGTTCGCCGGGCCTCCGGCGCCTCCAGCCCCACGCATGAAGCGTACTTCATCAATATTTCGTTGACGGTCTTCAGTTCCCCGCGCCGCAGCATGTCTTCCAGGAACGCGCGCACGTTCCGCGGCGGCACGCACCACGCTTCGTCCGACGTCAATACCTCTTTCTTGTTCTCTTCCGGCACCTGCTCCCAGAATTCCTGGTCCAGCAACTCCGTGTACGACTGCACCGACAGCCCCGCCTGCGCCATCATTTCTTCCTGCGTCGACAGGATTTTGCGCAGCCCCTCAATCTCCGTGTTCATGCGGTCCAGGAGCTGCTTCACGGCGTTGACCCGCAGTTCGCCCTTTTCGTAGCTGTCCAGCGCGAACCGGATCGCCACGTGCTCCGCCAGTTTCAGCAGCATCGGCTTGTCGGGCTTGGCATCCGGCGCCTGCGCCGCCAGCCCTGCCAACGCCTGCTGCAGCGTGTATTGCGCCCTCACGGGCATCGCGCTCAACCGCGATTGGAACGTTGGCACATCCATGCGGTGCTCGGAATCTTTCCGCGACTTGCCCAGTTGCGCGAAAAGTCCCAGCATCGCTCGAACGTCTTCTTCCTCGACGCTGAATCCCCCGCCGCCCGTTCCTGTTCCCGCCCCTCCTCCCGGCAGTCCTCCGACTCCTGGCGCCGCGCCGCCGCGCAATAATGCCGACGCCGTCAGCCATTTTCCAGGCGCAAGTGCCTCGCCACCTGCCGTCCCAACGCCGCCACCGCCAACACCCCCTCCTCCTCCTACGCCACCGCCGCCAACTCCTCCCCCACCACTACCGCCTCCGAAACCACCACCTCCACCGCCCCCCGTTCCGGGTCTACTCCCACCGCCAGTTCCACCTCCACTGCCTACCCCGCCGGTGCCTGTCCCGCCACCGCCACCGCTGCCAGTTCCCCAACCACCACCTGACCCACCGGTGCCTGTCCCGCCACCACTGCCCTTTCCCCCTCCGCCTCCTGCCCCACCCGTGCCTGTCCCACCGCCGCCAGAGCCTGTCCCGCCGCTCGATTCCCACAAGCTCGAACCGCCGCCACCCCCGCCGCTGCCTCCCACGCCGGAGCCACCACCACTACCCCCGACTCCGCCTCCACCGCCGGTTCCCCCGCCACCCGATCCTCCACCACTTCCCAATCCAAATCCCGGCCCCGGACCGCCGGCGCCGTGCCCCGGCCCCGCCATCCCGCCGCCACCACCGCCGCTGCGCATACTCTCCGCTGCCAAAATCATTTGCAGCATCTTGTTGGGGTCTTCGAAGAAGTCCTTGAATTTGTCGCCCGCCGCGCCAAGCACCTTCTGCGTAAGCTGCGCCGCCACCTTGATCCCCGCCACCGAAGCGTCTTCCGCCACGTAGCGGATTTCATTCACCCTGATGCTGGTATCTCCTGCCAGCGCCGTTTTCAATTGTTCGGCTAGCGAGGAAGGCTTGGCGTTTCCGCTGGGGAAGGCGCGCACAAATCGCGCGAATTGAGGTTGCGTAAGATTGGTGGAAAAATGAATGCTGGCGATTCCGGAAGTGATCAATAGTTGCGCGAAGCTTCTCTCGCCTGCTGCCGAGCCGAGCGGCACGCCGTCCAGCAAAATCTGCGTTCCCGACGCGCCCAGCAGCACGCCGCTTCCGCCGCTGTCCTCCAGCGCGTTGCGCAACTCTTTCCACGCCGTTTCAAACTGCTGCGTCGTCTTCGCGTGCCCAAACTCGTACAGCCGCGCGAATTTCAGCAGAATGTTCAGGCTGCGGACAAACGCCCGCGCCCCGCCTCGTTGTTCCTGAATCATAGCTGTCGGCGCCGGACCTTGCCCTCCTCACGCTCTCCTTACAGTAGTGTCACCCTCGCCCCGAAACAAGCCTCCCCGCGCCTCCTGTACCCTTCTCAATAACAGATTCCCATCTCATTTTGGAAACATTATCGCCCGGGCGGCTGTGTGCCTCTTGCGCGGCAATTGTTCGGTATTACGACGCTTTCGGCAGGAAAACGACTTTGGCAACTCCAATCAAGTCGACATCTTCATCCCAATCCCAGAGGCGAGTTTTCCCCTGCAAGTGAGCCTTGGCAATCTCGAAAGCCTGATCAATACTCAGCCGTTCTAACCCTTTCAGCGCAGCCGCACCATTCGAATCGTCGCCATCCTCGCAGCTATACTCTTTCGCCGCCGCTCCAGACAAATCCCCGTCCACGCCGCCCTCAGCATTCACGACGATGGTGTTCAAATCAAACAGGTATTCGTCCTCATCCTCGCGCGCCACTCGCCGCCGCACCGTAAAATTGAACTGGTAGCCAGCCGAGGTCTCTCCGCTCGCCACCTCCGGCGATCTAATGGCTCGCACCGCCGTTTGCCCGCCAAACTCGTACTCCCCGATGTAGCGCAGCATCGCATCCACAAACGGGTGCCCAATCGCCAGGAATTCCGCCTGAGCATTTCGAATCGCTGTCGGTCGGTCGAAAGTAACCATCTTGAAGCGCTCGGGCATGTCCTTGGAACGCAAACTCTCCGGCGTCAGGAACTCCAGAAAACCGTCTTTGCGCTGTACCTGTCTGCGTTCTTTCGCCAGGAGCTTCAGCGTAAATTCCTCTAGGTCTTTCAAGTCGACCGGACTAGCCAATTCCCGCTTAAGCGTCCCCTCCACCAGCGCTTTCTTATAAATCTCGTCCGGAGCAATTTCATCCGCTTCAAGCTGTCCGTTCAAGCTCGCAATCAGCTCTTCCGCATCTTCACCTGTCACCTTGCCCAAAGCCTCCGCAGCGTACCTCAGCCTCTGATCGAAATAGGACCGCACTGTATCTTCAATCGTTCCAATATTTTTCAGGTTGTAAATGTGCACGACCTTCTGCTGTCCATAGCGATACACGCGCCCCACTCGCTGCTCGTAGCGCATCGGGTTCCACGGCAAATCATAATTCACCAGAACGTGGCAGAACTGCAGGTTGATCCCTTCGCCGCCTGCCTCCGTGGAGACTAAAAATCGCACCTTCGGGTCGTCCCGGAACAGTTGCTGGCTCCGCAGCTTACTGTCCGCTTCCGGTGTCTTGCCCTCCAGCTTCATATCGCCGTTGATCAGCACAACCGTTCCGTCGCCGTACCATTCTTCCAGTTGTGCTCGCAAAAACTCTTGCGTCCGCCGGTACTCCGTGAAGAACAGCACCCTTGCCCCCGGATTTTCTTGATCGATCTGCTTCAGCAGTTCGCGTACCCGGTCGATTTTCTTCTCCCGCCGCACCGGCATCGCCAGCAGCTTCTTCAGAACGGAAATCTCTCCCTGCAGCATCTCTCGGTCGCTCTTGAGGGCTGCCTGCTCTTCCTGCTCGCCCTCATACCGCGCATCGCGGTCTTCTTCCTCCTCTTCGGCGGGCAGTTGCTCCAGCTTCTTTTCCAGCCGGTCTAGGCGAACGTTCAAAGCCGCTCGAATCGCCCGTAGCGAGCTCGCATTCATTTTCTGGAAGCTCGTCAGAATGAAACCAATCGCCCGCCGGTGCGTCGGATCCTCGATCTTTTCGAGCGCGTTGTACCCTGTCCGGATGTATTCCTCAACAGCATCGTAAAATTCTCGCTCGTCTGCGTGCATTTTGAAGTCCAGCGGGATCGTCCGCCGTCCCTTGAAAACCGCCTGCCCCTGCGCGTCCGTCACCTTCAATTTCGGCGTCCGCAGGATCAGCTTCGAATACGGAATCGCATCCTTCGGCCGGAACAGCCCTTCATCCACCAGCGGTGTGAAGTCCACATTAGATTCCAGCAGTTTTACTAGATTGATGAAGCGCCCGTGGTTCGGATCGCCGGCGTGCGGCGTGGCCGTCAGCAGCAGCATGGCGTCGGTGTAGTCGCGTAAGGCTTCGGCGAGTTGGTAATTCTGCGTCTTGTCCGTCTTTTTCGGATATTCACGCGCGCTCAGGTGCTGCGCCTCATCGAAGATGATCAGGTCCCACTTCCGGTTTTCCAGCAGCGTCCGCTTGTGTTCCTTCCGCTTCAGCCGATCCAGCGAGGCAATCGCCGTCGCTTTCAAGTCCCAGATTCGCGGGTTCACCGCCTGAAAATCCCGCCCGAAAATCTCAAACATCTCCTGAAACTTCTCCTGAAACTCTTCCTGCCACTGCCGCGTCAACCCCGCCGGGCAGACGACCAGCGTCCGCGCCGCATTCCCCCGCTGCGACAGCGCCTGCCAGACCATCCCCGCCTCGACCGTCTTCCCCAATCCCACTTCGTCCGCGAGCATGAACCGCCGTTTCGCGTTCGATACCACCGTGTGCGCCGTAAAGATCTGATGCGGCAGTATCTCCGTCCGAGCGTTGGAGAGCTGCCCGCCTTTGTTGAGGCAGAGAAAGCGCGCCGCCATCTGGCGAAGGTCGAATTTCCAGGCCTCATCCCACGTGCCAGTCCCGGCCAATTCCAGAGGTGTGCGGCAAACTACGACTTCGTCCAGTTTCAAGATTTTGTTTTCTGAGCGGTAGGGCGGACGAGAAAAAACCGTGGGGTTGAATTCAACCTTGCACTGATGTTCTCGGACTTTCTGTACGCGCCCCACTCCAAGCGGGCGGTATATTCCGTTCACGCTGCGGACATGCGTGCCCGCATCGAGCGCGTCTGTAAGGCTCTTCTTCTGGGTGGTCGGTGTGCCCACAGGCCGGATTATATAACGCTATTCACCCAACCCTGGCCAGTTTGAGAGGCCAATAGGACCCGTACATCCGAGCCCTCTTTAGTCTTCGGCTTCTTCTTGGACCCCGCCGTGCCTGCTTCTAAACGTGAGAATTTCAGTGTAGTAGTCCATTACATGCTGCTGTTCTTTTCGGGCGATTTTCCATAACTCGGATACGATTCCTGCCAACTCTATCTCTTCCTTGCTGGGCGCATCTACTGATCTGCTTCCATCGGCACTCTCATGACAGCTTATGGAAAGCCGAACCACGTCGCCGTGTCTGCTGTCCTTGGGGTCAAACTGCGGCAGGCGAATTCTAGAAACGTCAGTCGGAAAGTAGCGCTGTGTTTGTACTCCCGCAGAAGCACTGTACAGTGCTGCCCGACAGGGTATCGAATTCAGAACGCCTCCTAGAAAGTAGGCCTCGTCCCTCGACTGACACGTGAGGAAAAGTAGAGTGTGGTCCGGGATCACAGGCTTGCCCGCCAGCCCCGCCAGCGCTACCGGCCCAACAACCGCGCATTGGAACACCTCGGTGAGATCCTTAAAGACGACTTTGTATGGTGCTAAAGTGTAATTACCTAGATTTCCTAAGACGTAAAATTCCGGTCTCTCTTTGTGAAGTTGCTTGTAGCCGCTCCGTTTTCGAAGAGGTTTTTCGAAGCCCTTGAGAAACTCAAACGTCAGAGGAGCTTTGCGTTTTAGCTCAGCGACGCTAACGGGCTCCGAAAAGTCCTCGCCGTGATGAGGGACGAGAATATGAGCTGACGCCCTCGCATGCCAAGCCTGCACGTCTCTTCCACGCAGAAGCGGAAATAAGTAATCGTTCTCTATCGAAGCAATCGACGTCTCGACTTTCGTTCTACCGACTTCACCCAAATTCTTGATCACGGATCGGCGATCCTTTGTCTCCACCACGTCAACCCAGAACACACCGTTCAGCCATGTGCATGACCCCGCGTAGGCTCTGTCCATGATCGCTTCGGAGCGGTCGCCTATAATTCTTTGCAGGATTGGAAAAGCGTCTTTCGGTGCCGTTAGCCAGGTGCTACCCAATACCGCAGGTTCGACGGGCGCGGCCAGCCATTCTTGCACGTCGAAGCAATCCAGCACAGACCGCAAATCAGCCTCGTCGACGGACGGGCGAGCACTTGTGGGGACCCAAAATCGGTACGGTAGCGGATACCTCGTCAACTCACCCTTCTGTGCTAATAGAACAGCAGTCCTGTTCGTCGCAGTATCGAAGGGAAGAGAGAGAGACAAATCCGAAACCCCCAATACGCGGAAGGGTTTCTCTGGGCCGCTAGCAAACCGTCGAAATCCCTCGTTCGCACCAGTTTTAAAGACGGACTGAGTTATGACGAACCCCAGCACGCCACCCTTCGATACATAGTGATCCATGCCGACGTACACAAAGAGGGCTGATAATTCTTTTTTCACATTCCCAAGCCGTGCGCCCTTCGTTGCGCGCTCTCTGAGTCGGTATCGGTCCCAAAGTTCCACGGTGGACTCACGATATGCAGCTGGCAAACTTTCCCAGTTGACCCAAGGCGGATCGGATTCCCGACAACGTAATCCACGGTACCCACGAATAGGGGCGCGAAATTGTTCTTGATTATTCTTGCCCAAATTCCATTCTTGTTTTCTCGGTCAAGCCGCACCAGCACCTTGTAGAGTTCCACGTGCGTGTCCTTCGCCGTGATTGTGAAACCCTCATCTTGACAGCGACTCAGGAACTCGGAAGGGGCATAGCCATTCTTTATGCATTCCTCCAGGACCTCGGCATACCTGGCAACATCTTTAGGACTCTTAGCAATCTCTTTAGGCACCAACAAATGTGGTGGTTTCAGGGCACTGCAAGGAACTTTTGCAATATTCCCAGCACCTGTAAACAAGTCGCCGTATTCAGCGGGCGTCATAATCGCGTCGCACAAATAGATGGGAATCTCCACATGATCCGAGTGACGAATCAGGTCCTTCACGGCCACGAGATAATTAGTTCTAGCGGCCATAACGGCAAGCGGATTTAAGTCAAAGCCAATAACGTTTGCCAGAATCTTCTTCAATAGTTCGCCTTCGTCATAGGCGCATTCTTCGCGGTTTTCGTCGTACCAGCGGCGAATTCGGTTAATTGCCATCACCAGAAATGTCCCCGAGCCGCACGCTGGATCGAGCAAGCGCTTGTCTGGGTCACCTTCATAGCCAAGCTCATTCAAAACGTGATCTGCCAACCAATCCGGTGTGTAGTACTCGCCCAGGTCATGTCGAACGGATTTCGGAAATAACTGTTGATAAAGCTTCTTGAGCAGGTCGCGTGATTGTGCGGGATCTTCTGAAAAAGTCCCGGGATTGTAGTCGTCCAGTTTCTGGATCATCTGCCGGGCGATCTTCTCAATCGGCTCACTCCACACCGGCAGATACCATGCAAACAGATCCCCTTCTAGGAAGTTCGTAATTCCCATCGTGTGAAAAATCCCGCCGCGCTCCAATTCGTCGAGTTCACGCCTAAGCTTCGCTGGCGTTGTTGCGTTCTGCAGCTTCTCGACCTGTCGGGTCATCCACGGATTGAAAAAACTCACAATTTCCGCGGCGAGGAGCTTGATGAGAAGCGCGTAGTAGGTATGGAGTGCAAAGAGAAGTTGTCCCGGGTGCGGCTTGCCCTTCACGCCATAAAACTCAGCCAATTTCTTGAGCTTGTCCGAAAGGTTTTCGACATCGTAGCCGCAAACTTCTCCAAACAGGATCTTCCACTGGCTAAAGAAAACCTGCGCCTTCGGATTCTCGGTTTTCAGGATTTCGTCGTAGAGCGTTCTCACGCCCTCCTGAGCGATCAGGCTGTCCGAGCCAAAATCCCCATGCAGGTATTCCGGCTGGTACGGTTTGCCCTTTTGTCCGAGGTTATAGAGCGCCCAAAGAAACCGCAGTGTCGAGTGACGGTTAACTTCCACCGGCTCCTGGTCCGTCCACTTTTCATCACGGAACCGCACAAAGACGAAATACTTCCCGTCTGTCCCGACCCCGAACATGCTGTTCATCGGGCGGTTCTCTTCCCGCCGCATGTCGTAGAAGCGCTGCCGGATCTGCTCAATCAGCTTCTTGTTGTTGGCCCCATCCCGATTTCCAGACAGCGTTCCCGGATCCTTATATTCAACAATCACGTTGCTGTAGACGGAGTCCGGCCGCCCGGTTGCGACCGTAATGTTGTGGTGCGCGTCCAGCTTGATCTTGGCTTCCCGCGCAAACTCTTTCAGCGCCCCGGCGACCTCAATCTGCAGGTCCATCTCCGACTTGGCCCACGCCGCCGCCTTCTGAATCTGGTCCGCCAACACCACGGCCCTGTGCCCAATAATGTCGTCGAGTGATTCTGGCTTTGGGTTTACCGGCCGCTCGCTCAATTCATCCCTCTTCTCGGTTCATTCAATCGTATAGCGCAAAAGAACATACCACTCCTGCACTTCAAAGCGCAGGCAAGAATCGAAAATCAGCACCCCGACACGGATTCAGACCGTTTGCGCCGGCAACGCCGCAGCTTTAGTTGTTTCGCGGCGCCAATTCAAACAGACATCGTGCTATCCCACAGCATCCAAACCACTTGCAAGTAACCCTTGACATACGGTACCAATATGCTATAATGGTTTGGTCAGTTCGGCACGATTCCTCCGCCTGCCTGCCGTACCTTTGGCGATCGAAGATCCCGATCCTGTGTCGGGATCGCAGGTTCCGGCCCGGTTGGAAAGGAAGGTGCCCTCGAACCATGCTCGCCCGCCAGACAGTCCTTCTAACTGAGCATGCGGCGAAGCATGCTCATCCTGAGCGAGCATCAGGAGTCGAAGGATCTCTCCTCGCTGCTTCCCGTCCCTCTCAGTTGCTTTCTCGCCAACAGGCCGCCCCCGTAAGTCTTTTAGCTGCAACACTTAACACTTATGGATCTCCCCGCAAGTGTTGCAAACAAAAGACTTACAGCCTGGCTAAGCCCTTTAGATGCAACACTTACAAAAAACTCGGGGGACATCCTTCAAGCCAAAAGTTTCTTCCCTCCACACCTTTCCTGCTGTTCGGACGTTCAAACGTGTCGACGTGCAAACGTTTCAACGTGTTTCCAGTCTATCTCCCATCTTCCGTACCCTCTTCCAAGTTCCGTATCCTGCATCCCCTTTGTTTGGCACTCTTACGAAAACTGCCGGGGTGTGGGGGTATTCTTCCCATTCTGGAACTCTCCCGTCCACCTTCGTTCCCCCCACGAATTACGGATCACAAGTCACCTTATTTTCTTTCCTCTCTTTCAACTGTCGACTGTCAACTTTCTCCTCTTTGAGTATAGAATCGGACGGAAGCCCAATGACCGACCTGCCCCCATCGGAGCGCTTCAAGACGGAGATGCCGCAAATCCCGGGCGTTTCCTCTCCCGGCGCGCGCACATCGACAGCGTCGAATCCCGCTATCAAGCTGGTCATCGGACTTCTCGCCGTGCTCCTAGTCGTCTTTCTGGGAGCGCGCTGGGCTTTTCGCCCCAAGCATGCAGAGCCGCAGCTTGCCAATCAGCCTCAGATTGAAGTTCCCTCCGCCGCCCCCGATCCCAGCACGCTGCTTCCGCATGCTACCGACGCGGAGCCGGGCGTCGCCGACGCGACGGAGATGGCCAAGCCGTGGTCCTCGAAAGAATTTCTGATTCGCAACCGCCTCAGCGGCGAAAACATCCCCGCCTTTCTCATTCGTTTGCCGGCCGGCTCCCCGTCTCAGCCCGGCGGCTACTGGGCCTTCGAGCAAAAAGCGCCCTACGGCGATTGCAAGCTCGAATACGTCACCGACCTGGACAAGTTGAAAAAAGACTACGGTTTTCGCGATCCGAAACATCCCATGGTCGGCAACCCCTGCAGCCGCACGGTGTTTGATCCGCTCAAGACCACCAACCTTCCCGGCACTGGCGCGTGGGCGCGCGGAAGCATCGTCCAGGGTTCCGACCTGCGCCCGCCGCTCGCCGTGGAATTAAAAGTGGAGGGCAAGAAAATCCTCGCGGTCAGGACCGAATAGATGTCAGGCGGGGAAGGCGCGCGCGGCACAGAATTCGACGATGCGCTGTTCAGCCCAGAAGCGCTCGCTTCCGGCGTGTTTGGAAATGAAGCCGCAATGCCCGCCGTGCTGCGCAGCGACAAACTCGATGGCGGGATTCGCGCTGATTTTGGCAGCTAGGAAAGAGGCGTAGGGAACGAAGGGATCATCTTGCGCGGTGATCATAAGGAGGGGCAGGCGTATTTGTGACGCGACGCGTTTTGCGCCGACGTGATCGTAATAGTCTTGAGCGTCGCGATAGCCGAACTGCGGCGCGGTGATGACGTCGTCGAATTGCCGCACCGTTCGCACCGGTGGCAGGCCATCGATGGGGTAGCGCTCCGGAAACATTTTGTGTTTTCTCGCGTAACGGGACATCAAGCCGGTCACAAAGCGGCGCTGATAAAAATAATTCTCGCGTCGCCCGAGCGCGTCGGCGCAAGCGGCGAGGTCGAGCGCAGGGCACACCGCGCAGACACCGCGCAACGCCTTCGGCACGGCGGCGCCAAACTCTCCGGCCATCTTTGTGACAAGGTTTCCACCCATCGAGTAGCCGGCGAAGAATATTTGTTCGAAACCATCGCCTTCTGACAGTTCTTCAAAGACGCTCCGGTAATCTCCGCTCATTCCGGAGTTGTAGAGAGTGGGCGTCAATGCTTCCGTGCCGCCGCAATTTCGCTGGTTCATACGCACGACGTGGAAACCGCGATGGAAGGCTTTCTCCGCAATGCCGCGCATATAATTCGAATCGCTGGAACCTTCCAGTCCATGCACAACAACGATGACCGGCGCGTCCTTGCGCTTGCCGGGTTGCCAGTGACAATGTCCGAGCAACCGCGATTCCGGATCGACCTGAAACAACCGGGCTTCAGCGCACGGGATGTCAAACCGCCGAGGAACAAAAGCCGAGACGATGGTCATGGCGTGTCCGTTTTTCAGAAGCAGGTGCGGCTCAAAGCGAGGGATACCGGGTTCCACAGTAAGACTGTATTTCACGGCCGCATCCCGCACAAGACAACACTGGGACAACGAGTGGGCTCCGCTGGCAAGGATTCAGGCCGAGGGACTGCAAACTAGCCACGGTTTCTTGGACGGAGCTCCGTGTCCTGCATCGTGAGCTATTGCCGCTTGATGCCAAGTCGAGAGGAAGCATCGTCGGTGGAGGTCAGTTGGGTGGAGCACCGCTTAATCGGGCGATAGCTTTGCGGGCACGCTCGGCGTCGCGTCCGGCGGGATCTTCTTGAAGATACATCCGGTATTCTGACGCAGCCTCGGCCGGCTGCTGTTTCTCTTCCAAAGCTCGGGCAGCAACAATATGAATGCTAGCGAGACCGTCATGCGGAACCGAGTGTGCCTTGCGAGCATGGCCGATCGCATCGTCAAATTTGTGAAGTTGCAGCTCTGCGTAGGCCGCATAAGCCAAGGCCCAGGCATTCAGCGGATCCGCAGACAGCGAGCGTGTCAGCAGATTATCCATCTCGTCAAACTTGCGCTCGCTCAGGGAAATCCTCGCAAGATTGCGGTAGGCCATCGCGAAATTGTCGTTGATCTTGATGGCCTTTTCGAACGCCGCGCGCGCGGCAGTGGCGTCTCCGGTGTTCGCCAGCGCCTGACCCAGACCGTTGTATGCAACATCGTAGTCCGGATATATGGCGATGGCCGCCTCGAAGTGTTTTTTGGCTTCCTCCCAGGTTTTCTTGTCCAATGATTGCGAACCCTTTTCGAATTCCTTCTGTGCCTTCTCCGGCGCCTTCAACCGATTGGTGGGGATCATGCCGGAATCCAGTCTGCCTGGAGTCGCGCTACCCCCGTAGGAATCGGCTTTCACAATGGCATTGAAGGTCTTGCGAGTCTCCATTGCTTCGATCTCCACCACGTCGTTGTACTCTTGGATTCCTGGCCCGAAGACGCGAAGTCGATAAGTCTTCGTAACCGCATGAAACTCAACTCTTCCGCTTTCGTCTGTTTTCTGATCCCGTGGCATCCCCCCGTACAAGTCCGTGATCTGGACCGTAAGGTTGGCGGGAGCGGGATTTTGAAACGATTCGATGTAGACACGGACAATCAGCGTCACTGGGTTAGCCGGCTCGAATTGCGCGCGTGAGGCCGCAGGAAATGCCGCCATCAATAGCAGCAAGCAGTTTAGTCCATTGAAAACTGCTGAGAAATCTTTGCCGGAATACATGGCGGCGCCGGTCCCTCCTGTTCTGAGCAGACCCTGCTCGTTCTAGCGGCGTTAAAACGTGAGAAGAGACCGAGTAAGTTCAAAGTCTAACGCAATCCTGAACGCCTGGCACAAGTTTCAGGTCGGGTTTGGTCTGGTAGGCAGTCAGAATACCCACCTGCCCTGTACGTCCGATTACCTTGCGATCAATCTCGTAAGGATGAGCTTTTGGCAAGCATCCAGCCCCCTAGCCTGCAAGATCGCGTGGTCCGCATGTTCATTCAGCTATGAAAACCTGGATATGGAGTTCATATTTCAGGATACTCCGGCACCTCAATGTATTGATTTTGTATGTTTTTATTGTTGACAAAGAACTTACAACGGTGCGATTCTCCCGGCAATCGGAATGCTATGTACTTTTTAGGGTTGTGTTCTTCTCACGTGTTAACCAAATCTTTCCCTTTCGCGCCTGGGTCCTGGCTTACGGGCCAGTGGAGCGATGGGATGTGGATTTGATCTTCAGGAGGGCGATTATGGAGAGGCGTTTGACGTGTTTCGGCAGTTTGTTAGCTGTATTCCTGGTCTGTACGCTGGCAATCACATTGCTGCCGACGGCGGGAGCGCAGGAAACGACGGGCGGTATCAAAGGCTATGTAAAGGACAAGTCTGGCGCGACGGTTCCCAGGGCAGAGGTCGAACTGACGAGTTCGGCCTTGCTTGCCCCCAGGAAGGCTCCGACGGACAATGCGGGATACTTCTACTTCCAACTGCTACCGCCCGGGGAGTACTCCCTGACGGTTACGGCGACGAGCTTCCGGACCTATAAGCTGACGGGAATTCCCTTGGCGGTCGGTCAGCTTCCCACTCTCGAGATTGCGCTGGAAGTTGGCGCGATGTCCGAAGTCATCGAGGTTACCGGAAGAGCCCCGATCGTCGACGTGACGAGTGTGAAAGTCGCTGTAGACATCCCGCAAGAGGTTATCGACAACATTCCCAAGGGACGCTCTTACCAGTCGCTGATTCCCTTTGCTCCGGGCGCCCGCCAGGAGCCCCTGCAAAGCGCGCGCAATAACTCTGGACGCAACAACGGCTTCCAGATCGACGGCGCCAGCGACTCCGAGAATACTTACCTCGTCGAAGGGTTGGACACTTCGGAAATTCAAAACGGCGGTATCCGGCAGAACGTCGTGTTCGAATTCGTCCAGGAAGTCCAAGTCAAGACGAGCAGCTACGAGGCCGAATATGGCGGCGCAGTGGGTGGCGTGGTCAACGTCACTCAGAAGCGGGGCAGCAACGAATGGCACGGCAGCCTGGTGACGTACTATCATCCGGACGCGTTTGACTCCACGGACCAGTGCGCGGTCACGCCCTTCGCAAACACGGCCGAGGCACCTAACGCACTGAGCGGGCAGCAGATTGCGTGCGGACTCCGGGGTCAGCCAGGGACCTCTACGAATGCGACGACGCGAACCGACGTAACTCCCGAGTACTATCGGCAGAAGAAAGACAAGTACTTTACGATCGAACCCGGTTACGAAGTCGGCGGTCCGCTCTTGAAGGACAAGCTGTGGCTGTTCTCGAGCTATATTCCCACTATCCAAAGAATTTCGCGAACGGTAAACTTCACGGGCAAGAACTCGGGTCCTCATACCTTCACGACCAGCTACACGGCACAAAATATGTTGAACCGGCTGGACTACCAGCCCTTCAGCAAACTCCACCTCTTCGGGAGCTGGCAGTACGGTTATTCTCGTGTCACGGGGCAGTTGCCCGTAACGCCGGACTCACTTACCGGTCAGATTAACGGCGCCGCTGGTACCGATCCCACAACCATTCGCAGCGACACGGGAGACGTTTACCCGAGCAACATCTTCAACTTTGGCGGAGACTGGACACCCAATTCGCATTTACTGGTTTCGGCACGTTACGGTTATTTCTTCTATAACACGGAGGACCGCGGCAAGCCCAGCGGCACTCGCTACAGTTATTCGACTGATCTGGTCATCAGCAATTGTACACCGAAGCCGCCGGCGACATCTTGCGCCTCAACTGGTCTCGATGGTAATCCCATCGCGGTCGCTGGTCAGCCCTCCGGGGCCTTCGCGAACACCGCCCCGTTCTCGAACATCTCGAGCAACTTCCAGAACATTTTCGATGCCTTCAAGCGCAAGGCGTTCAACAGCGACGTTTCCTACTCCGTCAGCAAGTGGGGCCAGCACAATTTCAAGTTCGGTTATGGCTTCAATCGCCTGTCCAATGACTTGCTCCAAGGCTATAACAGCTCGCTAACCACGATCTCATGGGCTTCTTCTTACACTCCAACAACGCCGGAAGGCATCGTGGCATGTAAGGCGATTGTTGCGTCCAACATGGCCACCTACGGCACTCCTTCTACACAGTGCCAGGGCAACGATGGTTTTTTCATCGTTCAGGATGGCGTGGACGCCGCTGGAAAAGTTGCCAGCTACAACCACGGCATCTATGGACAGGACAGTTGGACCGTAGGTCATGGCCTTACGCTGAGCCTCGGCGTGCGCTTCGACAAGGAGTTCCTGCCGCCGTACGGCGTGGGTGCAAGCTCCATCAACTTCAACTTCACGGACAAGGTTTCACCGCGCCTCGGCGCTGCCTATGACGTCCTGCACAACGGCAAGCTCAAGCTCTACGGCAGCTACGGCAAATTCTTCGACATCATGAAGTACTCCCTGCCCCGCGGTTCCTTTGGTGGCGAGTACTGGCATAATTGCGTGTACGCCATGGACTTCGTGGACTACACCACCATCACGCCGAGCGCCCCTGGCAATCATGCTTGCCCAGTCACCGGGCCAGCCCCGGGCGTCACCGTTGGGCGGTTCATCGAAAACGAGGACCTGCGCAGGAACATTATCAACACGCAAGACCCCGGCGTTGACCCGAAAATTAAGCCCATGTCGCAGCACGAGTTCGTTATCGGCTCCGACTGGGCCATCAAGCCGACCCTGGGTCTGGAAGTCCGCTACGCGCGCAAGCGTCTGGACAACGCCATCGAAGACATCGGCATAACGGACAATTACGGCTTTTATATCGGCAACCCCGGACCCAACGCCTATGCAGACCTCTTGCATCGGGCGCTTCCGGGTTCCAGCCTCCCGATTCTCTGCGCAAGTTGTCCTGCGCAACCAAAGGCTATCCGCCGCTATGACGGGTTGGAAGTCCGTCTGAGCCGCCGCGGGAGCAACTTCTTCGGCCAGCTCGGCTACACCTACAGCAAGCTGACTGGAAATTACGCTGGTTTAACCAATTCGGACATCACCGACGGCAACGGTGGGCGACATAATCCGAACAACCACCGCGATTTTGACCATCCGGACATGCAGTTCACCACGACCGGCGCGATTATGGATGGACCACTCTCCACGGACCGTCCCCACGTTCTCGGCGGCGTGGGCTACTACCGTCTGAAGTGGTTGGGGATGGAGACGACGTTCGGATTGACCCAACTTGTCGCTTCGGGTTCGCCGAAGAACACGTGCATCTCCACGCTCCAGTCGGGATCCAGCTGCCAGTTTTTTGAGCAGCGCGGCACCTTTGTGGACATCACCCGCGACCCCGCGACCGGCAATTGGGTCGAGGGGGCGATTCACCACGACGCTCGCACGCCGTTCTACTCGCAGACCGACCTAAACTTCGGTCACGAGTTTAAGGTGAGCAAGGCGCATGAAGCCCAGCGTCTGCGCTTCGAATGGAACGTCCTCAATCTATTGAATCAGGGTTCCGTTTTGCAATATCAGCCTAACCCAACAACTGGGCAGGACATATTACTTCCGGATCCGGCATGCCCGACAGGCACTCCTCTGCCGCCGTGCCTAGCGAATCCCAGCAGGATTGACTTTAAAACCATGATGACCGGTTGGGATCCGTTCGCGGCTGCAAACGCCACGAAATACGGTGTTGCGGCGCCGCTGACACTCGCGAGCCGCTACGGCAAGCCGTTCCTGTTCCAGACACGGCGGACCATGCGTATGGCTGTCAAGTTCACCTTCTAACCGATTCCATAAACCTCGACGCGAAGGGGCCGGTCTTCGGACCGGCCCCTTCTTTTTTGGCTATAGGTCTGCTGCAAGCCGGCGAGGATGGGATGTATCGCCATGCAGCGACGCGGCTCCCCTGGCACCTCTACCGCTGTTCGGAGATTCGCCCGCCTAACTTGACCGGAATGGCGATGCCCTTTAGAATTGAAGATTCACGGTGATGGAATTTTTCAATTTGATGGAGTTGTTTGCCGGCCCAGCGGGCACCCGCTGGGCTGCGCTGCTTTATGGGGCTGGATGGGGCGCGGCGAAACTTTTTGCGTGAGGCTGGAATGATGGACAGTGCGATTGGCGAGGGGCTGACTTTTGACGACGTGCTGCTTTTGCCGGGGCGGTCGGCGGTGCTGCCCACCGAGGTGGACACCACCACGAACTTTGCGCGCAAGCTGAAGGTGAACATTCCGCTGGCGTCGGCGGCGATGGACACGGTGACGGAGTCGCGACTGGCGATCGCCATCGCGCGGCAGGGCGGCATCGGATTGATTCACCGCAACATGACCATCGACCGGCAGGGCGAGGAAGTGGACCGGGTGAAGCGCTCGGAAAGCGGGATGATCGTCGA
>WNFG01007552.1_pt1 | contig 17155 bp, 13 predicted proteins | sample 5400431 | NCBI WGS metagenome assembly WNFG01 (sample SAMN13153346, study PRJNA577476) | soil metagenome | isolation source: 120 cm saprolite under Douglas fir tree site 2 hole 3 replicate 2 | place: USA:California | collected 2015-04-18 | reverse complement strand
AGAACGACCACGGTCTGCAGCCCACCTATACCGACTATCTCACTCCAGCCTTTAATGCGACCAGTGTTCAGCCGGCATGGGAGGGTCAGTTAAGCAACACGCACACACTGAGCGCGAACCTCGTCAACCAGTTCATCGGTTCCGTTTTCTGGTACAGCGCGATCTTCCAACAGACGAACGCTGCCCTTTCCGCGAGCACGTTGCCCTACGCCATTTACGACTTCACGGGGAACTGGGGCAACCTTGGTACCGGCACACTGCTGGGCGGGGAACAAAACGCTTTCCCGCAAGGCCGAAACGTGACTCAGTATCAGCTCGTGGATGACGTTTCCTTAGTGAAAGGCAATCACAACCTGAAGTTCGGTGTGAACTTCCGCAGAGACGATATTACGGACGCAATCTTTGGTGTCCGTACCATTCCCCGAGCCCGGATCTTTGCCCTGGGCGATTTCGCGGGTGGTTTTATCGACCAGTTCAGTCAACGCTTCCCACAGAAACTGGAGGAGCGGATCAACATGTACAGCATCGGCTTCTATGGCCAAGATGAATGGCGCGTCAACCCGAAGTTGAAGTTGACCCTCACGCTGCGCCTGGACCGCAACTCAAACGCCACCTGTCCCGGGAAATGCTTCACGCGGCTTGCTACTCAGTTCAGCCAGTTGAACCACGACCCGACCATCCCCTACAACCAGATGATGCATACCGGCCTCACTTCCGCGTTCTCCTCTGTGCAGACCATCAACGCCCAACCCCGCATCGGGTTTGCTTACAACATTTTCAAGAATACCGTAATCCGCGGCGGCGCTGGTATGTTCTCCGATCTCTATCCCGCGACGCTGGTGGATGGCTTTGCGGCTCAGGCGCCGTTTGACCCGACGTTCACGATTGCTGGTTTGCTTTCGCCGGCTGAAGGTGCGTCGAGTGCCGCCGCCACCGCGGCCGGTTGCAATAGCACGTTTCAGAGCGTATTTGCCGCAGGTGGAACACGCTCCGATTTCCTGGCGGGAGCGCCTTCTGGTTGCCGCACTCCCGACTATCACGACGTGGTTAATCACCTGAAAAACCCGACCTATCTCGAATGGAACCTCGAACTGCAGCACTCCATTGGAACCCACAGCGCCATTTCGGTGAATTACGTCGGGAACCACGGTTACGATGAGTTCATTTTCAGTGACCTCGCCAACTCAAGAGATACGAATTTGTTTGGAAACCCCATTCCGCCCGGTCAGCCGTCTCCATCCGGCCTACCCGCAGCCTACCCGGACCTGCGAATCCGGAACTTGAATAGTCTTTCTAATGGATCAACCTCGAACTACCACGGCTTGACTGCCAGCTTCACTGAAAGAGCCACGCATGGATTGGAGTTCTCACTGTCTTACACCTACAGTCATGCCCTCGACTCTGTGTCGAATGGTGGAATCCTGCCCTACAGCTTCAATGATACGATCGGCCCCTCCATTAATCCTTTCAATCTCAAAACTCTCAACTACAGCAGCGGCGACAACGACATTCGCCATAACATCAATGCCAACTATGTTTGGCAAATTCCGAGCCACTATCACGGGGTCATGAACCAGGTCCTCGGTGGCTGGGTCGTGTCCGGAACAGTGTTTGCTCGCTCCGGATATCCTTTCACGATGACAGACGGCGATTTGATAGGCGTGTTTGGGAACTCTACCGGGTTTGCGGCCGGCTTCAGCCCGCTGCCGACGTTCGTCGGTGGCAAAATTCCCGACTGCACGGGACATAGTCAGACAACCGGCTGCTTCGGAGCCAGTCCCGATCTCCTGTTCCAAAGCGGCTTCGGCGGCGCCGGCCCGGTCTGGGACGGAACGTTTGGCCATACCCGCAGAAACACCTTCCGTGGTCCTCACTACTTCAACAGCGACTTCAGCGTGTTGAAGAACTTCAAAGTGACGGAGCGGGTTGCATTCGGTGTTGGGGCTAATATGTACAACGTCTTTAACCACCCCAGCTTTGGCAATCCATTTCACGATATCGCGGCTGGATCACTGGCAGGCATGGCCTATACCACGGTCGAGCCTCCAACCAGCCCCTACGGTGCATTCGTTGGTGCTGCGGCCTCTGGTCGCATCATCCAACTGCACGCCAATTTGAACTTCTAAGGCTTGGAGAAGTTCGAACAATTGTTGAGGGCGACCCCAAAAAGGGTCGCCCTCTCTTTTTTGGCAGGACACGGTGCGATGAAGAGGATTTCCGGAGATCACAATCAAAGGCGGGGTTGATCTTAATGCAGAACAGCGGCCATGAGTCGGCCTACTTGAGAGCCAAAAGCTTGGTCGCGGTGCCTCAATGGTGCTTGCCGTTCTCTTCCAGCGACGCAATCACCCAGGCCTCGCCGTGACGGTGGAGGTGAATCGTGACTTCCTGTGTCTTCTTCACGGTTCTCTTATCGCTTCCTATAGTCGGACCTGGGGTTTGCGTCCCCACTCTCGCCATGGTGTTGTCGGCCCCGTAATAACTCGACTGCTGGTTCTTGAGATACTGTTCGTGGCGAATGCCGCGTGCCACGGCATCATCGCCACTCACTTGCAGGTCTTGAACTTCAAGGGAGACCTGCACACTGGACACATCCCCTCTCTTGAGGAGATCCTCGGCCTTCCTGTATTCCTTTTTCTGATTAGGTAAATCAGGCCAGACATTTTGCAGCTCATACAAACTCATATGTTGGTAGGCCGACTCGTACTTCTTCAGAGCGGCGTCAACCCCCTCTCGATCTACTGCAGAGGTCTGTGCCTGCGCCGGCGTGGTGGGGTTAGCAGGGGTGGCGGAGGGTTCTTGAGCGCCCGCGAAAATTGCCACCGCGAAAACAATAGCTGCGTACAACCTCATTGACTTCATAATGACGCAAATTGTGGCCTCAAGGTCGAGAGGTGTCAAGTGAAGAAGTGTCACTAATCATTCTGCGCAGGAACGGCGATACGTACTCAGTCCGCTCGAGCCGGATTGTCCGACCGTACCCCTTCACTTCCCGAACATCGGGTAGTGGCTGGCAGCCCCCATAAAGAAGAGCATCACGATCGAAAGAATCGCATTCGCTCTCGACGCCAGGAAGGCCTGTCTCGCCATAGTCTTGGCCTGCTCGGGGACGGGCGTGCCGTTAGCGGCATTGTCGCTCGTCCAGCGGATGATTTTTTTCTGGATGCGCCAGATCACTCCCCAAACATTGAGCAGCATGACCCAGCCAATTCCTCCGCCGATTCCGATCGAGAGCAGGCGGTTGCTCTCCCAGCCGTGGTTGTTCCAGCTCAGAAAAAGCCAGGCCGCGACCGCGACGACCACCGTGTAGACCACTCCGATGAACGCGCCTTTATCGAAGATTCCTTTGCCCGGGATCAGGCAGGCGTAAAGCAATCCCCAGACGATGGTCCAGATCAGGAAGAAGCTGCCCACGACTGCGCCCACCGAAGCGTGCAATCCCAGAATCTCGCCGTTGTGCGCATCGGCGCCCACGATGTTTCCCCAATAGGCCAGGCCCGCCAGAACAGTGAGCGCGGCCGACATGCGGAACCACCACAAGGCGCGCGTCATCAGGTCGGGCAGCACCTTGCCCTTGGTGGCGGCATCCAGGCCTTTCATGAATGGGACGTTAATCAGGTTGAAAAAGTACAGCAGCCCGATCCATGTAATGCCGGCGAGGAAGTGGATCCAGCGCAGGGCCATCAGAAAATTCGTATTGAAATCCTGGGGGAAGTTGATAGTGGGGCCGAGGATCGTTACTAAAACTGCGCGTGCCATAATGCCGCCTGCCATGACGCCTCCTGGGAAATCGTCCAATGGACGAAACCCGCGATTCGTTATCCAACGCGGTTGCGGGATTGTACACCCTGGCGAGGTGCGGGCCCTCGTACGTCCCTGACTGCCCGCAAGCTCTAAATCGCAGACTTTGACCCCGGCCGTCAGCTACGACCAAGTCAGGACAACGGAGATCCCCGGCGGGACCGGCTCCAGTTCCAGGTTGAAAAGCGCGTAAGGACGCCGTATGGTACTCCCAGCTACCTTGCTGTGAGCGCACCCCTGCGGAAGCAAGGGCTGCGATTGCGGCGGGATTTCCCCCCTTGTTCCTGCGGCGCGTGGGAAGGCCTCCGGGAACACGCTGTTGTACGTGACGTCAATGTTCGAGTTTCGCAGTCTAACGAGTGAGGAGATCGGCAATGGACAGCAACAAGCCGGCGCAGAACATTCAGGATTCCTTCCTCAACACGGCCCGCAAGGAGAGGCTCAGCATCACGATTTACCTGCTGAGCGGGGTAAAGTTGACGGGCCGCATCCGCTCCTTTGACAAGTATTCTGTGGTGCTGGAGGCAAACGGGCAGGAGCAATTGATCTTCAAGCACGCCATCTCGACGGTGGTCATGGGCCGGATGGTGACGCACGGCACGCACCTGGCGCCACATCCGGAAACGAAAACGGCAGCCGCAACCGAAACGGGTGTGGCACCGGCGGCGGCAGCGGCGACCGCGCCGGGCACGGGCACCGAAGGATAGGGCGTTTTCCGTTTGCGCAGTTCTCACTCCAAGAATTCCCGCGACGCCACGCCTGCGCGAAGACGTGTGCCTCTCGGCACGGTTACCACGCCTGAAGAATCGGGCCGCGAACGCGCGTTCCTGGTGGGGCTCGATGTGCGGTCGCGCCGCCGTGCGGGCGGCAGGAGCACGGTGACCGCCCAAGCCCAGGCCGCGCGGGATGCGGCATCGGCCACCCCCGCCGCAGGCGGCAAGGCGGAGGCCAAGTCGGGCCCGAAGCCAACTATTCCTGAATTTGACGCGGAGGAGTCTCTCGCCGAACTGCGCACGCTCGCAGACAGCGCGGGGGCCGAGGTTGTCGGCGAGATTCTACAGCGGCGCGACCGGCCTGATCCGGCCACGCTGATCGGTGCCGGCAAGCTCGAAGAAATTGCAGGAGCGTCGGCATCCGTGAACGCCGACGTTCTGCTTTTCGATCACGATCTCAGTCCATCGCAGCAGCGCAACATCGAAAAAATTGTTCAGCGCCGGGTAATTGACCGCACCCAGCTGATCCTCGATATTTTTGCGCGCCATGCGCGCACCCGGGAAGGCCAGTTGCAAGTCGAGCTGGCGCAACTGCATTACATGCTGCCCCGGCTGGCCGGGCGCGGCGTTGAGATGTCGCAACTGGGCGGCGGCATTGGCACGCGCGGTCCCGGTGAAACCCAGCTTGAAACTGACCGGAGGAAGATCGCGCGTCGCGTCCGGCACGTCGAGCAGCAACTGGAAAACGTGCGCAGGATTCGCGCCCAGCAGCGGCAGCGGCGCGAGTCGGCGCCGGTGGCGACCGTCGCGCTGGTCGGCTACACGAATGCAGGGAAGTCGACGTTGTTCAATGCGCTGACGCAGGCTGGAGTGTTGTCCTCGCCGAAGATGTTCGCGACCTTGGATCCCACGATCCGGGCGGTAACGCTGCCGTCGAAACGCAAAGTCCTGCTCTCCGATACGGTCGGCTTCATTCGCAATCTGCCCCACACGCTGGTGTCGGCGTTTCGCGCTACGCTCGAGGAAGTGCAGCGGGCGTCGCTGATTCTGCATGTTTCCGACGCCAGCAGCCGTCTCTCGGCCGAGCAGGACGCGCAGGTGGAGATTGTCCTGAAAGAGCTGGAGGTCGAGAAAAAGCCGCGCCTGCGGGTGATGAATAAAGTCGACCTCCTGGACGTGGAGGTGGCGGACGGCTTGGTGAACGACGCCCAGCGCCATGATGCGCACACGGTATACGTCTCCGCTGTCGAAGGCACGGGGCTGGACCGGCTGCTGGTGCGCATCGACGCGATGATCGACGAAGATCGCATCAGCCGCGTGCATCTGCGCGTTCCCCAGAAAGAAGGAAAGACGCTGGCCATGCTCGAAGCCCGGGCGCGAATTTATTCGCGAAAATACAAGGATGGCGCAGTGGAGTTTGAGGCCGATGCTCCGGAGTCGGTGGTGAGAAGGGTGAGGGAGTTTGTTGTGCCGGAATTAAAGCCCATGAAAATCAAGGGAGAGCTTTTCTCAAAGACCGAATGAAAATGAAAATGATGGCTGCGGTCTTGCTATTCGCTAGCTGTGCTCTCGCAGCGCAGGTCGAACCTCCGCGGGCGCAGAATGCCCCCAGCGCCCCATCCAGCGCAACGGCATGGCCGACCCGTGGATGGGCGAAGGCTGCACCGGCGAGCGTAGGGCTCGACGAAAAAATTCTGGCGGCGCTGGACTCTGATTTGGCAAGCGGCAAGTATTCGCTGGTGGATAGCTTTGCCGTGTTTCGCTGCGGGACCGACGTCTTCGAGCGAACCTACTCCCATGACTATGGAACTATCTATGCGAAGGAAGCCAAGAAGCGTGGTCCGCTGAACGCGCATTTGACCGGGCCCTACAACTATTTCGATCCGGCGTGGCACCCTTACTATCACGGAAGCGAACTTCATAGCATGCAGTCGGTGAGCAAAACAGTGTCGTCGATCATCATGGGAATCGCCGTTACTCGCGGCGACTTCAAGGCCGGCCTGGATACCCCGCTGCTTAAGTATTTCGACGTGACGAAGGTGAAGAATGTCGATGAAAGAAAGCGGCGCATCACGTTGCGCCACGTTTTGACGATGTCGACCGGGCTGGACTGGAATGAAGAAGTGGCCTACGACGATCCCAAGAATGACGCGAGTTTGATGGAGGCGACCGATGATTGGGTGCAGTACGCGATTGACCGACCCATGGCGCAGGAACCGGGGAAGGTCTTCAACTACAGCAGTGGCGTGTCGGAGCTGCTGGCTTACATCTTCTGGAAGGAGACGGGGCAGGACATCGAGAAGTACGGGGAGAAGTATTTGTTCACGCCGCTGGGCATGGATCATTTCTGGAAGCGTTCGCCCATGGGCGTGGTCGATACGGAAGGGGGACTCTTTCTGCGCACGACGGACCTGGCGAAGATCGGATATCTCTATTTGCACGATGGCACGTGGGAGGGCCAGCAGATCGTGTCGAAAGACTGGGTGAAGCAGTCACTGGCTCCATTCATCGAGGCCGAGGAAGGCTTCAAATATGGTTACAAGTGGTGGCTGCTCCCGCGCATGGATAGGCAGGGATACATCTGGATGGCCAGAGGCTTTGGCGGGCAGCGGCTCATGGTCTTCCCTGACGAGAATCTCATCGCGGTATTCACGGGATGGGAAATCCTGAAAGATCCGGCGGGTGATCGTGACCTAGTCAATCGGATTCTGCCGGCAGTGCGTTCGCAATCCTGCACGTATTAAAGGGTAAGCATGACCTGGTTTGCCTGAAGAGTAGGGCCAGTGAGTATCGGGCAACGACTGACAACCAAAATTAAATGGGCCGGCAACCAAGAAGCGGTGACATTCCTTGGCTATCGGCCCACTCGATCCTGAATTGGATCGGAGGTGATACATCTATGCTAGTCCTCTTTGCCGGGAAGTCAAGGATTATGTGCACATTTTTGCATGTTTGCTGGCGGCCTAAAAGCGGCAATTCCGCAAGGTTTCGGACCCTCGATATCACCCCTTTCTCGGTTAGCTAGTAGTGTCCTAATCAACCCCAAAAGGGCCACAGAGAAATCCTAAGAGTTTAGGTTTATACCTTCGTGTACCTTCGTGTAACTTCGTGTCCTTCGTGGTTGAGGAATTCAGGACACTCCCTCCGGTAGTGTCGTAGTTTGCTCTTGCAAGGCGTCAGGAGTGGAGAGAGAATTGCGCATATGAGAAAGCCACTCAATTACCAAGATGAGCAACGTCGCATCTTGGATCAGTTGGAAGATCGACGCCGAGCGGAGGAAGAAGAGATAATTGGGAGAAGAATTCGCACTGGTGCTGATCTAACGAATGAGGATCACGAAAAATTGCGTGATACCAATGTCGCTGGCTCTACATTTCTCGATAGCTACGGAGAGAAGCAAAAGAAAAAATAGAAATTTCGCACGCCCGTTCTGCGTGTTCTTTGGAAATTCAAAATAGGACACTACCCTCCAGACCTGAATTTCATGCAGAGTGGCTGAGGGACGAGCCCTGTGACGCCACGGCAACCGAACCGGGATCATATATCCCGGCTGCAGGTGCCAACTCTCGCCCTAGTGGGGAACATGAGATTCGGGGTGCGAACAGTTTTTCTGCATCTCGTCTCCTCTTTTCCTTTTCCCCGGGAAAGAGGTTTTGTGTTTCAAGGGCGTATTTTTTTCGGCTCGTCCCACAGGCACTCGAAGAGAGTGCGTGATGTCGACATACGAACTGCGTTGCCGGGAATGCGGCCGATCCTGGGGAAACCAGCCCCGCTCGATCTGCGACGATTGTTTCTCTCCTCTGGAAGTTGCCTACGACTATGACGCAATCCGAGCCTCGACCGTCCGAGGATCGTTCACTCGTGAGCGCATTGCCCAGCGGCCGCCGAACATGTGGCGTTACTCCGAGTTGCTGCCGCTGCCTGAGGGCTTCGAGCCGCCTCTGCCGGTCGGCTTCACGCCGCTGTTGAAGGCGCCGCGTCTGGCGGAGCGGCTGACCGGAACAAAACTCGCCGCAGCGAATGTCTACGTTAAGAACGACGCCGTCTGCCTGCCCACTCTGAGTTTCAAGGACCGCGTGGTGGCGGTCGCACTGGCGCAGGCCCGGCACTTCGGCTTCGAGACGGTTTCGTGTTCTTCAACCGGAAACCTTGCCAATGCGGTTGCGGCACACGCAGCGCGCGGCGGATTCAAGGCGTGGGTCTTCATCCCGTCTGACCTGGAGCCGGCAAAAATCCTGGGCACGCAGGTGTTCGGCGCGAAGGTGGTGCGCATCGCGGGCAACTACGATCAGGTCAATCGCTTGTGCTCGCAGATTGCCGATGAGCACCGCTGGGGCTTCGTCAATGTGAACCTGCGACCTTACTACGCCGAGGGATCGAAGACGGTCGGCTTCGAGATCGCGGAACAACTGGGCTGGCGCCTGCCGGATAACGTGGTCGTCCCCATGGCGGGCGGTTCGCTCATCGTCAAAATCAAAAAGGCGTTCGATGAACTGGTCAAATTGGGTTTCGTCGAAGACAAGCCGGTGAAATTCTTTGGTGCGCAGGCCACCGGATGCTCTCCGATTTCGACTGCGGTCAAGACTGGAAGCTCCGAGATTGAGCCGCAGAAGCCCACGACCATCGCGCGGTCGTTGGCCATTGGCAATCCCGCTGACGGACACTATGCCATCAAGACCATCAAGCAGAGTGGCGGATGGAGCGAGGACGTGAGCGATCCCGAGGTAGTGGATTCGATCCGTCTACTGGCGGAAACTGAAGGCATCTTCACCGAAACCGCCGGCGGCGTGACCGTGGGCACTGCCGGGAAGCTTTATCGGCAGGACCGAATTCTCCCCGAGGAAACCACCGTACTGTGCATCACCGGCAATGGCCTGAAGACGACCGACGCCCTCGCAGGCGTCTACCAGTCAGAAAAGGCGATCGCGCCCAAGCTGGCCGAATTCGAAAACTATTTGCGGCAGACGTTGGACGTCGCCGAGGTCGCAAAAGAAGATGCAGCCACGGTGGGTGCGTAGGCGTGCATTTGTTTTGAAAGGGCGCGGCTTCCAGCCGCGCCGCAAGAGTTAAAAACGTGAGCGGCTTCAGCCGCTGAGGATAGCATGGCAATTACAGTACAAATTCCGACGGCGCTGCGCCGCCACACGGCCGGAGTAGGCTCCATCACGTGCGCGGCGTCTAACCTTGGCGAGCTGTTTTCCGTGCTCGACGAAAAATTTCCTGACCTGAAGCCGCACCTCCGTGACGAAGCCGGACAGGTACGCCGCTTCCTCAATATTTACGTGAATGAAGAAGACATCCGCTTTCTGGGTGGCCCCGGTTACGCATTTCAGGAGGGCGATGAAGTTCTGCTCGTGCCGTCGATTGCGGGCGGCATCCAATAACTCCATCCCACTAGGACCCATTTTTGTCGGGCAAAGTCTGCTGGATGCGTGAGAACTTTGATGCGTGAGAACTCGATTCTTGCGTGAGCGCCAGGAAAGAGTCGCGAAAAATTCCCAGCTCCGAAGGACTGCACCTTTCAGGCGTTCTGCCAGGAACCCGATCAACTCTGCAGCACAAAGTACTTGACACTAATACTCAGCGGCCACTATCCTGACTCTTGCCCATGTTCAATCCCCGGCCCCATCGCGTCCGGCGATTCCATCGTCAATCCCGCCCGCTGCCTGCCCGTGCCGCCGAAGATCTCCGCTTTATTCGCGAGACCATGGAGCGCTCCGCCGCATTCACCGCCGTCTCCGGCTGGGGACACGTCGCGCTCGGCTTCACCGCACTGGCCGCAACGTGGCTGGCCGCACGCCAGATTTCTCCTTTCGCATGGTTGCGCGTCTGGTTAGGCGAAGCCGTCCTCGCCCTCGCCATCGCGCTGTTTTCCATGAGTTGGAAGGCCAACCGCCGCGGTCTCCCGCTCTTCTCCGGGCCCGGACGCAAAGTCGCCCTGGGACTTCTTCCCTCCCTCATCGCAGCCGTATTTCTAACCTTCCTGCTCTACCGCACCGGATTGCAATCGGCTCTCCCCGCAACCTGGCTGCTGCTTTACGGCGCAGGCCTCACCACCGGAGGCGCTTTCTCGGTTCCGATCGTCCCCGTAATGGGCGTCTCCTTCATGATCGTCGGAGGCCTCGCCGCCCTAGGTCCCGCCGCCTGGGGCAATTGGTTTCTCGCCGCCGGCTTCGGAGGCCTGCATATAGTTTTCGGCGCGCTCATCGCCAGGAGGCACGGTGGCTAGATCCCTCCCAGACCGCCGCAAGCACGCCAAGCCCGCAACCTCCACGCGCGAGCGCACGCCCGCACGTCCCCTCGAGCTCCCGGAACTTGACCGCCTGATTCACGAGCGCATTCGCCTGGGAATCGTCAGCGCTCTCGCCACCAACCAGTCGCTCAGCTTCAACGATCTCAAACGCATCCTCAAGACCACGGACGGCAACCTCAGCGTCCACGCCCGCAAGCTCGAAGAGGCGCAGTACGTCTCCTGCGTAAAGTTTTTCGAAGGCCGTGTCCCCCGCACCGAATATCGCCTAACCCCCGCCGGCCGCCGCGCCCTGTCGCAGTATCTCGACCAAATGGAAGAATGGATCCGCGCCACCCGCGAAGAATAGAAAGTGTGTTTTGTGTGGGACCAAAACTGTGGGGTGCCCCATTTCTCGCGTCTTTTGCGAGAAGTGGGAAATACGACCCTCGCGCCATCCGAACAAGAATTAACAAGAATTAAAGACCCTCCCATTCCCGCTTCGGGAATCCCCTTGTCAATAGGCAAAAACTACACGAATCCCCCCAACCCCATGATCCTTAGACGAATATATAGTTCGCGCGAATGTCCGGTTCCCCCATAGCAAACCGATATACTAGAGATATAGCCTAAAGATGAGAGCCGCGGTCCCTTCAGGGGCCGCGTTTTTTATTGCTAAAAAATCGCGCCGACAGCAGGACAAACCATGCCCAATCGAGGAATCGACATTCAACAATCCAAAGCGCGCGGCGAGTGGGCCGAACTCCGCTTCATGGCCCGCACCGCCGAGCACGGACTCTACATCACCAAGCCCTGGGGAGACAGCGCCCCCTACGACTTCGCCGTCGACCACAACGGACACTTCGTCCGCGTCCAGGTCAAATGCACGTTGTACAAGCGCGGCAACTCCTACAAATGCCACGTCGCCGCCAACGGAGTCCCCTACTCCCCCGCCCGCGTCGACTTCATCGCCGCCTACGTAATCCCCGCCGACGCCTGGTACATCCTCCCCCTAGCCGCCACCAACCACCAACCCGACATCCTCCTAACCCCAAACCGCAAGAATTCCAAATACTCCCCCTACCACGAAGCCTGGCACCTCCTGCAAGGAGAATGAATCGCCTCGTGTAGGGCGGACACTCTTGTCCGCCGCAGTTGCTCTTGCTGTTGTTCTTGTTCTTGTTCTTGCCGTTGCTCTTGTTCCTGTTCTTGTCGTTGCTCTTGCTCTTGCTCTTGCTCTTGCCCTTATCCCGAGATGCTCCCCCAATCCCTGTCATCCAGAAGCCCGCGCCCTTTGCGGGCTGAAGGACCCCATGCATGCCCGCGCAACCAGTGGCTCAAATAGGAATTCCCACACGACCGTTCGATGTGGAGGCCGCAGCACGGAACTCCATTTCTCGCCGCCTTTGCGAGAAGTGGGGAAATCGGAAGTGGGGAAATTCGAGAGTGGGGACGTCGAATTCTGGAATCGATCGAAAAGGCCACGCTTCAGGCGCGCCGCTGATAAATCCCGAAATCTAGTAGCCCGGCACGGAAGTCTCCGGGAAAAGTTTGAAAGCAGGAGAAAGTCCCGAATGGAACGGCACAAGTTCTCATGCACGCGGAAAGCCGCTGTCACGCTGTCCTAGACAATCCCTAAAGAGCGACCTTCAAAATCGGAAACGTCCCCCGCCTGTGTAGGGCGGACACTACCTTGGGCTTCGCTCAGGGCAGGCTCTGTCCGCCGCCTTTGCCCTTGCTCTGTTGTTATCGTTCTTCCCGCGCCTTGCTCTGACCCCTCTCCAATTCCTGTCACCCCGAAGCCCGCGCTTTTTGCGGGCTGAAGGACCCCAATGCATGCCTCCGCCACCGTCGGTCGTAGGAGTTCTCACATAGTAATCGGATTTGACGGAGCCAGAAATTTGGAATCAGATTGATCATATTCGCTAACAGTCATGATAGTATGCTAGCCCCATGCGTAAGCCAGTGGTCTGTGGGATTGACCTGTTCTGCGGGGCCGGAGGCCTAACGTTCGGCTTGCAGCAGGCCGGTGTGTCTGTTGTTGCTGGCATTGATCTCGATCCATCGTCTGAGTTTCCGTTCACTTCGAACAACCACTCTCAATTCGTACAGGCCGATGTACGGGATCTAGGCGTGAATGATCTTTCGAAGCTTTACCCTGCTGGAGCCATCCGTCTCCTTGCAGGATGTGCTCCGTGCAGGCCGTTTTCGCCCTTTCGCCGGGGGACCGATAATTCCAAAGACAAGGAATGGGGACTGCTTGCGGAGTTCGCAAGACTCGCAGCGGGGCTGATGCCTGAGCTGCTGACGATAGAAAACGTCCCTGGATTGAGCTCACGAAGGATCTTCCACGACTTCGTCAGGAAACTCTCGCAGCTGGGATACCACATTGACTGGAGATCGGTTTACTGCCCACGATTTGGGGTCCCCCAATATCGACGACGCCTAGTGCTGCTTGCTTCGCGGATTGGTCCGATAAGCGTACCCACTGGTCCACTCTCGCCCGATCGGTATCGGACAGTTAGAGATACGCTCGAGTCGCTACCAAGACTGGCCGCGGGAAAGACCGATCCCACCGACCTCCTGCATAGGGCACGATCCGTCACGACACTTAACCTCCGCAGGCTCCGTGCTTCACGGCAAGGTGGGACCTGGGAGGACTGGCCGAAATCACTTCGAGCAAAGTGCCATTTAAAGAGGAGCGGTCTAAGTTACCGAAGCGTTTACGCCCGAATGACCTGGGATGAGCCAGCGCCAACAATCACAACCCAGGCCTACAATTTTGGCACTGGGCGGTTCGGCCATCCCGACCAAGACCGCTCCATAACGCTCCGGGAAGCTGCACTTCTTCAGACTTTTCCTCGACACTTTCGATTCGTAAAGCCCGGCGCGAAAGTTCGCTTTGCGCCCGTAGGTCGATTGATTGGAAACGCAGTACCTCCACGCTTGGGCCTCTTTGTTGGCAAGGAGATCATGCGAGTGGCTACCGCCAAGAGAAATTCCCGATGAGCAGTACGACCTCGTCGCCTTACGTTCTTACGCTTGATCTTCGGGTGCTTGACCACCTTGGAATTAATCTTTACAGCAATGCCGCTGCAGTTCTTTCAGAGGCCGTCGCCAATGCTTGGGATGCGGATGCGCCGTTGGTAAGAGTCAACATAAGCAATACGAAGATCACGATTGAAGACAGCGGCATTGGCATGACGCTTAAACAGATTAACGATCGATTTCTCAAGGCTGGCTACGACAAACGGACAGAAGAAGGAGAAACTTCTGCTGCGGGACGGCGGTTCATGGGACGAAAAGGGATCGGCAAACTCGCACTATTTTCGATTGCTGAGGTGATCGAGGTACACACGCGCGGCGGAAAAGAGAAACACTCGTTTGAAATGAGAACTTCGGAGATAAGGAAGGCGATCGCTGCGCAAAAGAGCTACTACCCCAAGCCCATTAGCTTTCGCGGAGCCGACAAAGGCACCAGAATCATCCTCCGAAACCTTAAGAAAAAACGGACTGCGACTTCCGTCCCAGCCCTCCGTAAGCGAATTGCGCGACGCTTTTCGGTAATCGGATTGACGCCTTCGAGTGGGGGCAAGTTCACCGTGGAAATAAATGGCAAGCCGGTTGGTCCAGAGGATCGGGAAGACTTGAAAGCGCTAGAGTTCCTTTGGGAGTTCGGAAGGAGGCGACTGGCTGCCTCGGAGGTTACCGGCGTGTCGAAGCGGTTTGTCCTTCCGGACATCGTAGAGCCCAGAAAGCCTGAGTGGAAAGTCAGCGGGTGGCTAGGCGCTGCCGAAGAGCCTAGGAAACTCAAGCACGATGAGGCGGGTTCGCTCAACGGCATTGTCGTCTTGGCCCGGGGCCGCCTCATCCAAGAGAACATACTCGACAAGTTGGGCTACAACCGCATCCTGGTGAGTTATCTCACCGGTCAGGTTGAAGCCGATTTCCTGGACGTGGAAGGCGGGGAGGACATTGCGACAAGTGACCGCCAACGCCTTATAGAAGATGATGAGCGATATGTAGCGCTGACTGGATTCCTCAAACGCACGTTGATTTCTATTCAGGACAGCTGGACTGATCTGCGTAACGAAGCGCGCGGCAAGCAGGCAATAACAGAAGTCCCGGCTCTAGCTGAATGGTTAAGTGAACTCCCACCATCTCAGCGCAAGAATGCCGAGAAATTACTCGGTCTCATCCGTGGGGTGGAGATAGAAGATCCGGAGGAACGCAAGCAGCTCTACCGTTCGGGCATGCTAGCGTTCGAGCGGCTGCGATTGCGTGAGGAAGGGCATCTCTTGGCCCAAGAACCGCAGCTTACCGCCGCAGAATTGCTCCCGCTGCTTTCTGATCTTTCCATGCTTGAGGGCTCCTTATACCGCGAAATCGTAAAAGTACGCCTCGACGTCATCAAGGAGTTTGAGAATCTTGTGGATGCCAACGAGAAAGAAAAGGTACTTCAAAAGCATCTGTTCACCCACCTCTGGCTCCTGGATCCGGGATGGGAGCGGGCCGCGGGGAGCGAAAGGATTGAGCAGATTTTGAAGAAGGATTTTAAGGAGTTCAACCCAAACCTTTCCGATCAGGAGAGCAAGGGAAGGGTCGACATTAGGTATCGCACGAACGCCGGCGAGCACATCATCGTTGAGTTAAAAAGAGCCAGGCGAAGATTGCATTTGGCGGAGCTTGTCGAGCAAGGGCCGAAGTATCGCGCTGCGCTTCACAAGTGCCTCACCGTCCAAGGGGAGGATAACCCTCACATTTCCATCGTTTTTGTCGTCGGCGAGCCTCTATTTGAGCAAGGAGATTTCCAAGGTGCGACCATGATTAAAGACGCCCTCAACTCTTTCAACGGTAGGGTTATCCACTACGAAGCACTGATCAGCAAGGCGCAAGCGGCGTATAGTGACTTTCTTAAGGGATCTGCCAAGGCGGACCGCATCGACAAGATTCTCCAGAAGCTAAAGTGAACAGACGCCGAACATTAAGTAGAGGAGCGGTTATCCTTACTACTACTCTCGCGCGAAGGCTCCTGATGGCGCGAGTCAGGCGCTCGAGTACCGCGCCCGAGATTGCTCTGAGGTCGGCTCTGCACGGAGCTGGCTATCGATACCGAGTAAACAGCGGAAATGCACTCCCCGGAAAGCCTGACATTGTACTTCGGAGATTCCGGCTCGCAATCTTCGTAGACGGGTGCTTCTGGCACGGTTGTCCGCAGCATGGCACGATGCCGAAAACCAACACCGAGTTCTGGGCGGGCAAAATTGCAAGGAACAAACAGCGCGACGGGCAGGCTGCGTTGTTGCTGCGGAGGCGCGGCTGGAAGGTGCTCCGTGTTTGGGAACACGAGATTGAACTGGACATCCAGCAGGCCATTAGACGAGTCCGGCGCGTGGTTACGTCCTGCATGGAATGATGGCACGGAAGGTAGCGTCCGTTGTGCAAAAGAACCATCCGAGTAAACTTCCCCTATCCGCCCACTTTCCCACTTGCGCTCCTCCTCATTCATCTGCTATAAACAATTCACCGAGAGCAGTGGTGTGGCTAGCCGGACGTATTATTCTGCAACTCTCGTCGCTGTCCGGCATCTAAGATTTGAGAGGGCGTGAAAGCTCTCAATTGTCCCGGCCACGGGACTTCATTCGGGAAGCAGACATTTCCGAAGGGTACCTTCAAAGCAAGGACCTCCATAAGGATCTTTTCTCATTTTTAGTCTTCCGCGTCGGCGTGCGCCGAAATCAGGCGTGTGTTTGAATTCTCATTCGAGCGGAAGACCATACTGTTGCGCGTATTCGAAGCTTCTGGCGCTCCAGTCGCGAAGCGACGGCATTCATTAGCCCAGCACGTAAGTGCTGGGTCCCGACGCAAAGCGATCAGAGTCCCGTGAGGGACGGCACCATCTGCCGCCGGTCGAGCTCTCCTGCACCGCACTCCAATCCGGAATTCCCGATGTGGAAATCATCTGGAAATTCTGTGGAGCGCGTCGATTGACAGGGTTTTCCGCCGCACTGTATGTTTGTAGGGTTTCGAGGACAGTCGGATTTGCACTCGTGCAAGTTCGCCTGGACTGAATTCGCGCCGCTCCGGCGGACCGCGATTCGGTCTTTGACAACTAGGTTGAACGTGCCAGTCGTGAGAGAGAGACTCGGGTAAAAGTCCGAGCGATCTCACAAGATAGACCACCGCGGTCTTCAAGCCTTCTTCGGAAGGTGCGAAGCTGAGCGGTGGCGCCATCCCGCGTTGTTGAAACCAGAGCAGCTCTTGCAGGCTGCATTGGATACGCGGCGATGGCAGTCTGCCAACTACCCGTCGGCAGACATCAGGTTTCAAACGAGAGTTTGATCCTGGCTCAGAATCAACGCTGGCGGCGTGCCTAACACATGCAAGTCGAACGAGAAAGTGGAGCAATCCA
>WNFG01002010.1_pt1 | contig 17157 bp, 18 predicted proteins | sample 5400431 | NCBI WGS metagenome assembly WNFG01 (sample SAMN13153346, study PRJNA577476) | soil metagenome | isolation source: 120 cm saprolite under Douglas fir tree site 2 hole 3 replicate 2 | place: USA:California | collected 2015-04-18 | reverse complement strand
TGGAGAGACGGGTCGAAACGATCCAGGTGCGGGGAGCCGATCCGGTATCGTTGACGGTGCTGCGGACGGTTCATGGCCCGGTGGTCTCGGCGATGAAGGGGTTGGTGGCGACGCAGAAACGGGCCCACTGGCAGCGAGAGATCGAGAGCTTCCGCGCCTTCATCGATTTCGATCGCGCTCGCAACCTCGAGGACTTCGCCGCGGCGATCCCCCAGATCGTCACCGCCCACAACTTCCTCTACGCGGATCGCGAAGGGAACATCGCCTACTGGCAGGCAGGTCAGGTGCCGATTCGACCGGACGGATTCGATCCTCGCCTCCCCTTTCCCGGCGATGGAAGCGCGGAATGGCCCGGCGGCAATCTACCGGTACCCACGTCGATCAACCCGGCGCAGGGTTTCCTCACCAACTGGAACAACAAGCCGCAGCTCGGCTACCCGAACAGCGACTCCCAGGTCCTTGGAAAGCAGTATCGCGTTCTCGATATCCAGGACGACCTGCGCGAGCGCACCCTCTCACTCGAGGACATGGAGAACATTCCCCGGGACATCGGCCGGGTCGGTCCGATTGGACGGGAATCTCGATACTTGTTGCCCTATCTGCTCTCCGCGGTTCGCGAGGTTCCACCAACCGATCCACTCGCGCCCCAGGCTCTTCAGATCCTCGCGGACTGGGACCGAAATCAGATCGAAGATGTCATCGAAAGCACGACGATCGAGGCAGGCGAGGTGATCTTCTCCAGATTCCTCACAAACATGAAGCATCGCGCCTTCGACCCGGTTCTCGGGGCGGACCTGACCAACCGCGAAGCGACCTCGAACATGCTCCTGCACGTGCTCGACGATGCGGTGGGCGGAGGTTCTGGCGTACCTCCGAGCCTGGACTACTTCGACGGCCGCGATCCGATGGTCGAGATCAGCGCCGCCTTCGATCAGACGCTCGCCCAGCTTCGAAAGGAACTGGGGGGCGATCCCGCGCAGTGGACGCCGCCCCGGCCGGTCACCGGCTTCGATCACCCAGTGGTGGGCCGCGTCGCTTCGATACCCACCTCCAACCGGTCCACCTACGGGCAAATCGTCGTCCTCGACCCGAACGAAATCTTTGGCGAGAACATCTTTACCCTGGGCCAGAGCGGATTCATTCGGCTCAACCCGCCGGGGTTCGAGCTCGATCCGCACTTTCTGGACCAGCTCGGGCTGTACCGGAATTTTCAGTACAAGCCGATGCGACTGTTGGAGCGTCCAGACAGCGGCGACTGAGTCCTCGACCCGTTCCCGTCTTCAAGAACCCGATCAATGCGGCGAGAGCTTGATCGCGGCCTCGGCCATCGCTTCGCGGGCAAGTGGATCGGTCTCGCGTTCAAGCGCGGAGCGCAACGCGGGACCGATCTCCGGGCGCCCCGCGGCGGACAGCGCCCGGGCGGCCGCCGCGCGAACGTCCCAGCGCTCATGGGAGAGAAACTCCAGCGCCGTCGAAACGCCCTCCGGACCGGCGCCGGCGAGCAGAGCCTCCTTGACGACTTCGGGGTCGCGGTGGCGGATCGCGCTTTGCCACAGGAGCGGCGAGAGCTTTTTCATCCGAGCCAGTGCGCGCACCGCCCTTCCCGCCCGCAGACCGTCGATGCTCGCGGCCAGCTGTTCCAGAACCGGGACGAGCCCGATGCTTCCGCTTTCGCCCGCCGACTCGATCGCCGCCGCTTGAACCCAGGCATCGCGGTCGCCGAGGGCCTGGCGCAGCAGCGGTTCGGACGCCTGGGGGCTGACCCCATCGAGGCCCCGGGCCGCCGCGCACCGGACCGCCGCGTCGCCATCTAGAAGGCCCACCCGGGCAAGCTCGATCGCCGCTTCGACTCTCATCTCGGCCGAGGCCTCGACGGACGCGGCGCGGATTCTGGGATCCGGATCGCGACCCATCCGAAGCAGCGTCGGCAGCGATCTCGCCTTGCCGACCTGGGCGAGCAGCCGGACCGCCATCACCGTGGGCTTGGCCGCAATCGATCCTTCGAGCTGCTCGGCGACGGCCAGCTCGTATTTCTGCGCGAGGTTCAAGAGAGCCTGGGCGGCAGCGGCGGCGAGGTGCTCATCCGCGAGCATTCGAGCCAGCGGCTTTATCGCCTCGACCGCGGCGGACTGCCCGAGCGCCTTGATCGCAAGAAACTGGACTTCCGGATCTCCTCGCTCGGCCAGCTGGGCCAACCGGGGCACCTGGGAGCTGCCCGAGAGGAGCGCGAGGGCCTTCCCCGCGGCAAGCCGGGCGGGTCCGGACAGCGAATCGATTCGTTCCAGAAGCGGGTCGGCGGCGGCAGACCCCAGCGCGACCAGCGCTCGAATCACCTCCCCTTCGAGCCGGTCCACGCGAGCCACTTCCGCCATTGCAGGGGCGAGGCCTCCAACCCCCAGAAGGGCCGCGGCGAAGAGGGCGCCCGACTGGACATCCGGGTCCGCGGCATTGAGGGCATTCTCCAGCGCTTCCCGCGGCGTTTGCATTCGCGCCAAGGTGGAGCGCAACCGGGTTTCGAGAGACGTCTGCCCGTCGGGTGTGAGCAAGGCCCGCTGTGTCGCGATCGCAGCCAGGGCTGCTTCGACCACCGATCGCTGGCCAAAGCCAAGTCCCCCGCAGATCAAATCGGACGCGGCCGGGTCTGGAATGAGACCCAAGAGGCGGTACGCCGCGCGGCGGGCTTTGGGGTCTTCGAGCAGAGGCGCAAGCTGGGATATCGGAAGCAGGCACTTGAGCTCAGCCAATCCCTCAAGACCGCAAAGGCGCATCAAGGGATCGGCCGCCCCGAGCAGGGCCTTGAGCGCATTGACCGCATCCTCTCCCCCGATCCGGGCGAGCGCCTCGGCGGCGGAAGTCCGGACGTTCGAATCGACATCTTCAAGCGCGGCGAGGAGGACCTGACTCCCCTCTCGCAGCCGCATTCCCCCCAGAATGTCGGCGGCGAACCGCCGCTGGTCGGGATCGGGATGACTCATCAGGGCAATCACCGCCGGTCCCGCGGCGAGTCCAAGGCGGGTCAACGCCTCCACCGCCGAGTTGCGAGCACCGGCGTGACCGCGATCGCCCAGGGTGGCGAGAAGCTTCGCGATCACCCGGCGATCGGGCAAGCTCGCCAACCGCTCTGCCGCGGCGCCCCGGACGCGCCAGCTCTCGTCGTAGAGGAGGTGAACCAGCGCTTCGAGCGCGGACGCGCCGCTCAGGTCGAGCTCGAGCACCGAACGGTATCGCTTTTCTTCGTCCGCCTGGGCGTTCACCATGAATCACCGACCTCCACCGCCGCTTTGGAAAGGAACAACGCCTTGAGGTCGAGCAGAAACTTGAGCTCCTCCGCGGCGCCGCAGACGCCGACGATGTAGGGTGACGCGCCGCCGGCAGTCTGTCCTGACGGTGGCGGCGGGTGGAGCTCGCTGATTCGAACGGTCAACACCTCGGTCGGTCCATCCACCTGGATTGCCACCCGCTCGCGACCGAGGCGGCAGATCATGCATCTGGACTTGATCGCGGGCGGGCAGGCCGGCAAACCGAACCGCTTTCGCAGGTCGACCATCGGCACCACCGAACCGCGAAAGTGGATCACCCCCTCGATAAAAGAGGGCGCCTGGGGAACGCGGGTCAGGCGCGGGGCCCGGAGGATCTCTTCCACGCGGCGGAGATCCAGCGCATATTTTTCGTATCCAACCCGAAAAACACAAAGCTGTACGGCGGGGTCCGAATTCAGATGGGCTTCGAGCGGCGAACGCCTCATGACAAAGCCTTGTGGATGTCGAGAACGATGAACATTTCCTCGCCCTGGTGGCCCAGACCCAGAAGGTAGTCGCCGCCGCCGATTCCGGGGGCCAGGGCCTCGATCTCCGAAGGCCTCAAGCGGATCACCTCGAGCACTCGATCCACCAGGATGCCGATGTCCCCTTCCGGGTCGCGCACGATCAAGATCCGCGCCGAGCCCGGGAGCGGTTCGGCTTCGCCCTCTATCCCGGCGACGATCGGCGCGCGCTCGCGAAGCTTGAGCTTCACCTTCACGTCATAAACGGGAAGTATCTCCCCGCGAATCTTGATCACCCCGAGGAGATTTTTCGGGGAGCGGGGGATTTCGGTCAGCGGCACCGCCCGGACAATCTCCCGAATCTGGCCGATTGGAACCACGTACGATTCCTGCTCGAGAACGAAGGCGAGGTACTCCGCCGCGCTCTCTTCCGGCTGGAAAACGGTCATCTCCCCCGCTTGAGCCGGCAACTTGAACAGCTCTCCAATCTCCTCGTCGGGAGCGTAGAAGAACTGCTTGAGGATATCCGCGAACGCGGCCACCGTCCTGACAGTCTACACGAGCTCGGGGCGTCGCTCCGGATTCACGACCTCTTCAATGATCGCCCCGGGGTCCAACACCAGAACCGGCTTCCGGTCGCCGAGGTCGGTCGCCCCGGCAACCCCGACGGTATGGCGCAACCTTCCCCCCAGAGGCTTGACCACCACGTCCTGTTGGCCGAGAAGCTCGTCCACCGCAATTCCCAGCCGGCGATGAGCCAGGCCGACCACCAGCATGAAGTGGCGCATGCGGGCTTTCTCGGGCAGTTGAAAGACCCGCGCCAGGCGCGCCAGCGGAATGGTCTTCCCCCTGAGCCCGATCACTTCCCGCTTTTCGACGGTCTTCACGTCGCTTTCGGCGATGGAAGTGATCTCCGAGACCGCGTTCAGAGGCACCGCGTACACCCTGCCGCTCACCGAAACCACCAGCGCCCGCACGATCGCCAGCGTTTCGGGCAGGGTGATGGTGAAGCTGGCGCCCTTGCCCCGCTCGCTTTGGGTATCGATGAGGCCGGAGAGGCGGCTGATGTTCGTCTTGACCACATCCAGGCCCACCCCGCGGCCTGACACTTCGGAGACCCGGCTTGCCGTCGAGAAACCGGGTAGGAAAATCAGGCTCTGCAGCTCCCGCTCGGTCAGCTCCGCCGCGTGGTCCGCTTCGACAATGCCGGTGCGCACGGCGACCTCGCGGATCCGGTCCTCGTCCAGGCCGCGGCCATCGTCGGAAATTTCGATCACCACCTGGTTGCCCTGCTGCGTCGCACGGACGGAAACCTGCCCCCGGGGTTTCTTCGCGAGACGTCGCCGCTCCTCGGGGACCTCGACGCCATGGTCGACGGCGTTGCGCACCAGGTGCATCAGCGGATCGGACAGCGCTTCGACGATCAGCTTGTCCACCTCCACCTCGCCGCCGTGCATCACGAAGTCCACTTCCTTGCCCGATTCCCGGGCGATGCGCCGGACGGTGCGGGCCAGCTTGTCGAAGACCTGGCCCAGCGGGACCATGCGAACCTCGAGGATTCCTTTCTGCAGATCGTCGAGCTTGCGCTCCAGCAGTCGACTTTCCCGGTGCAGCTCGCGGCCCCAGAGCTTGCCGGAGGATGGCTTACCGGACTGGCTGGCCTGGTCCGCCAGCCGGGCGACGTTGGCCTTGATCAAGAGCAGCTCCCCGACCGCATCCATCAGGGAATCCAGCCGGCCGATGTCCACCCGGACGGTCTGGGTGAGCAACCGCTCCGAGGAATCCGCCTCGGTGGGGCGCTCCTTGCGCGTGGCCAACCTCGATTCCGCTGCGGGGAGGGGAAGACCCACGGGCGGAGCCGGGCGAGCCTTTGGCGGGGTTGGCTGGGCGGGAGCGACGGCCAGGGATGTCTCCGCGGCGGCTGGAGGTGCCGCTTCCCGCTCGGGTGAAAGCAACAAAGGATGGAGCGACGCGGAGATCCCCGCGAGGGCGGTTTTCAATTTGTCGGGAGGGGTCCGACAGCCGAAGATGATGTCGAACGCAATTCCTGTCCCGTCTCCCGGGTCGGAGGAAGGAAGCGTGCTCAAGACCTCGCCCATCGCCTTCAGCTTCGAATTGAGCCGCCCCAACCCCTGATCGAAATTGGCGAGGTCGAATACGGCGCGGACCTTCCAGACCGCCAACCCCTCCCGAAGATTCTCGAGAAGCCGGTGCTCCTCGTATTCGGTGAGCACGCTGCGCACCGAAGCGTCCAAATCGAGCCGGTCGAGCGCATCGTCCTGGGGCAGCGCCGAGGCGGTCTCGCTGAACTGGGCCAGCTTCCGGCACACCGCCTGCGCGCGTTCGGTGGCGTCGGGCGAATGCTCCTGCCGCTCGGTCTCCCCCAGCACGACCTGGAAGGCATCGAAGGACTCGAGCAGCGCGTCGACCACGGGATTGGTGAGATCGAGCCGCCCCAGGCGAAGGCGGTCAAGAAGGTCCTCGGTGTGGTGGGCGAGCTGCGCAATCCGCTGCTCGCCAAACATCGCCGCCAATCCTTTCAGCGAGTGGGAGGAGCGGAAGATCCCGTTCACCAGGCCGGGATCGAGGCGTTCCCCCCGGCGCTGGTCGAGGATCGACAGGTCGCGGTTCAAGGCGTCGAGGATCTCCGTCGCCTCGGCGACGAAATCGGACAGGCCTTTGGCGGATGAGGTCACGCGATGTTCAGGTAGCGCATCAACAGCCCCTCGAGCTGCTGGGCCTCGAAGGGTTTGATGAGGTATTCCGCCGCGCCGAGCGCGAGTCCCTTGGCCCGGTCCTGTTCCCTGCCCTCGGTGGTGATCACGAAAAGCGGGGTTTCGCGGTAGGCGGGGCTCTTCTTCACGAAGTTGATCAGCTCCAGGCCGTTAATGCCTGGCATGTTGATGTCGGTGATGATCAAGTCGAAGCGCTGGCGGCTGAGCAGTTTGAGGGCATCAAAGCCGGTAGAGGTGGTGAAAGCCTCTACCCCGGAAACCGACTCCACGGCAGACACGATGAACTCGCGAGACGCTCTGGAGTCCTCTACGATCAAAATCTTGAATGGCATCGGCCCGAGGCCGACATGGTAGCAGAATCGCGATCGATCCACCCATGTTGCGCCCTTTGAGCGACTAGGCCTTCTTGCCGGCCGGGCGCCCGGCGCCGGAAAGGAGCCGGGAGACTCCTTTGTCCGACAAAACAGCCACATGGGAGCCATGGAACTCGGGGACGAACTGATTGAGCAGGGAAGCGGCTCGAGCGGGCTCCTCCAACTGTCCACTCCCCGGGATCTCCAGCGCCACCGTTTGAACCTGGGCCCGTGAGAGCATGCGGGCGGCCTCCCCCATCACGCGCACCAGCTCCTCCAGCCCGAACCCTTTCAACGTGCCGATTCCCATGGCGAAGATCCGCGACATCGCGATCCGTCCATCGGAGGGAATGAGCAGGCAGTCGCCTGGAGTGCCGGTGAAGAAGCGGTCTACCAGGACCTGGGACAGTGCACCGCACATCCGCCAGTCCACGTAACCGGCCGTGCCCCTGAGCGGTCGCTCGTCCTCGGCCACGAACAGGCAAAGGGTGTCGACGCCCGAGGGCTGGTCGAGCGTGGCGAAACCGATGTCGTGGGTCGAGAGGCTCATGTCTTGGGGAGCGCCTGGGCAATCCGGTCGAGAAGGCCGTTGACGAAAGCGGAAGAGTCTTCGGTGCCGTAGGTCTTTCCCAGCTCGACAGCTTCGTCGATGGAAACGCTCCGCGGAATCTCGGGCCGGTACTTCAGCTCGAAGATCCCGATTCGAAGCACGTTGCGGTCGATGCGGGTCATTCGATCCACTCTCCAGTGATGACTGTACTCAGAGATCAGCGAGTCGATATCGGCCAGGTGATCCCGAACGCCGCTGACCAGCTCGAGCGCGAACCGCTTGGTCTCCGGATCGGGCTTGTCCCCTTCCGCGGACGCCGCCCAGGCGGCAGCAAGCGCGGCATCCACCTGGCCATCCGTCATCTCCAGCTGGTAGAGCGCTTGCAACGCGCGCTCCCTCGCGGTCCTCCGAGCTCCCATCGACTCCTACTTCTTCTTTCCTTCCACCGCTCTGAGCCGGCCCTTGGCGAGGCCCTGTGAGATCTTGCTGTTCAGGCTGGCCATTTCCAGGCACGCCACGGCGGCATCCGCCCCCTTGTTGCCCGCCTTGGCTCCAGCGCGGTCGATCGCCTGCTCGACCGTATCGCAGGTGAGGACTCCAAAGCTCACCGCGCAGTCCGAAGAAAACGCTACCGATCCGATCCTCGTCGTCACCTCGGAAGAGATGTAGTCGAAGTGCGGCGTTCCACCCCGGATCAGGGCGCCCAGGCAGATGATCCCCGCGTATCCGCCTCGTTCGGCCAGTCGACGCACCAGGCCGGGCAGCTCGAAGGCTCCCGGAACGCGGAAGACGTCGATGTCTTCGTCGGCCACGCCGTGGGCCGCCAGCGCGCCCAGCGCACCTTTGAGCAACTCCTCGGTGATGAAGGAGTTGAACCGCGATGCGCAGATCGCGAATCGCCCCTTCGGGGTTTCGACGTTGCCCTCGAAATAGCGAGTCATCGTTGGCCTCACTCTAGCGCGTCCGGGAGCGGTTTCTAACTTCCGCCGCCGCCTGCGATCTCTGGCCTACCACCGCGCGAAGCGCCGGTCCCGTCTTTCGCAGCGGAATCTGCTCGACGACCGCCAGATTGTAGCTTTCCAGTCCAATGATCTTCTTCGGGTTGTTCGTCAAAAGCCGCAGCCGCTCCAATCCGAGGTCTTTGAGGATCTGCGCGCCCACGCCGAATTCCCGCAGGCGGGTGTGATCGGTTCTCGAGGGCGCCTCCCGATCCCGGGCAAGGTGGGTGCAAACCAGCGTGGACTCCACCGGCTGATCCTTCTGTAGATACACGATCACGCCCCGCCCCTCGTCCGCGATTTGCTTGAGCGCTTGCTGGAGCTGAGCCCCGCAATCGCAGCTCGCGCTGCCGAGCACGTCTCCGGCCAGGCACGCGCGGTGGACGCGCGTGAGAACCGGAGTGCTCCCGGCGACGTTCCCCTTCACCAGGGCGATGTGGACCTTGGAATCCACATCGCTGGCGTAGGCGATCGCCTGGAACCGACCCCCTTCGCCCCGATCGAACGGCAGCTCGCAAATACGGTGCACCAGCCGCTCGTGCTGCAGCCGATAGCGGATGATGTCCGCGACCGAAAGGAGCACCAGGCCCTGCTTCTGCGCGAAACGCTGAAGCTGCGGGCGGCGGGCCATCGTGCCGTCCGGGTTCATCACTTCGCAGATCACCCCCGCGGGGAACAGTCCCGCCAGGCGCGCCAGGTCGACCGACCCTTCGGTCTGACCGGTGCGCACCAGCACGCCGCCCGTTCGCGCGCGCAAGGGAAAGACGTGCCCGGGCCGGACGAGGTCGCTGGGATTGGCTTTCGGCGCCACGGCGGCGCGAACCGTCCGGGCTCGATCGTGCGCGGAGATACCGGTGGTGATTCCGCGAGATGCTTCGATCGACACGGTGAACGCCGTCTGATACGGCGAGGTGTTCTCCTGCACCATCAGAGGAAGATTGAGCTGCTGGATCCGCTCTTCGGTGAGGGAGAGGCAAATCAGGCCGCGGCCGTGCGTGGCCATGAAGTTGATCGCATCCGGGGAGACCTTCTCCGCGGCCATCACCAGATCTCCCTCGTTCTCTCGATCCTCGTCGTCGGTGAGGATCACCATCTTCCCCTTGCGAATCTCCGCCAGCGCTTTTTCCACCAGCCCGATGCTGTCGAGCTGTTTTTTGGCGACGCCCATCGGCTAGCTCCGCGGTCCGAGTCCGGCGGCCGGGATTTCGGCGCGCCCAAGGGTGTACAGCCGGGCAATGTACTTCCCGATCAGATCCGCTTCGACATTCACCGCCGAGCCGACCGGTTTGCTGCCCAGCGTGGTTCTCTTCAGCGTCTCGGGGATGATCGCCACGAAGAAGCGATCGATTCCAATCTCGTTGACGGTCAGGCTGATTCCGTCCAGGGCGACCGAGCCCTTCTCGACGAACATCGGCGCGAGCGAGGGAGGCAGCGAAAACCCGATCAACCGCGAACCGCCCTCCTCGTGAATCGAAAGGATCTGGCAGACCGCGTCCACGTGGCCCAGGACCAGGTGCCCACCGAGCCGGTCCCCCAAGGCCATGGCGCGCTCCAGATTGACCCGGCCGCCGGGCTCGAGGGACCCGATCGTCGTCCGGCGAAGCGTCTCCGGCGAAGCTTCAACCTTGAAGGCGCCGGGTTTGACCTCCGCCACGGTGAGGCAGGCTCCGTCGATGGCGATCGACTCGCCCAGCTTGAGATCCTGGCCGTCAAAGGCTCGGACCCACAGCTCCGCCATGGCGCCGATCGAAATCCGCTCCACGGTCCCCACGTCTTGAATCAGCCCGGTGAACATCTCCAGCGCTTATAACCAAAAACGCCGTCCACCGCCCTTCCCAAGGCTGGCTGATTCAGCCCTTCCACCGGCGGTTACCGAGCAGCCCGCGGAAAAGGACGTCGCTTCCCACCGGGCGGATGACGACCTCCTCCAGCTCGACCGCCCCGCTCATCCGCCTGCTCTGGACTCGCCCCGTCCAGGACAACCCGCGCGATCCGACGAGCTTGGGTGCGATGAAGACCAGCAATTCATCGGCGAGCCCCTGTTCGAGAAACGACCCGTGCGTTTCCGCCCCGCCCTCGACGAGCAGATGGGACAAGCCCTCGGCGCCAAGGCGGCGCAGCAGGGCGAGCAGATTCACCCGACCGCCTTTCCCGTACACCTCCCAGACCTCCACCCCTCGCCGGATCAGCTTCTTCGCGGCTGGAGCATCGTTTCCCCGAAGGGTCACCACGATCGTCCGTGCCACGAGGGGAGATGCAAAGATCTTCAGCCGGGTCGGCAGCTGCAAACGCGAGTCGAGCACCACCCGGACCGCGTTTCGGCCCCGTTTGCGACCCAGCCGCGTGGTCAGCTGCGGATTGTCAAAACGAGCGGTGTTTGCCCCCACCAGGATGGCATCCACCTGGTCGCGCAAGCGATGCACGTACTGGCGGGCTTTTCCCCCGGATACCCAGCGCGAGTCCCCGGTGGAGGTGGCGAGCTTTCCGTCGAGCGTGATCGCCGCCTTGAGGATGACCCAGGGTAGCCCGGTCTTCGCGCGCTTGGACGTTGCGCGACTGGACTCCGAGCTGCGCCCCTTCATCGCGATTATCCCTTGCCGCTGCTCTGAACCTTGCGATCCTTGCCCTTCCCCTGCTCGCTGATCAGCTCCTTCAATTCGGACATGAACTCGGCGATGTCGCGGAACGAGCGATAGACCGACGCGAACCGGACGTAGGCCACCTCGTCGAGCCGGCGCAGGTGCTTCATCACCTCTTCGCCCAGGAAAGTGGAGGGGACCTCTTTTTCACCCGCTTCCTGGAGCCTGCGCTCGATGTCCGTGATCACCCCCTCCAGTTGGTCGAGGGAAACGGGGCGCTTCTCGCAGGCTTTCTTCAGCCCGACGAGCATCTTCTCCCGATCGAACGCCTCGCGCCGCCCGTCCTTCTTCACGATCAGGGGATTGAGCTCTTCCACCCGCTCATAGGTTGTGAATCTTCGATGGCACTGAAGGCATTCGCGGCGGCGCCGGATCACCGACCCCTCATGCGACTCCCGGGAGTCGATCACTTTGTTCTCCGGCTCCTGGCAAAAAGGGCATCGCATGATTCCCGCTGCCTCTCAACGCCTGAGGCGCGAAGCATAGAGCGGGAAATGGGCGGCCATCTCCAGCACTTTTCCGCTGATGCGGGTGAGCGCGGCCGCATCGTGCGCATGATCGAGCGCCTCGCCGATCAACTTTCCGATCTCCGCCATCTCCGCCTCCTTCATTCCCCGCGTCGTGACCGCCGGCGTGCCGATTCGGATTCCAGAGGTCACGGTTGGCTTTTCCGGATCGAACGGAATCACGTTCTTGTTCACCGTGATCCCGGCCTTGCCCAGCGCCTCCTCGGCCACCTTGCCGTTGATCGACTTTGGGCGCAGGTCCACCAGCATCAGATGGTTGTCCGTCCCGCCCGAGCACAGGCGCAGTCCGGCGGATTTCAGCGCTTCGGCCAGGGCTTTCGCGTTGGCGACGATCTGCCGCTGGTAGTCCTTGAATGCCGGGGCCTGCGCTTCCTTGAAGGCGACCGCCTTGGCGGCGATCACGTGCATCAGCGGACCGCCCTGGATGCCGGGGAAGATCTGGCTGTTGACCGCCTTGGCGTACGGCTCCTTACAGAGGATCATCCCGCCGCGTGGCCCGCGGAGCGTCTTGTGGGTGGTGGTGGTGACGATTTCCGCCACCGGAACGGGCGAAGGATGGATGCCCGCCGCGATCAGGCCCGCGATGTGCGCCATGTCGACGACGAGCGCCGATCCGTAGGCATTGGCTATTTCGCGAAACCGGTCGAAATCGAAGACCCGGGGGTAGGCCGACGCGCCGACGACGATGACTTTGGGCCGATGCTCCTTCGCCAGCGCCTTCACCTGGTCGAAATCGATCGTCTCGGTCTGCCGCGAGAGGCCGTAGTGCACGACCTTGTAAAGCTTCCCCGAAAAATTGAACGGCGCGCCGTGGGTCAGATGGCCGCCGGAGTTGAGATCGAGCGCGAGCATCGTGTCGCCGACCTGCATCAGCGCCATGTAGGCCGCCATGTTCGCCTGACTTCCGGAGTGCGGCTGGACGTTGACGTGATCGGCGCCGAAAATCGATTTGGCGCGCGCAATGGCGAGGTTCTCCGCCACATCCACGAACTCGCAGCCGCCATAGTAGCGTTTACCCGGGTAGCCCTCGGCGTACTTGTTGGTCAACGTCGAGCCCATCGCCTCCAGAACGGCCGGGCTGACGAAGTTCTCGGAAGCAATCAGCTCCAGTCCATCCTCTTGACGGCCGGTCTCGTCGCCGATCGCCCGGTAGATCTCCGGGTCCACATCCGAAAGCTTCGCCTTGTTTTCCATTGCCACCTCTTGAGAATTAGCGTCAGTCCTTGATCTCGGCATCGCGGATCTTCTGTACGCGGCGCTCGTGCCGCCCACCCTCGAACCGCTGATCGAGGAAAGCTTCCACGATTTGCGTCGCCAGGCCAGCCCCGACCACGCGGCTGCCGAGGCAGAGCACATTCGCGTCGTTGTGCGCGCGCGCCATTCTGGCCTCGAATTCGGTGGTGCAAACCGCCGCCCGAACGCCGCGCACCTTGTTGGCGGCGATGCTCATCCCGATTCCAGTTCCGCAGACCAGCACCCCCAACCCGCAATCTCCCCGCGAAACCGCTTGCGCGACCAGGGCCGCGAAATCAGGATAGTCCACCGAGTCGTCGGTGTGGGTGCCGAAATCCTCCACTCCCAGCTGGCGCTCATCCAGCGCGCGCCGCAGCTCGCGCTTGAGCACCAGTCCCGCATGATCCGATCCGATCGCCAACTTCATCGAAGCTCTTTCCCCCCCTTTGCACATCCTTCGCCGCCAGAAGTCCGCGCGCGGCGATGCGAGGGGGTCACTTGAACCGCTTGAAGATCAGAACGGCATTGGTGCCGCCAAATCCAAATGAGTTGGTCATCGCGGCATTGACCCGGATTTCGCGCGGTTGATTGGGGACGTAGTCCAGATCGCATTCCGGATCGGGGGTGGTGTAGTTGGTCGTCGGCGGCAGGACGTTGCGGGTCAGCGCCAGGACGCAAACCACCGCCTCCACTGCTCCGGCCGCTCCGAGCAGGTGCCCGGTCATCGACTTGGTCGAGCTGATCGCCACCGCGTTCGCGTGCGGACCGAAGACCGCTTTGATCGCCTTCGTTTCCGTCTTGTCGTTGATCGGCGTGGAGGTGCCATGGGCATTGATGTAGCCGATGTCTTCCGGCCGCAAGCCAGCGCTCTGCAGCGCAAGCCGCATGCACCGCACGGCGCCTTCGCCGTCGGGGGACGGGGCGGTGACGTGGTAGGCGTCGGAATTTGCTCCGTAGCCGACCAACTCCGCGAGGATCGCTGCCCCACGCTTCCTCGCGTGCTCGAGCTCCTCGAGGATGACGATTCCCGCCCCTTCGCCCTGAACGAAACCGTCGCGATCTTTGTCGAACGGCCGGCTCGCATGCTGGGGATCATCGTTGCGCGTGGAGAGCGCCTTCATCACCGAGAAACCCCCGACTCCCAGCGGGGTGATCGCCGCTTCGGCGCCGCCGGCGATCACCGCGTCGGTCTCGCCGAGGCGAATCGATTTCCAGGCTTCGCCGATCGCGTGCGCGCTGGTCGAGCAGGCGGAGACCGGCGACCAATTCGGCCCCCGCGCATTGAAGCGCATGCTGATCAACCCGGGGGCCATGTTGATGATCATCTGGATGATGAAAAAAGGCGAAAGGCGATCGAATCCCTTCTCCAGCGCCTTCTTGTGTTGCTCTTCGAGGGAACCGATGCCGCCGATTCCGGAGCCGACAATCACCCCGACCTTCTCCGGGATGTAGCCGTTCGGCTTGTCGGTTCCGACCGGCAAGGCGCTCTCGCGCACCGCCATCTCCGCCGCCGCGATGGCGTACTGGGTGAAGAGGTCCATCCTGCGGGCCTCTTTCTTTTCCATGAATTGCCCGGCGTCGAAGTCCTTCACCTCGCCGGCAATGCGCGCATCCAGGCTGTCAGCGGGGAATCGGGTGATCGGTCCGATGCCCGACTTGCCCGCCAACATCGCGCGCCAATTGGTTTCGGTTCCGGTGCCCAGAGGGGAAACCAGTCCCGTTCCGGTAATGACGACTCGACGCTCCGACACAGTTTCTCCGCTCCGCGGTCCTTCCGGACGCTTGGGACCAGTCCTCCCGTTCAACCCCTCACTTCTTGTGGTTGTTGACGTAGTTGACGGCGTCTCCCACGGTTTTTATGTTCTCCGCTTCTTCGTCGGGGATCTCCACCTCGAATTCCTCTTCCATCGCCATCACGAGCTCGACGATGTCGAGGCTGTCCGCCCCCAGGTCCTCGATGAAGGAAGACTCGGGCTTGATCTCGTCCTCTCCCACACCGAGTTGATCGGCGATGATCGACTTGACCTTCGCCTCGATGTTTGTCGTCGCCATTTGTCAGCCCTCCAAAAATCCAGCGTTGCCCGGACCACAGGTCCAGTAACCGTGCGGGCGCGGTATATCCCACGCCGCCCATCGTTCCAACCTCGACGCTACATGTACATCCCGCCGTTGACCCTGAGCACTTCACCGGTGATGTAGGAAGCTTCGTCGCTGGCAAGAAAAACCACCGCATGGGCGATTTCCGACGCCGCCCCCAACCGCGAAAGGGGTATCTCCTCGACCATTTTGGTGCGGGTTTCGCCAGAGATTCGGGCGGTCATGTCCGTCTCAATAAGCCCCGGGGATACCGCATTCACCCGAATATTTCGCGATGCCAGCTCTCGGGCCACGGACTTGGTGAGGCCAATCAACCCCGCTTTGGAGGCGCTGTATGCCGCCTGCCCGGCATTTCCGGTCTCGCCGACGACCGAGGTCAAATTCACGATCGCCCCGGCGCGCTGCTTCATCATCGGCCGGGCGGCTGCCCGGATCAGGGCAAATGCGCCCTTGAGATTGGTATCGAGCTGTCGATCCCAGTCTTCTTCCTTGGTGCGAAGGACCAGCCCGTCCAGCGCCACCCCCGCGTTGTTGACGAGCACATCGAGCCGCCCAAACTCTTCCACCACGCTGTCCACCGCCTTGGCGCAGGCGGCCGCGTCGGCGACGTCAAAGCGCAGCGCTCGCCCCTTGGTCTTCAGCAGAGCGAGGGTCTCGTTGGCCGCCGCCTCGTTGCCGGCGTAACCTATCACCACCTGGGCACCGAGATCGGCGAAGGCCACCGCGCAGGCCCGGCCGATGCCGCGCGATCCCCCGGTGATCAGGACCACCTTTCCACTGAAGTCGCTCACCCGCCGCTCACTCCCGCCAGCGCCCGTTCCAGACTCTGCACATCCTCGACGCCAAAGACCGGCGTGTCTTTGGAAATCTGCTTGATCAACCCCCGCAGGACCTTTCCCGGTCCGAGCTCTACGAAGTGGGTCACCCCTTGCCGCCGCATCTCCTCCACGCATTCCACCCAGCGGACTGGCTGGCTGACCTGTTCGAGAAGGAGCGGGAGTGTGCGGTTGGGATCCGAATTCGGTTTGGCTTCGACGTTGGTCACCACCGGACTGCGCGGCGGTGCGAAGGCGGCGGCCTTCAGGATTTCCTTCAGCAAGGGCTTCACCGGTTCCATCAGCGCGCAGTGGAATGGAGCGGAGACTTGCAGCGGGATGACCCGCTTCGCCCCGGCCTCCTGCATCGGCTTCGCGGCGCCTTCGACCGCATCGGCGTGGCCGGCGATCACCGTTTGTTCGGGCGAGTTGTAGTTGGCGGGCGAAAGGACGCGCCCCTGGGCGAGGCGAGCGCAAACCTGTCCGACCTGGTCGGCCGGCAACCCAAGCACCGCCGCCATCGCGCCGACGCCCGCGGGCACCGCCTCCTGCATGAAGCGCCCGCGCTCGCGGACCGCGCGAACCGCCGCTCCCAGCGGGAGCGATCCGGTCGCCACCAAAGCCGAATACTCGCCCAGGGAGTGTCCCGCGGCGCACAAAGGAGCCATGGCGCGCTTGGAGAAAACCGCCCATGCCGCGATCGAGACGGTGAGGACGGCGGGCTGGGTGTTGGCGGTGAGCTTCAGCGTCTCCTCGGGACCCTCGAAGCAGAGGTGAGACAGCTTTTCTCCCAGCGCGTCATCGGCGGCGTCAAAGACGGCGCGAGCTTCGGGGAACTGGGTGAAGAGGTCTTTCCCCATCCCCACCCACTGGCATCCCTGTCCTGGAAAAACGAAACCCAGTTTCATTTCCGCGACCTACCAGCGCACGATGGCGCCGCCCCATGCGAGCCCGGCGCCCACCGCCATCATCGCGATGATGTCGCCCGGTCGCAGCCGGCCTGCGCGGTTGGCCTCATCGAGCGTCGTCGGCACCGAAGCGGACGATGTGTTGCCGTACTTGGCGATGTTCAACCAGCATTTTTCGAGCGGGATCCCCAGCCTGCCCATCACCGATTCGATGATTCGAAGGTTCGCCTGATGGGCGATCACGTGGGTGATTTGATCCGGGGTCAATTTGTTCGCCTGCATCGCCTCGCCCACCACTTGCAAAAGGGCGTGAATCGCGGCCCGGTAGACCTCCCGCCCATTCATCGAAACCTTATGCATCTTTTTTTCGAGGACCTCCTGCGAGAGGGGGTACTTGCTTCCGCCGCCCCGGATGCAGAGGATCTCCGCCAGCGATCCGTCGGTGTGCAGGTGGGTGGAGAGAATTCCGCGCGATTCATCCTCGGATGGACCGAGCACCATCGCCCCGGCGGCATCGCCGAAAAGCACGCAGGTATTGC
>WNFG01005423.1_pt1 | contig 17158 bp, 15 predicted proteins | sample 5400431 | NCBI WGS metagenome assembly WNFG01 (sample SAMN13153346, study PRJNA577476) | soil metagenome | isolation source: 120 cm saprolite under Douglas fir tree site 2 hole 3 replicate 2 | place: USA:California | collected 2015-04-18 | reverse complement strand
GCCGTTGAGTTCGACGGAGTACACCTAGGCCAGGAGGATCTTTCCCCCGACAGTGCCCGCAAGGTCATTGGCCCGGAACGCTGGCTGGGAGTTTCCACGCACACCCCGCAGCAGGTAATCGAAGCCGACCAGACCTCCGCGGACTACATCGCTATTGGCCCGGTATTTGCCACGGGCAGCAAGGCGAATCCTGATCCGGTGATTGGCCTCGCCGGAGTGCGGCAGGCCCGCTCGCTCACCCGCCAGCCGCTGGTGGCAATTGGCGGGATTACCCGCGACAACTGCCGCTCGGTGATCGAGGCGGGTGCGGACTCGGTGGCCGTGATATCCGATTTGATACGGGATCCCCGAAAATCAGCAGAGGAATTTTTGCACATTCTAGGGTAAAGTCTTGGGGGCGGAAGTCAGCTGTCAGTGGCCAGTGATCAGTGCCCGGTAAGAACCGGGTCATCGCGCACTGACCACTGACAACTGATCACTGACCACTGCTTCTAGGAGGACTGTTGAGCGTTGAAACCAAAACGGCCATCGGGAGCACAACAGATCCCTCCGACCGCGAGTTCGTGAAAGGTCTGGGCCTGACCAGTTCCACCATGTTGGTGACCGGCTCAATGATCGGTTCCGGCATCTTCATCGTTTCCGCCGAAATCGCCCGCGAGGTCGGCTCCCCCGCCCTGCTCATCGGCGCCTGGGCGGTGACCGGGTTCCTGACCATTGTGGCCGCGCTGAGCTACGGCGAGCTTGCCGCCATGATGCCGCATGTTGGCGGACAGTATGTTTATCTCCGCGAATCGCTTGGCCCGCTGTGGGGCTTTCTATACGGATGGACCCTGTTCGCCGTAATTCAAACCGGGACCATCGCCGCCGTTGGTGTGGCGTTCGGCAAGTTCCTCGGGGTTTTCTTCCCCGCAATTTCTTCGTCCCACTGGATCCTCGGTCTGCACTGGTCGGCTCCCAGTTATCAGATCGGGCCGGTCCTGCTGGGCGGGATGCAGGTCGGCCTGAACACTCAGAACCTTATGGCCATCATCATGGTGGTGGCGCTTTCGATCATCAATATTTCTGGCATCAAAACCGGCGCCATCATTCAGGACGTATTCACCTTCGCAAAAGTCTCGGCGCTCCTGGGATTGGTTCTCGTCGGACTCTTCATCGGCCGGAATGCCCAGGCCCTAGCCGCAAACTTCGGCGCGAACTTCTGGCACAACGCCGGACTCAGCGCTTTGCATCCAGTTCAAGTAGGGGCGGGGGGAGCCGTAGTTCTGGTAAGTACGCTGACGATTTTAGCCGTGGCCCAGGTCGGATCATTGTTCTCTGCCGATGCGTGGAACAACGTGACCTTCACGGCCGGCGAAGTCATCAATCCCAAGCGCAACCTGCCACTGTCGCTGGCCCTCGGCACCGGAATCGTGATCTCTCTGTACATCGGGTGCAACATTATTTACCTGAACGTCCTGCCGCTGATGGGCACAGCGGACGGCACAACGATTTTGCGGCGCGGTATTCAGCACGCCACAGAAGATCGCGTGGCCACAGCCGCCTTGACGCAAATGTTCGGCGCCCTCGGCGGATATCTAATGGCCGGCGCCATTATGATCTCAAGTTTCGGCTGCAACAACGGGCTGATTCTGGCTGGCGCGCGCGTCTATTACGCCATGGCCAAAGATGGATTGTTCTTCCGCAGCGCCGCGAAACTGCATCCCAAGTACAAGACCCCGGCCGCGTCGCTCATGGTGCAGATGGTGTGGATCTGTATCCTGTGTCTCTCCGGTAGCTATGGACAATTACTCGACTACGTAGTTTTCGCGGTGCTGGTGTTTTATATTTTGACCATTGCCGGCTTGTTCGTTCTCCGCCGCACCCGGCCGGACGCCGAGCGTCCTTACAAGGCGTTTGGGTATCCGGTGCTGCCCGCGATTTATATCGGGATGGCGATCTTCATTGATGTCGTACTATTGCGCTATAAGCCGCAATTTACCTGGCCGGGGCTGATCATTGTGCTGCTGGGAATCCCGGTCTATTACGCGTGGTCGAGGCGTTCGCGCGAGGCGGCCGTTTAGCACGTCACCTAACCGTGGGAGAGAGCAAACGAATGGCAAACCTGTTCGCTACCAAGACGCTAACATCGCTTCTGACTGAAGCCGGGGAATCAGGCCAACACAGCCTGAAGCGCACTTTAGGGCCCTTCCAGCTCACCGCTCTGGGCGTGGGCGCTGTGATCGGCGCTGGAATCTTTGTCATGTCGGGCTTGGGAGCCAGCATGGCGGGGCCTGGCCTTATGCTGTCATTTGTCTTGTCGGGCACCGGCTGCGCATTTGCGGCGCTGTGTTATGCCGAGTTCGCCGCCATGATTCCTCTCGCCGGCAGCGCCTATACCTATGCGTACGCAACCCTGGGAGAGCTCTTCGCCTGGATTATCGGTTGGGACCTCACACTGGAATACGCCATGGGGGCCAGCACCGTCTCCTCGGGATGGTCGAACCACTTCATCGAGTTGCTGGCGATCTTCCACCTCAAAATGCCTTTGTGGCTGGCTTATGACCACTGGACAGGACTGAGGATCGCCGAGAATGTGATCGCGCGACAAATGGCGCAGGCCTCGGACGCCTCGCTGGTGCCCGGCACCCAAGCTTTTTTGACCAAGGTTTCCGACATCATGGCTGCCCAGTCTCCCGATCTGCTGCAACGTGCCCATGAACTTCTGAACGCTCCCCATCTTTTCGGCGCCGAGATCGGCGTCAATATTCCGGCATTTCTGATCGCTTTGGTGATCACGGCCATTCTGGCAGTGGGCATCAAAGAGAGTGCGCGCTTTAACTCGACCATCGTGGTAATTAAGGTCTCGGTCGTTCTCTTCGTTATTGCCCTGGGATTCAAGTATGTGAACTTTGGCAACTGGGGACATGACTGGTCGAGCTTTGCGCCGAGTGGATTTGCGGGAATTGGCGCTGCTGCGGCTTACATCTTTTTCGCCTATATCGGATTTGACGCGGTTTCGACCACCGCGCAGGAGGCCAAGAATCCGCAACGCGATCTGCCCATTGGGATCATTCTTTCGCTGCTGATTTGCACCGCGCTTTACATTCTGGTTGCCGGCGTATTGACCGGCATGGTGCCGTGGCGCGATGTAAATATCGAGGCTCCGGTTGCGCGTGCGTTCATGGATCGCGGACTCAGCGGTGCTTCCCACATCATTACCCTGGGCGCCCTGGCAGGCCTCACCAGTGTGATGCTGGTGATGCTGCTCGGCCAAACCAGAGTGCTGTACTCGATGGCCAATGATGGGTTGCTACCTAAGAAGTTTTTCGCAGATGTTCATCCCAAGTGGCGGACCCCGTGGAAGAACACTATCCTGGTCGGATTTCTCGCCGCCATCGTCGGATGCGTTACGCCCATTGAAGATATCGGGAGAATGGTCAACATTGGGACCTTGCTCGCCTTCGTAATCGTGTGCATCGCGGTCATGGTACTGCGCAAGACAAATCCGGCGCAGGCGCGGCCGTTCCGGACTCCATGGGTCCCGCTGGTCCCGATTCTCGGAATCCTCTTTAACGGTTTTATGATGTACCGGCTCGGTTGGGTCAATTGGGCGCGGCTGATTATCTGGCTGGCAATCGGGCTGGTGGTGTACTTTGCCTACGGCGTAAAGCACAGCAAGGTGCAAGCGCTACAGGGAGAACCGAAGCCCGCTCCGACCATGGCAGATTAGACGCGATCACCTTGTAGTTGTAGCTGCGTGTCCTCGTCTTCGTAACCTGACGTCCAAGCCGGGCGTCGGTGGGTCCCTGGCTGCTACCCCTTTTCGAGATCACGGTTTAAGCTGAAAGCTGATAGCTGACGGCTGAAAGCTGCATCATGAAAATCATAACCTCCGCCGAAATGCGCGAGATTGACCGCGTCACCAGCGAGCAATTTTTGGTGCCTTCGCTCACGCTGATGGAGAACGCCGGATCAGCTGTGGCACACTTCGCTCTGTCTGCGTACCCATCGGCCGAGACCTTCGGCGTCATCTGCGGCAAGGGCAACAACGGTGGCGACGGCTTTGTGGTCGCGCGCAAGTTGCATGAGGCGAGCAGGGAAGTCCGTCTTCTTTTTCTGGCTGATCCGGCAGAGTTGCGTGGGGACGCGGCAACGAATTTCGCGAAGCTACCAACAAAATCGGCCGCCCCGCCCTTTGTGGTTTTCAAAGGGTGGGGGGACGCGAAGTCTGCGCGAGAGGTTTTTGCTTGCGACGTCCTGATTGACGCCATCTTCGGCAGCGGATTCCGTCCTCCGGTGAGCGGGGTGTACGCAGAAGCGATTGCCAAAATAAACGCCGCCGGCGCACCCGTGATCGCGGTGGACGTACCTTCCGGCGCCGATGCCGACGTAATGGGCGAGCAGACCGGAGCAGTCGCCCGCGCAGATGCGATCGTAACGTTCACTGCTCCGCGTCCCGCGCACATTTTTGGCAACCTGAGTGCCGGACCGACGCTGATCGCGCCCATCGGGTCTCCAGGCGAGGTGGTTCATTCTTCGCTGAACCTGAATGTAATCACGCCAAAAGACATCGCGCCGTTGCTCGACCCGCGCCCTCGCGATTCCAATAAAGGCATGTACGGCCACGTGCTGGTCGCCGGCGGATCGCTGGGAAAGGCCGGCGCAGCGGCGATGGCAGGCTTCTCAGCGTTGCGAACGGGTGCAGGTCTGGTAACAGTCGCTGTGCCTCGTTCAGTCCTGGGCACTGTTGCTGGCTATCATCCCGAACTAATGACAGAACCGCTGGCGGAAACCGAGTCCGGCAGCATTTCGACGCAAGCCTTGGGAGCATTCTGGCATGCCGCCGAGAACAAAACCGTGTTCGCCATCGGCCCAGGAATTTCGCGGCATCCGGAAACGGCAGTTTTTGTGCGGACGGTGGTTCAGAAGTCGAGCACTCCAATCGTCCTCGACGCCGATGGGCTGAACGCCTTCGAAGGCAAGGTGGATGAACTGAACGGACATGGACGAACTCTAGTACTCACGCCGCATCCCGGCGAAATGGCGCGACTGACGGGCCTGAGCACCTCGGCCATCCAGCGCGACCGGATCAACGTTGCGCGGACATTTGCAAAAGAACATCAGTTGATTCTGGTCCTGAAAGGCGACTGCACCATCGTCGCCGGGCGTAAATACAACCGGCAACCCCGGCATGTCCACTGGTGGCACCGGAGACATTCTCACCGGAATCATCGCCGGCATGCTGGCGCAAAATCCGAAGCGCGAGTTCGAGGCCGTGCTGGCGGCAGTTTATTTGCACGGCCTGGCTGGCGACATTGGCCGCGAAAGAATGGGAGAGCATTCCCTGGTTGCCACCGATCTTGTGAAAACCCTTCCCGAGGCCTTCCGGCGGGCGCGGACGGCAGCGGCAGAAAAGTGGGTAAAAATCGGGTACAAAATGGGTGGTTAAGCACGAAAGGCCCGTGAATCCGTACACTGGGCTTCGGTAATCTCGCCTGACTTTCCGCCCAGTGCCATAGTTGTTTCCGGCATGACACATTATCCCCAGTCCAACCCCACTCATCGTGCTACTCGAATTCAACTCGCAACCACCCCGGCAGTAGTCAAACTCGGCGACGGCCAAAAGACCAAGGGAAACATCCACTTGGTTTCGGTCACCGGGGGCCTGCTGCAATTGGCGCGGGCGCTCTCGGAGGGAGACTTCGTCGAAGTCGCTTTCCAAACCAACTCCGGCAATGTGCAGGGGATGGCCGAAATGCTGAACCCGGTGCGCAAAGGCCAAGGCAGCGTACTCCAGGCCTTCCGCTTCGTGGCGCTCGATGACGAGGACCACCACACGCTTAGCAGGGTGGTGGAGGCGACGGCAGACCGCAGCTTTCTGGGCTTACGCTCCAGCCAGTTTTCTTCACCCAGAACATAGATCCTGAATTGCAGGCGCGGGTTAGATCGGGCGGACGAGGGCGTCCGCCCCTACGCGAATCTCGTAGCACTGGACCCCCTCGTCCGGGGTGGCCCAACCAACCCTCCGGCTATACTGGCATTCAGCCGGATGACGCGGGAATTCACCACAAACTCAGCCGAAGAAACCATCGCCTTGGGACGGGAGCTTGCGCCTCTGCTTACGCCGCCTAAGCTGGTCGTTCTGCGCGGCGACCTCGGGGCCGGGAAGACAACGCTGGTCAAGGGAATCGCGCAGGCCTTCCAGGCTGCTTCGGAAGAAGACGTCACCAGCCCTACGTTTACTCTGGTCCACGAATACCGCGGCCCGTCGGCGACGCTCTATCACATTGATCTGTACCGGGTGGACACTCCGCGTGAACTGGAAACGCTCGGGCTTGACGATCTGATGGGCGACAACAGCGTTCTGCTGATCGAGTGGGGAGAAAAGTTCCCGCGCTTCGAGTGGGAGCGCGATGTGGAGATTGCGTTGGAGCGGATCAGCGAAAACGAGCGGCGGGTAAGGGTTGATGGGCGATGTTAGATTTCAGTTCTAGGGTGTCATTCTGCTTATCGTGCGGCTGCCGTCGAAACTACTGACTCTCCATCAGCAGACTTACGCAAGGACTGCACGATGCGATTGATTTCAGCTTGCGATACCGCGAGATTCTGGTGGTCCGCCCGGAAGATAGTGAACTCGATTTCGCCCTCGTCCGAGTAAAGCCTGACCATGATCATTGGAGTGTTCTTGGGATCGCCTTCCTGAAACCTTCTGTAGCCTTGGTTGTGAATATAAAAGAATCCTTTTTCGGCGGATGGCGACAGCGCGGCAGACTTTAACAAGAGCAGCATAAACTCTCGATAGTGGACGCGTGGCGACAATGCCCAGCAATGCATTTGTTCGGGCGTGAATTGGTAAAGCATGTTGAGGAAATTGCAGTCCGAATGCATTGTTTCAGCGCCGAAAGCCGACTGAAGCCTCGCTTGGGAGACGTGCCAGCTGGAGGAAAGACCGTTCACCCAGAGTTTGGCCGGTGACGCGCCGACCATCATCCCCAACCCCGAGTGGAAGCCAAGAACAACCATGGGGCCCAACTTAGTTTTGGTCTCATCGAGATCATTCCAGGGAATCTCGAACGCGTACCCGAAGTATGACAGTTTCCTTCCGGGAGCCTGCGAGATAGTCAGGTCTTGTAGTTCTACCGGAACCAGCCTGGCGTCACGAGGAGGTTTCCTTGCCGTTTCGATGGACATCACGACGGGGGCGACCCACTCCGCACCGACAAAAATTGTTGCAAGTGTGACCGCCACTATCACAACAATCCTGCGAAGTCGCCTCAACTTATCACTCCGAAAAGCGCACTCATCATCTTCACTCTAGAGCGGAAATCGTGAATTCCCAGCCATCCTATCAAAACCCCATAATGTTGTACCCGCAATCCACGTAGATAACCTCGCCCGTAATCCCCGAACTCGCATCGGAAGCCAGAAATACTCCCGTCGAGCCGACTTCGTTTACATCCACGTTGCGCTTTAGCGGCGAGCGCTCGGAGTGCGACCGCAGCATGTCTCCCAACCCGGAGATCCCGCGCGAAGCCAGCGTCTTAATCGGCCCAGCGGAAATCGCGTTGACTCGTATCCTCTTTGGCCCAAGATCATTGGCCAGATACCGCACCGTGCACTCCAAAGCAGCCTTGGCCACCCCCATCACGTTGTAGTGCGGCACAACTTTTTCCGCTCCGTAGTAGGTCATGGTTACGATGCTCCCGCCATCTTCCATTAATGGGGCGGCGGCGCGGGAAACCGCAATCAGCGAATACACGCTGACATCATGCGCCACGCGGAAACATTCACGCGTCGTATTCACGAAGTCGTCCTTGAGGCCCTCCGCAGGCGCAAACGCGACACTGTGAACCAGCACATGCAGCTTGCCGTAGCGTTCTTTCAACTGCGTGAAGACCCGCGCAATGTCCTCATCCTTCGAAACGTCACACATGAAGCCCTCGGCGCCGGGGAGGGACAGAATCAGGTCTTTGGCCTCCTGCTCCAAACGCTCGTTCTGGTAAGTGATCGCCAGCTTCGCGCCCGCCTGATGCAGTCCCTGAGCAATGGACCAGGCAATGCTGCGCTTGTTGGCGACTCCAAAGACGACGGCCACCCGGCCTTCGAGGCTGAAAGACATGCTTCCTCCTGGGGAAGGGAAAGGATATCAGCGGCGGAGTGGGTGCGCAAAAGACAGGCCTTTAGCCATTAGCTCTTAGCCGTTAGCCCAAACGAAACAGACTTGGGTTTAGCTAAACGCTAAGAGCTAATGGCTAGTAGCTAGCAACTGATTTCCGTCTTGACTTCCAGCCCTTCCCCCCTAATACTTAGCCACGCGTTGGATCCTGCCAAGGGTCTATTCTCTGTAGTTTCCTGCAACGTCGCTTTCCCCGAAGCGGCTGTGGGAAGGGGCTGAAATGCTACATCGTCTGAAGTATCTGTTGTTATTGGCAGGCCTGTTCGCGGCCGCCACCTGCAGTTTTGCCGCCTCCACTTCCTCCACCGCCCAGGAAAGCCTGAACAGAATCTTGCTGGGAAAAGACGTCAGGGCATTGACCGAAATGCCAGCCTACAAAGATGGCATAGACATCTATTACACGCCGCCCTCGGGCAAGCGCACGGACGAGCGCGGTCTCGATCTTGGTGAAATGACCAAGTGGCTAAAGGACAAGGGTGTGGGCGTGGACCGCGACGAATGGACGACCATCACCAACGTGAAATTCGACGCTGACATGATCGAGATCCACCTGGGTGGCGGAGGAGAGGGGCGCCGTGGCAGCAATCATGCCAATAAGGTAGGCGCGTCTTACAAGCGCGCCGGCGGTTCTCGCATCAACTTTAAGTATCAACGGAACCTTCGCGACCGTGATCTTGATCCTGACCTGTTTCTGGTCTTTATGTCACGCGTGCTCGACACGTCAAAAATCAAGGACTCGCTCGCCGAAAAAACCATGCCGGTGGAATTCCGGGATGCTATCAACGCCAAGAGCGTCCGCGAGGGTATGAGTTACCAGATGGTGCTCATGAGCATGGGTGACCCCGATCAGAAAAAAGTGGACGAGACGACCGACGCCAGCCTCCGGGAGACGTGGTTTTATCTGAAGGACGGCCACCGCTGGGTGGTGAAGTTTGAGAATGGAAAAGTAGCTACTTATCAGGTGTTCTGAGAATAGGCTCTTGGCTCTTGGTTGTCGGCTCTTGTTTCCTAGCCGCTAAGGCTTCGCAATTAGCATTTGGCAGGACCGGCTCGATGTGACCAAGAACCAAGAACCAAGAACCTACAGCCAACAACCGCTACTCCGGAATCGCCATCGGCCGCGCCTTCATCAAGTCCGCAAACCGGGTGTCCTTACGCAAGTCGGCAAACTCGGGATCGGTAAGGGCATCATTTACCGATTTGTAGCCGTCTTCCAGAGCTTTGCGGAGGTACTGGAGGGAATGGTCGCTGTCACCCATCTTGGCGTAGAGCTTGGCCAGAACATAGTCGTAGTGGGCGCGGTCCTCGGGAGACGCCATCTGCGCCGCGATTCCGGTATGCGAGGTGTGCTCGAAGATTAGCGGATCCAGGCGAAGGGCCTGAGTATAGGCCTCGCTGGCGTGCTCGAAATCCTTGCGCGCAAAGTGGGCCGCACCCAGATTGGAGTAGAACGAAGCTGAGTCAGGCGAAATCTCGATGGCCTTCCTGTACTGCTTGATGGCCGCTCCATACTTCTTCCGCTCGTAATCCACTACCCCCAAATTGTTATAAGCTTCGGCAAACTTGCGGTTTTTCTTCAGCGCCCGCTCGAAGTCTTTCGCCGCCTCGCGGTAGCGTTGCAGCAGGAGTTCTACAATCCCGGCTTTGTTCAACACGGGTGGATTATCCGGCGACTTGGCCAGCGCTGCCCGGAAGTAGTCCAGGGAGTCCAAGTAGGCCTTTTCGGCGCGCAGTTCGTCGCCCCGCTTTTCCAGTTGTTCGCCGGACGCGTCCTTGGACGGAGGCTGAACTTGGCTCATAGGGGGGGCAATCTGAATCTGATCCAGTTCCGATAACTGTGCAGTGGCAACAACGGGAACGGCAAGACTCAGAACTACGAATGGCAGGATTCGAAACCAAGATCCTCGAGGAAACAACACGGTTTACCTCACCTCAATTGCTAAATGCTCCTCAGTTAAGAGCCAACAGCCGAGACCCAAGAGCCGATTTCTTGCAGCTCTCTCCTGTCTAACAGACACCGACCGGCCCCGGCAGGTTCCTCAATGGGAGTTGCCGCTTGCATCCGGAGGCTTGGGAACGGAGTTGGGCTGCTTGTCGTCCTTAAAAATACCAGCAAATTTCCCAAATAGTCCCTTTTTCTTTTGTCCGGCAGGCTGGCCGTTTTGCGGAGGCTCCGCTTGCTGGTTGCCCAAGCCGAAGATTCGGGACAGTACCCCCTTGACTCCGGTGCCCTGATCGCAGGTGTTCGTGGGTTCGGTCCCCACAATGAAAGCTGCGGTATAGGTCTGCGGACAGGAAGGCGTGGCCAGCAGGTTCGTGACTTTGTCGAGTTGGACATCCACCACGCCCGAAGGCTGCGAGAAGCTTGTCATGTTCGAATAGCGCGGCAACGCGGCAGCCTTCTTCATGAACTCCGTCCAGATCGGGGCCGCGGTCTGCGCGCCGGTCAGATGGATTTCGCTGTAATCGTCGAAACCAACCCAGACAACACAGAGCAAGTTGCTGGTGTATCCGGCGAACCAGCCATCATGCGAGGTGCCGGTTTTGCCTGCGGCTGGTTGCTGGAAGCCGCGCGCGCGCACCGCCGAAAAGCCCAGTCCGTTATTGATTACGCCCTCCATCATGTCAGTCATGACGTAAGCGACACGCGGATCCAACACCTGGCGCGTATCCGAGCTAAAGTTCACGACCGGATCGCCGGAGGCCGTGCGCACAGACTTCACCATGGTGGGCGAGATTCGTACGCCATTATTGGAAAAAACTGTATAGGCCGCAGCCATGTCGAGGGGGGTCGCGTCATAAGACCCGAGGGCCATGGCCGGAGTCGCCTTGACGGAGGTGATGCCGGCGGCTTTGGCGAGGTCCGCAACTTTGTCGTAGCCCACTTCTTCCGCGAGCTTGACGGTGGCGTTATTGAGCGACATGGCCAATGCGTAGCGCAGGGTGACGTCGCCGTGGTATTCCTCTTTGTAATTGCGCGGTTCGTAAATCTGGTCACCGTAGGCGAACGTTGTCGGCTGGTCCGGCACTATGGAAGCCGGCGTCAAAACCGGAGCGCTGCCGTCAAGCGCCGTATTCATGGCAGCGGCGTACACGAACGGCTTGAAGATGGATCCTGTGGGCCGTTTCGCAACCGCGTGGTTCAACTGGCTGAATCCGTAATTGCGGCCGCCCACCAGCGCCAGTACCTCGCCGGTGTGGGGATCCAGGGCAATCAGCGCGACCTGCGCCTGCGGTCCCTCTTCCACTTGAGTCTCATACTTTCCTTTGCCGACTTTCACGCGCTTGGTGCGTCGCTTGTTCACCTGATCGTCCACCAGCTTGATCCCGCTCTCCACCGCTTGCGCCGCGGCCCGCTGCAGATTGGGATCGAGCGTGGTGTAGATGCGATACGCCTGTTCGTTCATTTCGCGCTCGGGCAGTTTGCTGATCACCGTGTCGCGCACCAGGTCCACAAAATAGGGTGCGTCGTTGGCTTCCACGTTGGGCGGCGCCAGTTTCAGCGGCGTTGCTTTGGCCTTGTCAGCCTGTTCTCTGGTGATGGCATGGGTGTCGACCATACTGTCGAGCACCACGTTGCGGCGTTCCGTGGCGCGCTCAGGATGGCGGTATGGCGAAAGATAGCTTGGTCCTTGAATAATGCCGGCCAGCAATGCGGCCTCCGGCAGGGTGATGTCTTTCAGGTCTTTGTTGAAATAGGTGCGCGAGGCCTCGGCAAATCCGCTGATCTGAAACGAACCCCGCTGGCCCAGATTCACCCAGTTACCGTAGAACTCAAATATCTGTTGCTTGCTGAATTTCTGTTCCAGCTCGGTGGCGATCAGCATCTCGATGAGCTTGCGCTTAATCGTCTTCTCCGGGGTCAGGAAAAACCCACGTGCCAGTTGCATGGTCAGGGTTGAACCGCCCTGTTCGTGGCGCTGATGGGTAATATCAATCCACGCCGCTTCAGCAAAGCGCACAAAGTTAACCCCGCTGTGCTGAAAGAAGCGGCGATCCTCGATGGCCAGCACCGCGTCCACCAGCACCTTGGGCATCTCGTCGTAATGGACCACCTGGCGCTTTGAGCGCTGATCGCCCTCGAACAGCGAAGTGATCATTTCCGGCTCGAGTTCGTACGCGTCAAGCTGGTTGCCGTTCCCACTGATGCTCTCAACCCGCCCAGCGCTGACGCGAATGACCGCCGGTTCGGGGCTGTGATACGACCCTTGTCCCGGCTGCACCTCGATGCTGTTCCCAGTAAGGCGATAGCTACCCATCTTGGACTCGCCGCTCTTTTCCGAATAGCCGGCATGCCGCAGCTCGGCCGCGATCGCCTTTAGCTCATTTTTTTCACCCACAGTCACGGTGGGCGGCGTGGCATAGATCTTGGCGGCGTTGGCAAAAACTGGCCCCGCGAAGCGGCGGGTAATAATGCGGTCGTACTTCACGTAGAAATACGAGAAAATAACCACGAAGATCGCCGCCAGCACGACAAATCCCATGAGAGCGGACCGCAGCACCGGATCGCGCCCGCCGACGCCTGATTTGTTGCCGCGCGGAATTTTGACTTTAATGGCCACGATGGTGTGGGTTGGGCGCCTAGCCCGCTACTGAAGCTTACCCCTTAGCGCCTAGAAGCACTTATGTTACTGCTTGTTGAGATGAGGTGGCGCGAGAATTCGTTTCCAGAGCCTGCTCCATAACTGGAGCCTGATAGCCCCTATTCTAAATCATGCCCTACTGTAGAGGGCCGGCGCCGCAAACCAAGCCGCGAAGCGGCGGAAAAACCTGAAAAGGCGAAAGAGAGGTTGTGACACTGACTTCCGCCGAGTTTTGCCAATTTCAAGCCGGGGTTTAGAAGACACTCTTGTTTTCTGTGGAAGCGTCGAAGTTAAGGTCCAGCGGATATCCCGGAAAGTCAATGTGTACGACGTAAGGAACGTGGATGGTGATCATTCCGGTGAACTGCGACCCTTGACGCTGCACCTGGATGCCCTCTTCTTTGACCGGGATGTCGTATTCCTTGGCCTTCTTAAATACATTGGCCCGAATCTCGTTCTCGCTCGTCGGAGCATACGTGTCCCGCGTCGCTTCGTCCTTGACCGCATCCTGGAACTGATAGTTCTCGAAGTAAGGCGGTACCAGCTTGACGGAGGCGTAAAGGCCCCCCACAATTACGAAAACTCCCAGAAACATCTTGAAGCTACCCATAAGGCTCCGCTAGGCTCGCGGGGTTAGATCATTTCCCCGCCGGGCCCAGAACTTGTTGAAAGTATTCTGTTACTGCGCCGATGCTAACATCGCTGGATTTGCGAGTCGAGCGCTGAACTACTTCCACAGTGTCTTCGGTAACTTTCTTGCCTACGTTGATTCTAAAGGGGATACCAACCAAATCGGCGTCTTTGAACTTCACTCCCGGCCGTTCGTCCCGATCATCGAGCAAGACGTCGTAGCCGGCGGCCTCCAGGCGCTGGCCGATGTCTTCCGCCGTAGTTCTGAGCTTCTCATCGCCGACGTTCGTAGGGGTCACGATGATTTCAAATGGCGCGATGTGCGGCGGCAGCCAGAAGCCGTTTTCGTCATTACTCTGCTCCACTGCAGCCGTCAGGATGCGCTCAATCCCAATCCCGTAGCTGCCCATGATCGGGGTCACTTCCTTGCCGTTCTTATCGAGCACGCGCGCGCCCATAGAGATCGTGTACTTCTGACCAAGTTTGAAGATATGCCCGATCTCGACCGCCGTATCCATGCGCAAGGGAGCGCCGCAGTTCGGGCAAGGCTCGCCACTGGTCACCGAGCGAAGATCGGCATATGCAGTCGGCTGGAAAGTCTCTCCCGGCGTGATGTTCTTGACGTGGTAATCCTCTTTGTTGGCGCCGGAGATCAGATTGGTGCGGCCTTCGAGAGCTTTGTCCACCAGTAGAACAGCGCCACTGCCCTTGAGATCCTTGGCCCACTCAATTCCCAGCGGCCCCAGAAATCCTGCGGGCGAGCGAAACAATTGCCGGATTTCGTCTTCTTGCATCGGACGGGTCTCTTTGCCGGCGAGCGCGGTGGATAGCTTGGCCTCATTCAACTGGTGATCCCCACGCATCAGAACAACCGCCGCCCGAGAGAAGGCCTTTCCGGATTTTTCATCTTTCGAGTCAATCATCAGCGCAAGTGTCTTGATCTTGTTCTTCGCCGAGACGCCCAGAAACCGCGCCACATCTTCGATCGTCTTCTGTCCCGGCGTGTGTACTTCCAGCGGCTTGCCATCGCCTTCGGGCGCAAGATCAGCGACGGGCTCCAGCTTCGACGTCGCCTTCTCCAGATTCGCGGCGTACTTACAATTCACGCAACTGACGACCTGATCTTCCCCGGCAGGCGTATAGACCATGAATTCTTCCGATTGGGATCCGCCCATCGCCCCCGAGTGCGCATCAATGACCAGATAATTCAATCCGCAGCGGTCGAATATCCGGCAGTAGGTTTCACGATGCTTCTGGTAAGAAACGTCCAGCCCGGCGGCATCAATGTCGAAGGAGTACGAATCCTTCATCATGAACTGCCGCACCCGCAGCAGCCCGGACTTCGGCCGCGGCTCATCGCGAAACTTGGACTGAATCTGATACCAGATTTGCGGAAGCTGCTTATAGCTGCGCAGTTCTTTGCGGGCGATCTCCGTCATGTTCTCTTCGTGAGTCATCCCCAGGCAAAGGTCGGCGCCCTTGCGGTCTTTAAGCCGGAAAAGATTGTCCCCCATGACCGACCAGCGCCCGCTGGCCTCCCAAAGCTCTCGCGGATGCAGCGCCGGAAGGTAAAACTCCTGCCCGATGCGGTCCATCTCCTCGCGGACGATGGTCGTGATCTTGTTGAACGAGCGCTGCCCAAGGAAGAGGTATGAATAAATCCCTGCGGCCAGTTGCCGGATGTAGCCCGCGCGGACCAGAAACTTATGGCTCGCGACTTCGGCATCCGCCGGAGCCTCGCGCAGTGTGGGGATGAAAAGCTGTGACCAGCGATGCATAGTAAGAGCCCCAAATTAGAAGGGAATTCGGTATTGTAGCCTATGGCAAGAGGTTCCGCGGAGAGCACTACGCCCAGTGAATAACTCCTCGGTGAATCCATAACTGGAACATCACCCAGAGCGTGGACAGTAGAACTGGAACGCGGTACGGTCCCTTACCGAATAAGCACTGATGATTGCCATCGGGGGAAGGAGCACGGAATAGAAGACAAATCGGTCCAGAAACAGTAACGCCGACAGTGGGAATCTAAATTGATCGAGTCCGAGGATCCGCCAAGACCAGTAACCAAGATAGGCCAAGACGCTCAACGAGGCAGAAATGAGCGCGAGAGAGTATAGTTTCCGCCGCCAATCGAGCGCTGGATTCCTCTCGTAATAAGCACGCCGCTTCGCCCACGCAAACCCTAGAACGATTGCTGGTAGAAGTAGGATCAAACCAGCGAGCCACGCTGCCAAGCCGTACTGCATTCTAGTTTTCCGCCAGTTGCTTCAAGATTTCCTTCCCCAGCTTCTGCGCCTCACCGAAAAATTTCTGATATTCGACGAACAGCCGGTTCAGTTCGAGTGAGTGCTCTGGGGTGAGGCGCTGGCGCAGAATCATGTCGCGCACGCGCACCGGATTGGGAAGGATGGCTTCTTCGCTCAGCTCTTCGAGGGCGGTGGAAGGATTGTAGTGGTACATGGAGAGATTGTAATTCCTCATACTGGAAGAGAATTACTGATCACTAGCCACTGACAACTGCCACTGCTCACTGGTCCTAGGTTCTTCTCAACCTTGCCAGCCCAATCCCTGCTCCTATTAACAACGATCCCGCGATCCGGTTCGTCACCTTCTCAAATCGCGGACTACGCGCCGTGGCCAGCGCCCGCCCGGCGAGCTGTCCGTAAGTGAAGAGGATAGAAAACTCGACCACAATCGAACTGATCCCGAGCACCAGAACCTGAAACACCACGTTGCGGTGAGCATCAATAAATTGCGGCAGGATGGCGGTGAAGAACAGCAGCGCCTTAGGATTCGCAGCCTGCAGGAAGAACCCATCGCGGAGAATGCGCGGTCCGGTGCGCGAACCGTCGTCCGACTCAGGCAACGCCATGACCGAAGTCTTGCCGAAAAAACTACGCACGCCCAGGTAAACCAGGTAAGCCGCGCCGAGCCACTTGATTAAGAAAAAAAGTTTGTATGAAGCTACAATGACCGCACCCAGGCTGGTCGCGGAAAGCGCGAAGTACATCGTGTTCGCGCTGAGGATGCCCCCAGTTCCCCAAACCGATTTCGCCGGCCCTCGCCGAATCGCCTGTGACAGAACGAACAGCACCGCAGGCCCCTTTCCCTGATCAGCCGAGATATCGTGCTAACAGCATTGTCTGATCATCGCTTTGCGCGCCAAAACCGGTTGCGCCGGACCGCAGTTCAACAAAAAGTTGCTCCAGAGGCAGGCCGGCGTCCTTTACAAGTGCCGACTTCAACGGCTCCAATCCGAGTTCGGCGCCGCTCTTGTTATAGACCTCAGTCAGTCCGTCAGTAATGATCAGAAGAATGTCTCCGGCTCCGCAGTCAATCGTGGATTCCGAAAATTGCTGCTTCGCGAACATGCCCAAAGGAGGATCGAGGGCGGCGTATTCGAGGATTACGTTTGCAACCTTGCGATAGTGCAGGATAGCCGGATGCCCCGCCGAAGCGAAAACGACCCGGCCGCGGGCGCCGCCCTGCAAAATTCCCGAAGTTACAAACATCGCCGGGAGCTTCAAAGGGAACAGCGTTTGGTGGATCAAGGTCAGCAGTTGCGCGGGGGCACAATCAGTCAGCAGATGGCTGTGCACCGCGGTTTTGAACATCGACATCAGCACACCTGACTGGACGCCATGACCAGAGACATCGGCGACATAACCTGTCCATCGTCCTTCGGGCCCTTCGATGAAATCGACCAGATCGCCTCCCACCTCGCCGCTCGGGACAGAAGCTCCATAGATCTCGAAGTGATCGAGTCTTCGCTGGCAGACCGGGACGAGCG
>WNFG01002006.1_pt1 | contig 17171 bp, 13 predicted proteins | sample 5400431 | NCBI WGS metagenome assembly WNFG01 (sample SAMN13153346, study PRJNA577476) | soil metagenome | isolation source: 120 cm saprolite under Douglas fir tree site 2 hole 3 replicate 2 | place: USA:California | collected 2015-04-18 | reverse complement strand
CGGCCGCACGGCGGCCTGCGGATCCCACTTCGGGCCGCCCACCGCGCCGAGGAGGACCGCGGAGGCGCTCTGGCAAAGATCGAGCGTCGCGGCAGGAAGGGGGGTTCCGGCGCGGTCGATGGCGACGCCGCCGATCGCCGCCTCGCGCATTTCGAACCGGTGCTCGAATTGGCGCGCCACTGCTTCGAGCACCCGGGTCGCCTGCGCGACGACCTCGGGGCCGATCCCGTCTCCCGGCAGCACCGCGATCAGCGCGCGCATCGCTCCCCCTCGTAGGCCCTGATCGCATCCCGCTGATGGAGCAGGAAGCCCAGCTCATCGATCCCGTTGAGCAGGCAGTGACGGGCAAACGGATCGATCGAAAAGGAAGCGGTGACGCCGTCCTCGAGTGAAAGGGTCTGCGATTCCAGATTTATGATCACCTTGGCGCCCGGAGCGGTGAGAAGGCGGCGGTGCGTCGGCCGATCCAACACCACCGGGAGCAACCCATTCATCACCGCGTTTCTCCGGAAGATGTCCGCGATCGAGGAGCTCACCACTGCCTTGAAGCCATGGTCCACCAGCGCCCAGGGCGCGTGCTCGCGAGACGAGCCGCAGCCGAAGTTGTCGCCGGCGACGAGCACCTGGGCGCCTTTCGCCTCGAGGGTATTGAGCGGGAACTCCGGCCGCGGACGGCCGCCTTCGTCGTATCGCCAGCTGGCGAAGAGCCCGCGGCCGAGCCCCGCCTTGTCGGTCCCCTTGAGAAAGCGCGCCGGGATGATCTGGTCGGTGTCGATGTTTTCCTGGGGGAGGACCACCGTTCGGGATTCCAGGGTTTGGAAGGGTTCCATCGTCTACCTCGCGATCTCCCGCGGGTCGGTGATCCGGCCCGCGATGGCGGCAGCGGCGGCGGTGAGGGGGCTGGCGAGGAACGTCCGGCCGCCGGGCCCCTGGCGTCCCTCGAAGTTGCGATTGGTGGTGCTGACCGCGTATTGGCCTGGCTCGAGGTGGTCGCCGTTCATCGCGATGCACATCGAGCAACCCGGTTCCCGCCACTCGGCGCCGGCGTCGCGGAAGACTTGATCCAGACCCTCCGCCTCGGCCTGGCGCTTGACCCACTGCGAGCCGGGGACGACGAGCGCGCGAACCCGGCTCGAGAGCTTCCGACCGCGCATCACCCCTGCCGCCACGCGCAGATCAGAGATGCGCGCGTTGGTGCAGCTGCCGATGAAGACCACGTCGATCGGGTGGCCGAGCAACTGCTTTCCGGGGCGAATGCCCATGTATCGCAGGGCTTTCTCCAGCGCCGCTCGCGCGCTGGCGTCGCCTAAGCTGCTCGGATCCGGCACCGCGCCGCTGAGCGGAATGCTCATTCCCGGATGCGTCCCGTAGGTGATCATCGGCTCGATCGCATCCGCTTCCAGCTCGACCACCGCATCGAATCGCGCCCCCGGCTCGGAAGGAAGGTCGCGCCAGGAGGCGAGCGCGCGATCCCAGGCGATTCCCTTCGGCCCGTGCGGCGTGCGCGCCAGGTACTCGAAAGTCGTGTCATCGGGACCGATCATTCCCGCCCGCGCGCCCGCCTCGATCGACATGTTGCAAATGGTCATCCGCTCCTCCATCGAGAGGGCGCGGATGGCGCTGCCGGTGTACTCGATCACCGAGCCGGTTCCGCCGGCGATCCCCACCTTCGAGATCACCGCGAGGATGACGTCCTTCGCCGCGACGCCGGGACGCAATCGGCCGGTGACGCGGACCTCGAGCGTGCGCGGGCGGCGTTGAATGAGGCACTGGGTCGCCAGGACGTGCCCGACCTCGCTGGTGCCGATCCCAAATGCGAGCGCGCCAAACGCCCCGTGGGTGCTGGTGTGGCTATCGCCGCAGACCACGGTCGATCCCGGCTGCGACAATCCCAGCTCGGGTGCAATCACGTGGACGATTCCCTGCCGCTCGCTGCCCAGACCATGAAGCTCGATTCCGAATTCGCGGCAGTTGGCTTCGAGCTGAGCGACCTGGGCGGCGGCTTGCGGGTCAACGAAGGCGAGCTTGCCGTCGGTCCCGCGGCCGGTCGGCACCGAATGATCGATGGTGGCGATGGTGCGCTCGGGCCGGCGCACGCGAAGGCCGCGCTCGCGCAGCACGTTGAATGCTTGCGGCGAGGTGACCTCGTGGACGAGGTGGAGGTCCACATAGAGCACCGCGGGCGTCTGCGCCGACTCGGGCGCGACGAGGTGCGCATTCCAGATCTTCTCGAAGAGCGTGCGCGGAGGCGGCCTGGCCGCGGATTCCCGCCCGTTCCCAATGGGCCCATTCCCGGGCCGGGCCGGCTTGCCGGTGGCGACAACCCGATTGATCACCTCCAGATAGGCGCGCGCACTGGCGAGGATGATGTCCGTGCTCACCCCTTGGCCCCGGTAGGTGCGCTGATCGTGCTCGACCTCGACCGAAACCTCGCCCTGGGCATCGCCGCCAACGGTGGCGCTCGAAACCTGATAGTCGCGCAGCTGAAGGCGCACGCGCGCAATCTGCTCGATCGCCTTGAAGACCGCATCCACCGGACCGTCCCCGCTGGAGGTGCTCTGTTCCGTCCGACCGTCGCACTGGCGAAGCGAGACGCTGGCCGTGGCCACGCTGTTGGTTCCGGTTGAGGCGTTGAGCGAGAGAAGCTCCCACTGCCCCGCGCGGGTGCCGTGCAGAAAACCGTTGATCAGCGCCTCCAGATCGCCGTCGTAGATCTCCTTTTTCTTGTCCGCGAGCTGCTTGACCTCTTCGAAGAGCTTGTCGACCTGCGGCTTGTCCAGGTGGTAACCCAGCTCGCTCAGCCTCTTTTGCAGCAGGTGGCGACCGCTGTGCTTGCCCAATACTAGATTCGTGCACTTGAAGCCCACGTCTTCCGGCTTCATGATCTCGTAGGTCGCCGAGTGCATCATGATCCCGTGCTGGTGGATCCCCGCCTCGTGCGCGAAGGCGTTCTGCCCCACGATCGCCTTGTTGCGCTGCACCGGGAAACCAGTCGCCTTCGCCACCACCCGACTTGCCGGATAGAGATGCTCGGTGCGCACGCCGGTGTGAAGCCGGAAGTAGTCCGCGCGCGTCTTGAGCGCCATCACCACTTCCTCGAGAGAGCAGTTGCCGGCGCGCTCCCCGATGCCGTTGACGGTGCACTCCACCTGCCGGGCGCCTTCTTGAAGCGCGGCGAGGCTGTTCGCCACGGCGAGACCTAAGTCGTTGTGGCAGTGCACGCTGAGGACGACTTTGTCGATCCCGCGCACCCGCCGCCTCAAGTGGGCGATGGTGGCGCCGAACTGGGCCGGCATCGCGTATCCCACGGTGTCGGGGATGTTGATCGTGCTCGCCCCGGCGTCGATCGCCCGCTCGACCACTTCGCAGAGAAAATCCGGCTCGGTCCGGGAGGCGTCCTCGGCGGAGAATTCGAGATCGTCGAAGCGCTCCCGCCCATAAGCGATCGCCTCCAAGGCCGTCCGGACGATCTCCTCCTTGGTCAGCTTGAGCTTGAATTGCCGGTGGATCGGGCTGGTGGCGAGAAAGACGTGGAGCCGGCGGCGGGGGGCATCTTTGAGCGACTCCGTGGCGCGATCGATGTCCTCTCGATTGGCGCGGGCGAGGGCGCACATCAGCGGACCTTCCACCGACCGGGAGATGGTGGAGACCGCCTCGAAATCGCCGGGGGAGGCGGTGGGAAAGCCGAGCTCGATCACGTCGACCCCCAGGTCGCGAAGCGCGATCGCCACCGCCGTTTTCTGCTCCAGATTCATGCTCGCGCCAGGAGCCTGCTCGCCGTCGCGCAGCGTGGTATCGAAGATGATCACTCGGTCATCGGGGCGATCGTGTTTCATTGGCAAGTCTCCTCGAAAGGGCTCATGCGGCCACCTCATCGGACGAGTCTTCCAGAAGCGGCCCTTCCCGCGCCGGATGCGGGTTAGAGCCGCGTACCATCGCGACCGCGCCGGTGCGCAGAAGCTCAAGAATGCCGAAGGGACGCAGCACCTCGATCAGCCGATCGACCTTGTCCTGCGAACCGGTGATTTCGATCGTCATCGAAGCCGAATGGAGATCGACCACGCGGGCGTGGAACAGCTCGCACAATCGCAACACCTCGCCGCGCTCCTCGTGGTTTGCGTTGACCTTGACGAAGGCGAGCTCGCGAATCACGGAGGGGGCATCGGTGATGTCCTCTACCCGCAGCACGTTGACCAGCTTGTAGAGATTCGCCTCGATGCGGTGGGCGATGTCCTCGTCCGCGCGCACCACCAGGGTGATGCGGGAGATCCCCGGCCGCTCGGTCCTCCCGACGCTCAAGGAATCGATGTTGTAATTCCGGCGGCGAAAGAGCGAAACGACGCGGTTCAAAGTCCCCGGGCGATCTTCCACGTCGACGATGAAAGTTCGCGAGTGCGATCCCCGGGGGGCGCAATGCTTCTGTTCAGGGTTCATCGGCAGTCTCGATCAGCGGGCGGGGACGGCGAATCATGTCCTGCAGGTCTGCATTGGCGGGCACCATCGGGTAGACGCTGTCCTCTTGCTCGACGCGAAAATCGATCACCGCGGTGCCGGTCGTCGCTCGGGCGCGCGCCACCACCTCGGCGAGCTCCTCGCGCCGCGTCACCCTGAAGCCGGCCAGGCCGTGTGCCTCGGCCAGCTTGACGAAATCAGGATTCTTGAGCGGGGTGGCGACGTAGCGGCCGCTGTAGAAGAACTCCTGCCACTGGCGGACCATCCCCAGAAAGCCGTTGTTGATGATCGCGACGTTCAGCTTGATCCCCTCTTGAGCGCAGGTGGACAGCTCGCAGGCGGTCATCTGGAAGCCGCCGTCCCCGACGATCACCCAGATCTCCGCCTCCGGTCGCGCGAAGCGGGCGCCGATCGCCGCCGGCAGGGCGAAGCCCATCGTGCCCAATCCACCCGAGGTGATCAGCCCCCTGGGGTGGTCATGCTTGTAGTACTGCGCTTCCCACATCTGGTGCTGTCCCACGTCGCTGACGACGAGCGCCTTGCCCTCGGTGATCCGCCACAGGTCATTGATCACCTGCGCCGCCAGGAGGCGACCGTTGTCGGGGAGCGAGAGGATGTCCCGGACGGCGGAGTCTCCCTTGAGCGCGCCGATGCGCTCCACCCAGGCCCGGCGGTCCCGCCACTCGACGGTGGGCAGCATCTGCTCCAACGCGGCGCGAACATCGCCGATCAGCGCGACGTCCACCTTGACGTTCTTGTTGATCTCGGACGGGTCGATCTCGACGTGGATCTTCTTCGCGTTGACCGCGAAGGTGGCGAGCTTGCCGGTGACCCGATCGTCGAACCTCATTCCCAGGGCGATCAGCAGATCCGCTTCCTGGATCGAGGAGTTGACCCAGGCCTCGCCGTGCATCCCCATCATTCCCAGGCTCAAGGGATGAGTGGCCGGGAACCCGCCCAGCCCCAAAAGGGTACTGGCGACCGGGATCCCGGTCTTCTCGGCGAACGCCAAAAGCAACTGCGACGATTCCGACTTGAGAATGCCCTGCCCGGCGAGGATCACCGGGCGCTCGGCCGAGTTGATCAAGTCGATCGCCCGGACGATCTCGCGCCAGCGCGGATGGCCGTCGTTGGCATTGCCGGGAAGGCGAAACGGGGCGGAGTCCCATTGGGGGTGGATGGTCGACTGCTGCGCATCCTTGGTGATGTCGACCAGCACCGGGCCGGGGCGCCCCGAGCGGGCGACGAAAAACGCATGCCGCAGCGAAGGGCCGATGTCCTCGGCGCGCGTGACCAGATAATTGTGCTTGGTGATCGGAAGCGTGACGCCGGTGATATCCGTCTCCTGGAAAGCGTCGCTGCCGATCCCTGCCGAGGACACCTGGCCGGTGATGCAGACGATCGGCGATGAGTCCATCATCGCGGTGGCGATTCCGGTGACGAGGTTGGTGGCCCCTGGACCCGAGGTAGCGATCGCGACGCCGACCTTGCCCGAGGAACGGGCGTATCCGTCCGCCATATGCGAAGCGCCCTGCTCGTGCCGGACGAGGACGTGGTGGATCGGGTAGCCGGGCAGAGCGTCATAGGCAGGCATGATCGCCCCGCCCGGATAACCAAACACGGTGTCAACCCCTTCGCGGATCAACGCTTCCCAGATCACCTGTGCGCCGGTTCGCTTCGACGTCGCGGTCGCGGGGCTTCTCGAGGTGTACGGTTTGTCCGCTCTTGTTTGTCTTGTTTGTGGCTGTTGCAAGTTCGGGCTCCGGGTTGAATCGAGACAAAAAGAAAGCCCCCGCGACCTTTCGGGTGCGGGGGCTCGTTCAACGAAAAGGCGTTTCCGTCAGAACGGTGGCCCGCACCCGGGCGTAAGGAGGCTAATAAGGATGAGGGAAAGTCCGAGACCCGTGACCGAGGTCAGCGAAAGGCGCGCAGGCAAGCTCGAGGTCCGGTTCGACGGCATGAAGCCAACATCTTTATGCGAAGCGTCAAAGCCCGTCAAGTCGATGTGGCGAGGGCGTCCGAGAAACTCTTTAACTTTCCTTAATGCCAACGGTTCAGCATTCTGCTGCACATCTGTCCAGAGGGGTACACCGAGTTCAAGCTGTTGCACGCTCGTTCAGGGGGAACAACCATGAGACGTTGGGAAGCGCATCACCCCCGGTTGCACCGAGGGGAGAGTGAAGTACGTCCGCGGTTTATACCGGCCAAGCTGGGAGCGATCGCGGTCGCAGTAGCAATGACTTCCTGCTCGCCGCAGAGCTCCGTTCGGGGGGGGAAATCGGCGCAGGCCATCGCCACCTCGCACAATGACATCGTGCGATTTCTCGAGCAGGCGACCTTCGGGCCCACGCCGGAGAGCATTCGCCATCTCGAGCAGGATCTCGGCGGCGACTACAACGCCTGGCTCAACGAGCAGTTCGCGACGGGCTTCTCCAACTATCCGGATGTCTGCTGCGACGGCTCGAGGGCGGATACCACCTGCAATCAGGCGATCGCCTGCGGTCCGGAGGATTTCTATGCGCTTCCTCAGACCCCGCCCAGCGATTGCCCCGGCGGCACGCCCTGCCGGCGCGACAACTACACGATGTGGCGCTTACAGCAGATCTTCTATCGAAACGCGCTCACCGGGGCTGACCAGCTGCGGCAGCGGATGTTTTTCGCGTTGAATCAAATACTCGTCACCTCGGCCCAGCTCGGCGCTCTCAATTACGCCGACCGGATGACCAACTATCTGGAGCTGCTGGAGCAGAGCGCCTTCGGCAACTTCCGCCAGACTCTCTATGACGTGTCGCGCCATCCCACGATGGGGCAATACCTGGACAACATTACCAACACCCGGACCCAACCGAATGAGAACTATGCGCGCGAGCTGATGCAGCTCTTCTCGATCGGGTTGGTGGTTCTCAATCCGGATGGAACGACGACCGGAACGCCGACCTACGGTCAAGACACGATCGTGGATCTCACCCGGGCGCTCAGCGGTTGGGTGCTTGCCGGGCCGCTTGCCCGCAACAATCAGACCAACCAGAACGTCCCCAACTACAGAGATCCGATGGTCGCCAACGCAGGGCGACACGACACCGGCGCGAAGGTTCTCTTCGCCGGCACCCCATATGAAGCGCGAATCCCCGCCGGCCAGACGGTGGATGATGACCTCAACAGCGTGGTGGGCATCCTTTTCAACCATCCCAACGTCGGAACTTTCGTCGGCAAGGCCCTGATCCAGATGATGGTCACCAGCAATCCGAGCCCGGCCTACGTCACGAACGTCACCCGGGCCTTCAATGACAATGGCAGCGGATTGCGCGGCGACATGACGGCGGTGCTCCGGGCGATCCTGCTCGATCCCGAAGCCCGCAACGAATCGCCCTCGAATGATTTCGGAAAGCTTCGAGAGCCGGTCCTCGGAATTACGAATCTATTGCGCAACATCGGTTACACCGTCCCCAACCTCGGGCTGGACCCGGATCCCGTCTCCGATTTCGCCCTCAGCAACCCCAACGGGACGCCCACCGCCTACCTGTCGCAAGGACAGGACGTCTTCCGCTCTCCGACGGTGTTCAACTTCTTCCCGCCCGATTTCCCGATCCCGGGCACAACGGGCCTGGTCGGTCCGGAGTTCGGAATTCTATCCACCACCACCGCCCTGACCCGCGACGACATCTTGTATCACCTGATCGACGGCAGCGTCGGCGCCCAGGCGCTCTATCGACCGAACTTCCCGCGGGTAGACCTATCCAACTTGATGCCTCTGGCCGATGACCCGAGCGCACTGGTCGAGGCGTTGAACCAGGCTCTCCTGCGCGGACAGATTCCCGACAACGTGCGAAGCATCTTTGTGAACTCCATCTCCAGCGCGCCCACCGGCGCGCAGCGGGTGAAGGAAGCCTTGTACCTGGTTTCCAGCTCCGCTCTCTACCAGGTCCAGAGGTGACGCCATGAAACACACCAGAAGAGAGTTCATACTCGGTTCCGGCTGTCTGGCGTTGAGCGGGGCGGCCTACGCTGCCAACTTCAACAATCTCTCGTTGATGAACCTGTTCGCTTCGGCGAGCTCGATCAACGATGCCAACTACAAAGCGCTGGTTTGCATCTTCCTCTTCGGAGGCAACGATGCGAACAACCTCGTCATCCCGTACGACAACTATGCGGCCTACGATGCAGCGCGAGCAGGTTCGGCCTTCGCCATCGCTCAAGCCGACCTCTTACAGATCAACGCGCCCAGCCAGGGGGCGACGTTCGGGCTGCCGAATCGCACCACCTACAACACCACCGGTCTGCAATCTCTGTACAACGACGGCAAGCTCGCCTTCGTCTGCAACATGGGCAGCCTGGCGACGCCTCTGGACCGTGCGACCTATATCAGTCGGCCCGACCTTCGTCCGGACCAGCTGTTCTCGCATTCCAATCAGCAGGGGCAGAATCAGACCGCGATCGCGCGGGGATCGGCCCAGACCGGCTGGGGAGGTCGCCTCGCCGATCGCGTTCGCAGCACCGAGCAATTCCCGCTCGAGGTGTCGGTGTCAGGGGTGACCATCTACACTGCGGCTCAGCTCCAGCAGCCTCTGGTGGTTCCACCGACCGGAGGACTGGACCAGGCGCTGCGCTTCGATCCGCCTCGCGCCGCCACTCTGGATGCGGTCAACGCGCTGCTGGCGTTGCCCCCCGACAGCTCAAGTCTCAGAGCCGCCAGCAACAACGTGAAGGCGCAAGCGTTGGTGACCCGAAGCCAACTCTCCACCGATCCGACAGTCGGCACCTTCCCCAATACATCGCTCGGCAATCAGCTCAAGCAGATCTCGAAGTTCATCTCGCTTCGGAATGTCTTAAGCGTCGGCGGGCCGATGCGCCGTCAGATCTTCTTCGCCTCGCTCGGCGGATTCGACACGCACGCGAATCAGAACAACGGCCAGGGCGGTCTGTTGACCCAGCTGTCCAACGCGCTGCGGGCCTTCTATGACGAGTTGGCGCGGCAGGAAGCGGCCTCGGGCGAACCGGTCACCAGCCAGGTCACCACCTTCACCCAGTCGGACTTCAGCCGCACGTTCAAGATCGGAGCGCAGGCCAGCGGCACCGATCACGCCTGGGGCAGCCATCAACTGGTGATGGGCGGCGCCGTTCGGGGAGGCGATTTCTACGGGACCTATCCGACCCTGGCGCTCGACGGCCCAGACGACACGGATACCGGAACAGGCGCTCGTGGCCGGTGGCTCCCGAGCACGTCGGTCGCTCAGTATGGCGCCACCTTGGCCAACTGGTTCGGGGTGTCGCCGGCGGACATGCCGCTGGTGTTCCCGAACATCGGTCTGTTCAGCCCGTCGGATCTGGGGTTCATGAACCTGACATAAAAGAAAAAGGGCGTGTTTGCGCGGCGCCCATCAACGCCGCGCCGCCCAGATGAAAGCGCGGGTCCCGGCCTACCCCTCTCCGGTGCCCGCGTTTTCTTGATAAGAGGAAAAGATGACAACGGGATCGATGGTGATGAGGGGAATTGTTTTTCTCGCTTTGGTGGCCGGTAGCACGAGCGGATACGCGGAAACCATCCAGCTTCTGCCGAGCAAGGACAACACCTTGTACGAGGACGACTTCGGAAACACGAGCAACGGACAAGGGCAGTATTTCTTCGCGGGGAGGACCAACGGGGGCTCGATTCGCCGCGGGCTGATCGCTTTTGACATTGTCTGCAACATCCCCCCCGGGGCGACGATTGAAAGCGTGACGCTCACCCTTCACGTCTCGCGAGCGATCGGTCAGGAGATCGAGGTCGACCTTCACGCCGCCCGGGTGGATTGGGGAGAGGGGGCGTCGATGGCCATCGGAGAGGAGGGCACCGGCGCACCCGCCGAGCCCGGGGACGCAACCTGGCTGCACACTTTCTATGACAACCAGTTTTGGACTTCGTTAGGCGGAGACTTCTCGCCGGTGATCAGCGGCGGCGCGGCGGTGACCCGCACCGGCTTTTACACGTTCGATTCGCTGTATGACCCTGGTCTGGTCAGCGACGTGCAGCGGTGGTTGGATCAGCCGGATGCAAACTTCGGCTGGGTCGTCGTGGTCGGGGACGAATATTTTCCCCGCTCGGCAAAGCGCTTCGACTCGTGCGAAAATGGCAGTCCGGAGTTTCGGCCCACTTTGACGGTGAGCTACTCCACCGGGGTCGCCAGTCTGCTTTTGCCGGATCAGCTCCAACTCGCGCCGTAGATTCCGGCCCCGAAGCGGGTCGCTTCACAGCTCAAGACCGCCATGCTCGATGGCCATATTTGTCCGGTCAATGTCCTGACGTGCCATTGCTGGCCTGGGTGCTCCCCGGTAGTCTTGCCCCATGACCGCATCTCCTCGAGGTAATTCGTCCCCAGCACCCGTCCACTCGCATCGGGTCCTGGTGCTCCTGCTCCCTGACGTGCACCTACAAGACATGGCCGGTCCTGTCCAGGTGTTCTCCGAGGCCTCGGAGCTCGGCGGCGCGTACCGGTTGACCTTCTGCGCCACCGAGCCGCGCGTGCGGTCTGCCCAGGGGCTGATTCTGGCTGATCTGCAGCCGCTTCCGGCTCCGCGTGAAGGAGATCTGGTATTGGTTCCCGGCATCTCTACTTCCGCTGTCCAGCACCTCGACGGCACCCCGAGCGGCTGGCTGGCAAAGGCGCACCTGGCCGGCGCGAGGATCGCATCGATTTGCAGTGGGGCTTTCGTTCTGGCGCGGGCCGGCCTGCTCGATGGACGCCGATGCACGACGCATTGGAAGCTTACCGACCGCTTGCGCTCGGAGTTCCCCCGGGCGCGCGTGGTGGAGAATCGGCTCTTCGCCGAGGACGACAGAGTGATCACCAGCGCGGGAGTGTGCTCGGGAATCGACCTCGCGCTGGCGCTGGTCGAGCAGGATTTTGGCCCTCTGGTGGTCGCGCGGGTGGCGCGCGAAATGGTGATCTATTTGCGCCGCAGCGGCGATCAGGACCAGCAGAGCGTCTATCTCGACCACCGCACCCATCTTCATCCGGGCGTCCACCAGGTGCAGGACTTCATCGTTCAGCACCCGGACCAGAAACTGACCATCGCCGAGCTGTCGCGAATAGCGACGATGAGCCCGCGCAATTTGACCCGAATGTTTCACCGCGCCACGGGTGTGACACCGAAACAATTTGCGTCCAAGGTGAGATTGCAGGTGGCTCGGGATCTGATCGACGACCCTCGGCGCTCCGTCGAATCCATTGCATCGAGCTGTGGATTCGAAGACTCGCGCCAGCTGCGGCGCCTCTGGAAACAGGCGTTCGGCGTGTCGATCGCCGATTTTCGCAGCGCGCGAACGGCAGCTGCGGAGGGTAGGTCCCAATGATCGGGCTGAAGCTGATCGGAGCGCTGTCCTTTGGGGTGTTGCTCGGCGTCTCGAGCCGGACCAACGCCGCGGATCGACCGCCGGGGCGCTCAAAATCGGCGCGGAACGTGGCGATTGTACTCTACGAGGGCGTGGAGCTGCTCGATTTCGCCGGGCCGGGTGAGGTGTTCGCTGCCGCGAGCCGCATCGCTTCGGTGCCGGGCGCCGACCCTGCCTTCCATGTCTACACCGTCGCCAGCTCCAAGTCGCCGATCGTCAGTCAGGGATTCCTCAAAGTGACGCCAGACTATTCCATCGATGAGGCGCCGCATCCCGACATCCTCGTGCTGCCGGGAGGCTCCTCGGCGAATCTCACCAACGATGAGCGCTTCATGACCTGGGTCAAGAAGGCGATCGAAGGAGCCGAGGTCTCGTTCTCCGTCTGTACCGGGGCCTTCGTCCTCGCGAAAGCGGGCGCTCTGGATGGCAAGAACGCCACGACCTGGTTTGGGGCGACCGAAAGGCTCCGTCAGATGGTTCCGAAGGCCACGGTTCTGGACGGGCGGCGGTTCATCGACGAGGGCCGCATCGTCACCACCGCGGGCGTTTCCGCCGGCATTGACGGAGCGCTGCATCTGGTGGCGCGGCTGGCCGGACGGGCGGTGGCCGATCAAACCGCGCGATACATGGAGTATCACTGGGTGGCCGAGCCATACCTCGCCCAGACCTACTCCCTACTCAACCCTAGCCTCGATGAGCGCGGCCGCGCATCTCAACGCGCCGCACTGCTCGAGGATCGGAGGATGCGATGAATTCGTTGACGAAGCTGCAAGCCTCGGGCTTTTGGGGTGGCGCCACGGAGTTGTTGGCGATTTCGGGCATCTTGATTGCCTTCCTGGTGATGACAGGCACGGCCTTCTGGACCTTCACCTCGCGATCGGACTTCCGAGGCGCGCCGGTCGAAATACAGACACCGGCGCCCCCCGTGCAGCCGATGTGCCAGTGCGCGGGCGAAATCTGCAGCGCTGTGTGAGCGACAAACTTCTTCACGTTCGGATGCTTTCTCTTCTTCGCCTCAACGTGGCGATCGAATAGCTCAAGCGTGATGTCCTGCTCGAGCGGGCGACCACGTGCCTGCGCGCGTAGACCGCGGTTTGCGCCAATTGCGTCGCGGCTTTTCGGGTGATCAGCCCCGGGGTAGGTCGATTCGCACCGGGACGACTGGAGGCCAAAGCACCTTCTGCGAAACGTTCAGCTCCCGTTGGCATCTATGGTCAGGTACGTTGTATATACAACCAAGATAGCGACTGGAGCAAGATTATGACGGGTCGATTTGCAGCGCTTCTCCTCATCCCTCTCTTTGGCGCGGCCTGCTCGAGCGTGCCGAGACCACCGCCGCAGCTCGCGCAGAACCGCGAAGTGGAAGCTTTCGCAGCGGCTGCCGCCTGGCCGAATGCCGAGACCGCGGTCGCGATCATCGCCGCCCAGCAATTCCTCGCCGCCCGGCACGAGCGGGACGGCTACGAGTACTTCCAGCGGCTCGCGCGCGAGCAACCCCAGCGTCCGATCTTGGTGTCCCTGGAAGGTTTGCTGCAGGCTCGCAGCGCCGGCGAGATCCCGCTCCTGCGTCGCGTCGCCTGGGTCGAGGAAGCGATCGGCAAGCTGGACCGGGGCGCCGAGGCCGAACCGATCGCCGGGCACCTCCTTCGCGGGCTTGTCTTCGCGGATCTGCCTAAACGGTTTACCAAGGCAAAACAGGCGGTCGCCGATCTCGAAGCGTCGCTCGCCCAGCGCGATGCCTTTCCCGTCGACGTCGATCGAGGGATCTTCCGGGCACTCGCGCAGGCCTGGAAGACGCTCGGCGACGAGGGCCAATCGCGAGAGATGGTGCGGCGCGCGGGATACGACTCCCTCGACGCCCCCAGCGTCCTGGGAAATATCTCCGTTGGGGCCGATGAGGGCTTTCGGTTCAGCAATCCAAGGCTCGTGCGGGAAGCCGACGGAGTGTACGTCGCGGAGGGCTTCGACTTCGGGAACATCGCATTCCTGGTCACCGAGGGAGGCGTGGTCGCCATCGATGCCGGCACCACCGAAGACAGCGCTCGCGAGGCGATGAAAGCACTGCGTCAGGTCACCCGCGCACCGATCCGGTACGTGATTATCACCCATTCACACTGGGACCACGTGGGCGGCCTTGCCGCAGTGCGCGAGCCCGGCACCGTGGTCATCGCTCACAAGAACTCCGCCCGGGAGCTCGCGCGGATGCGCACCTCGGAGGCGCCCTTCAGCTGGTTTTTTGGCACCCGGCCCGTCGGCCTGGACGTGAGGGTAGACCGGGTGGTCGCGGAAGAGGAATCCTTCCACTTCGGCGGCCTGGATCTGCGGCTCATCCCGGTGCGCGGCGGCGAGACGGAGGATGCGCTGTTCATACATCTCCCCAAGCAAGGGCTGCTCTTCGTAGGCGACGCGTTCATGCCGTACCTGGGACCTCCTTTTCTGTCCGAGGGTTCACCGGAGGGCTACCTCGAGGCGCTGGCGATCGTCCGCTCGATCGCACCGCGCAAGCTCATTCACGGGCATCCGCCGCTGACCCGCCTCTTCAACATGGAGGCCGTCGCCGGCCTGGAGACGGCGTTGCGCAGCCTCTACAACCGCTACTTGCCGGACATCCAGCGCGGCCGGGCGCTGCCGGAGCTGCTTCACGAAAATTACCTGCCGACGACGTTGCGGGACACCCCGAAGGCAGTGATCCCCTACCTCGTCGTGCGAGATCACTTCCTTCAGCGGCTTCACCTCCAGAACACCGGCTACTGGCAGGCGGATGGCGATGGGATGGAACCCCTCACCCGACTTGAACGGGCGGCCTTGCTCGACCAGTTCGGCGACGGCAGCGATGGCCCGTTCGTTCGGGTCGCCAACGATCTGATCGCAAGAGGCGACGCGCCGCTCGCGCTGAACGTGATCGAGATGGGCTTGCTCCGGCACCCGTCGAGCGACAAACTCCAGAACGGACGGAGGCAGGTACTCTCGATGCTGATCGATCGATACAATCCGGTGGACCCGTTTCGGTTCATCATCTACTCCCAATGGGCCGGAGCACGCTTGCCGCCGATCGATGCAGCGCCAGAGGTGAAGTGAAGGAAGACCGCGCACGGCAGGTCGGACGGCTGATCGCGTCGGAGTGCCTCGCGGTGCGCGTCCGGCGTCTCGAGCGTGTGATCAGCCGCATCTACGATGCGGCATTGGCCGAGCATGGCATCAACATCGCCCAGCTCAACCTCCTCGCCGCGATCGCCGCCGGTGATCAGGGTAGACCGTCCGACCTGACTCGGCTGCTCGACGTGGAAAAGTCGACCTTGAGCCGCAACTTGAAACGGATGGAGGGCCTCGGCTGGGTACACTCCGATCCCGCCGTGCCCCGCCGCGGCCGGGCCTTGAGGCTTACGCCGGCGGGGTCGAAGATGCTGATCAACATGCTCGCCGTATGGGAGAAGGCGCAGGCAAAAGCGATGGAAGAGCTTGGGCAGCGATCCTTTCCGCAGCCGCACAAGCTTCTCTCGTCGTTCAGTCCGTCGCGACAAAATCGGTAGACGCCTTTCGAGAGGGGCCGCAGGCCACCGGTCACTCGGGGTCGGTTGGCGTCTCCCGGGAGAGCCATTGGCGAAGCTCGGCTTTTAAGACTTTCCCGTAGTTGTTCTTGGGCAGCGACTCGACGAATCGATAAGCCTTTGGCCGCTTGAATCGGCCGATGTGTTCGCGGCAGAGTGCGTCGAGCCGGGCTTCATCCACGGCGCCGGGGGACGAGAGAACAATGAAGGCAATGACCTGCTCGCCCCACTCTGGATCCGGCCGGCCCACCACCGAGGCTTCGCGGACGCCGGGATGTTTGAGCAGCACCTCTTCGATCTCCCTCGGGTAGATGTTGCTGCCGCCGCTGATGATCAAATCCTTCGAGCGATCCTTGAGGGTGAGGAAGCCGTCCTCGTCGAATGCACCCAGATCTCCGGTGTGAAGCCACCCGCCTCGCAGCGCGGAGAGGGTTGCCTCGGGGTCGCACCAGTAGCCGGTCATCACGCAGTCGCCGCGGACCAGCACCTCACCCGTTTCGCGTACCGGTAGATCGCGATCCTCGGAATCGGCCACCCGAACCTCGACCACCGACTGGGCGACCCCAACGGACGATAGACGATGCAGATAGCGCGGATGCCCGGTGTCCGCGTGGCATTCCCGAGACAGGACGGTGATCGTCATCGGGCTTTCACCTTGACCGTAGATTTGAACGAATTTCTGGCCGAACGAGTCGAGCCCGCGTCGGATGTTTTCCAGGTACATCGGCCCACCGCCATAAATGATTGTTTTCAAATTCTCGAGTTTCGCCGCCCCGGCGCCGGGATGGTCGACGAGGCGCTTGACGATGGTGGGTGCACCGAAGATCGACGCGCCCCGATGGACTTTGAGCAGCTCAAAAATCTCCGCCGGGTCGAACTTGCCGCTCTCGGGGACGACTTGAGCGGCGGCCTTCGCGACATGCGGGAGAATGTAGAGACCAGAGCCGTGGGACATGGGCGCCGGATGGAGAATGCAATCGTTCGGTGAGATGCCATCGACGTCCGCCAGATAGCTCAAGGTCATCGCCCGCAAGTTGCGATGGCTGAGCATTGCGCCCTTGGGCCGGCCAGTGGTTCCGCTGGTATAGAACAGCCAGGCCGTGTCGTCCGCCGCACGCTCGACCATCGGCGCCGGGTCGCCCGTGGTCAGCTGCCGGTATTCCGCCCCCTCGACGCCAACGACGTGAAGAAGCTCGGGAAGGTCGGTCTTCAACGCGTCGATCGCCTCCGCCAGCTCGCCCGAGACGAAGCAGATGCGCGCGCCGCTGTGCTCAAGGATGTATGCGAGCTCGCGGGCGTGTAGCTTGGAATTGATCGGTACCGCCACCAGCCCGGCATGCCAGAGGGCGAAGAGCAACTCCACGTAGGCCGGATGGTTGTGCATCACCAGCGCCACGCGATCGCCGGATTGGAGCCCGAAACGTCGCCTCAGGCTGGTCGCCAGGATCGCGCTTCGCTGGGCGAGCGAGCGGTAGTCGTGAACCTTTCGATCCGCCTCGAATACCGCGGGACGATCGCCGAAGCTGCGCGCTGCCCGCGTCAAGAAGTTGCTCACGTTCATTCGAATCTGCCGATCCGTCAGGAGATGACCTTTTATCACCCCGGGCTTGCACGCGAGGTGCAATTCCGGCAAAGGAGGCCACCATGCGAATACTCCAATCCTCCTCGATCATCTTGGCCTCGCTGTTCCTCTGTTCCGCGGCAATGGCACGCTCGTCGGCTTCGCGCGACATTCTTCCGCTGAAGCCAACCGAAAAGACCCTGCCCAACGGGCTGAAAATAATCGTGGTGCGAACCGGCTT